>Ga0307987_1000056_pt1 | contig 65171 bp, 57 predicted proteins | sample EllFjometagen181_FD_203157 | JGI IMG/M metagenome (GOLD analysis project Ga0307987, IMG submission 203157) | Marine microbial communities from Ellis Fjord, Antarctic Ocean - #181 | ecosystem: Environmental > Aquatic > Marine > Unclassified | place: Southern Ocean | collected 2014-10-08 | reverse complement strand
AGCTCGAGCGCGCCCGCGACGAAGGTCGCTTCGAGCTGCTGTCCAAGAAGGACGCCCTGCAGCTGCACCGCGAGATCGCCAAGATGAACAAGTCCCTGGGAGGCATCAAGGAGATGCGCGGTACCCCTGGCGCCATGTTCATCGTGGACCCCAAGCGCGAGTACATCGCCACCCGCGAAGCCGTCAAGCTCAAGATCCCGGTCGTTGCCCTGTGCGACACCAACTGCAACCCTGACGGCATCGACTACGTCATCCCGGGCAACGACGACGCCATCAAGTCCATCCACCTCTTCGTGGCCGCCATCGCTGACGCTTGCGTCGCGGGCGCCAACATGAGCCGTGGCGACGCCCAGGTGGTCACCCCGGTAACCGACGAGAATGTCGAGGTCGTCCTGCGTGGCCCGGCCGACGAAGCTGCCGCCGAATAGCAGCTCCCAAGTACCCTTTCCCAATCCCACCCCACCTGCGCCCGGATGGGCGCAAGCCGGCCTGCACGAGGCCTTGGACGGGTTATCCCTTCAACCCGCGCCGAGGCTGCAGCAGGCTGGCGACATCGGAGGAATCCATGGCTTCTGCTAAGGACATCAAGGCTCTTCGTGGCCGCACCGGCGCCGGCATCCTCGACTGCAAACAGGCCCTCTCTGAGAACGAAGGCGACATGGAAGCGGCCATTGACTGGCTGCGCACCAAGGGCATCGCTTCGGCTGCCAAGAAGTCCGGCCGCATCGCTGCCGAAGGCCTCGTGCATGCCTACATCCACGCTGGCGGTAAGATCGGCGTGCTGATCGAAGTCAACTGCGAGACCGACTTCGTCGCTCTGACCGACGGCTTCAAGGAGCTGGTCCACAACATCTCCATGCAGATCGCGGCCCACTCGCCGATGTACGTCTCTATCGACGACATCCCGGCTGCCGACCTCGAGCGCGAGCGCGATGTCCAGCTGGCCCGCGTCATCGAAGAAGGCAAGCCCGCCCAGTTCGCCGGCAAGATCGTCGATGGCCGCATCCTGAAGTGGCACAAGGAAGTCTGCCTGCTGGAGCAGGACTACTTCCGTGATGACGACAAGTCCATCCGCGACCTGCTCACCGACGCCGTTAGCACCATCGGCGAGAACATCAAGATCCGTCGCTTCGTGCGCTGGAACCTCGGTGAAGGCCTCGAGAAGCGCTCCGACGACTTCGTGGCCGAGGTCATGAGCCAGATGAAGAAGGGCTGACGCCCACCCCTGGGGGCTGGGCCCGGTCCGGCCCCCACACAGGAGCCCTCCATGGACGATAGTGCTGGCACCCGAGGCTACGAGCGGATTCTACTAAAGCTCTCGGGTGAGATGCTCGCAGGCGGAAGAGGCCTGGGCATCGACGCCAGCGTCCTGGAGCGCGTCGCGGCCGAGCTGGCCGCTGCAGTGAGCAGTGGTGTTCAGGTAGGTGTGGTCGTCGGTGGCGGCAACATCTTCCGTGGCATCACCGCTGGCGCTATCGATCGTGTGCAGGGCGACCACATGGGTATGCTCGCCACGGTCATCAACGCCTTGGCCGTGCAGGACGCGGTCAAGCGTGCGGGCTGTCCGTCGGTGGTCATGACCGCCCTGGACATCCAGCGTGTGGCCGAGCCCTTCGAGAAGAAGGCCGCTGTGGCCCACCTCGACGCCGGCGCCGTGGTGATCTTCGCCGCCGGCACCGGCTGCCCCTTCTTCTCCACCGACACCGCCGCCGCCCTGCGCGCGGCCGAGATTGGCGCCGATCTGCTGCTCAAGGGCACCAAGGTCGATGGCGTCTACGACAAGGACCCGGTCGTGCATGCCGACGCTGTGCGCTACGAGCGCATCTCCTACGAGCGGGTGGTTCGTGACAAGCTGCGGGTCATGGACATCACCGCCACAAGCATCTGCATGGACAACAGCATCCCCATCATGGTCTTCGACATGAGCCAGCCGGGCAACTTGGCCCGGGTGTTGAACGGGGAACTCATCGGAACCCGGGTCGGCGACTTCTCGGACGCCACACCCTCCACCTGAACCCCAGGGAGCCACCATGGAAGAGTACCTCGACAGCCTCAAGGACGACATGGCCAACACCATCGACGCCTTCATGCGCGATCTGGCCACCGTGCGTACCGGTCGCGCCTCCCCACAGCTGCTTGACGGCGTGACGGTTCAGGTCGCCAGCTACGGCGCCAACATGCCGCTGAACCAGCTCGCCACCGTGACGGCCCCGGATCCCCGCCTGCTGGTGGTGAACCCTTGGGACAAGTCCACCCTGGGTGACATCGACAAGGCCATCACCGCGGCCGGTCTCGGTCTCAACCCCAACAACGACGGCACCATCATCCGTGTTCCTATCCCCGCCCTCACCGGCGAGCGGCGCAAGGAGATGGTCAAGCAGGTCAGTCGCCTCACCGAGGACGCCCGTGTGCGCGTGCGTCGCGTCCGTCGCGACTACAACGAGCTGTTCAAGTCCCTCGAGTCCGACAAGGAGATCACTGAGGACGATCTGCGCCGCGCCCTGGACCTCGTCCAGAAGTCCACGGACAAGCACGTGAGCAAGGTCGAGGAAATCTCCGGGTCGAAGCAGAAGGAAATCATGGAGGTCTGATCGCATGGAGCGTCCTCTGCCCCGTCACATCGCCATCATCATGGATGGCAACGGCCGCTGGGCTACGGCCCAGGGGCTTCCCCGTGTCGATGGGCACCGCGAGGGCGCCCAGAGTGTGCGTGAGGTCGTGCGGGCTGCCAGGGCGCTGGGCGTTGAGGTCTTGACCCTATACAGTTTCTCCACCGAGAACTGGAAGCGCCCGGCGGACGAAGTCCGGGCGCTGATGTCCCTGCTCAAGAAGTACCTGCTCTCCGAGCGCCAGGAGATGCTCGACACCGGTGTGCGGCTGCGCCTCATCGGTCAGATCGATCGCCTGCCCAAGCCGGTCCAGGTCATCGCGCGGGAGATCTGTCGGGCCACTGACACGGGGCGCACGGTGATGGACCTCAACCTGGCCGTGTCCTATGGCTCTCGGGCCGAGATGATCGAGGCTGTGCGATCTATCGCCGAGGGTGTTCGACGGGGCTCACTCCCGGTTAGCGCCATCGACGAGGACCTCTTCTCCTCCCGGCTCCAGACTGCCGGTCAGCCCGATCCAGACTTGCTCATTCGCACCTCAGGCGAGCTGCGCCTGTCCAACTTCCTGTTGTGGCAGGTGGCCTACGCCGAGATCTACGTCACGGACGTATACTGGCCCGAGTTCCGCAAGCCGCAGCTGCTCGAGGCCATCTCTTCGTACCAACGGCGTGAACGACGCTTTGGTGGGGTGGGCGCCAAGCCCGGCTCCAGGACGGACTAGCCATGTCTGCACGCATCGTCGCCGGGCTCGTCGGCGTCGCCATTCTGGTCCCCTCCCTGCTGTGGGGGGGCGTCATCGCCGTGGACCTGCTCGTGTGGGCTGCGCTGGGTGTGGGGCTCTTCGAGTACGGGCGCATGGCCTTTCCCAAAGAACCCGTGCTGCGAGCGGCCGTGGCCTGCGCTGGCGTGCTTGTTTTCGGCGCGATGGTCTACATGCCCTTCGCCCTGGTGGGCCCCCTGCTCATCGGGCTCACCCTTGGATCCTTCCTGCTGGTGATGGGCACCACGCCAGATCTGGAGGGGGCCGCCGACCGCCTGGGTCGGCTGGTGCTGGGCATGCTGTATGTGGGCGGGCTGTTCGCGTTCATCCCCCTGGTGCGCCGCCTGGACCAGGGCGTGGGTTGGGTCTTCGTGCTGCTGGCGGCCAGCTGGCTGGGCGACACCGGTGCCTATTTCGCGGGCCGCGCCTTCGGGCGTCACAAGCTGGCGTCTCGCTTGAGCCCCAAGAAGACCTGGGAAGGCGCCATCGGAGGCTTCTTCACCTCCATGGCCGGGGCGGTGCTCTTCGGCATCCTGTTCGACCTCGACACCTCGTGGATCGTGTTGGCTGGACTGGGTGGAGTGCTCGACGTCTTTGGCGTGTTGGGTGACCTGGCCGAGTCCATGCTCAAGCGCGCCTTCGGGGTCAAAGACTCCGGGGGCATCCTTCCAGGGCATGGCGGAATCCTCGATCGTGTGGACTCCGTACTCTTCGCGGGACCCGTGCTCTACCTGGTGGTGTCCTGGGTCATACAGGTTTCCGAACATTCCGCTGTCTTTGCCGTGCTCGGGTTGTAGCTCTACTCCATGTTCACCCCACTGACTGTTTTCTTCGGCTTCATCGCACTGGGGCTGTTGATCTTCGTCCACGAGACAGGCCACTTCCTGGTGGCCAAGATCTTCGGGGTTCGGGTCATCACCTACAGCTTTGGCTTCGGGCACCGCCTGTTTGGCATCCGGCATCGGGGCACCGACTACCGCGTCTCGCTCATTCCCTTTGGCGGCTATGTGCGCATGTGGGGCGCCGATCCGTTCGAGGTCGAAGAGCAGGAAGCCGAGGCCGAAGCCGAGGCGGACCTCTCGGCTGCAGAGGCCGGCTACCAAGCCCGTCCTCCTGTGCGGGGCGAGTGGGCCCTACAGGATGTCGCGGTCTGGAAGCGCCTGCTCATCTACGCGGCCGGGCCCGCTGCCAACCTGGTGATCCCGTTCTTCGTATTCGTCGTGCTGTTCATGTCGGGCGAGCCGCAGCTCGCGTCGGTGGTGGGCACCGTGGTGGGTGAGAGCCCCGCGGCCGTGGCCGGTGTGCTGCCGGGAGACCGCGTGGTGGAGGTGGCGGGTCAGCCCGTCACGACCTGGGAAGAGATGTCGGAGATCTGGGTGGATCTGGCCCTGGCGGGAGACCCGGTAGACATCGTGGTCGAGCGCGATGAGCAGCGCCTCGCCTTGAGCTTGGCCCAGCCTTCCGAAGGCCTCACCACCGGCAGCTCCTACGACTTCGGTCTGCGCCTGGATGTCCCCTCAGCCCACGTGGGCGTGCTCCACAGCGGGTCCCCCGCAGGCATTGCAGGCATCGTCACCGGCGACCTGCTGCTGAGCGTGGCCGGCACCCCCGTGGAGACCTGGCCCCAGGTTCGCCAGCTGCTCAGCGATGCGGAAGACACGGTCGAGGTCACCTGGCTGCACGCCGATGAGGCCCAGGAAGCCACGCTGGTGGCCAGCGACGCATGGATCCCACCCGCGGTACGCACGCTGATGTCCGAGCCGACGGTGGACCGCTGGGGTGTGCAGACCGCCACCCTGTTCGTGGGTGGGTTCTCGGACGACTCGGCGGCACAGGCCGCCGGCCTGCTCGAGGGCGGCTACCTGCTGGCCATCGACGGCAAGCGGGTTCGCAGCTGGTTCGAGGTCCTGCGCGGCGTGGCCGTGACCATGGTCGAAGACGGCGAAGAGCGCCAGGCCAGCCTGGTCACCATCACGGTGATGCAGTCCGATGGGGCCTTCGAGCTCCCCGTGATGCCCAATGTCCAGCGCACTACCGATGCCAGGGGGCGCTACTACTGGCGCCCGCTCATCGGCGTGGCGAGCCTGGGCGGCTGGGCCGCGAGCCCCAAGGTCCGCGTCTACTACTCGCTGCCCGATGCCGCGAGCCGCGCCGGCCGGGACTCCATCCTGCTGATTCGCTACACCCTCGAGCAGCTCACCATGCTGGCCACCGGCGAAGCGTCCATGAAGGACAGCTTGGGTGGGCCTGTGGAGATCGTTCGGCAGACCACCGAAGCCGCCAAGTCGGGCTGGATGTCTTTCTCCCGCCTGCTGGGCATGATCTCCATCTCTGTGGGCATCTTCAACCTGCTGCCGGTCCCTGTGCTCGACGGCGGGCACCTGCTGTTCTACAGCCTCGAGGCCATCCGGGGTCGGCCCGTGTCGCCCCTGTTCCGGGAGCGGGCTCAGATCGTCGGCGTGATGCTGCTTGTGGCGCTGATGATCTTCGTGCTGTACCAGGACATCCTCCGGCTGCCCATCTCGGGCTTGTTCGGAGGCGGGGACTGATGGCTGAACCCCTGATCCTGGCGGTGGACACCGCCGGCCCGCTGGTGGGCCTGGCCGTGGTGCAGGGCTCTCGTCTCGAGGGCTCCTGGTGTGCCCGCGTGGTCCGGGGCGCCGAGTCGCGCTTGGTGCCCGCGGTCCAGGAACTGCTCCAGGGGCGCTGCCCGGATGCCCTGGCCCTGAGCGCTGGTCCCGGCGGCTTCACCGGCCTGCGGGTCGGCGTCGCGACCGCCCTGGGGCTGGCCTCGGCCTGGGATCGCCCTGTGGTGCCCGTCTCGTCTCTGCTGGTGCGGGCCGCCATGGTCCCCCATCAACCGGCGGTGCTCGCCTTGCTCGATGCGCGCAAGGGACGCTTCTACGGTGGCCTGTTCGATACCCGGCCCGAGCTCCCCGTCATCGTGGCGGATGAGCGCGACGTCCCACTCTCCGAGCTCATCCCCGCCCAGCCCTGCATCGCGGTGGGGGAGGGAGCGGCGGTGGGCCGCGCCACCCTCATCGAAGCCGGCCATCGTGTGGCTGTGCAGCCCGACGCCAACCCGGCGCCCGCCCTGGCGCGCGTCGGTATGCTGATGTTCCTGTCCGGTGCGGGGGTCCCTGCCCACGCGGTGGGCATCCGCTACCTGCGCGCCCCCGATGCCGTGCCCCCCGCCGACATGAGACCCCTCAGCCGCGACTCCTGAACAGCCCGAAGACCCCGCAACTCCGCCTTTGGGCGTGCTATTCTCGACCTCGACAGCCAACGATACCCCCGGAGAACGGATGAACGACGACGATCGCAAGCTCATCGAGCAGCTGGCTCCCGCCCACCAAGAGCTGACCTCCCTGGTCACCGCCCATCGTTCCTTCGAAGGGCAACTCGATGAGATGAGCGCTCGCCGCTACCTGTCGGATGCCGAGCGCCTCGACATGGCGCGCATCAAGAAGCAGAAGCTCCGCGGCAAAGACCGCATCCTCCAAATCCTGGCGGAACACCGCCGGGCCAACGGCTAGCCCTCCAGGCCAGCACGAGTACAACGATGTCCGAACGGAAACTACGCATCGGCGTTGCCGGTGCTACTGGGGCCGTGGGCCGCGAGATCGTGGCCCTGCTCAACAAGATCGATCTGCCCATCGGGCAGGTCGTACCCATGGCCTCACCCGCCAGCAAGACCCACACCCTCGAGGTGGGCGCCAAGAACGAGCGGGTGGAGAACATGCTGCCCGAGCTGGTGGCGACCTGCGATCTGATGTTCTTCGCCATCCCCTCCGACGTGGCGACCGAGCCCATCCAGCAAGCCATGGACGAGGGCGTGCCTGTCATCGATCTCACGGGCACCCTGGGCCCCAAGCAGGGAGTGCCCCTGGTGGTCCCCAGCGCCAACCGCATGGATCTCGAGGGCTATCGGGAGCATCAGGCCGTGGCTTCTCCCCGTCCCGACGTGGTGAGCCTGGTCACGTTGCTGGCCCCTGTGCGTGCCCATGTGGGGGATCTCCGCTGCCGCGGCACCATCATGCATTCCGCGGCCTGCGCGGGTCGCGGGGGAGTCGAAGAGCTCTCCAACCAAGTGGTCTCGCTGTTCAACAACCGCAGCCCTCAGCGCACCGTCTTTCCCGATGGGCTCGCCTTCGACCTCGAGCCGGTCATCGGTGAGGTGGGTAGCGGCGGCTGGACGAGCCACGAGCAGCGCTGCGCCCTGCACACCGCGGGCATGCTCCGGGTGCCCATCGAGCGCTTCGCGCTCACGTCCATCATCGCGCCGTGGTTCAACGGGATCTGCTTCGCCCTTCAGCTCGAGACCGACGCTGGCCTCGACGCGGAGCGGCTCGCGGAGATCTTGGCCGACGCCCCCGGCGTCTCCATCGTGAAGGGCACCACCGTGGGCGATCTGCCGCGGCCTCGCTCTGCCGACGGCGCCCTCGCGCTCCAGGTGGGGCGCCTGCGGGACGACCCCGCTGGCGGGGCCATCCACCTGTGGGCGGTAGCCGACGAGCTGCGCTTCGGGGCGGCGGGCAACGCTGTTTCCCTGTTGGCTGCCTTGATCGAGGATGATCTCATCTGACAGCTTGTCGTTGCACGGGCAGCGCGCCGTGCCCGCTTGTCACGCTGTCATACCCATCTGCCCTCCGCTGGCTGATTCTGGCGGTGCGAGGGCATCGCGCGCCTGGCGTGCTTCTTGCAGACGGTCAGGCGTGGACTGGATAGTCAGTCCGCCTGGAGGACATCCCATGCGCACCATCGCCGCCTTGGCTCGGAGCGTCTCAGCGCTCGCCCTGATCGTTGCCCTAATTCCCGCTGCCCACGCTGAACCTACCCGTGTGGCTTGGAGTTCTGCCGAGGGCACCAGCATCGAGGACCTCTCCATCACCGATGATGGTCGCTGGGTCGCGTTCATCGAGACCGGCTCGGACGAGCTGCGCTTCCTCGACACCCATCGCTGGGAGGTGGTGGACGCCACCGCCGCCTGCAGTGGCGGGAGCCTGGGGGGCGTGGCCATCACCGACCCCGACGACGACGGCTACTACCAGGTCTTCGTCGGCTGCTCCGATGGCACCATCGTGCGTGGCCTGCTCGACGACAGCGGGCTGGCCAGCATCAGTGACGGCGGCAGCTCCAGCTCCGGCTCCGACACCGGCGATGACACCACCACCAGCTCCGACGACTGGACCACAGCCCTCACCCTCGCCGATGCTGGTGCAGTCATTGCGGTAGAGACCGATGGCACCAGTGTCTACGCCATCGCCGAGTGGGACGAGGGCAACGAGCGGGTCCACCTGATGGACATCGCCTCCGCCTCCGAGACCACAGGCACCTACCCCTCTACGTTTGGGCAGTCCGGATTCGCGGATTCTTGGCTGGGCAGCAGCTACCTCTTCGTCTCCCACGGCAGTCAAAAGGTCAGCAAGGTCCAGCTCTCCACCGGCTCGATCTCGATCTCCACCGAGACCATCAGCGCCGACATGGGCGACATGGACGCCATCAACGACTCTGCGGCGTTCCTGGCGAACACGCAGAATCCGGGCGGGGTGGTCAAGTATTCGCCCAGCAATAATGACTTCCAGCTCATGTTGGACCAGTACAACTCCGATCTTGTCAGCGTGGATGCTGTGGTGATCGACGAGAGCGAGAGCTTCCTCGCGGCCTTCGACACGCTGGGTGCCGCCGAAGGCGAGGAGGGCGAGGTCGTCCTCTACAGCTTCTCGTCCTCCAACCTCACCGTTGGCAACGAGGAGCTGCAGCGCTTCAGCGCCGCGCACATCCGAGAGATGGTGCGCCTGGACGGCTACGTGGTGGGTGGCGGTGACAGCGGCGACCTGCAGGTCATGACCGACCGCCCCTGGGTGGAGATCAGCGCTGTCGTCCCCGCCGAACTGGTCATCTCTGGGCAGGACGTCAACGTCAGCTTCACCTCCGACATGGCGGGCAGCTGGGAGTTGTACTACGCGCCCAGCGACGGCAGCGACACCGAGCTGTTGGCCAGCGGCGACTGCGAGGCCGAAGTGGAGAGCCTGGCCACCTTCACCGTGGGCACGGGCTTCGAGGAAGGTGACAACGCCCTGTTCATGATGGTCACCGCCAACGGCGTCACGGGTCACGACCGTGACGAGGTGTCGGTGGACAACCCTCCCAGCGCGGTCACCCTGGTCTACGGCGACGACGGGGTCGGCTTTGGCGATAGTCAGGTCACGGTGGCTTTCGCCGGCATCGACGACGAGGATCTGGCCAGCTACCGTATCTACCTGACCGTCAACGAGTTCTCGGCCGATACCTACCCCGAGGGCACCACCGGCGGGCCGGACTGGGACGGCGATGACACGCTCGACGAGGGCGTCCCCATCGAGCTCACGAACGTGAGCCCGGGAGACGATGAGGTCTCCTACACCATCTCCCCTCTGACCAACGAAGTTACGTACTACGTGGCCGTGCGCGCCATCGACACCGGCGGCCAGGAGAGCGCCATGAGCAACGTCGTCAGCGTCACCCCCCAGCCCACCATCGGTGCGGCCGAGCTGGCCGGCGAGACCGGCGGTTACTGCGGCACTCGCAGTGCGTGGGGCCTGGCGGCCCTCGGGCTGGCCGGGTTGTTGGCCCTGGGGCGTCGGCGTGGCACCGCGGCCGCCGTGGTGCTGCTCGCGGTCGGTATGCCCCAGGCCCAGGCGGCCGTGGACGAAGACGAACATCCCAAGGCCAAGGCCGACATCGAGCTGCGCTACGGGCCCTTCTTCCCCAGCTCCGACTCGCTCACTACCGTGTATGGCGACAGCGGGCACGGGGTGATGTGGATCGAGAGTGGCATCCGCATCACCCGCTTCTTCGAGGTCGATGCGGGCGTGGGCTTCTATCAGGAGCTTAGCACCAAGGTCTCGGTGGCCGACGTGGACTACCACAGCGCCGAACACACCATGATCACCGCGTGGCCATTCAGCGGCTCCCTGACCGGCCGGCTCGACATCCTCCACGAGCAGTTCCTGGTGCCCACCGCGCGCATCGGCATGGACTACTGGCTGTGGCGCGAAAACTGGTACGTCAACCCCGATGTAGGGGGCGGCAGTGAGCTCTCCGGCGGCAAGCTCGGTTGGCACTGGGGCGTGGGCGTCAACGTGCTGTTGGACCGCTTCGACCCCAAGCGGGCCTCGTGGCTGGCCACCAGCGCTGGCATCGACGACACCTACCTGGTGATCGACTGGCGCAAGACCACCCTGGATGCCTTCGGCGATGCCAGCGGCACCGGGCTGCTGGACGGCTCGATGATCACGATCGGGCTCAAGCTCGACATGTAGCGCCTGCCCTGACCATGCACTCCTACCGCCTGCTGCTCGAGTACGACGGCACGGACTTCATCGGTTGGCAGCGCCAGTCCCTGGGTACGAGCATCCAGGGCTTGGTGGAGCAGGCCGTGGCCAGCGTGATGGGGCTGCCCACCGTGTCCGTGATGGCCTCGGGCCGCACCGACGCTGGGGTTCATGCCTTGGGTCAGGTGGCGAGCTTCACGGTACCGGTGCTGCGTGAGCCGCTCCAGCTTCGCCGCGGGGTCAACAGTCTGCTGCCCGAATCGGTCTGCTGTCTGGACGCCGCGCGGGTCCGGACGGGCTTCGATGCCCGCAAGCATGCCCTGGGCAAGCGGTATCGCTACCGCATCCTCGACGGCGGCGTTCGCTCGGCCACCCGGGCGCGCTACCTGATCTTCGATCGCCGCGTGCTCGACCTGGACGCCATGGCAGAAGGGGCCGCTTGGCTGCTGGGGACCCACGACTTCACCAGCTTCCGGGCAACGGGCTCGTCTACCCCCACCTCGGTGCGCACCCTGTACAGCGTGGACGTTACGCGTCGGGGAGACGAGGTCTGGATCGAGGTGGAAGGCAGCGGCTTTCTGCGTCACATGGTGCGCATCATGGTGGGCACCATGCTCGAGATCGGCCGGGGGCGTATGGCGCCCGCCGACATCAGCGCCGTGGTCGCGGCCCGGAGTCGGCAGCGCGCGAGCAAGACGGCGCCGGCTCGCGGTCTATTCCTGGTGGAGGTCGACTACGGCGGGGCGGACGAACCCTTGGTGGGCCTGCCCGTCAGTGACTAGTTGTAGTCGTACTCGTCGTCGTTGTTGTTGGCCGCGGTCTCTTCGGTGAGCTCACCGAGCTCTTCGAGCTCTTCCTCTTCGTCTTCTTCGGTCGCTTTCTCCTTCTCGCCGCTGAGCCCGAGGGGGAGCTCTTCTTCATCTGCGCTGCGCTTGCGGGGCCCCTCGGCCTTCATGTGGGCCATGGCACTGGCGCGGGGGTCGCCTTCGTCCGAGTGCGTGGGAGTACTACAGCGGGGGCAGGCCGAGTCGGGCTTGCCCATGTCGTAGTACTTGGCCTCGCAGGCGGCGCAGACGTGACGGGTACCGAGGTTGCGCTGTTGGGCACGCATGAACTTGCCTCTTGCGAGTGATTCAGAGCACCGTGGGAGCCGGGGAGCTTTGGGCTCCGCCGCTCCATGACGGGTACGGGTGCGGACGGCGCGCATCCTAGTCGAAACGCGGGTGCAGTCAAGAGCCGTGGTGCATTTTCCGGGATGAGGCGCACACCAGGGAACCACAGGGCGCTGTAGGACGTCCCATCGTGTCATGGGCTGCCCCTGCGTCGCGCGGCGTTAGAGGGGAGCAGGAGGCCCCATGGCAGACCCCTGGCCCGAGGCAGTCCAGCGGCGCAAAAAGCTCAGGCCGCGCCCGCTCAGCATGGCTGGCGTGATGCTGGCTTTGGTGGTGGTCGTGGTGGTCTTCATCGGGCTGGTGCTGTGGTACACGGTGAACCCCGCCGACTACCGACCCCAGACCCTGTCGGCCTACGAGCCGGTGCACGATCTGCACGTGCAGTGCCACGAGCGCTTCCCGCAGCTCGCCGGCGACGCGCAGTCCTATCTGGATCAAGCGCTGCCTATGCTGGAGAGGGCGCGCTTCGAGCCTGGGTTCCAGCAGTGGGATGAGCTCCAGGGCCTGTTCTGCCGCACCCTCGCCGTAGACCCCGACGAGCTCGATGCGGTGCTGGGGTGGGCGGAGATGACCGCGTTGCGCGCCCTCGCGACCCCCTCCGAGGCCGGCGACCTGGACCTGGCTTGGGCTCTGTTGTTGGCGGTGCATCGCTTCCAACCCCAGGCCCTCGGGGTCGAGCGGGTGGGCGCTGTACTTCACAAGGCGAGAAGCCGGTCGAACACGCTTGACACCAGCGCCACCGCCCGGTAGATCGCCGGGGCTCGTTGCCAGCCCCCTTGGGCTGGCTGCGCCCTTTGCGCCTCGAGGATGAATACCATGAAGACATATAGTGCCAAGCCAGGCGACGTGACCCACCAGTGGTACGTAGTCGATGCCGAGGGTCTGACCCTTGGCCGGCTCGCCACCCGCATCGCCACGGTTCTGCGGGGCAAGCACAAGCCTCAGTTCACTCCCCACGTTGATACTGGTGATTTCGTCATCGTGCTCAACGCCGGAAAGGTCCAGCTCACGGGCCGGAAGCTCGAGCAGAAGCGGTACCACCGCTACAGTGGCTACCCGGGAGGCCTGCGCTCCCTCAGTGCCGAGCACGTTCGTGAGCATGACTCCGAGCGCATGATCCAGCAGGCTGTCAAGGGGATGCTCCCCAAGAACCGCCTGTCTCGCCAGATCATCAAGAAGCTCAAGGTCTACGACGGCCCTGAGCATCCCCACGAGGCCCAGCAGCCCGTGGCGTTTCCGGACCACGTGTAGGAGCCCAGAATGGCCAACCAGATCACTCAGTTCTACGGCACCGGCCGTCGCAAGAATTCCTGCGCTCGCGTGTTCCTGCGCCCGGGCAAGGGTCGCATCACCGTCAATGGCAAGGACGTCGAAGACTACTTCGAGCGTGAGACCGCCAAGATGGTTCTGCGGGCCCCGCTGGTCATCACCGAGACCAACGAGAGCTTCGATGCCTACGTCACCGTGCGCGGTGGCGGCAAGTCCGGCCAGGCCGGCGCCATCCGTCACGGTCTGTCCCGTGCGTTGATCGTCGCCAACCCCGAGCTTCGTCCGGCACTGAAGAAGGCTGGCTTCCTCACTCGCGACGCCCGCATGGTCGAACGTAAGAAGTACGGCCAGCCCGGCGCCCGCAAGCGGTACCAGTTCTCCAAGCGCTAGGCTGTCGCCCTCGAGGCGTATCTCCAGGCCGCCCCTTCAGGGGGCGGCCTTGGTGCGTTTGGGGATAGCTTGCGGTCATGAAGGTCATCGTCGTCATCCCTGCCCGCATGGCGTCCACCCGGCTGCCAGGCAAACCCCTGGCGGACATCGGTGGTTTGCCCATGATCGTGAGGGTGTGGCAGCGCGCCTGCCTGGCCCGCTTGCCCCAGCGGGTCATCGTCGCCACCGACGATGCCCGCATCGCCGCTGCTGTGCACGCCGCTGGCGGTGAAGCGTCCATCACCCGCGCGGACCATCCGTCTGGCTCGGATCGGGTCTGGGAGGTGGCCGCCCCTGTGGACTTCGACGTCGTGGTCAACGTGCAGGGCGACGAGCCTTTCGTCGATCCGTCCCTCATCGATCGGCTGGCTCGAGCGGCCATGGAACCCGGCTCGAGCGTCGCCACCGCGGGTGCCCCTTTGGCGGATGTCGCGGCCCCTCCTTCGGTGGTGCGGGTGGCGGTGGACCCCGCCGGGCGGGCGCTGGCGTTCTCACGCGGCACCTCCGCTCAGGGCCGGGTTCTGCACCACGTGGGCATCTACGCGTACCGACGTGCCGCCCTCGAGGCCTTCGTGGACCTCGAACCCTCCCGGGGTGAGCTCGAAGAACGGCTCGAGCAGCTGCGGCTGCACGAGCGTGGTTTTCGCTTCCGCGTGGTGGAGATTCCCGGCGAGCCCCTGTCCGTAGACACCCTCGAGGATCTCGCCGAGGCTCGTGCTCGGTGGGCCATGCAAGCCACTCTGTGAGCCGTTACGGGAGCCTCCGCAGCCGGTCCTCGGCTAGGGTCACGGTGATCTCGGGAGAAGGCATGCGAAAGAAGTTCATCTTTGTGACGGGAGGCGTGCTCTCGTCGCTTGGCAAGGGTCTCTCTTCAGCTGCCATCGGCGCGCTGCTCGAAGCCAGGGGCATCAGGGTCACCATCATGAAGATGGACCCCTACATCAATGTCGATCCTGGCACCATGAGCCCCTTTCAGCACGGCGAGGTGTACGTCACCGACGACGGCGCTGAGACCGACCTCGATCTGGGCCACTACGAGCGCTTCACCAGCTGCCGGCTGTCCCAGCGCAACAACTTCACCACCGGCTCGGTCTACAAGTCGGTCATCGAAGAAGAACGCCGCGGAGGCTACCTCGGCCGCACAGTTCAGGTCATCCCGCACATCACCGACGAGATCAAGCGACGCATCTGGGCGGGCGCTGAAGACGTCGACATGGCCATCGTCGAAGTGGGCGGCACCGTAGGCGACATCGAGTCGTTGCCTTTCCTCGAGGCCATCCGCCAGTTCCGCACCGACGTCGGGCGTGACAACGCCCTGTGCATCCACCTCACCCTCGTGCCCTATCTGCCCACGTCCGGTGAGCTCAAGACCAAGCCCACCCAGCACTCGGTCAAGATGTTGCAGCAGGTGGGTATCCAGCCAGACATCCTGCTGTGCCGCTGCGACCGCGATCTGAACAAGGAGCTTCGGGAGAAGATCGCGCTGTTCTGCAATGTCGATCTCAACGCCGTGATCTCCGCCCCCGACGTCGACAACATCTATCGACTGCCCCTGGTGTTCCGTCAGCAGGATCTCGACGACCGCATCCTCGAGAAGCTGGGCATCTGGGCTGCCGAACCCCACCTCCAGCAGTGGGAGGCCTTCCTCGAGCGCGCCCAGGCCGCCACCCGTCCGGTGCGGGTGGCCATGGTGGGCAAGTACGTGGATCTCACCGACTCCTACAAGAGTCTCAACGAGGCGCTGTACCACGGTGCGGTGGCCAACGATGTGCGCCTCGATATCGAGTTTGTGGACTCCGAAGAGCTCAACGCCGACAACGTCGCAGAGCGCCTCGGCCAGGTCGACGCGGTCTTGGTGCCTGGGGGCTTCGGCCTGCGTGGCGCCGAGGGCAAGGTCGCGGCGGTGCGCTTCGCGCGCACCCAGGGCGTGCCCTTCCTGGGCATCTGCCTGGGCATGCAGATGGCCATCATCGAGTATAGCCGCTCGGTTCTCGACCTCAGCGACGCCCACTCCAGCGAGTTCGAGCCCGCCTCTACCCATCCGGTCATCGACCTGATGCCCGAGCAAGAAGACGTCGACGACCTGGGGGGCACCATGCGCCTGGGTTCCTGGGACTGCACCTTGGTGGAGGGCTCCTGTGCGGCGCGGATCTACGGTCGCACCGACATCAGCGAGCGGCATCGTCACCGCTACGAGGTCAACCCCGACTATATCGAGCGCCTCGAGGCCGGCGGTCTGGTGTTCTCGGGCACCAACCCCAAGCGGGGCCTGGTGGAGATGATCGAGCTTCCGGAGCATCCGTTCTTCGTGGGCACCCAGGCCCATCCCGAGTTCAAGAGCCGGCCTCTGGCCCCCCACCCCCTCTTTGTCGCCTTCCTGCGCGCGGCCATCCATCACCAGGGCCGCGGGGATGCGGGAGAGACCGGGGCATGATGCCTCTGCTGGTCTTGTTCTTGGCGTGCTCTGGTCCATCCCCAGAAGCCGGGCAAGCCCTGCCGGAGAGCGCCAGCTTGGACGGCATCGAGCTGCGCCTGCCCGGTCCGGGCCTGGTGCTGCGAGCCGCCCATGCCCAGACCTTGGCCACCGAACCCCGCCAGGGAGAAGCCAGCCAGGTGACAGCCGAGCTGGGTGACGCACCGGGTCTGTCTATCGAATCGGCGCACGCCTCTTGGGACCTGCGCGCGCAGAACGTGGTGTTCGAGCAAGACGTCACGGCGGTGCGCGGTGCATTCACCCTCCGCTGCCAGCGCCTCGAGGCCAGCTTCGACAGCCCCGAGCAGCTGAGCCGTGCCGAGGCCAGTGGGGACGTCACGGTTACCCACGGCGAGCGGGTCGCCACTGGCCAGCGGGCGGTGCTCGACGTGCAAACCGGTCGCCTCGAGCTCGGCGGTCAGCCCACGGTCACCGAGGGTGGGCGCAGCCTGCGGGGGGAGCGCATCGTGTTGTTCCTCGACGACGAGCGCCTCGAGTGCGATCAGTGCGTCCTCGATATCACCCCGGTGAAGAAACCATCCCCTGTGCAGCCCGAGGCTCGGTGAGCGCCGCTGTGCTCCGCGCTGTGGGGCTGCAGAAGTCCTTTGGTGCCCGTCCGGTGGTGCAAGGCGTCGACCTCCACGTGGATCCGGGGGAAGTGGTCGGCCTGCTGGGGCCCAACGGCGCGGGCAAGACCACCGTCTTTCGGATGCTGGCCGGTCTGCTGGCCCCCGATGGCGGGACGGTCCTGCTGGGCGAGCGAGATGTCACCGCACTGCCGCTCCACGCCCGCGCGCTGCGGGGGCTAGGCTACCTGCCTCAGCAGTCCACGATCTTTCGGGGTCTGAGCGTGCGCCAGAACGTGGAGCTCGTGCTGGAAGCCAGGGGTGAAGCACGCTCCCGTGCCGACGAGCTGCTGGCCGAGGCCGGCCTCGAGCACCTGGCCTGCGCGGCGGCAGAGACCCTGTCCGGCGGTGAGCGCCGCCGGCTGGAGATCGCCCGCTGTATGGCGGGAGAGCACCGGGTGTTGCTGCTGGATGAGCCCTTCGCAGGCGTCGATCCTGTCGCCGTGCAGGACCTACAGGCCCGGGTCCTGGCCCTGGCCCAGCGCGGCCTGGGCATTCTGGTGACCGACCACGCGGTGCGCGAGGCCATGGGGATCTGCCAGCGCGTGCTGGTGATCGATGGCGGCAGCGTGCAGTGCGCGGGCAGTCCGGAGCAGGTCGCTGCGGATCCCCGTGTGCGGCAGCGCTACCTGGGCGACAGCTTTGTTCCCTGAAGTCACCTCAGGCTGATTTTGGTCACCAGGGTCGCAGCCAGGGCCACAGGGGATTCCCTTCTTCGGCGCATGCTGTACAATGAGTAGGTCGAGGAGGCGTATGGTCCTGGTGTCAGTCGCGTTCCAAACTTCCTGCCCCCGTAGTCGTGCTTCGGCGGCCTCCGTGACGCGGAGCATCCTTCCCGACCCCCTCCCTCCCGAGCGTTGGTGAACATGCTGCTCGAGCTCAAGCAGAGCCTCAAGCTCTCCCAACAACTGGTCATTACGCAGCAGATCCAGCAGGCCATCAAGCTGCTGCAGCTCACCCACCTCGAGTTGGTCACCGAAGTCCAGCAAGAGATGGTCGAGAACCCGACTCTCGAAGAGCAGCCGGGCACCACGACCGACACGGCCGTGAGCAGCGAAATACGCGATGCCCAGGTGCCAGACCGCTCCAGTGACCACGAGCCCGGCTCTGACGGTGGCGACAAGATCGACTGGGAGTCCTTCCTCTCCGGCTACACCTCCGGCCAGCGAACCGGCCCTCGCGCGGGCAATTACGAAGACCTTCCCCCTATCGAAGCCAACATGGTCCGGGCCGAGTCGTTGGCCGATCACCTTCTGTGGCAGCTGCAGATGCAGAGCGCCACCGACGACGAGCACGCCGCTGCGCGGGCCATCATCCACAACCTCGACCACCGCGGCTACCTCACCACGGATCTCGAGTCCATCGCCCAGCAGATCGATGTCCACATGGACTCCGTTGAAGGCGCCCTCGAGATCGTCTTGTCCCTCGACCCCTTGGGCTGCGGCGCCCGGGGCCTGAGCGAGTGCCTTCTGATCCAGGTTCGGCTGATGAACCCGGAGGATCCCTTCCTCCCGGAGATCGTCCAGCGCCATCTGCCCAACATCGAAAAGCGAAACTACAACGCCATCGCCAAAGACCTGGGTATCGATCTCGAAGACGCCATCGAGTACCACCGGATGATCCAGAAGCTGGAGCCCATCCCCGGTCGCAACTTCGTGTCCACCGATGGCCAGTACATCACCCCTGACATCTCCGTGGTCAAGATCGGCACCGAGTGGCACATCGTGCTCAACGAGGACGGCCTGCCCAAGCTGCGGGTCAGCCCCTACTACGAGCGCCTGCTCAAGGGCGGCAACGCCAGCAAGTCGGACCTCGACTACGTCAAGGGCCGCATCCAGTCCGCGGCATTCCTCATCCAGTCCATCCACCGCCGGCAGCGCACCATCTACCGGGTCATGAAGTCCATCCTCGAAAAACAGATGGACTTCTTCGAGCACGGCGTGTCGCGGCTCAAGCCCATGGTGCTGCGGGATGTGGCCGAAGACATCGGCGTCCACGAGTCCACCGTCTCCCGCGCCACCACGAACAAGTACGTGCAGTGCCCCCAGGGCGTGCTGGAGTTGAAGTTCTTCTTCAACGCCGCCATTCCCAAGGTAGGGGGCGGAGATGTGGCCTCCGAGGCCGTCAAGAGCCGCATTCGACAGATGATCTCGATGGAAAACCAGAAGAAGCCCCTGTCCGACCAGGCCTTGGTGGATCTGCTGCGCGGCGAGGGCCTCAAGGTGGCCCGGCGTACGGTGGCCAAGTACCGCGACGAGCAGGGCATCCTGCCATCGTCCAAACGCAAGAGCGTCTTTTGAGCGAGACTTTCATTACGCTTCCCCGGGGAGGGGACAGACCGCCACGGCGTGAGCCAGGCTCGCGCCACCAACCCTGAAGGAGACCCGATGCGATTCGAGGTTACGTTCCGGAACACCAAGACCACCGACGCGCTCGTCCAGCGCGCTGAGCGCAAGTTTGCCAAGGTTGCCAAGCACCTGCGTGAGCCCATCGAAGCCCACATGGTGGTCAAGGTGGACAAGCACCGTCACATGGCTGAGATCAACGTCACGACGGGGCGGGAGACCTTGAAGGTCCAAGAAGAGACCGACGACATGTACCGCACCATCGATAGGGTGATGCACAAGCTGGAGCGAGTCGCGCGGCGCCACAAGGAGAGGATGCAGGATCGCTGGCACGCCTCCAATGAGCCCGCCGATGGCTTCACTTTGGCGGACGCCTTGGCGGATGTCGAAGAGGCCGACTACGACCTCGACGAGGTCCCCATGACCGAAGAGATCCCCAAGGCCTAACGGCCCCTCGTCCAGGGACGAACACGCGCTCTTCGTGAGCGCGTGATGTAGCCCACCAGCCGGTCCATTCGGTGCCTTGCCTCCCTATTAGGAGTGGCATATTGGGCACCGCTTCCATGGGCCCTGGTGGGCCATTCATTCATGGGAACCTCTCCCCCGAGCTAGCGAGGATTATGAAATATGCCGGGTCGCAACTACCTCTTCACCTCCGAGTCCGTCTCCGAAGGCCACCCCGACAAGATGTGCGATCAGATCTCTGACGCCATCCTCGACGCCTACCTGGCTGGCGATCCCAACAGCCGTGTTGCTTGCGAGACCCTCGTGAAGACCGGCCTGGTCCTGTGCGCCGGCGAGATCACCTCCACCGCCATCGTCGACCACAACACCATTATTCGCCAAGTTGTCAACGACATCGGCTTCGATCACAGCGACACCGGCTTCGATGGCAACACCTGCTCCGTGCAGTTGGCCCTCGTGCCCCAGTCCCCTGACATCTCCCAGGGCGTCACCGCCGGTGACGGACTGTACAAGGAGCAGGGCGCTGGCGACCAGGGCATGATGTTCGGCTACGCCTGCGACGAGACCCCCGAGCTCATGCCCATGAGCATCCACTACTCCCACCGCCTGGTGGAGTACATGGCCGCTCGGCGCAAGGCCGGCGACGTCCCCTGGATGCGCGCGGACAGCAAGAGCCAGGTCACCGTCGAGTACGTCAACGACAGGCCCACCCGCATCGACTGCGTGGTCATCTCCACCCAGCACTCCGAAGATGTCACCGCCGAGACCATCACCGAGTACATCGTCGATGAGATCATCCGCAAGGTCATCCCGGCCAACCTGATGGACGAGAACACCACGTTCCACGTCAACCCCACGGGCAAGTTCGTCCAGGGTGGCCCCTACGCCGATGCCGGCCTCACCGGCCGCAAGATCATCGTCGACACCTACGGTGGCCACGGTGCCCACGGTGGTGGCGCGTTCTCCGGCAAGGACCCCTCCAAGGTCGACCGCTCCGCCGCCTACCTCGGCCGCTACGCCGCCAAGAACCTCGTGGCTGCTGGCGCCTGCGGCAGGTGCCTCGTGCAGCTCGCCTACGCCATCGGTGTCGCCGAGCCCGTCAGCGTCATGGTCGACACCTACGGTACCGGCACGGTCTCCGACGAGAGGCTCGCCGAGTGCGTGCGCGCCGTCTTCCCCACCAAGCCCGCCGATATCATCGGCCAGCTCGATCTCAAGCGCCCTATCTACCGCCAGACCGCGGCGTACGGGCACTTCGGACGTGAGCTGCCTGACTTCACCTGGGAAAAGACCGACCGGGTCGAGGCTGTCAAGGCCTTCCTCGGCTAAGGGCTGAACCAGCGGGAGGCCAGTGACGCGAGGTCGTAACAAACCGCGCGCTGCTGGCCTCTTGGTGTATCTGGAGTCCCCCATCCTCCCCCCGCAGGAGCGACCATGAAGGTTCACGAGTTCCAAGCCAAGCAACTGCTGGCCAAGCACGGCGTGGCCGTGCTCAAGGGCCGCGCGGTGGCCACGCCCGCCGAAGCCATCGATGCAGCGCGCCACATCAAGGGCGACCTGTGGGTGGTCAAGAGCCAGGTGCACGCTGGCGGTCGCGGTAAGGGACGCTTCGTGGGTCAGGTGGACCGCGCTGTGCTCGACCGCGTGGTGCTGGGTGAAGATGGCCTGCCCGGCGAGGGCGGCGTGCGTCTGGCGCGCAGCACCGCCGAAGTGGGCGACGCCGCTCGGGCCATGCTCAACCAGACCCTGGTCACCAAGCAGACCGGGGCCAGCGGCGTGCAGGTCCAGAAGATCTACGTCGAGGAAGGCTGTCAGATCGTCCGCGAGCTGTACGTGGCCATCCTTTTGGACCGCTCCGCCTACAAGCTGGTGGTCATGGCATCCACCGAAGGCGGCACCGAGATCGAGGAGGTCGCCGCCAAGCAGCCCGAGAAGATCCTGAAGGTCTGGGTCGACCCCATCACCGGGCTGGGAGACTGGCAGGCTCGCCAGCTTGCCTTCGGCCTGGGTCTCACCGGTCGCACCGTGTTCAGCTTCGCGCGTTTGGTGCGTGGCCTGTACGACGCCTACATGGCCACCGACGCGTCCCTGGTGGAGATCAACCCCCTGGTGGTCAATGCCGCGGGTGAGTGTGTCGCGCTGGACGCCAAGATGACCTTCGACGACAACGCCTTGTTCAGGCATCGCTCGGTCAGTGTGCTGCGGGATCTGAACGAAGAAGACCCCGCCGAGCTCGAGGCCAGCCGCTGGGATCTCAACTACATCAAGCTCGACGGCAACATCGGCTGCATGGTCAACGGCGCAGGCCTGGCCATGGCCACCATGGACATCATCAAGCTCCAGGGTGGCGAGCCGGCCAACTTCCTTGATGTGGGCGGTGGCGCCAACCGTGAAAACGTCAAGGCGGGCTTCGAGATCATCACCCGCGACCCCAACGTGCGCGGCATCCTGGTCAACATCTTTGGCGGCATCATGAAGTGCGACGTCATCGCCGAGGGCGTACTGGCCGCGGTGAAGGATGTGGGGCTCCAGGTGCCTCTGGTTGTGCGCCTCGAGGGCACCAACGTCGAGCTGGGGCGCGAGATCATCGAAGAGTCCGGCCTGCCTGTCATCACGGCATCGTCCATGGAAGACGCAGCCCAGAAGATCGTCGAGGCCGCTGACGCGGCCGGGGAGTAAGCATGGCCATCCTCGTCACAGAGAGCACCCGTGTTGTCGTCCAGGGCATCACCGGCGGAGCCGGCAGCTTTCACGCTCAGCAGATGCTCGAGTATGGCACCAAGCTCGTCGCTGGTGTCACCCCGGGCAAGGGCGGCAAGCGCTTCGACGGCAAGGTCCCCATCTTCCACTGCGTCAAGCAGGCCGTCGAACAGACCGGCGCCAACGCATCGGTCATCTTCGTGCCTCCGCCCTTTGCGGCCGACGCCATCATGGAAGCCGTCGACGCCGGCATCGAGCTGGTCATCCCCATCACCGAGGGCATCCCGGTCAACGACATGCTCAAGGCTTGGGCCATGGTCAAGGCTCGCGGCGCCCGCATGGTGGGGCCCAACTGCCCCGGTGTCATCACCCCCGGCGCCCGGGCCAAGCTGGGCATCATGCCTGGTCACATCCACAAGCCCGGCCGCATCGGTGTCGTCTCTCGCTCCGGCACCCTCACCTACGAAGCGGTGGGCCAGCTGTCCGAGCTGGGGCTGGGCCAGTCCACCTGCGTGGGCATGGGCGGCGACCCCATCGTGGGCACCCGCTTCATCGACGCCCTCGAGCTCTTCGAGGCCGACGACGATACCGACGCCGTCATCATGATCGGCGAGATCGGCGGCACCGCCGAAGAAGAAGCCGCGGCCTGGATGCAGGCCAACATGTCCAAGCCCGTGGTCGCCTTCATCGCCGGCGCCACGGCGCCTCCGGGACGGCGCATGGGTCACGCTGGCGCCATCATCTCCGGCGGCAAGGGCACGGCCGAAGACAAGTTCTTGGCTCTCGAGGCTGCGGGGGCCGCGGTGGTCCGCTCCCCCTCGGGCATGGGCCTCCGTATGCAGGAGCTCCTCCGGGAGCACAAGCTTCTCTAGATTCGCAGGATGAACCCCATGGAACGCACCTTCTCCATCATCAAGCCCAACGCCGTCCGCAAGGGCGTCATCGGTCCCATCATCGCGCGCTTCGAGGCCGAGGGCCTGAAGATCGCCGCCATGCGCATGACCCACATGTCCCGCGCCGAGGCCGAGGGTTTCTACGCCGAGCACATCGGCAAGCCCTTCTTCGAAGGGCTCATGGGCTTCATGACCTCCGGCCCCTGCGTGGTCATGGTCCTCGAGGGCGACAACGCCATCAAGCGCAACCGCGAGATCATGGGCGCCACCAACCCGGCCAACGCCGCCGAGGGTACCCTGCGCAAGCTGTACGCCGACAGCCTCACCGAGAACGCCGTGCACGGCTCGGATGCCCCCGAGACAGCGGCGCGTGAGATCGCCTGGTTCTTTCCGGCCTCGCAGGTCTTCTAGGCGCGGCACTGTCGAGCCTCACGCAGAGACGCCGAGCCGCAGAGGGGCAGAGCTTTTCTGTACTTCTGCGCCTCTGCGTGAGATCTCGAGCCGTGTGATCCCGCTGACCACTTCGTTTCCGCGGGGAGTGGTAGGGTAGAGGTGTATTAGCCTGGAGGCAGCATGGCCGAGAGCAAGCGGGACGAGTGGCACCTGACCCTTAGCGTTCATCGAGAGCTGTTCGACCAGGTCGTGGCCGGGGTGCTGCCCATCAAGGTGGGCAAGGGGCGCTTTCACGTGCTGCGGGATGTCCGCGGTGCTGTGGCCAAGCTCGAGGTGCGGCAGCGGGTCAAGGGCCTGATCGAGGATCGCCATCCGCCACAGGTGCTCACCCGTGCCCGTGAGCGTGCTGTGTCCGCCTGGCAGGGCCGGCGGGATGACGTGCACAAGCGCATCGACGAGCTGTTGCATGTCGAGGGTGAGTGGAAGGTCCAGATCGATCAGGATGGCAGCAACCTGCGCTACGGCCACCAGAGCGTGGGCCTCGAGGCCCGGGTTCGTGTGTCCGCCGAAGGCACCGCCCAGATCATGGGTGAGGGCGTGGAGCTACCCTTTGCGCTGCACAAGTTCATCGCGGCGAGCCTCGAGCTGGGCAACATCCACTACGACCGCAGCCGCCGCGCCATCGTGGGCGAGGTGGGTCGGCCGGTGGTGGATCTCGGCGAGCATGCCTTGCTTCAGCTCGCCAGCCAGGGCCTAGAGTTCGCCCTCGAGAAGCAGCTGTTCCGGGTCAACCCGGTCACCATCCTGGCCCAGGATCAGGTGGAAGGCATGGTCACTCCCGCCAGTGAGAGCCTGAAGCTGCAGATGGGCGTCGAGGACATGGCCCTCGATGTCGACGACAACACCATCACCCTCAAGGCGCGCTTCGGGTTCACACAGCGGCAGATCGACCAGGAAGCGGAGCCCGCGCAGCTGTCCTGAGGCCACAGCGCCTAGGTGGCATCAGCCGTCGAGCTGTTCCTTCAGATCGTCCGGTACCTGGTAGGGCAGCAGGGGGATCTCGGGGCGGACCGTCTGTCTTGGACGGAAGACCAAGGATCGCCACACGTCGCCCGGACCCAGGCGGAGGTGGACCTTCTCGAGCCCGGTGCTGGGGATCGTCCCCCAGTGTCGGGAGTCGATGGAGCGGTCCCGGTGGTCGGCCACCAGGAACAGTTGCTGTTCGGGGACCAGCACGGGGTCGGCCGTGTAGCGGGTGGTCTCGAGGGACACTGCCAGCAGCCAGGCGCTGCTCTCCATGAGCACCATCTCGCCATCCGCATCGCCCATCACCACGTGCTTGAGGGCCTGGCCGTCGAGGCGGGGCTGGTGTCCTCGGAACGCGATGCGCTCGCCGGGCTCGGCCAGCACCCTGCGCAGGACCCGCCGCTGGGGATCCAGGGGGTCCACCAGTCGCACCACGTCGCCGCGGGTGACCGGGCCGGGGCCCAGCAGCACCCAGTCGCCGGGTTGGATGCTGGGCGCCATCTCGTCGTTCCCCACCCTGAGCAGGTGGTAGCCATGGAGCCCCGCGATGGCCAGGGTCACGCCCAGTACCGCTAGCAGCAGAAGGGCGGCCAGGAGCATGGGCCGGCGGCGGGGAAACTCACTCATGGCTCGGAGGATAGCACCACGGGTGCGGGGCAGGCGGGATTGCCTGTGCAGGCCACGAGGTGGGGCGCTGCCAGCTCGGGTCGGCCCATGGCCAGGTAGGACTGCGCTGCCAGGGCGTGCCACTGTGGCTCGTCGGGCTGCAGGGCCAGCAGCGGTCGGATGGTCTTGATGGCATCGACATTGCGCCCGTGTTCGCTGAACAGGCTGTAGAGGTCCAGCCGCCCAGCGGTGTTGTGGGGTCGCCATGCCAGTTCGGTGCGCAGTAGCTCGATGGCTTCTTCGGGGCGCCCGGCGGCGGCCAGCAGACGGCCGGCCTGCTGGGGTAGACGGGGTTCGTAGGGACGCTGACGGGCCAGCGCGGCGATGGTGTCGGGCCATGCCCCCAGGGGCTCGCCGTCCACCAGCGCCAGCTGGCCCCGGCTGGCCAGGAGGCTTCCATGGTCGGGGGCAGCCTGCAGGGCGAGATCGGCCTCGGCGCGGGCCTCGTCGTACAGGCCCATGACCACCAGGGCTTCGACCTCGCCGGCGCGGGCGGTGAGGGAGCGGGGGTCGTGGGTGGTCGCTTCGCGGAACCAGTGAAGGGCCTCACCCGGCATCCCGGCCTGCATCCACAGCTCGCCCATGGTGACCGCCGCGGTGCTGTCGGGGTTCTGCGTGTACAGCGTGGCCAGTTCGCCCTGGGCTTCGTCGAGCCGGCCGCTGCGGGACAGCAACATCACCAAGCGGAAGCGGGCGTCGCGGAAGCCGGGGTTTCCGTCGAGCAGGGTACGAAGCTCGGCCTCTTGCTGGCCGGGCTCGAGCTTGTCGAGCTGTCCCAGCCGCTGGACCGCGTGGATACCGTCCCGGGGATCGATGGACGCGATGCCGTCGTCGACCGGGGCGGAGCCGCCCATGTAGCCCAGGGCCTGCAGCTGCTCGATCTGGGCCATGTCCAGGGTCAAGGGCTCGGGCTCCCAGCGAGGGGTGCCGGAGGCCTGGAGCTCCAGAGCGCTGCGCATGTTGGCGTCCACCTGGCCTTCTTCTACGTCCCGAGTGCCCCGCACCATCCGACCCTCGGCCCCGATCAGGGCCGTCAGGGGTGCCCAGCCATAGTGGGAGCGACCGTAGTGGGTCTCGGCGTAGACCCCGGGCCGCGGGTTGGCGTCGAGCAGGTCGTGGCCGTCCATGTCGGGGTCGGCGGGCAGGCTCAGCAGGCTCAGCAGGGTGGGGGCCACGTCCACCAGGCTGACCGGCTGTGGCCGTACGCCCACCGGCACCCCGGGGCCCGCCAGGATCAAGGGCACGTGCAGGGTGGCTTCGCTCAGCAGAAGCCCGTGCTGCTGCTCACCGCCGTCGCCCAGGCCCTCGCCGTGGTCACCCACCAGGACGATCAACGTGTCGCTGGGCAGTCCCGCCAGTAGGCGGCCCACATGGTGGTCGACCGTGGCGATCTCCCCGTCGTAGGGCCGCTCGGGGTGTCGGCTGCGGTAGGGCTCGGGGGGATCGTAGGGGGAGTGGGGCTCGAAGAGGTGGACCCACAGAAAGTCGGCCCCGGTATCCAGGGCCGCCAGCGCCTGATCCACCACCTCGCCGCCGTCGCGCTCGGCGCGCCAGGACAGGCGGTCCGATGGCACCCCGAGCTGCTCGTCATAGCCGTCGAAGCCCTGGCCGAAGCCCCAGTGCGCCTGGGTGACGAACGCCGCCACAGACGCGTGGGTGCGCCATCCGTGGGCCGTCAGCCGCTCGGCGAGGGTGGTGGCATGCTGGGAGAGGCGCTGATCGCCGTTGTCCCGCACGCCGTGGTGGGGCGGTAGCAGCCCGGTGAACAGGCTGGAGTGGGCGGGGATGGTGAGGGGCACCGGCGTGTAGGCCCGCTCGAAGCGCAGTCCGCGCTGGGCCAAGCTGTCGATGGCTGGGGTCTCGGCCAGCCCGTAGCCGTAGCAGCCGATGCGATCGGCCCGGGTGGTATCCAGGGTGATGATCACCACGGGCTGGCGGGGTGGAGGCTCCAGCTCGGGTGTGGGCTGGGGTGCCTGCGGGGCCTGGGAACAGGCCAGCAGCCACAGGGACAGAAGCGCACCCACTAGCGCAGCAGCACCTTGCCAGGTCCCTCGAGGGCTTCTCCCACGATGGCGCTGGCAGGGAGCTCGAGCACGAGCTGGCGTGCCTGTTCTACGGGCAGCGCGAGCAGCAAACCACCGGAGGTCTGCGGATCCAGCGCCACGTCCACCAGCAAGGGATCTACGCCCTGTGCGATCTCGAGCAGCGAGGCCAGGCTCTCGCGGTTCTTAGCGGTGCCCGTGGGCACCAGGCCCATGCCTGCGGCATCCCGGGCGCCGGGCATCAAGGGCAAGCTGTCCATGGACAGGGCGATGGTGAGCTCGGAGGCTTCGGCCATTTCGGCGGCGTGGCCCGCCAGGGCGAAGCCGGTGACGTCGGTGGCGGCGTGGACGTCGTAGGCAGCCGCGGCTTGGGCCGCCCGCTTGTTGAGGGTGGACATCCATCGGATGGCCATGGCCAGGTGGCCCGGGTCGGTGAGCTCGGCCTTGGCGGCAGTGGTGATGAGCCCGGTGCCGAGGGGCTTGGTGAGCACCAGCAGATCGCCGGGCTGGGCGCCCTTGTTGCGCCAGATGCGGTCTGGGTGGACCCGGCCGGTCACGGCCATGCCGTACAGCAGCTCTTGGGTCTCGATGGTGTGCCCGCCCGCGAGCAACGCGCCGGCTTCTTCGAGGGCCGACAGCCCGCCCCGCAGGATCTCCTTCAGGGCGGCCTTGCCGAGGGTCTCGAGGGGGAAGCTGACGAGGTTCATGCCCCCCAGGGGCTCGCCACCCATGGCGTAGACGTCGGACAGTGCGTTGGCGGCGGCGATGCGGCCGAAGCTGTAGGGGTCGTCCACCAGGGGCGGGAAGAAGTCCGCGGTGTGCACGATGGCCAGGTCGGGGGAGACGCGGATGACGCCCGCGTCGTCGGCGGTGTCCAGTCCCACCAGCAGATCGGGGCTGTCGAGCCGGGGCAGGCCGCACAGGACGCTGGACAACGCCGCCTTGGAGAGCTTCGAGCCACAGCCACCGTAAGGGCTGCCCTTGGTGAGGGCGACCGTGGCGGGGGACATGGGCGCATCGAGGGAGGTGGGCAGCCAGGTGTCGCCTTGTAGGCGCCATGCGGACTGGTGGGCCAGACCTGCGGACTCGAGGGCTGTCAGCAGTTCGCGGGCCTGGGCGCCGCGGGCCTCGAGGACCATGCCGCACTCGCTGCTGACCGCGCGAGGGGCGGGGATGACGTCCACATCCAGTTCGTGCTGACGGGCGGTGCGCTCGGCGCGCATGACTCGCTGGACGGTGCCGAACACAAGGAGGAGGTCGCGGGGGCTGCTCATGGTCTCTCCACACCCGGCTCGATAGGCACCGGGACCTCGATGTATCACCACAGCTGGCTGCGCCCCATCACCCCGATGCGCTGGATCGACGTGGGAAGCTCGCCACGGCATCCACCAGGCGTTCAGCGTGTTCGGTGGTGTTGAAGGGACCGAAGCCCGCCCGCAGGGTGCCGGCCGGGAAGCTGCCCAGGCGACGGTGGGCTGCGGGGGCGCAGTGCAGCCCGGGTCGCAGCTGGATGCCGTGTTTTCGGTCGAGCCACAATGCCAGCTCGCCATTGTCGACGCCCTGTACCCGGAAGCTTAGGGTGCCGGTGTGGGGGCGATCCGGGTGGTAGCCGATGAGCTCCACGCCCGAGAGCTGGGACAGCCCGTCCACCGCCATGCGTAGCAGTCGAAGTTCGTGGTTGTGGATCTGGTGTACTCCGTGATCTTCCAGCCACGCACAGCCCGCCTCGAGGCCCGCGTAGCCCGCGCTGTTGGGCGTTCCGGCCTCGAGCCGATCGGGCAGGAGCTCGGGCATCAGCTCGGCCTCGGAGCGGGAGCCCGTGCCGCCGTGCAGCAGGGGAGGGGGCTCGAGGCCTGGCGCCAGCAGCAGCACGCCCACGCCGGGCGGCCCCAGCAGGCCCTTGTGGCCCGAGGTGGCCAGGGCGGCAATGCCCAGGGATGAGAAGTCGATGGGTAGGCTCCCTGCGCTCTGGGCGGCATCGACCACCACGGGAACGGGAGCGACGGCTCGGGCGATGTCGGCGATAGGCAACACCGCGCCGGTGACGTTCGAAGCGTGAGTGAGGACCACCAAAGTGGTGGGAGCTCGCGATGCTTCCAAGGCCAGCTCTGCGGCGGTGGGGACACCTTGGGGATCGGCCCCGTGGACCGGCTGAACCACCACGCCGCGCTGGGCCTCCAGCCACCGCAGCGGCCGCATCACGGCGTTGTGCTCGAGGGATGAACACAGGACGCGATCTCCAGGCTGTAGCAGCCCGAACAGCAAGGTGTTGAGCCAGAAGGTGCAGCCCGGGCCCAGCAGGGTCCGATCGGGATCGGAGCCGAGCAATATGGAGACGGTTTCCCTGGCGTTCTCCACGGCTCGGCTGGCCGCCACGGCCAGTCGATGCCCCCCGCGACCCGGGTTGCCGGCGCTGGTGTTCAGGAAGTCGGAGACGGCCTGGGCCACGGCTGGCGGCTTGGGAAAGCTCGTGGCGGCGTTGTCCAGGTAGGCGGGCGTGTACATGGTCGAGCGAGCCTATTCGGTTCCTCCGTGGTGGGCCCGCGGGGTTGGTTGGGGAGGGTCCCCGCTTGTCCGGCTGCGCCACATGCGAGCTCCGAGATGCAGGCTTGACGGAATCTTGGACCGCCTGGAATGTCCGCGACATCGAGCATTCCTGGGTGACGATGACTTTCTCCCGCGCCGCGATGCTGCGCTCGGTCCCTGGAACGGGCAAGCTATGGGCGTAGACCTGCCTGGAGTCGATGTGGACTTCTTCGATCAACTCTCCCGCGATGACCTACCTCGGGTAGCCCATCCCTCACTGGCCAAAGACCGCCGCCCGATCTCCAAGGCGGTCATGCCCATCGTTCGTCTCTTTCGACGACGCTTGAAGCCCCTCAAGCCGCTGGCCATGGTCAACGGCATGGTGGCCTACGACCTCACGCAGCCCCCCCTGGGATCCGAGCCGTCCATGCGCATCATGCGCACGGCGTTCCGGCACCGCTTCATGCGTCAGGAAGCCCGGCCCATCACCATGGTGTTGATGACCACCGCGGCCTGCAACATGCACTGTCGCCACTGCTCGGCCGAGCGCACCATGAAGGACGGCGGCAACAGCCTCAGCTACGAAGAGCTCTGCGACGCCATCGACCAGTTCATCGAGCTGGGAGGTGCGTCGGTGGTGTTCTCCGGGGGTGAGCCCACGCTACATCCCCGCCTGCTGGACCTCGTGGCCCGTATTCCGGCCGACAAGGCCATCGCGACCATGTTCACCAACGGCTCCCGCATCGACCGCGCCTACGCTGACGAGCTGTACTCCGCCGGTATGTTCTCGGTGCTGACCAGCATCGACTCTCCCGATTCCTGTGAGCACGATGCCAACCGCAACACCGAGGGTGCCTTCGACCAGGCGGTCCAGTCTGCGCGTCACGTGCGCGAGGCCGGCATGCTGGCGGGGCTGTCGTCCTACATGACCCGTGGGAATCTCGTGGACGGTGGTTTCCAGAAGCTCACCCGCTTGGCCGAGGACGTGGGGGTTCACCAGCTCTTCCTGTTCGATGCCGTTCCCACCGGCGCCCTGCTGCACGACACCGAGATGATCCTTGGGCCGGGCAACCGCGCCAAGCTCCGGGACCTTGTCTCGTCCTACAACGGGCTGCCCTACGGCCCGGGTATCATGGGCCAGTCCTGGGTCAACTCGTCCGAAGGCTGCGGCTGCTTCGCGGGCTTCTACCAGTGCTATCTCACCGCCGATGGCGAGTTCACGCCCTGCGACTTCACCCCCATCTCTTTCGGCAACGTGCGCGAGGCACCGCTGCTGGACTTGTGGCGCGCCATGCGGGCCAGCCCGGAGTGGGGCAAGCGCTTTGGCGAGTGCCGTATGCAGGACCCGGACTTCCGACGTGAGAACATCGACGTCATCCCCGATGGCGAGCCACTGCCCGTCCGCTACGAACGCGTCAAGGCCTTGGGCCGGGAGAGCGGAGCCTCCTGATGGAGGTGAAGCGTCGGCGCCTCGTGCGCCCGCCCGCGCCCGGCTCGGAGCTCGAGGTGCTGGGCACCCGGCTGCACTACGTTCAGCAGGGTGAAAGCGCGCCGCGCTTTCTATTGCTGCACGGCTATCTCTCTCACACTGGCGCCTGGCGGCACAGCATGCTGGTGTTGGGTGAGCAGGGGGGCGCCGTCGCGATGGACCTGCCGGGGCACGGCTACTCGTCCATGGACGCGGATATCCCGGCGAGCCCGGCGGAGATGGCGCGGCTGCTCCCGTCCCTACTCGACCGGCTGGAGGTGGAGCGGGTGGTGCTGATCGGGCACTCCCTGGGGGGAGCGGTCGCGCTGTTTGCGGCTCATCAGGTTCCCGAGCGGGTGGCGGGACTGGTGTTGGTCTCGCCCTTCGTTTATCCCCAGCCCGCACCGCCCGGGCTGCGCATGGCCGCGCGCTGGCCCAGCTTGTTCCGGCGCCTCTTCGCCAGCCCTCCGGGGCGAGCGGGGGTGGGCTACCTGCTGCAGCGTGCCTCGAGCGTACCGCCGGGCGAGGACCCCCGGACCCGGGCCGTGACCCTGCTGGCCCACCTCGACGCCCCCGGCGGCTGGCGCTCGGCCCAACGCACCGGCGTGGCCGCGCTCACCGAGATCCCCGACAGCGCCCTGGTGGCCGGCGTTCGGCAGCCCTGTCTCGTGTTCTGGGGGCTGGCCGATGCCGTGCGTGCGGTCGAGATGGGGCGGCAACTCTGCGATGAGCTGGGCGGTGAGTCCGAGCTGGTCGAGGTCGAAGGCGCGGGCCACAACATGCACGAGGAACAGCACGCGCTGTTCAGTGAGCGCGTGCTGACCTGGGCCGAGGCACGAGGATTGTAGCGGGGTGGCGCTTCCTCCCGCGGGCGGGAGGGGAGGCGACACGGTGCTAGCTCTCGATGGTGACCGTCTCGATGGTGACGGGCTCGACGGGACGGTCACCGGGGGCGGTGCGCACCGCGCCCATGGCTTCGATCACCGACATGCCTTCAACCACGGTGCCGAAGACGGAGTGACGATTGTCCAGCCAGGGGGTGGCGGCCAGGGTGATGAAGAACTGGCTGCCGTTGGTGCCGGGACCCGCGTTGGCCATGGACAGCACGCCGGCGCCGGTGTGCTTGGCGCTGGCGTGGAACTCGTCGGCGAACTTGTAGCCGGGACCACCGTTGCCTTGGCCCAGGGGGCAGCCACCCTGGATCATGAAGTCCGAGATGATGCGATGGAATGCGAGGCCATCGTAGAAGGGGCGGTTGACCTGCTGGCGGGTCTTGGGATCGGCCCAGGCCTTCTCGCCAGTGGCCAGGCCAACGAAGTTGGCGACGGTATTGGGGGCCTTGTCGGCGAACAGCTCGATAGTGAAGCTGCCCATGTTGGTCTTGAACACAGCGCGGGGGTTGGCGGCCATAGGGGGCTCCTTCCTGTGGTGGGAGTGGAACGCGGCGCTCTCAGAGCGCCTTGGGGCAAGGCTCCTAGCACGGATGAACGGGCTTCACCACGGAGCCATCCCACGACGGCTTCCGTCATCGTTGCGTCCAACGACGCAACGACGACTTCGCCCTTTTGTTGGGGGGGAAGACAGATTCTTCCCCCCCGAATCGGGCCCGACACGGTCCCTTCCGGGGCTGCGCTCGCCTGCGGCGACCGGCGCTCCCGCGCCTGCTTCGCCCGCCAGGGCTCCACCGGAGCCCTGGCCCCCCCCCATCTTCGCCGCCTGACGGGCGGCGGGCGCCTCCGGCTCCATCCCTGAACAGGGTAGCCACAACGATGACAGGGGCCCCCACGACCCAGGCAAGTGGGATATGCTTGCACCACTTCCCCGTTCACGGAGTGTCCGGATGAGCCAGATCATCGAAGCTTGCGTCGCGTTCTTCGAGGCCGACGAGTGGCCCTTCGAGCGTATCGAAGAGCTCCCCATGGTCCGCAGCCGCTACGCGGGCCGCAACGGCAACTACGACTGTTGGTTCCAGGCGCGCCCCGCCGAACAGCAGATGATGTTCTACAGCCGCGCCCCGGTCAATGCGGGCCCCGAAAAGCGTGCTGCGCTGGCCGACTTCTTCACCCGCGCCAACTACGGCATGGTGATCGGCAACTTCGAGCTCGACATGAAAGATGGCGAGATGCGGTACAAGGTCAGCATCGACGTCGAAGGCCTCGAGCTCACCAACACCTTCCTCAAGAACCTGACCTACACGGCGGTGGTCACCCTCGACCGCTACCTGCCAGGTATCATGAAGGTGCTGTACTCCGACATCGACCCGGCCGTGGCCGTCGGAGAGATCGAGGGCGCCTAACGGTGCCCGGGGCCGTAGGCTCCCCCCCCCCTCGCTCCGCGCTCGCTCAGGCGGGCGCGCTCTTTGTCGAGACCATGGCGGCCTTGGCGGCGCCCCGGCGTGCCATCCCCATCACCCTGGTGGTGGTGCCCTTGGTGCTGGCGCAGCAGCGCTTCTCACCCAGCGGTCAGGCCATCTGGGTCGCGCTGCTGATGTGCGCCTTGTTCCTGACCCTGGCGCCGTTTTCGTGGCGCCTGTTGGTCAGCCGTGGCGCCTCCCGCCGCGTCCAGCCCCTGCTGATGTTGTTCTACGGGCTCATCGGCGGGTTGCCCGCGCTGGTGGGCTGGCTGCTGCCGGAGGCATTTGGGCTGGGGGAGACGTTCCTGACCGCAGGCATCAACCTGTTCGTATCCGCCGCCTTGTTCTGGGTGGGGGGCTGGGGCTTGGCCCGCGACATCGATCTCGAGCTGGGTCTCGAGCGCGAGCGTGCCCGGTCTGAGGCCTTGTCCCGGGAAGCCGAGCGGGTGCAGCTGCTGGCCATGCGCGCCCACCTGGATCCGCACTTCCTGTTCAACACCCTCAACGCCATCGCCGAATACTGCCGCGAAGACGGCGAGCTCGCCGAGCGCGCCATCCTGAAGCTCAGCGCGCTGCTGCGCAAGGTGCTGCAGGGGGCCCAGGCGCCGGCGTGGCCACTGGCCAACGAGCTCGACCTGGCGCGGGATCTACTGGACCTGCACCACATTCGGGACCCCGAGCGCTTCGACGTGGAGTGGGAGGTCGACGATGCCTGTCTCACGGTGCGCGTGCCGCCGCTGCTGCTGCTGCCGCTGGTGGAGAACGCCATGAAGCACGGGCCGGGCTGCGGGCACCGCGGCCAGGTCGGTGTGTCGGTCCGAGCGCAGGACCCGGACACGCTGCGGGTCACCATTCGCAACCCCGGCCCCTTCGAGGGGCTGCGGCCTGGAGGGCAGGGCGTCGACACCGTCCAGCGCCGACTCGCGCTGGCCTACGACGGCGCCGCGCTGCTCGACCTGTCTCAGCGAGAGCGACAAGGCCAGCCCCACACCGTCGCGGCGCTCTCCCTGCCTCGAGGCGGACCCCGCGAGGAGACTCCCACATGAACGAGCTGCGTGTCCTGATCGCTGAGGATGAGTCCATCGCCCGCCGACGTCTGCAGCGCCTGCTGGCCGAGATCGGTGGCGTTCGGGTGGTCGGCGAGGCTCACGACGGCGTGGAGCTGCTCGAGAAGCTGCGCGGCAGCGAGCCCGATCTGGTGTTGCTGGACATCCACATGCCCCGGCTGTCGGGCCTGGACGCCCTGGCCCTGATGGACCCCGACGGGCCCCAGGTTGTGTTCACCACGGCCTACGCCGAGCATGCCGTCGCCGCCTTCGAGCAGGGGGTGGTGGACTACCTGCTCAAGCCCATCGAGTCCGAGCGGCTGGCCCAGGCCCTCGAGCGGGTGCGCGTCCGTATCGGTCAACCCACCAGCCCCGAAGGCGCAGCGCTGCCCACCCGCATCGTGGTGCCCACCCGCAAGGGTCTGGTGCTGCTGCGGGCCGATGAGATCTCCCACGCGCTGCTCGAGGGCGCCTCGTGCATCGTGGTGGCCCGGGGCCAGCGCTTCGTCACCGACTTCCGCTTGAGCGAGCTCGAGCGGCGCCTGCCTGCAGCCCGCTTTCGGCGGCTGCATCGTCAGGTGTTGGTGGATCTCGAGCGGGTCGAACGCCTCGAGCCCAACGCCAGCGGTGGCTATGTCGCCTACCTCACCGGTGGCTTCGAGGTGCCGGTGTCCCGGCAAGAAGCCCGCCGGCTGCGCCGGGAGTGGGAGCTGCCGCGCTGACGACACGGTGGCGGCCAACTACCAGGTGACGGCCAGGCCCAGGTTGGGAGCCACCACCATGCCGCTGAGGTTGCGGGTTTCCTCGAGGATGGTGGGGTGGAAGTTCATCCAGAACAGGTCCAGTTCCACCACCAGGAACACCCAGCGGTAGCCCACCATGAGCCCCCCGGTGCCGCCGTAGTAGGCGATGGCTTCGTCGCCGAGCACTTCCGAGGGCCGGTAGTCGTTGATGGTGGCGGGTAGATTGTCCTCGATCATGCCGTCGAGCTTGGGCTCGGTGCGAACCCAGGAGCGGATCATGCGCGGGCCGCACCACAGGCGGAAGATGTCGCCGCTGTGCATGCCCCAGGTGGCAGCCAGGTCCAGGTCGTGGCGGCTGAAGCTGGTGAGGCTCATCCACTCCACGAAGCTGCTGGCTACAGAGAAGTGGTAGCCGTAGCCGCCGTGAAGGGCCGCCGCGAAGCGGGCGTCGGGGCTCTCCCATACCTGGAGCTTCAGGTCGCCCTTGATCTCCGAAAAGTTTGTACGAAGACCCAGCTCCAAGCCCTCGGCCAGCTTGTCGGTGAGCCCTACGCGGCCCATGAGCTCGTAGCTGGTGCCCGGATGAAACAGGCCCCAGGCCAGCCCGGTGTCCAGGAGGGTGCGGAGCTCGTCCTCGCTCATCTCTCCGGGGTCTTCCTCGTCTGCGTAGCGATCCCACAGGTCGGCTCCCGACTGGATGGACGTGGTGGCAGCGACGCTGTTGGCGTGCCCGGTCCAGGCACCCGAGACCTGCCAGTCACCGGGCTCGAGGGCCTTGGGTGAGGTCATGTGGGTCATGGATGTGGCGCAGCCGGACAGCAGTGGCAGCAGGATGAGGGTGCGCATGGGGGCTCCGGCTCGGCCCTCGATGTGTGGGCCGCGGGCGTTCCACACCTAGCTATCAGGCTGCGACCTGTCCTGGCTCGGAGGGGGTGGTTCGTTGTCGTAGATCCGCCCGGAACGCGAGGTGGCGCCGGCGTTGGATCTCCACCAGGGGTGCCCAGGCGCGGTGCACCTGGCGGCTGCGGATGAGCCGGGCCCACAGCGCGTTGTTCTTCTTGTACAGCCAGGCCTGGGCCAGGTAGGGGGCCGCGGCCAACGGGTCTCGGGGACGACGCCGCCAGATGGAGCTGGCCGAGAAGGTGCGCCGATACAACCAGGCGTAGCCCTCCTCGAGCTGTGTCGGTGACATGTGTCGTGGTTGATACACGCAGTGGCCTGTGTCGTAGCGTGACCAGTCCTTGTGCAGCAGGCGTCCTTCCCGCTCCAGTTGTCGAAACATGGGGGTGCCGGGGTAGGGGGTTAGGATGTGGTAGGTGGCGCACTCCAGGCGTTCTCGCTCCACCCAGTGGGCCACCTGCTGAAACACATCTTGTGTGTCATGATCGAATCCCAGCACGAAGCTGGCGTTGACCTGAATTCCCACGTCATGAAAAACTGTCACCCGCCGGGCGTAGTCCTCGGCGGGAGGGCAGCGCTTGCCGGCTCGCTGCAGGTTGCTGTCGGTGAGGCTCTCGAAGCCGATGAACACGCCAGTGCAGCCGGCCAGGGCCATGGCTCGCACCAGCGCCGGGCGATCGGTGACATCCAGTGAGACCGCGGCGCTCCAGATGAGATCCCGGCTCTCGAGGGCTCGACACAGGCTCAGCAGATACTCCGGGTCCGAGCCCAGGTTGTTGTCGATGAACACACCGTAGCCGGTGGGGCTGGCCTCGAGCTCCCGCAACACATCGGCCACAGGACGATTCTCCCGGGGGACGTGCAGATTCTTGGTGGACAGGAAGCAGAAACCGCAGCGGTTGTGGCAGCCGCGGGTAGCCACGACGCTGCTGGGGGTGAGGTAGGCCCAGGGGGGCAGGATGCTGCGGTCGGGAGCCGGTTCCTTGGCGAAGCCCTCGAAGGGTGCGTGGTAGCGGGGCTGGAGGCTGCCCGCTTCGGCGTCCCGTAGGATCTGGGGCCAGGTGCCCACGCCGTTGCCGAAGCTCAGGGCGTCCGCCACCGGCGCCAGCTCGTCGGGGCAGGCCTGCACGTGCAGGCCTCCCATCACCACCAGGCTGCCCCGTGCCCGGTACCAGCGGGCCAGCGCCATGGCCCGGCGGGCGAAGGTCAGGTGAACCGTGATGCCCACCACGGCGGGCACCTCGTCGGTGGGAGGCGGTCCCTGCAGCAGGTTCTCGTCCCACATGGACACCGTCCATTCCCCGGGGGTGGCCGCAGCGAGGGCGGGGAAGGTGGTGGCCGGGGTCAGGACGTGCTTGCCGTAGCTGCCGCCGGGGTCCTTGGCGTAGAATGGGTGAATCAACAGCGCCGTGCGGGGCACCGGCCGGCCGCGCTGGGGCGCGGGCAGTGCGGGCGGCTCGACCATGGGATCGTGGCGGGTGTGATGTCGGGGGGAGCGCAGCATGTTCACCTCGGTGTCATGCTGAACGGTACCCCTCGCGGGGCCGGGGGTTTCCCTCCGCCGACCTCAGTGGTCGCAGCTCGCTTGTGAGCGGTCGTGCGGCGCCTGGAGTGGGGGTGTCCCCGAACTCAGCGCTCCACCACCCCGCTGCGCTTCTCGATGGTGTAGGTCAGCTCGACCTCGTCGGTGGCCCCTGGCTGGAGACGAAGCTCCCAGCGAACGATGCCGTCCTTGTCGGGCTTGGCAGCACCGGTGGTGCGCTCGTCGGCCAGCTCGATGCGCACCTGCTCCACCTCCGACACCGGCACGCGCTCCAGCACGGTCACCACCCGAGCCTCGCTCCCGAGGTTGGACAGCAGCACGGTGGTGTGGTGGTCGGTCTTGTGCCAGCGGGACAGGACGCCGGGTTCGTGCTCCACCCGCTCGGAGCGACGGAACACGCGCAGGCTGGCGTCGGGGCCGAAGCCGAGCTCGAGCTTCTCGCCGGGCGCCACGAAGGACAGCTGGCTGCGGCCCACCCGCCCGGACTCCGCCACCAGATCCACCGGGCCTGCCAGCAGGGGGGACGAGGCCTGGTTGGCGCTGGTGCAGCGCAGCAGCACGGCGTTGGTCAGCTCGGCCATGACCACGCGTTCGATGGATGCCGGCGCCTGGCTGCGGCCGATGCCCACGCGGTAGGGGCGTCCGTCCGAGGGCACCGTGGCGGGGTGCTCGGCCCGCAGGGAGACGGGCTCGCCGCCGTCGTCCACGCCGGGGAGTTCCTGGGCCTGTTCGCGCTTCTGGCCCAGGCCGGTGGTGTGGATCTGCTGTTCCCGTACCTCGACCACCACCTGCTCCTGGCGGGGGCGAACCCGGATGAGGTCCTCTCCCAGTAGGGGCGGCTCGGTACCCAGGGAGGGGCGCTGGGTGGACAGGTGAAGCTCGACGTCGGTCCAGTCTTCACCGGTGTGCTGCCACACGCTCGCCTGGTGCTCGAGCGTGAGTTGGGACGGAGGACCCGCGGTGAGGGTGGCCCGATAGCGCGGGCGCCAACAGGCGCAGGGCACGACATAGGCCAGCTCGAGCCGCAGCTCGCCGTCCACGGGCAGATCCACGTCCAGCTCGACCCATGTGGCGGCCTCGGGGTTGCGGGTCACGATGCGACGGCGGCGCAGCAGCGCGAGCTCACGCTCCGCGTCCTCGAGGCCTGCGGCCATGGCTTGGATCTCCTGATCGAGATCGGCCTCGCGCTGGCGGAGCAGGTCCAGCTCGGTGCGCCAGCGCTCGGGCTCTGCCCGTCCCCAGCCGGCGTCCTCGGCCAGCTCTTCGATGAGCTGCTCGCAGGCTTCCCGCAGGGCGTCTCGCTGAGCCTCGCGGACGTCCATGCGTCGCTTCGACAGCGCCATCGCACGGGTGCGCTGGCGTTCTTCGGCGGCCAGGGCAGCCTGGTCTTCGGGGAGGTCTACCTCGCGCACGATGAGCTCGCGCTTGACTCGGAAGTCGAGCACCTGGGCATCGGCGGTGGAGCCGGGGAGCAGCTCCACCCGCAGGCTGCGGTCGGACAGCACCGGGGCGACGCCCTCGAGCTTCAGGCGGTGGTGGCCCGCCGGCAGCTCGATGCGGCCGCGTCGGAGCACCGAGGCGCGGTCTTCGAACAGGGTGACGACGGCGACGGGGGCGTCGATGGCGATGGTGGTGTGCTCGTCCATGGTTCAGCCCTCCCGCCGGTTACCGCCCGACAGCTGGTGCTTGGGCGAGATGGTGATCACATAGCTGGCACGAAGCTGACGCACCTGGCCTGGCTCGATCTCGAGGTGCCAGCGATAGGCGCCCCTGAGTGGTGCTTGTTTTTGCTTCCAGGCGGTCCACGGAGGCTCAACCTCCCGCAGCTCGATGTCGATCTCCTCGTCGTCCTTGCGATGCACCGGGATGCGCTCGCGTACCTCGATGCTGGCGGGCTGGGCCAGTAGGTTGCGCAGCTCGATGTGGATCTCGTGCACCAGGTCCTGGTGGCGGGACATCATGCCGCGCTGCTTCTCCGAGAAGCGGGTGTTGCGGGAGACCCGGATGGCCTCTTCCACCCCCAGGCCCAGCAGCAGGTCGCCCCCGGCGGGCACCGCGGTGACGCTGGCGGCCAGCAGGTAGTCGCCGTTCATGTAGACGTCCACGGGGCCGGCCAGCAGGGGGGCAGCGAGAGGGTTGACCAGGGACACGGTGCGGAAGACCTCCTGGGTCTCTCTGGGCACCGCGACGTAGCCGATGCTGATCTCAGCGCTGCTGGTGAGCACCGGCACGGTGTGAAAGCGGCCATCACAGGGGACATCCACGGGGCGCTCGCCCCGCCAGGCGTGGTCGTAGGCATCGATGCTGGCGGGTGCGACGAGGCCGGCGGACAGGGCCTGTGAGCGGACCTTGCGCGAGGCGATCTGCACGTGGGCCCGCAGGGCGCTACCCGAGGGGACGGCAGCGCGCTGTGTGGGACCGAGCAGCTCACGGTAGCGCTGGTGGCCATCGATGGGCTCGAGGCGGCCCCGGCGGTGGCTGTCGGGTCCCGCCATGCGCAGGCTGTCGTAGTCCAGCAGGTCGCGCCCGGCCTCGAGGGCGGGAGGGGGAGGCGGGGGACCGCCGTAGTTGCCAGCGATGGGGGCGTCCGCGGTCAGTTCGTCGCTTTGGGGCTCCGGGGCGGACTGTGCTGCCGCGGGAGACATCGCACTGGCAAGGAATTGCATGCCGCCTATCGCTTTGGGCGCTGGCGGACGGGCGCTGCGCTTGGCCCTTCGTCGGGGAGCGGGGGCCCTGCTTTGCTCGACGGCCAGATCGAGGTCCATGGCTTTCACCTCTTCGTACTCGGGCTCGGGTTCGACCAGGCGCTCGGCCCTGGACACGGGCTGGGTTGGTGGGGCGGGCTCGGGAGGAGCGCCTTGTCCACCGGCCCCTCTTGGGATGAGGGCCTGGGCTCGTGCCCAGTCCTCGAAGAGCCGCTCGACGCCAGCGGGTGGGGGTCTCCAGCCCGTGCTGGGGCTAGGGGGTTGAGCGCGGCCGATGCGCAGGGCGTGCAGCTCGGGGAGCTCGGCCCAGCGCAGGGCGTCGGCGGTGGACAGCACCAGCTGCACGCCGGACCAGTCCTCGTCGCTGTGCTGGCAGACCTGGGCTCGCATGGCCAGGCGTGCGGAGCCTGCGGCGGGATCGATGTGCAGGCTGTAGGCGGGAGCCCAGCGGGCCGCGGGCACCAGGTAGCTCAGCACCAGGCGGAAGCGTGGGGCGGGTGAGTCGCCACCGGCGGGCGCCTGAAGAGTGATCCGGGCTTCCTTGCGGAGCTCGTGGGGTTTCAGTTGGCGCTGCTGGCGGTGGGTGTCCCGACGCGTCTGGATGAGCTCCAGTGCAACCCGGGCCAGGCGCGCGGCTTCGCGGGCGCCGTCGAGCTCCTGGTGTAGGCGTTCCAGCTCGCTGCACTGGAAGGCCAGCAGATCCAGGCGGGCCTGGGTGGGGGGGGGGGGGGTAGCCTCGCCTTCGGCGGGGTCGGGCCGCGCCGGGCTGCTGAGCTCATCGAGGCACTCGATGTGGCCCTCGAGGCGCTCGGCGGCACGTTGTTGGATGCGCAACTCGGCCTGGGCGTCCCGGAGCTCCCGGTCGGTGGCCGGGGGCAGGGAGGGGTCGGGGGGCGGAGGTTGGAGCGCCAGCTGTACGTCCACGGCCTGGGGGCAGCTCGCGAGGTTCCCGTCGGCCATCGCTTCGATGGAGAGCTGAACGCTCTCGTCGCGAAGCTGCAGGGGCAAGCCCGGTAGCACGATCACCGCGGGGTAGGTCCGAGGGGGCTCGAGCTCTGCTACCCTGCGGACCTCGGCCCCCATGCGGAAGACGGTCACGCGCTCGATCCAGCTCACTGCGGCTTGTGGTGCAAGGGACATGCGCACCTCCTGTCTTTCGCGTAGCGTGCCCGGAGCGAGGGATCGAGGCCGGATTCCCCTTGCGACCGGTGCCCGCGCGTTCTACCTTGCGCTCTCCGCGCAGTCTGCAGGAGCGAGCGTGCCCACCCTGCTCGAAGAAGGTCTGCTGATCTCGGACCGTTACCGCATCCACGAGCTCATCGGGAGCGGCGGGAGCGGCTGGGTCTATCGTGCCACTCAGGAACCCATCGGGCGTCCGGTGGCGGTCAAGGTGCTGCGCACCGATCTGCCCGAAGAAGACCAGATCCACTTCGAGGCACGCTTTCTGCGAGAGGCGTCCCTGGCGGGGCAGCTCCAGCATCCTCACATCGTCACCATTCACGACTACGGCCGCGCCCCCCAGGGGTTCTGCTATCTGGTGATGGAGTACCTCGAGGGCTACACCTTCCGCGAGGTGCTGCGGCGCCATCAGGTGCCCACAAAGCGCATCATGCGCATCTTCGACGGCATCACCCAGGGCCTGCGTCACGCCCACGCCAAGGGGTTGGTGCACCGCGACGTCAAGCCCAGCAACGTGTTCCTGCTGCGGGGCGACGGCGAGGAGTGGCGCCCCAAGCTGATGGACTTCGGCCTGGTGCGCGAGGTCCACAGCGAGGTCACCGTCACCGAGGTGGGCACCTTCCTGGGCACGCCCCAGTACATCGCGCCCGAGCAGGCCATGGGCTTACCCACCGACGCGCGCTCGGATGTCTACGCGGTGGGTGTCATGCTCTACCGCGCGCTGTGTGGGAAGCTGCCCTACGCGGCCACCAACCCGGCGGCCTTGGCCTACATGCACGTACACCAGCCCTACCCGCCCATGGCCGAGCGAGCGCCCGGCGTGGACGTGCCCCAGCGGCTCGAGGCCATCTGCGAGCGCTGCATGAAGAAGGAGCCGGCGGAACGATACCCCGACGCCGGCGAGCTGCTCGAAGATTTGCGGGGCGTCTCCCGCTTCGTCTTGGGCCCCGACGTGCTGCCTCCCCCCGATCGCAGTGCGTCGAGGGTTGCCGCGGTGGCCCTCGAGGTGCCCGAGCTTCCGGTGCCCATCGAGGACGAGCTCGAGCCTCGCATCGACACCGAAGAGACCGACTGTGGCAGCCAGGTCACGGTCACCGACCACCTGGACACCCCCACGCCCCTACCACCCCAGCGTCGGGGCGGTCTGGCACAGGGGCGGGAGACCCTGGTGCCCCCCGGTGACGAGCCCGTGCTCGCCGCAGCCATGCCCCGTCGGGCCACCGCTGTGCCGGTGCCGGCCCAGCCCGCACCCGCTCAGCCCAAGCGGGGTTGGTTGTTGCCCGCCATCGGGTTGCTGGCCCTGGGAACGGTGGTGCTCTGCGGCGGTCTGGGCGCTGGGTTGCAGATCCTGCTGGGGGGGAGCTTCGAGGGGCTGTCGGATCTCAGTGCCCGGTGGTCCGGCTCGGAAGATGCGCCCGTCGAGGTGGAGATCTCCGAGGCGCCCACCGCGCCCGAAGTAGCGGTGGCCGAGCCCGAGCCTCCCGAACCGCCCGATGCTCCAATCGAACCGGTGGCCGAGCCTGTCCTCGTCGTGGCCGATGCGGGCGAATCCGGGCCTCCTGCAAGCCGCGAGGTCGCCCCGCCCCCGCCGGTCTCCAGCGAGCCCTCGGCCCAGCGCGAGCAAGCGCTGAACGAGGTCCGCGAGGCCTTGGCCACGCCGGCGCCCCCCCCCGCGGTGGCGGTGGCGGACGTGGAGGTCCTACAGACCGTCCCGGAGGTCCTACAAACCGCCCCAGAGCCCACCAGCGGCGGCCTGGGGCTGTCCATCACCGGGGCCGCAGCCGAGCCCTTGACGGTTCCGCCTCCCTCCAACGAGCCGGTGGGTCTGGTGATCCGCCAGTCCAGCGGCAACGCCTCGGCGCCCGTGGGGCCCCAGGGTGCGGTCACGGTGGACGAGGTGTCCTTCACCGCGGCCGAGGCCCAGCGCACCTTGGACTGGATCAACAGCTCGAGCGAGCGGGACCTCAAAAACGCTGGCTTGTACAGCCTGGGCGTCACCAACATCCTGGCTCAGCGGCCCTACGGCAGCCTCGAAGTCTTCGCGGCCACCCACTACGTGGGCAAGGCGTCGGTCCAGGCCGCCAAGTACGCGGCCCACAGATAGTCAGGCCACTGGACGCCTACGGTCCGACAGCAGCACCAGCACCGACGCCGCGATGAGGACGTAGCCCGCGCCGGTGGCGAGGGTGAGATCCTCGGACCAGATCCAGAAGGCCACCAGGCCCCCCAGCAGGGGCTCCACCAGGGTGGCGGTGGACACCCTCGAGGCATCGATGCGGCGCAGGGCGTGGTTCATGGCGCCGTGGCCCAGCAGGGTGGGGATGGCCGCCATGCCGACGAAGCAGAGCCAGGTCTCAGGGCTGTAGTCCACCACGGGGTGCCCCAGCAGGGGCAGGGCCAGCAGGCAGGGTACCGCGGCCACGCCGTAGATGGAGGTGACGTACACGGTGTTGGACAGGCTCTTGCGCAGGTGCTTGCCCAGGGAGAAGTAGATGCTGAACAGGACCGCCGACAGCAGCGCCAGGGCATCCCCTACCAGGTGGTCCGAGCTCAGGGCCAGATCGGTGCCGCCCATGACCGCCACACCGGTGACCCCCAGGGCGATAGCACCGATCAGGCGAGGTCCCACCCGTTCTTTGTAGAACCACCAGCCGGCCAGGGCGGTGAAGACGGGGTTGATGGCGAAGAACAGCATGGCGTTGGCCACAGTGGTGCGCTGTACTCCCATGATGAAGGCCACGAAGTGGGCCGCCAGCGTGAGCCCCACCACCACCAGCAGGGCGGCGTCTCGCGGGCTGAGCTGGGCCAGCTGCTTGCGCTGTCGCCATGCGAAGGGCGCCAGCACCGCGGTGGCGAGCAGTAGTCGCCAGGCCGCGATGGCCACGCCGGGCGCGTCGCCGATACGTACGATGTTGCCCGACTGGCTGGCGGCCACCAGGCCCACCGCCAGGAAGACGATGTGGAAGGGGAGGCGGGGCACGAAGGCTGGTTAGGGCGCCAGCAGGGGGCTGCCCAGCAGCAGATAGGCGGCGCCGGCGTCGGTGCCCGTCTCGTCGTTGTAGGGTGCGCCCACCAGGAGGTCTGGGTAGCCGTCCCCGTTTGTGTCGCCCGCCCCCGCCACCGTGTATCCGGCGTAGTCACTGGCGCCCGCGCCGATGAAGGTGGCGGCGGCGTCCGTGGTGAGGGTGCCTTCGCCGAACGTCCCAAGGTAGAGCCAGGCGCTGCCCGCCTGGGAGCCGTTGGCGTCGTGACTGTAGGCGCCCAGGATCACATCCTGATGCCCGTCATCGTCCATGTCGCCTGCGCCGGCGGCGCTGCAGAGGCCGGCCTCGTCGTCATCGGTCGGGCCTTCGAAGGTGGCCGACGCGGCGTAGCCCAGGTAGCCGTCGTCGCTGGTGAAGGGACCCTGGATGAGGTAGACGCGACCCGGGCCTTGCTCGGTGCTGTTGCCCGCCGAGGGGGCGCCGATGAGGATGTCGCCGTAGGCGTCGCCGGTGAGGTCTCCTGGGCCCGCGACGCAGGCTCCCGCTTGGTCGCCAGCGTGCTCTCCCTCGAAGGTCGCGTCGGCGTCGTTCACCAGATCAATGAACCCGGTGACTGGGCCCACGAGCAGGTAGGCGTGGCCGGTGTTGGGGAAGCTGGCACCGTCGCTGCCCACTTCGTCGTACATGGGGGATCCGATGATCACTTCGTCGATGCCGTCGCCCGTCATGTCGGGGACCAGGGCCACCGACGAGCCGGTGTTGGCCGAGTCTTGGCCACCCAGCAAGGTGATGCTGGCTTTGTCCAGACCGTGGAGGCCGGTGGTGGTGCCGTCGACCAGGTGTGCGCCGCCCAGGTAAGTGGCTTGATCGAGGGACAGGTCAGTGGCGCCCAGGAGCAGATCGGGGACACCGTCTCCGGTGGCGTCCAGCCCGCCGTCGACCGACCATCCCGCGCCATCGTAGTAGCTGGTCGCGTGAAGTCGCACGTCGGCGTCGTCGAGATCGAGGTCGCCGCTGACGGGGCCGTAGATCGCATAGGCCGCGCCAGCGTATTCTTCCTTGGTACCATCGGTGCCCTGGAGGGGGGCCCCAACCAGCAGATCGGCGTAGCCGTCACTGTTGAGGTCGCCAGCGCCTGCCACGTCGTAGCCGGCGTAGCTCGAGGGTAGCCATCCGCGCAGCTGCGCGCTCGAGGACGCGAGGCCCGTGGAGCTGATGGGGCCGTACAGCAGGTAGGCGGCCCCGCCGTCGAGGGCGCCGTCGCTGTTGCCGTAGGCGCCGATGAGAATGTCATCGTAGCCGTCGGCGTTCACATCACCGACGCCGGCCACCGCGCAGCCCGCGCTGTCACCGCCACTGTCGCCTAGCAGCACCACCGCTGCGTTGTCGAGGGTCAGCTCGTCCAGGTCGTCGTCGCAGTTGTTGTCTTCGCCGTCGACCCACTCGAGGGCGTCGGGGTTGATACCCGGTTCTTCGTCGTCGCAGTCGCCGCCGTCGTAGTCGTCGCTGTCGTGACCGTCGCCGTCCTGGTCGTAGTCGGAGTCTCCGACACAGTCGGCGTCGATGCCGTCGTACCAGTCGTCGGTGGCTCCGGGATGGCTGGTCGCGACCGCGTCGTCACAGTCGTCGCCGCTGTGGGCGTCGCTGTCGTGCCCATCATAGTCCTGGTCGTAGTCAGAGCGGCCATCGCAGTCCTGGTCCACGCCGTCGTACCAGACCTCGTCCGCGCCAGGGTAGATGTCGCCGGCCACGTCGTCGCAGTCGTCGCCGCCGTGTTCCCAGCTGTCGTGTTCGTCGCCGTCTTGGTCGTAGTCGGACCCACCCGAGCAGTCCTGATCCACGCCGTCGTACCAGACCTCGCTCTGGCCGGGGTGGACGGTGGCGTCTTCGTCGTCGCAGTCGTCGCCGTCGAAGGCGTCGTGCTCGTAGCCGTCGCCGTCCTGATCGTAGTCGGAGTCACCGGCGCAGTCGGAGTCCACACCGTCGTACCAGGTCTCATCGGCGCCGGGGTAGGCGTCGTCGTTGGTGTCGTCGCAGTCGGCGTTCGCGCCGGTGGCTTTGTCTTCGGCCACGTAGCCGGTGGGCGGTTCGCAGCTGAGCACCGAGGTGCTGGAGTCGCCGTAGCCGTCGGCGTCAGCGTCGGGGTACCAGTTGGGGGCGTCCGTGGCGTTATCGTCCACCGAGCCGTTGCAGTCGTCGTCTTCGCCGTTGCAGATCTCGGGGCCATTGCAGGCCGCGGTGTCGTCCTTCAGATCGGGCAGGCAAGCCGAGAGGCCCAGCGCCAGCAAGAGAAGGGGGATCGAGTTGCGGTGACCGGGGGAGATCATGGCTTCCTCCGAGGACGTGAGGCTCCCATCCTATCCTCTCCGGTCCCGGACCGCGGTGGCTGGTCGATCTGCATGAGCAGCTTTCGCACCACGGCGTCGTCATCCTGGAGGGTGCGGGCCAGCAGCAGCTCAGCGCGCTCGCGGCTGTCGGCCACCACATAGCAGCGCAGCTGAGGTGCGTTGCCCGACGGGCGCAGGTGGATGATCTCTCCGCTGTCGAAGCCTATCCGCAGGCCATCCATGTCCTCGATCCAGGCCACGCTGCCCAGGCCCGGGAGGGGGGCGAACGCCGCGGCGATGGCCGTGGGATCGGGGGCGCCAGCGGTGCTCAGGGAGGTCAGCACGGCCTGACTCGAGGCGGGGGGCACGCCGTCGATGAGCGCGGCGGTGGCGCAGCGCTGGGGCAATTCGGCGAAGAGCGCGGAGACGGGTACGCCCCGACGTACCGCGCCCACCAGCACCGCCAGCAGCGGCAGCACGGCGTCGCGGGTGGGGAGCGCGCGCAGGGTGCCGGCGCCCAGGGGGATGTCGCTACCCAGCAGGAAGCCGCCGTTGGCTTCCCAGCCGGCGATGGCGGTGTGGCCCTGTGCCGTGGCGGCCTGCATGGCCGCGATGACCCAGGGGGAGCCGATGCGGGTCTTGGTGACGGCGAAGGACGGCTGGCCCTGGTCCCGCAGGGTTGCCAAGTGGCGGTCCACGGCGTCGTTGGTGCTGACCGGCACCGCGGCGTAGCGCGCGCCGAGCTGCAGTGCGGTGATCAGGCCCAGCAGGTCGCCCCGATGGAACTGTCCCCGCTCGTCGATGAGCAAGGGTCGGTCGCTGTCGCCGTCGGTGGAGACCAGGGCGAAGGCTCGGTGCTCGGCCACCATGGCGCCGAAGCGGGCCAGGGGCTCGGGCCCGAGGTCTTCGGTGTCGATGGCCACGAAGCCGTCGGTGCGTCCGAGGCGGATCACGGTGGCGCCCAGGGCCTCGAACAACTCCACGATGAGGTCCCGACCGACGGCGCTGTGCTCGAAGAACACCAGCGTGCGGCCCTCGAGGGGGCGGTCGTGGCCGAAGGCGTCGAGGTAGCGCTGCAGGTAGGCCTGCTTGGCCACCGGGGTCTGGGGGGGGGAGGGGGCCGGAGACCTGAAGGCCCCCGCGGCGTCGAAGGGGTTGTCTGCGGGCGATGCCGCGGTGATGTGGTCCCGCGTGGCCTTCACGGCGGCCAGGATGGCCGGCTCGTCGGTCTTGAGCACTTCACCCCGCAGCTTGTAGAACTTCACACCGTTGCGGTCCGACGGGATGTGGCTGCCGGTGATCATGATGGCTGGCATGGGCTGCTTGCCCTGTTCGGGCAGGTCCAGGGAGGCCCAGTAGGCCAGCGCAGGGGTGGGCAGCTGCCCGCAGTGGATCACCGGGTGGCCGGCGTCGGCGCAGGCCTGGGTCACCGCGCGAGCCAGGCGGGGGCTGCTCTCGATGCCGGTGACCGAACAGCGGGCTCGCAGGTCTTCACCGATGGCGACGGGGGCGCCGGGAGGCAGCTCGCCCTGTTGCTCGAGGAAGGCCACGAAGCCTGCGCTGTTGATGTACACCTCGCGGTCGGTCATGTCCCGCACCAGGCCCCGCAGGCCCGAGGTCCCAAAGCGCAGCCTCACGGACCTGCGGCCGTGAGGCTGGACGTCGTTCGAACCGACGGCTTCGCCGCGGTTCAACGTCGCTGCGTCGGCTGCGGCATGTTCGTTGGCGTTGCCTGGGGCGGAGGGTTCGTCATGGGGCAGGGTCACGTGGAGGATCTCCGGGTCGGGACTGATGGCGGCGATGGTGGTGGCCAAGCCGGCGGGCACCAGCAGGGTGGCGCCCGGCTCGAGGCGCGCCAGCGGGCGGCCGTCGAGGTCGTACAGCTGGGCCTTACCCCGGAGCGCGTGCAGGGTGCTGGCCCCTGCCAGGGCGGGCATCGTGATGCCGCGGCCGGTGGTGGGGGAGAGATGGTCCAGGGCGAACAGCGTGCAGTCCACCGAGCGGGTCACCCCGGGCCGCAGGGCGCGGGGTTGGACCTCGAAGAAGCCTGCAGGCGTGGGCTGCAGGGGCAAGGCCTCGAGGGCTGCGTGCAGGTCCAAGCGGCGGCGCGGGAAGCGGGCGTGATCCCAGGCCCGCAGAGTGCCCCCGGGCAAACGGATCTCGAGCAGAAGCATCCGGCGGCCGGCGGCGTTGCCCAGGGCGTGTACGTCGGCGGAGGGGAGCTGGCCTGGCGCTGGGATGCCGAGTTGGCGATTGTAGACCACCATGCCGGCATGCACGGGGATGTGGTGCAGGGCGTGGAGCAGGCTGTGATGGATGCCCCTCAGGCGCTCGAGGGACGCCGCGAGGGGCTCGGTTTCACGCTGGGGCTCGAGCAGCGGGAGCAGGGCCGGCAGCAGGACGGCCGCGGGTTGGTCGCCGACCATCCAGGGAGCCAGCACGGTCTGCAGGGCGTGCTCGTCGTGGGGGGGGGCCAGGGCAGCGGCGAGCTGATCCTGGAGGTCTCGCGCCAGGTGGAGCTCGCTCTCGAGGGCCGCAGCGTCCAGCCCGCGACGGAAGCCCACGGCCATGGTGGCGCCGGGATCGGCCTCGAGCACCAGGTAAACCTCGGGCTGACCCGGCGGGTGGGCCTGGACCGACAGCAGGGTACCAACATCCAGGATCTTGGGTAGCAGGGGCCAGGTGGGGCCGTAGCGTTGCCAGTGCCTCTGGCCCAGCAGCGCGGGTCCCGCAGCGGCCAGCAGCAGCGGTAGCGGCAGCTCGCTGCCATCCGGGAGCCGGGCCAGGCTGGGGTAGCGCTGAGCTTCGGGATCGTCGGGCCAGGCGGATACCAGGAAGGCTTCGCCCACCCGAGCGTCGTCGGGGGCAGGCAGCCTGAGGTAGGCAGCGAGCCGATCGCCCCCCCAGGGCCGCTCCACCAGCTGGGAGGGATGCAGGGGGACCACGTTACAGCGGATGCGCTCGATGGCACGCGGCTCGCCTCGCAGCAGCGCCGAGGCGAGGTCAGAGCCCGGCGGGGTGCTGGGAGGGGGTGTGGCGGTGCTCATGGAGGGGCCCTGGCCGTCGAGGAACCTCTGATAAGGTATCCGGACCTCACCGTGAAAGCACCGCGAGGACGACGGGAGGCACTCCCACCCGATGGCTGCTTGACACCGCCCTGTCCCTTGCTACCCTGACGGCTCTCCCGCACACGGAGCTTTGTCCCCCTTGCTTGCCCTTCCGCTGATCCTGCTGGGGTGGCTGCTGGCCAGCGTGCTCGCCCCTCGTGCTGGCTTCCTCGAGCGGGTGGCCTACACGCTGCTGTTCACCCTGTCTGCTGTGCCGCTGGTGGCTTACCAGCTGGCCTTGGCCATGCCGGCTTTCGTCTCCGGTGGGCTGCTGATGGCGGTGTGCGGAGCGTTCCTGCTGGGGCTGGCTTGGCCGGCCTGGCGAGCGGGGCGCGGCCTTCTGCCGCCCAAACCGGAGCCCTGGGAGCTGGGCGTGCTTGCCCTGGGCCTGGGCCTGGGGGCGTTCACCTGGCTGCACCACAGCGACGCGGAACTCTGGCTGTCCCTGGGCTCTTACCTGCAGACCGACAAGGCCAAGTGTTTCTACATGCAGACCCTGAGCTTCGTGCCGGAGCTCAACGCTGGGCGGGACCCCGCCATGGTGCGCAGGGCCTACGAGATCATCAGCACGCCTGGCAACTCCATGTTCACCGCCTGCTGGATGCCTGTGGCGGGGCCTTGGACCTTCAAGCTGTTGCAGGCGGCCTTCCACCTGCTGTTGTTCCTGTTCGGCACCCTGCTGCTGAAGCGCTGGACCGGCTCGCTGCTGGTGGCGGTGGTGGTGGCCTGCTTCGCAGTGCTCAACCCCTACACCCTCTGGATCGAGGTGTTGGACCGCAACGTCTACGTCTTCGCCCTCACGCCGGCGTTGCTGTACACCCTGGTGGTCCACCGCAACCAGTCCCTGCTGCACGGTCTGCTTTTCGGGCTCATGGGCGGGCTGGGGCTGCGCTTCCTGCCCTTGCTGTTCCTGGTGTCGGCGGTGCTGATCTACGCTGAGCAGCGGCAGCCCTGGCGTCGCTGGGTGCTGGCTGCGGTGGGCGTGGTGCTGGCTTTCGCCTTCGAGCTGCCCCACTTGCAGCACCACGGCTTCCACAGCATGGGAGAAGCCGCCGCGGTGCCCGGCCTGTTGGAGGGCCTACGCACCCCCATGCTGCCCCACGCCAACGGCAGCTACTACATCGCGTTCATGTTGGCGCAGCTGGGCTGGGGCGTGGCGGCGCTGGCGCTGTATGGCGCGGTGCGCTGGCTGCGGGACCGGCCGGTCACCGGTGTGGCCCTGGCGCTCATGGTGCTCACGCCTCTCATCGTGCTGGCGGGCCAGCGGGACTGGATCGAACACGACAAGACCCGCATCTTCATCATGTCTCTGTGGCCGGTGCTCTGCTTCTTCGCCTACGGGTTGAAGGGCCTGATGGCCCGGGCGGGTTGGGGGCCACGGTTCGGCGCCTTGGCTGTGGCGGTGGTGGCGGTGGTGGCCGTGGACTTCGGGGCCCGCGCTGTCACCGCGCAGCCGGACTCCACCAGCCTGGATCGCAAGCCTACCTACCAGCGCGAGACGCCGGCCTTCCTGGCCCACCTCCAGGCTGGGTTCGCTCCCAGCGGGCTGCTACCCAATTACGGTCCTATGGCCGACAAGCTGCGCTGGAGGCGCAAGTGGGCCGAGGCGCAGCTCATCGCCGTGGGCATGTTGTCGGGACAAGAGAGCCCCTGGATCGAGCGCTGGCTCGATCCTACCGATCTCGAGTCCCCACCGCCCCTCGGGCCCCCCGAGGGAGCCTCGGGCTTCACCAGCCTGAGCCTCGACCTCGAGCGCCTGGTGACCGAACCCGACGCCGCGGTCGTAGTGGGGGACAGCGAGGCCCGGTACCTGGTGGACTACGCTGATCCCGGCAGCATCTTCGACATTCACCACAAGCAGGTGGCGGTGAGCTGGCAGGAGCAGGCCCTGCCGGTCACCGTCCTGGCCCAGCGACAGGACATCCAGGTGCTGCGGGAGTTGCCCCTGGACCTCAACGCCTTCGTGACCCTGGAGGTGGACGAGCTGGGCTTCCAGAAGGTCAACCTGGTGCAGTACGAGCTCTTTCCCTCCCGGCGGCCCCACGGCCTGGCCAGCGCCATGACCGCGCTGCCCTGGTCCGACACCGACCCCGTGGTCCACCTGCGCATCCCCGAGGACATGCGGGTGGTGGTGCGCTGCTGGCTGGTGAACCCCAGCGAGGGTGTGCCCCACCGCATCGACGGTTGGTTCATAGAGCTCGAAGACGGCGAAGCTCACGTCCGCTTCGCCTACGGCGAGCCCGAGAGCTACCTCTGATGGCCAGCGTGCGTGTCAAGCGGCTGCTGCGCATGGTGGTCAGCCTGCTGGTCGCCGGGGTCTTTCTGGCCCTGGTGGTGCGAGGCTTGGACTGGGGTGGCGTGGTCGAGGTGCTGCGCACGAGCCGCATGGAGCTGCTGGCGCCGGTACTGGTGTTGCTGGTTTTGCACTACGCCCTCAAAGGCCTGCGCTGGCGTGCGCTGTTGGCCGAGGAGCTCGAAGTCCCCCGGCTGTTGGCGGTGCGGCTGGTGTTCGTGGGCTTCCTGATGAACAACTTCCTGCCCGCCAGGGCAGGGGAGCTGGGTCGGCCGTACCTTCTGGCGGCCAACCACCCTGGTGCTCGCTTCAGCTTTGCGCTGGCCACCATGCTGGGGGTCAAGCTCTTCGACCTGCTCTTTGTGGTGCTCTGCTTGCTCGCCTCGGCCCTGGTGCTCGAGCTGCCCCCCTTTGCTCACGCCGGCATCCTGGTGCTGTCCGTGCTGAGCTTGGGCGCCCTGGTCACCGGGGTGGTGGCGGCGCGTTGGATCGAGGCGGATCGGCGTAGGGACGGTCGAGGCGCCCTGTATGGGGTCATGGAGCGCGCGCTGGGTGGGCGGGCACCCAAGGTCTACGACATCGCCCTGCACTTCGCGGCTGGCCTGGCCACCATGTCGCGGCCCCGGGCCTTTCTGGCTGCCAGCGGCTACACCGCGGCCAGCTTCGCGCTGTTGGCCGTGGCGCTGTTGTTGTGCATGGAGATGGTGCATGTGCCTGGCGGGGTCGAACACACGGTGTTCGTGATGGGCATGATCGGCATCGGCTTCACCATCCCAGCGCCCCCTACCGGCGCCGGCAACTACCACTGGTTCGCCTCTCAGGCCCTGCTGCTCACCGGCGTGGCCGAGCCCGAAGCGGCCTTCGGCTTTGCCCTCATCGCCCACATCACCCAGGTGATCGCCAACTCGGCGGGCGGGCTGTTGAGCTTGATCGGTCTTCGGTGGAACAAGCCTACGCCCGGCGAGTGATCTCCCACTCCCCCATCATCAGCACGTCCAGCCCCGAGGCCACGAAGCTGCGCACAGCGTCCCCAGGGCCGTGCACGATGGGCTCGCCGTGGAGGTTGAAGCTGGTGTTGATGAGCGCGGGTTGGCCGCTGTGTCGGTGCCAGGCAGCGAGCAGTGTGTGCAGCGCTGGGTCCCTCTGGGGGGTGACCAGCTGTGGGCGTGCGGTGCCGTCCACGTGCACGGCCACCGGACAACGCTCGGCCAGGAACTGCGCTGCGTCGGTGGTGATGGTCATCCAGCCCAGATCGCGAGCAGGCAGTGGAGAGCGGACGGCCTCGGTGGCCGCCTCGACCGTCATGATGGGCGCGAAGGCCATGATGGGGTCTCGCCCAAGGGCCTGGTTCACCCGCGCGGACAGAGCTGGTCGGTCAGCCCGGAAGAGGATGGAGCTGTCCCCCAGGGCTCGGGGGCCGTACTCGTCCCGGCCTGTGTAGCGGCAGAGCACCCGCCCAGCCTCGAGGTGTCCCACAGCGGCGGATGCGGGCTCGACCCGCTGTACCCGCAGCCCGCTGTCGCGCGCGGCGTCGGTCAGAGCCTGTTCGCTCCGTGGCACGCCCAGGGAGGCGCTGTCGATGGTCTCTAGCAGAGAGCCCCGCTGTCGGCGCCACAGGGCGTGGGCAGCCCCTGCCGCCAGCCCCTCGTCGCCCATGGCGGGAAAGACGAACAGCCCCTCGATGCCGGGGAGCCCAGCCAGGACCTGGTTGATGCGCACATTGGCGAACAGCCCCCCTGCCAGGTGCAGGCGCCGCGCAGGGTACGCCTGCAGCAGCGCGCGCACCCAGCGTTCGCAGAGCTGCTCGACGCAAGCTTGCAGCGCGGCCGCGGCGTCGGCCCGGGTCAGCCCGGCCAACAGGCGGGCCACACGCCGGCGGGTCAGCCGTCGCCGCAGGCGTGGGGTGTCGGAGTCGGCGAATATTGAGCGGAAGCGGTGGATGCTCCGGCTCGGGTCGCCGGTGGCGGCCAAGCCCATCACCTTGCCTTCGTCTCCCTCGGAGAAGCCCATGGCCACGGTGACGGCGCCGTACAGCAACGCCAGACCCAGGTCGTCGTGCCAGTGGGCGAGGGTGATCTCGGGGCGGTCACCTCGTCGCAGGGTGCCAGAGCGGCCCTCGCCGTAGGCGTCGGCGGTGAGCACCAGGGCGTCCTCTCGGCCCGGACCCAGCAGGGCGCCATAGGCGTGTGCGTCGTGGTGGTCCACGGGGTGCAGCCGAAGGGGGAGGGCCAGCAGTCGTCCAAGTCGCCGCTGCAGCAGCAGGCGTGCAGGCAGAGGCTCGAGGCCGCCGACCAGGGGCAGGCCCGGCACCCGGTTCTCCCAGGTCATGGCGACCCGGCTGGCCAAGCCCAAGGGCTCCCGGTGGGCACTGGAGCCTGCGTAGGCCGCCTCGAGCAGGCGTAGAGGGCTGCGACCCCGGGCGCCAGCGATGGCCACAGACTGGATGTCGATCCCCTCGCGCTCGGCATGCTCGAGGGCCAGGGCCAGGCTGAGTCGCGGAAATCCCGAGTGGCGCTTCCGGCGACTGGGGCGCTCTTCGGACAGGGCGAAGACCAGCCGACCTTCCGCTACGACTGCCACACCAGCGCCGTGCCCGTCCCACAGGCCCAGGATTCCTGCGCTCATGATCACAGCAGATCGGCGGGCTCAGCGCCGTGGGCGAACCAATGTAGAGCTTGATCCGCGAACAGTCCGACCCAGGTGTTCAGGTCTCGCCGGCCGGGTTCGTAGGGTAGGCCACCGCTGGCGTGTTGGCAGCGCTTCAGGGCACCCAGGGCGGCGATGCCGTGGGCGGCGAATCGCTCTGGATCGGTGGCGACCCACAGGCGCAGGGCCTGAGCTGTGGTGTCGCACCGGGCGGTCTCGGGGCGCTGCGACCAGGCGGGTAGCAGGCCGTCGGGGCGCTGCAGTTGTGTCAGGCGAACGCAGACCTCCAGCACGTGCTCGGTGCGGTCTGCCAGGCCCATGCTGGTCAGCAGCAGCTCGCCCTCGGCCTGGTAGGACAGGGCGTGCAGATAGTTGGCCTGGTCCGCGACCGTTGTGGTGACCCGATCCAGGAAGCTCTGTGCGCGAGCCTGCGTGGCTTCGCAGCCGAGCCAGCGCCCGGCCTGCATCACCAACGCGGAGGACCGCAGGTGGTGGCCCAGCCAGCGGTCGGACCAGCGCTCTGGGGCGGCGGACGCCGGCAGGACCGGGGCGTCGGCCTCGAGGAAGGCCTCGAGACCCGTGGACAGCAGAGCTAGGGCCTGTGGCTGCAGTGTGGTCAGATCGGGTGCCCTCGCTGCCCGTACCAGGGCGTGGAAGGCCAGGCCTGTGTCGAAGGCGTAGCGCCGGCCATCACGGCCGATGGCGCCGCCGTTGGACAGCTGCCGCAGAAGCCAGGTAGCGGTAGCCTGCACCGCGGCCCTGGGAGGACCTGGCAGCTGCTGTTCGCGGCGCCAGGCGGCCCAGGACAACCAGAGGGCCGTGGCTTCGGGGTATGGGTAGCCAGGGTGGTCGGGGTTGTGCCACGACAACAGCTGGCCGTCCGCACAGCGCAGCTCCGGTCCTGACAGCCACCTGCCGAGGGCGCAGTGATCGGGGACTGTGGGGTCCTCCTGCGGCTCCCCCGCGGCGTGTGCGGCGGGTTGGGGCTCGTGGGCATCATGGGCGAGGCTCATGTGCGGCCAGGTAACTCCTGCCACTGGCGGGTCAACCGGTGAACCCTCCGCCATGTCTCGAGGCTGACAGCGTGGTACAGATACGCTGTCGCCCCCATAGAGGAACCGTCTTGTTGTTGGTCACCATTCTGCTCCAGGTCCTTGCTCTGGTCTACGTCTTCGTGCTGCCAGGCGTGTTCATCGGCTTGGTCGCAGGGCGCGAGTGGTCTCTGCCCATGCGTCTGGGGACAGGCTTCGCCCTCGGTGTGCTGGTGGTGCCCCTGGCCAGCTTCTCGTGCGCGTGGGTGCTGGGTACCAACGTCCAGCCCCTGTTGGTGCTGGGTGTGGCGACGGTGATCAATCTCTTCGGGTTGATGGGTTGGCGGCTCATCCGGCGCTCCAACGCTGCGGCCACAACCTGACGAGGTTCCCGTGAACGCACCCCTGATCCTGGCTATTCACGAGGACACCAACGCCAACGCTGCCCTGTTGAGGGGCAACCGAATCATGGCGGCGGTGGCCGAAGAACGTCTCACCCGCACCAAGTTCCAGTCCGGCCACCCAAGCCTGGCTGTGCACGAGGTGCTGCGACTGGCTGGGGTCACCGTCGACGAGGTCGATGCGGTGGTCGCGGGCAACCGCTTTCACTTCCTGCCCCGGGTCACCGGTAGCGCCATCCAAGGCGAGCACGACATGTTCGGGCCCCAGCACAAAGCCTGGCTGAGCTTGCAGGGCCGCTTCCACACGCCCGGCCCCCTGGCCCACGGCCTCGAGGCCCTCTCGAAGCGTATGCTCGCCCGGCGCTTCCAACGCTCGGTGCCCCTTGTGGACCACCACACGGCCCATGCCTACTCGGCCTACCTGAGCTCGGAGTTTCCCGAGTGCACGGCCATCTCCGTAGACAACATGGGCGACGGCTACTCCACCCGGGTGTTCCGCTGCCGGGGTGGGCGCTGCGAGCCGCTGTGGGGATCGAGCGCGGTGGACTCCCCCGGTGAGTTCTACGGTGAGATCTCGCAGTTCTTGGGGTTCCGCATCCTCGACGCCGGCAAGGTCACCGGGCTGGCGGCCCGGGGCGATGCGTCCCGCGCCTATCCCATCATGGAGAAGCTCTTCCGGCTTCGACGGGACGACACCGACTTCCAGCTGGCGTGGCACTGGCCCAAGTCCAAGAAGCGGGGGCTGTTCCGTCAGCTCGAGGCCTTCTCTCGGGAAGACGTCAGCGCTGCCGCCCAGAAACGCCTCGAAGATCTCCTGCTGGCCTATGTGTTGCGGGCCCTGCGGGAAACCGGCGACCGACACATCGTGCTGGCCGGTGGCGTGTTCGCCAACGTGCGGGTCAACCAGCTGCTCTGGCAACAGCCGAACATCGACGGCCTGTGGGTGCACCCGGCCATGACCGATCAGGGCATCGCCGTAGGCGCTGGCTTGGCCTGGCTGGCCGAGAACCATGGCGCGGAGCCCCATGCGTTGCCCCACGCCTACCTGGGCACGGAGATCACAGATGAGTCCATCGGCGCGCTGCTCGAGAGCAAGGGCGTACCCCACGAGCGCTGCGACGACATCGATGCTCGGGTGGCCCAGCTGCTCATCGAGAAGAAGGTGGTGGCCCGCGTGACTGGTCGAATGGAATATGGGCCCCGTGCCCTCGGGCACCGGTCCATCCTGTTCCACACGGGTGATCCAGCGGTGAACAACTGGTTGAACCGCCGGCTGGACCGCTCGGAGTTCATGCCCTTCGCCCCGGCCACCATGGTGGAGCACGCCGCCGACTGCTACAGCGACTATGGCCCAGGCTTGGCCCACGCTGCCCGCTACATGACCGTCTGTATGGACACCACGCCCGCCATGCAGAAGGCCTCGCCAGCGGTGGTGCACATCGACGGCACCGCGCGACCCCAGGTGGTTCACCCCGAACACGATCCCGGCTACCACCGGATCATTGGCCTGTACCGAGAGGCCACCGGGGTCCCCACCATCCTCAACACCTCCTACAACATCCACGGCGAGCCCATCGCTTGTTCCGCCGCCGATGCCCTGGACATCTTCCAGCGCAAGGAAGTGGACTGTCTGGCTCTGGGCTCCTTCCTGCTGCAGCGAGGCGGATAGCGCGATGCGCGTCCTGTTCACCAACACCTGCTACCAGCAGCGGGTCGAGTACACCTCGCTCATCTCGGTGGTGCCGCCTCTCGAGCTGGCCACCTGCGCGGCCCTGGTGCGGCGGGATCTCCCCGGGGTCGACGTTTCGTTGCTTGATGCCAACGTGCTGGGGTTGGCCGATGCCGCGCTGGCCCGGCGCATCCGGGATCTGAACCCTGACGTGGTGGTGTTCTGGGCTGCCACCTTCGCCATCAACTCCGTACGCAACATCGTGGCGGAGCTGTCAGCCGTTTGCGAGGCCAAGCTGGTGCTCACCGGCAGTCACGGCTCGGCCCTTCCCGAGCGCACCTTCGCCGAGATCCCCGGACTCGACGTCATCGTGCGCGGCGAGCCGGAGTGGACGGTGCTCGAGCTGGTGCGCAGCTGGAAACGAGGCGACGACCTCGAGCGGGTCGATGGCATCCACGCGCGCCTGGACGACGGGGGGCGCTTGGCGAGCACTCCAGACCGTGCGGCCTGTCTGGACCTGGACAGCCTGCCCGTGCCCGCCCGTGATCTGCTGCCCAACCACATGTACTCGGCGCCCTGGTCCACCCGGGTCACCGCGTTGCGTACCACCCGGGGCTGCCCAGGGGCCTGCCGCTTCTGCGATAGCCACCTGATGGTGGGTCGGCGAACCCGCACCCGAGCCCCGGTGGCTGTGGTCAACGAGATGGAGGACTGCGCCAAGGCCTTCGGCACCGACTACTTCGCGATCCTCGACCACACCTTCACCGCTCGGCGTGAGTTCGTGGAAGCTGTGTGTGAGGGTATCTTGGGCCGTCGGAACCTGCGGGGGGTGCGCTGGGTCTGCAACACCCGCGTGGACATGTTGAGCGAAGATCTGGTGGCCCTGATGCGCAAGGCCGGCTGCCTCCAGATCGGGCTGGGCATCGAGAGCGCCGACAACGCGCGCCTGTCACAGGTGAAGAAGAACATCACCGAAGACCAGATTCGGGGTGCCATCGGCCGCTTGAAGCACCACGGCATCATCGCCATGGGCTACACCATCATCGGCTTCCCCGGCGACGATGCCGACAAGATCGCCCGCACCAAAGCCAAGATCCTCGATCTTGACCCCCACACCCTGCAGCTGTCCTTCGCCACGCCCCTGCCGGGCACCGGCCTGCGGGACGACTGCGTGGCCGAAGACCGCATCCTGTCCGACGACTGGGACGACTACGTCTTCCTGCGCAAGTCCATCATCCGCAACGAAGCGCTCAGCCCCAGCGAGCTCGAGGCCCTGCGACGGGACATCGTCAAGAGCTTCTACCTGCGGCCTGGCAAGCTGGCGCGCCTGGGCTGGTTCCTGGCGGCGCGGGCCCGACCCAGCACGCGGGCCACCTTCCAGGCTTCGCTCAAGGTGCTGCGCAACATGTAGACGATGCGGGAGCGTGCCATGGCCGAGCGACAGAGTGCATCGGGAAAGCTGTTCGCGGGCATCGGCCTGGTGCTGGTGGGCGGCGGCTGTGGCACTTGGGTGGGCGTGTTCGTGCTGCTGGGCGTCATCTTCACGGTCGTCTTCCCCATCGCCTTCGGCCTGCCCTTCGACGACCTGCGGCTGGACCGCGGCGTTACACAGCAGGTGGATGGCGAGGTGCTGGGTCTGGAGCGGGTGCCCAACACCAGCATCAACGAGCAGTCGGTCTACACCATCAGCTATAGCTTCGACGCGGCGGGGCAGGCGGTGCAGGGCGAGGCCCGGGTCCTCGAGCACGACGCCGTGAGCAGCGCCTCCGCGGGCTCCCCCCTTCCGGTGGAGTACCTCGAGGAAGATCCCGCCATCAGCCGCCCCGCCGGCAGCACCGCCAACGCTGGTGGTTGGGCGGGCATCGTCGGCCTGCCCTTCCTGCTGCTGGGGCTGCTGGGTTGCGTGCCTGTGACGCTGATGCTCGGTCTGGGCATCGGCCTGGTGCTGAGACCCAGACCGTGGGGGTCACGCTGGGGGCGGTATCATCGCGCTCTCACCGGGACTTAGCAGCAAGGCCCGATCCCCCTGGCCGCGCTGTTGGAGGATGCGCTGCAGGTGCACGGCGCGCCCCCGGTGCAGGGAGGCAGGGGGCACCGACATCCAGATGCCGCCCTCGTGGATGGGCACCACCCGCTCGGCCTCGAGGATGTCCGCGGCTTCGACGGCTCGAGGTGGGCACATCACCGTGCGCTTGCCGAAGATGCGGGTTCCGCCCACCGGCAGCAGGGCCAGGCGCAGGGGGCCGTGTTCCTGGCGCACGCGCTGCAGGACCCCACGGTCGAGCTTGGCGTCGCCCCCGAAGAACAGGGCCCCCCAGCCGGGCAGGCGGGCAACGAAGTTGATCTCTTCGGGGCCGGGAAGGGTGTGTGGGCCGGGCACCGCGGTGAGCTCGACGGGCCCAAGCCGGGCACCGGACCACGGCTCGAGCTCTTGCCCCCCCGGGGGCAGCCGGCCCAGGGCTCGGGTGCATCCCGGCGGGAAGAACCAGCGCTTCGGGGGGCAGCAGGTGCGCCGCATGGCCCGAGGATCGTAGTGATCCGGATGCAGGTGGCTGACCCACACCGCGTCGAGGGGGGGCAGTGCCTGGGGGGGGATGCCCGGGCGACGGAAGCAGGGCAGGCCCCGCATGTGCATGGCGAACCAGGGGTCGGTGAGCCAGTGCTGGCCCCCCCAGGACAGCAGCAGGGTGGAGCAGCGGATCATCGTGACCCGCAGCCCAGCGCCCTCACTACTCATAGATGTAGCTCCAGATGGCCAGGGTGCGGAGCTCGCGGGTGCGGGGTTCGGACGCCATCTTGCCCCAGTCGTCTCCTGTAGGCAGGTGCACCGGGCGGTAGAAGCTCGGCCAGGGCCAGGGGGCGGTCATGTGCAGCCGCTCGGCCTGGATCTCCGTGTCGGTCTCGTGGGTATAGAAGAAGTGCCAGTCCTTGCGCAGGTGCACGGGGAGCTCGTCGAGCCCGGCGTCGTTGCTGCCGGCGTGGGGGAAGCGCACGTACCAACGCTCATCCACGGGGACCTGCCACTGGCGTACGCCCAGCAGCGCCACCCCCAGCAGCGCCGCTGCGGCCAACACGCCCGCCCAGCGTTTCCAGGAGCGCAGGCCCGCCGTCATCCAAGCCAGGCCCATGGTGACGAAGGCAGCCAAGGGGAACAGGTGCAGGGCCATGAAGGTCTGCTTGAGTTCTTCCCAGTTTTCTTGGAATACGAACAGCACCGCGACGATGGCGTACCAGAACCATAGCAACACGCCCAGGAAGCGTTGGCGGGCCAGCAGCACCACCGATCCCACCGCGGCCACGGGGGTGAGCAGCAGTCCCATGGACTTGATGGTCACCAGCGGCCAGTGCATCCAGGTGGGGTAGGCGAAGTGAGGGGTGCGGATGATCTCGGTGTGGAAGGGCCAGTTGAGCAGTCCGTTGAACTGGAAGGGCTCGGACAGCCCGAACCAGGTGTGCTCGAAGGTGGGCCGGAAGCCCTCGAGGTGGGCCACCTGGCTGGGGTGGATCAGCATCTGGCCATAGGCGAACTGGTTCCACAGCAAGACGGGCAAGATGGCCACGAAGGCTGCGGCGGTGAAGGCGGACAAGCGGCCGAGGTAGCGCTTCCAGCCGGGGGCCCCCAGGGCCATGAAGGCCAGCATGATGGGGCCCAGGATGATGGCCTCGTTGCGGATGCCGCCGATGATGCCGTAGACCATGCCGCACAGCCACCAGCTGGGTCGCTGCTCGGACAGCAGCACCCAGAGGAACACCAGGAACGCCAGCCCGAAGAGATTGCCGTTGAGTCGGTCGAGGTAGAGGGAGAAGGGGTTGAACACCAGGAACAGCGCGCCAAGCATCGGCACGGTGAAGCCCATGCCCGCGGTGGGTGGTGCGTCGGGCCGCGCTGTGGTGGTCAGGCGCCGCAGCCCCAGGAAGCCGAAGCCGAACAGCAACGCCCAGGTGGCGGCGTAGCCCCAGCGGAACGCAGCCTGCCGGAACAAGGCAAAGGGGGCGGCGAAGAGGATGCCGGTGCCCACTCGCTGGTCCTTCGATGCGATGCCGAAGCTGCCGGGGGTCGGGTCGAAGGTGTCGTCGGGCACCACGCCCTTCAGGCTGTAGTCGAAGCGAGCGGAGCCATCGACCCGGTGCAGGTCCACGGGCTGACCGGTCATGAACATGGCCGGTACCGTGATGTAGGTGTCCCAGTAGCCCCGGCTGGGGCCGTCGAAACGCAACCCGGAGACCAGGAATACCAACACCCCGAGGGCCAGGAAGATGCGGCGCTGTGGGCGGGTGAGGGGAGGGGGCGCGGCGGCGGGCATGGTGGGGCTCGTGGCGTCGGTGGGTACCGTAGCTTCATATCACGGTGGATTGTGGTTATTGGGCCTGCCCCCCTGAGGCAGCTGTCATGGTAGGCCAGACCCCCGCAGAGACCCTCGTCACCGACGCCGAGCGTCAGGCCGCCGCCGCCCTGGCACCTCGCGTGTCCCTGGTGATCCCGGCCCACAACGAGGCGCCCACCATCGCCGGGGTGATCGAGGCCGCGCGGGTAGCCCTGCCCGGTCTCGGGGAGATCCTGGTGATCGATGATGGCTCCACCGACAGCACCGCCCAGGTGGCCCAATCCGTGGGGGTCCGCGTCACACGACTCGAGCCCAACCGCGGCAAGGGTGAGGCCCTGAGGGTGGGCATCGATGAGGCCAACTGCGAGATCCTGGCGTTCATCGACGCCGACGGTCAGGACGACCCCGCGGAGTTCCCCCGGCTGTTGGCGGCCATGACACCGGGCGTGGCCATGGTCATCGGCTCGCGCTTCATCGGCACCCTGTTTGATGGCTCCATCACCCGCAGCCACCACTACGGGAACCTGGCCATCACCCGCATCTTCAACCTGCTCTACGGTACCCGCATCACCGACACCCAGGCCGGCTTCCGCCTGGTCCGTCGCTCGGCGCTGGAACCCACTCTGCTGCGAGCCATGCGCTACGAGATCGAGACCGAGCTGTGCCTGCACGTGGTCAAGCGCGGTGGGCGTGTGGTCGAGGTGCCGGTCACCCGCGCCCCCCGGGGGGGCGGGACTTCGGGCTTCGAGACCGCCCGGGACGGCCTGCGCATCATGCGTCGCATGGTGGTGGGTCGGTTCTTCGAGCGCTAGGGCCCGCCGGTGAAGCCTCGCTCTCTGCTGCGGCTGCTGCGGGCCTTCGCCCCGGTGTGGATGGTGCGCCCGCGCACTCCTCGACGGGCTGTGGTGGCGTTGACCCGTCGCTGCAACCACCGCTGCAGCCAGTGCTCGAGCTGGGCCATGGAGCCCGGGGATGAACTGACCCCCGCCGAGCTGGGCCGCTTGTTCGCCGCCATGCCCAAGCTGGTATGGCTGGACCTGACCGGGGGCGAGCCCTGCCTGCGGGACGACCTACAAGCCTGTCTCGAGGCCGTCCTGGACAATACGCCTCGGCTGGCGGTGCTGCACTTTCCCACCAACGGTGCATTTCCTCAGCGCGCGGCGGCGGCGGCACGCCTGGTGCGCCAGCGCCGCCCGGATCTGGAGCTGCTGGTCACCATCAGCCTCGACGGGCCCCCGGCCCTGCACGACGCCATGCGGGGTCGTCCGGGAGCGTGGGACAGCGCCGTGGAGACCTGGCGGCTGCTGCGGGACATCGCGGGTGTGGACGTGTTCGTGGGCACCACCGTAGGCGCGGCCAACCGGGACGCATTGGACGAGCTGGGTGGCGTCCTGCACCGCGAGCTGCTTGGCTTCGAAGACCGCCACTGGCACTGGAACCTCTACCAGGTCAGCGCCCTGTTCTTCGGCAACCGGGCCAGCGCGGACCCCGAGGCCGATCGCGCCGCGGACCTGAACCTGGTGGCCCAGCACCTGCGCAGGCGTTGGCCCCCCCGCTCACCTGTGGACCTGATGGAGCTGGGCTTCCTGGTGAACCTGCGGGCCTGGCTGGCGGGCGAACCCCTGGGCATGGACTGCCAGGCGCTGCACTCCGCCTGCTTTGTCTCCGCCGATGGGACCCTGTACCCCTGCCACGTCTGGGATCGTCCCATCGCCCAGGTGCGGGAGGTCGACTTCGACCTGCGCTCCGTCTGGGGGACCACCGCCGCCATCGAGGCTCGGGAGGGGGCTGTGGCCCTGGACTGCGGTGGCTGCTTCACGCCCTGTGAGGCCTATCCGACGCTGGTGGGATCCCCGGGGCGGGCGGTGATGTCCAGCCTGCGGCGAGGCCTGGGAGAACGCCGGAAATGAGGCGGTGATAGGAGAATTACGAGAATGGCCACTGTCTCCTTGTTCGAATGGGCGAAAAAACAGGTTTGACGGGGATAGTCAAAAAATGTCTGACAATGTCGCGAATCCCCGGCATGGCCACCGATGAGAGAGGTGTGCGGCGAGCGCCTCACACCCCATCATCTCTCCCGGCGAGCACCCCATGCAGCAACGTACCGAGCCCAGCGTAGACCCGTCCGTCTGGTTGGGCCTCGAGATGTACACCGACGCCACCACCCTCGCTCGTCGGAGCCATCAGCTCGAGCGCGTGCTGGTTCGAGGGCTGCAGCCGTCCATCGAGGTCGCCGCCCGGCTGCTGCGGCTGCTACGGGATCCCGAGTTCGAGCTGCGTGAGGTGTCCCGGGTGATCGAGGGTGATCCTGCGCTGACGGCCCGGGTGCTGGGACTGTCGAACAGCGCGGTGTTCGCTCGTCGTCAGCCCTGTCGCGATGTCGCTCACGCGGTGACGATGCTGGGGGCCGGCACCGTGGGGGAGCTGGCAGCGGTGGCGGCCATCGCTGAGACCTATGGGCTGCGGGACGTGGAGGGCAAGCTGCGATGCCACGCCGTGGCTACCGGGGCGGTGGCCCGAGAGCTGTGCGTTCAGCGCGGTCGGCCCACGGCGGATGTCTTCCTGGCGGGGTTGCTGCACGACCTGGGTAAGCTCGTCCTGCTCCAGGGCGCCGGGGATGAGTCCTACGGTGCTAGCGCCGCCCAGTCCCCAGCCACCCGGCGGCGGTGAGCTGAGCCACTTGGCGAGTTGAGAGCCACCCACCGCCGGGCGCGATGGCGGCGGTGAACTGAGCCACCAGT
>Ga0307987_1000055_pt1 | contig 65177 bp, 50 predicted proteins | sample EllFjometagen181_FD_203157 | JGI IMG/M metagenome (GOLD analysis project Ga0307987, IMG submission 203157) | Marine microbial communities from Ellis Fjord, Antarctic Ocean - #181 | ecosystem: Environmental > Aquatic > Marine > Unclassified | place: Southern Ocean | collected 2014-10-08 | reverse complement strand
TCCGGTGTATCGTGAAATCAGGGCAAGGCTTGGGGAGGCCAACTGCCTTCAGAGTATGGGCGATCTTCAAATGCGAATGTCCGATCTATCCGGCGCTCAGTCATCGTATGCCGAGGCGCTTCCGGTGTATCGTGAAATCAGGGCAAGGCTTGGGGAGGCCAACTGCCTTCAGAGTATGGGCGATCTTCAAATGCGAATGTCCGATCTATCCGGCGCTCAGTCATCGTATGCCGAGGCGCTTCCGGTGCATCGTGAAATCAGGGATCGGCTGGGGGAGGCCAACTGCCTTCAGAGTATGGGATTGTTGATATTAATCGGCGGCGATGCCGGAAAAGCATTCCAACGTTTTTCCGAAGCGCTGGAATTGCATGGCGCCATTCAAAACTTAATGGGGCGCCAGGCCGCGCTCGGTTATATGGCCCGCGCGGCCCAGGCCGGGGGCGCGAGGGATCAGGCGTTGCTTCTGGCCGAGGCCTCTTTGACCCTTGGCCGTCAGATCAACGACCGGTTTGGCCAGAGCATTACCCTCCGGTTTCAGTTTGAAATTTGGCAGACGTCCCAGGAGCCCCTGGCGTCTCGGGCCACGATGGTTTTGTTGGAAAGACGGCTTGGGGAAATGGGCGATTCCCAGGGAGCCGCTCAATACGCCGAGGCTTTGGAACAGATGAAGGCTCAGATTTCGGGAGACGTTTTTCAGAATCTCGAGGAGAATGCGGAGGCCATCCGAGCTGACGCCATTGATAAGACGCTGAAACGCTTTGAAAAAACAGGTCAAAATATATTGAGCGAACTTCATGGCTGACGCCAACAGCGGCGGGCGTCTGGAAAAACGCCTCAGACCATACGCGGCCCGAAATCACAGTCCGGGCGCGCATGGTCCATGCCACGGACTCGACCCAAAAGGGTTCCCGCGCGGTTTATGGAGACCCGGTCGGGCCAGACTCCAACAGGCGGTCGATGGAAACATACTCCAGCCCAAAGGTTTCAGCCACCCGCCGGATGGCCAGCCGGCCATGCGCCGCATTCACCCCGGCCTTGATCGCGGGATTTTCCAGCGCCGCTGTTTTCCATCCTTTGTTCGCGATTTCCACGGCATAGGGGAGGGTGGCGTTGGTCAGGGCCAGGGTGGAGGTTTTGGCCACGGCCCCAGGCATGTTGGCCACGCAATAATGGACCACCCCGTCCACCGTGTAAATCGGGTCCAGATGGGTGGTGGGTCTGGAGGTTTCAAAACACCCCCCCTGGTCGATGGCCACATCCACCATGACCGCGCCCTTTTTCATTGTTTTCAGCATCTCCCGGGTGATCAGTCGCGGCGCTTTGGCGTTTGGAATCAGCACGGCGCCGATCACCAGGTCGGCCTCTTTCAACAGCTTGCGTATGACGGCGGGGCCGGACGCCAGAAGAAAACAGTTTTTCGGCATCACGTCCGAAAGGTATCTCAGCCGCTCCAGGCTGGCGTCTAAAAGATAGACTTTGGCCCCTAAGCCGCAGGCCATTTTGGCGGCGTTGACCCCCACCACGCCCCCGCCGATGATCAACGCGGTCCCCGGTTCAACCCCTGGGACGCCTCCCAGAAGAACCCCTTGGCCCCCGCTGGGCATTTCCAGATATTTGGCCCCTTCCTGAACGGCCATGCGCCCGGCCACCTCGCTCATGGGCGTCAAAAGGGGGAGCGAGCCATCGGCGTTCTGGACGCTTTCGTAGGCGATGTTAACGCTTTTTCGTTTAAGCAGCGCCGAGGTCAAATCGAGTGAGGCGGCCAGATGCAGGTAGGTGAACAGAATTTGGTTTTCCCTGATCAGGCCATATTCCTGGGGAAGGGGTTCTTTGACATGCATGACCATATCGGCCCGCTGAAAAATCTCATCGGGCGTCGCGACGATTTTTGCCCCGGCCGTTAGGTAGGCGGAATCGGCGAATCCGCTGCCCGCGCCGGCGTTTTTTTCAACCAGAACCGAATGACCGTTCTCCCGCATGGTCTCAACCCCGGACGGCGTCATGGAGACCCGATTTTCCTCAACCTTTATCTCTTTTAATATTCCTGTGATCATTTGCGACCCCCTTTATGTATTCCCATCCCAAGGTTCTTGGCGCCTCGAAAGATTGGCATGCCCCGCTTTGATGATTCCGTCCCTTCCGCTATTTTTTTCTGTCAGGCCTTCTCCGTCAGGCGGGGAGGCGACATGGGCGGGCGGCAAGAGTCGGATCATTAAGAGCCTGGATCGGGATTCTTGCCGTTGAACAGAATCCATCTCATCTTTTTACAGGTCGGCCATGAAAAAATCAAAGGATTTTTAACGGATTTCAAATAAAAAGATAAACCAACGCCTTTAAAATTGAAGTTGCAATGATGGTGGCTCTGTGATAAAAAAACAGACAATTTTAACCGAATTGTGGGTCACGGGCCGCTGAGGGACGCAGGTTCCGACTATTATTTTATGATTTTATGAAGACGTCAAAATTTCAAGGAGGCGAAAAATGCGGAAAACGTTGTTTTTTGTTTTATGCGTCATGTCATTGGCTCTGGTATTTTCCTCCAGCGCCTTAAGCCGAACACAAGTCATTAAGGTGGGAATTAACGCTCCCATCACAGGGGACTACCCAAAGGTGGGCGAGGGCGCCAAGTTCGCGGCCCAGTTGTGGATTGAGGATATCAACGCCGCCGGGGGAATTGAAGTGGGCGGCCAAAGATACCCGGTGGAGATCGTGATTGAAGACAATGAATCCAAAGCGGAATCAGCGGTCAAGGTCCACACGAAAATGATCACCGAAGACGAAGTTTTGGTCATCGTGGGGCCTCAGTCATCCAAGCAGGCCATACCGGCCGGCGGCGTGGCGAACAACTGGAAAACCCCCATGATCAGTCCCTGGTCCACCAACCCCGACACCACCAAAGACCGCCCGTTTGTGTTCAGGGGCTGTTTTCTGGACCCCTTTCAGGGACCGGTGCTCTCCAATTTTATACAGGAACATTTCGGTTTCACCCGGGCCGCGGTGTTGTACGACGTGGCGAGCGATTACCCCAAGGGACTGGCTGAATTTTTCAAAAAAGCGTGGGAAGAGCGTCATGGCAAGGGGTCTGTGGTGGCGTTTGAAAGCTTCACCACCAAGGACGCGGACTTCAGCTCTCAGTTGACCAAGATCGTCAAATCAGACGCCCAGGTTCTTTTTGTGCCTCAGTATTACAATGAGGTGGCGTTGATTGTTCAGCAGGCCCATGAACTGGGATGGAAAAACCCCATCGTCGGAAGCGACAGTTGGGCCTCTGCGGAGACCGTCAACCTTTGCGGAAAGGCTTGCTATGGACTTTTTTTCAGCGCTCATTACGCCACAGTGGGAGCCACCGGGGCCACCAAGGCGTTTATCGACCGATACGAAAAAAGATATGGCTATGTTCCCGATGACGTGGCCGCGTTGACCTGGGATTCTCTGGGGCTGGTTCAAGAAGCCATTCATTCCAGCGGAAAAATAACGGGGCGAATTGAAACAGACCGACAGAGCGTTCGGGACGCCTTTGCCAAAATAAAAGAATTTAATGGCATCACAGGAAAGATGACGTTCACCGAAGACGGCGATCCCATCAAATGCGCTGTCATCGTCAAAATCAACGACGCCGGGGAGTTTGAGTTTTTTAAATCGGTCTGTCCTTAAATCTTTTCCATGGGACCATGAAAAAGCCGGTCGGCTCATCAACCGACCGGCTTGGCCATGTCTCATATCGCCACCACAATTAAACGGATCAATGGCCGGGATTTTATAGCCTCGCAACGGCTCTGAATCTCATGGTCCGGTTTCAAAACACACATTAGACGGGCATTCCGGGGTCAAACGTAGATGGTCTTTTTTTTCCAGAACTTAGTCAACGCCTTGCAGTGGGGAAGTTTTTACGCGTTAATCGCGTTGGGATACTCCATGGTTTACGGCATATTGATGCTTTTTAACTTTGCCCATGGCGATATATTTATGGTGGGGGCGTACATCGGTTTCGGCGTGGCCGTGGGTCTGACCGCGCTTGCCTCTATGGGGGCCATCGCTCTGCCGGGTTGGCTCCTTCTTGTGCTGACCATCCTGATCTCCATGATTTTGACCTCCTTTGTGGGCATGCTGGTGGAGCGGATCGGATACCGGCCTTTGCGGGAAGCGCCCCGGGCCTCGGCCGCCATCACAGGTCTTATGATCGGGATTATTCTTGAGACCGGGAATCTGGCCCTGCTTGGCGCCCGGCGCGTCAGTTTTCCGTCCATGATCGAAAGCGTCACCTACGACATTGGCGGCGTCTTTATCACCAATAAAAAAATTATCATCGTGGCGGTCTCCATCACCCTCATGCTGGCGCTGCATCAGTTTATCAAGAAAACCAGGTGGGGAATGGCCATGCGGGCCATGGCCTTTGACTACGCGGTCATGCCGCTGATGGGGGTCTCCATCAATTCTGTGGCCGCGATGACCTTTGCCATTGGCTCGGCTTTGGCCGCGGCGGCCGGGATTCTTTTCGGCGTGGCCTACCCGGTGCTTGATCCGTACATGGGCATTGTTTTTGGCTGGAAAGCCTTTGTGGCGGCCATCTTAGGCGGCAGGGGCTCTATTTTGGGCGCCACGCTGGCCGGTTTTCTCTTGGGCTTCATAGAAATATTCGTGGCCATGATATTCCCCTCCACGCTGAGGGATCTCATCGCCTATTCGATTATTTTGCTGATTCTTGTGTTTCGCCCCCACGGTTTTTTCGGAGAATCTTACAGCGCTAAGCTGAGGCTTTGATGTGAGAAAGAATCAAGGGCGAGGGTTTAGATGATCATTATGTTTCTTAGGCTTGGTTGATATCAATGCCGCTGTTGAAAATGGTGCAATGCCATTAACTTGTGGGGTGGGGGGACATCAATTCGGAACAGGTGGGGAATGAAAATTTAATTCGTTGATTCATTCATTTATTGATTTTACATTAAATCTGATTTGCCCTGATAATCAATGGTTCGGCGATTACCAAAAGGAGTATTTCATGAAAGCATATACCGCAATCATTGAAAGATGCAATGAAACTGGCTTCTTTGTTGGCTATATCCCTGGATTTCCAGGAGCACATTCACAAGGCGAAAGCTTGGATGAATTAAACAGAAATTTGAAAGAAGTCATTGAAATGATACTTCAAGACGGGGAACCGAAGCTTGAAAGTGAATTTGTCGGAACACAAAACTTGATGGTTGCCTAATCATGGGAACGCTTACCGTTTTTAATCCAAAAGAGATTATTGGAGTTCTTGAGCGTCTTGGTTTTCAAGAAATTCGTCAGAAAGGCTCTCATAAACAATTCCGTCATCCAGATGGTCGGGGGGACAACAGTTCCTTTTCATCAAAGACGGGACATATCCCCAATAGTACTGAAACAAATCATTAATGATATTGGGCTTACAATCGAAGAATTCTTACAAAACAGATGAGATCGCCGAACCTGTCGCTTGACCGGACGGGGAACTCTCGCCCCGCCGGTCAGCTCAATCGTGCAAACATAAAATACCCCAACGGGCAGGGGGTCTAATTTTGATTGATATGAAAACAAAAAAGCGGTCATTTCAGGAAAATAAATAGGTTGATGGATGAAACTGACGGAAAATGAAAAAAGAGACGCCATTAAGCTGATTGAGGCGGGCAAGCCCTTGCCGGACAAGTACCGTTTTTTGTTGTTTGATGATGACCGGGAAGTGGAATTGCTCTGGAACGGTAAGACCGCTGAGGTCTGTAATGTGGTGCTGCCCTTTCAGGTGATTGAGCAGGTGGACGAGCCGCGACCTGAACAGAAAAAAGAGATGCAGATGAGTTTTTTTGATATCGACCACCGGGGCCGCCAGCTGGCGGGATGGACCAATAAGCTGATATGGGGTGACAACAAGCTGATTCTCTCATCGCTCAAAAACGGGCCAATTCGGGAGGAGGTCGAGAAACAGGGCGGCATTAAGCTTATCTATATTGATCCGCCCTTTGATGTGGGCGCGGATTTTTCAATGGATATTGAGATCGGTGGCGATACCTTTACCAAGAAACCCAATGTTTTGGAGGAACTGGCTTATCGGGACACCTGGGGCAAAGGGGCCGACTCCTTTATTGCCATGATCTATGAACGGCTGGTGCTGATGCGGGATTTGCTGGCCGAGGATGGGAGTATTTATGTGCATATGGGACCAATGGTTAACCACTATGTCAGGGCCGTGCTTGATGAAGTCTTCGGCAAGTCCAATTTTAAAAATGAAATTGTTTGGCGACGTGCGTTTGGTCATAGTGATTCTGGACGTTATGGGATTATCCACGATGCCATCTTTTTTTATGGCAAATCGAGAAAGCCTCTTTGGAATCCAATCTTACAACCAGCCGAAAAAGACTATATTGATACATTCTTTGACCAATATGATTCAGAACGAGGTGAGCGCTACCAACGACTGAGTTTGTCAGCAGGAGGTCTTTCAGGTGGAGGATACCGTTACGAATATAAAGGCGTTGACACACTTTGGCGATGCCCAGTCGAAACACTTCGTAAGCATGATGAGGCAGACAGATTACACTGGCCGAAAAAGAAGGGTGGAGTTCCTCGATTAAAAAAATATGAAAGCGAACATGAGGGTGTTCCCGTCCAAGACATCTGGACGGATATCAGTAAAATTCATAATCAATCTGCCGAACTAACCGGATATTCTACCCAAAAACCAGAAGCCCTCCTTGAACGTATAATCAAAGCCTCATCCAACGAAAACGACATCGTCGCCGACTTCTTCTGCGGCTCCGGCACCACCGCTGCCGTGGCCGAAAAACTGGGCCGCAAATGGATCGTTTCCGACCTTGGCAAATTCGCCATCCATACCACCAGAAAACGAATAATCGGCGTCCAGCGCCAGCTTAAAAAGGACAAAAAAGATTGGCGTGCCTTTGAAATTTTGAACCTCGGTAAGTACGAGCGGCAGCATTATATCGGGGTCAATACCAACCTGAGGGAAGAGGAAAAACAACAGCAACTTGAAGCAAAAGAAAAGCATTTCCTTGAACTGATCCTGCACGCCTACCGGGCCGAAGCCATTGAGAACTTTAAATGCTTCCACGGCAAAAAGGCCGGGCGGATGGTGGCCCTTGGGCCGGTGAATCTGCCGGTGACCCGGCTCTTTGTGGAGGAGATCATTCTGGAGTGCCGTCAGAAACGGATTTCCAGGGTGGATGTGCTGGCCTTTGAGTTTGAGATGGGGCTGTTTCCCAATATCCAGGAAGAGGCCAAGACCAAAGGGATTGATCTGGCCATGAAGTATATCCCCCGTGACGTATTCGACAAACGGGCCGTGGAAAAGAACCAGGTTGTCTTTCACGATGTCTCCTATATCGAGGTCAAACCCCATATCAAAAAGAACGCCATAGCCATTGAATTGACCGATTTCTCTGTCTTCTACTCCCAGGATTCCATCGACCATGTGGCCGAAACCCTTAAAAACGGTAAAAACAAGATCGTGGTGGAGCAGGGCCAGATCGTCAAAGTAATCAAGGATAAAAAGGGCATTGTTACTCGTGAGGTATTGACTGGTACCTGGACCGACTGGATCGATTACTGGTCCGTTGATTTTGATCTTGAGTCCAAACGGGAGATAATCGCTGTCAAGAACGAAGAAACCGGCGAACAGGAAGAGCACTGGACCGGTGACTTTATCTTTGAAAACGAGTGGCAGTCCTTCCGCACCAAAAAAGACCGCGGCCTGGAGCTTACGACCCCATTTCATGAATGCCCGAAAGGTCGGTACAAGGTAGCAGTCAAGGTAGTGGATATCTTCGGCAACGATACCATGAAGATTGTCGGGGTGACGGTATGAGCAAGAAAAGTAAAAAAATAGAAGTTCAAGGGCGTGACATTACCATTATCACCGTTAATAGTGAAGATTATATCTCTTTAACAGATATGCTTAAAGCAAAGGATGGTGATTTTTTCATTTCAGACTGGCTTAGAAATCGAAACACCGTTGAATTTCTGGGGATATGGGAACGTATCCATAATTCTGATTTTAATTATGGCGAATATGCCACAATTAGAAATCAGGCTGGGCTGAACAGCTACAAAATCAGCGTTAAGGATTGGGTTGCTAAAACCAACGCCATTGGCTTAACGGCAAAAGCAGGACGATATGGAGGAACTTACGCCCATAAAGATCTTGCCTTTGAATTTGGCATGTGGATCAGCGCTGAATTTAAAATTTATCTTATCAAGGAATTCCAGCGGCTCAAGGAGGAAGAACATAAACAGCTCGGTTGGGACATAAAAAGGAACCTGGCTAAAATCAACTATCGTATTCATACCGATGCCATTAAGGAGAATTTGATCCCCAAAGAAGTGACCAAAAGACAGATCAACAATATTTACGCCAGTGAAGCCGATGTCCTGAATATCGCCCTGTTTGGTAAGACCGCGAAACAGTGGCGCGAGAACAATCATGGTAAGAAAGGCAATATCAGGGACTATGCCAATGTCTCGCAACTGGTTTGCCTCTCTAATCTGGAAAATCTCAATGCCCTTTTCATTACTGAAGGCATGGCCCAGAAAGACCGGTTGGTGAAGTTGAATGTCATTGCCATCGGGCAGATGAAGCTTCTTTGCGACCACCATAGTGTCAAGAAGCTGGAAGGAGGGAATTAATGGCTATCCATCCCGACTTCCCCTCATCCCCGCATGTTGTCCTGAATCCTGATGTCCGCTGGTTCCCGGCTGATGAGGTCTTAAGGGAATCAATCTATGAAAAGCTTCTGCCGCCTTTGGTCCATGAACTGAGGAGAAAAGTCAAAGTATGGCGTGATTCCGGTTATGATGGGGCAACCGACACCAGCATTTCACTTCTCAACTGGTGGTTCAAAAAGGAACATTTGCTCCCCAAGGCAGGCGGAACAACCCAGCCCTTTCAATACTATTATGCACAACGGGAGGCGGTTGAAACGATCATCTATCTTTATGATGCGGCCCAAGTGAAGGACAAGTACGACCTTTTGCGCTTTGATTCCTCGGGCGCTGTTTCAGCGGGCATGTTTGATGAGGAGTGGCTGCGGTTCGTCATCAAGATGGCGACCGGCAGCGGCAAGACCAAGGTTATGAGTCTCATTCTGGCCTGGTGCTATTTCCATAAGCTCTATGAACCTGATTCGGAGCTTGCCCGTAACTTTCTGGTGATTGCCCCTAATATCATTGTCCTTGACCGCATTCGTGCCGATTTTGACGGCCTGCGGATTTTTTTTGAAGACCCGGTTCTGCCTGATAACGGACATGCGGGCCAAAACTGGCGTGATGATTTCCAGCTTACCCTTCATATTCAGGACGACGTTAATATCACCCGCAAGACCGGTAACATCTTTCTGACCAATATTCACCGGGTCTACGCCGGTAATGATGTGGAACCGAGTTTCGATGATGATGATATGATGGATTATTTTCTGGGCAAACGGCCCACAGGAAAGACAACTGATTCGAAAGTGGATTTGGGAAATATCGTCCGGGAAATTGATGAACTGGTGGTGTTGAATGACGAGGCCCATCACATCCACGACAACCGGCTGGCCTGGTTCAAATCCATTGAGGACATCCACAACCGGTTGAAACAAAAAGACCATTTTCTTGCCCTGCAGGTGGATGTGACCGCCACCCCAAAACACAATAACGGCGCCATCTTTGTTCAGACAGTTTCCGATTATCCACTGGTGGAAGCCATTACCCAGAATGTGGTGAAACACCCGGTGCTGCCGGATTCTGCCAGCAGGGCTAAGCTTTCCGAGCGGCAAAGCTCCATATTTACCGAAAAATATACCGACTATCTTAATCTCGGGGTCGAGGAATGGCGTAAAGCATATGTAGAACATAAAAAGCTGGACAAAAAAGCCATTCTCTTTGTGATGACCGATGACACCAAAAACTGTGATGAGGTGGCGGGATTTCTGGATGGCAACTTCCCGGAGCTGAAAGATGCTGTTCTGGTCATTCATACCAAGAAAAACGGCGAGATTTCAGAGGCATCCAGCGGCAAGGCAAAAGATGAATTGGAGAGATTACGAAAACAATCCAATGAGATTGACAACTGGGATTCTCCGTACAAGGCCATTGTTTCCGTCTTGATGCTGAAAGAAGGTTGGGACGTGAAAAATGTGACAACCATCGTCGGGTTAAGGGCTTATTCCGCCAGGAGTAATATCCTGCCGGAGCAGACCTTGGGCCGTGGTCTGCGTAGGATGTATCCAGGCTGTGAGGCCGAGGAGTACGTAAGCGTCGTTGGCACTGACGCCTTTATGGATTTTGTCGAATCCATTCAAAGTGAAGGCGTCGAGCTTGAGCGAAAGGCCATGGGCGAAGGGACAAAACCAAAAACGCCGATGATTGTTGAAATTGATAATGAGAACACCAACAAGGACCTTGATAATCTGAATATAGAAGTGCCGGTACTGACGCCGAGGACTTTCAGGAATTACAAAAATCTTGACGAGCTGCAGCCGGAAAGATTCGACAACAAAAAGATTGAATACAGGCAATTTACCGAGGAGGAAAAACGGGAAATTGTTTTTAAGGACATTACCACCGGCGAAGTGAGTCATACCACTGTACTGGATTCCGGGACAGTCTCCGACTATCGGAGCGTAGTCGGTTATTTCGCGAAAATTATTATGAAAGACCTTAGGCTCATCAGCGGTTATGACGTGCTGTATGGCAGGGTGAAGGAGTTTGTTCAGGAATATTTATTTGACGAGCGAATCGAAATTGATGATTTGAACACCTTGCGAAACCTTTCAGAGCTTGAGGCGACCCGAACAATTATTGAAACTTTCAAAAAGAAGATCAACGAGCTTACTGTCCAGGACAAAGGTAACGCGGAGATAAAGGATTATATAAAAATCCGTAAGACCAGGCCTTTCGTGGTTAAAGAACAGGGCTATATTGTGCCGAGAAAATCTGTCTTCAACAAAATAATTGGAGACAGTCACCTTGAGCTTGAGTTTGCCCAGTTTTTAGAAGGATGTGATGATGTTGTGGCATACGTTAAAAACTATATGGCGGTCAATTTCCGGGTTGATTACGTGAATGCAAAGGGAGAAATATCCAATTACTATCCCGATTTCATCGTCAAAAAGAGTGACACGGAATATTTCATCGTTGAAAGCAAAGGTCAGGAAGATCTGGACGTGCCGTTAAAAATGAAACGACTCAAAGTATGGTGCGAAGATATTAACGAGGCACAGAAAACAAAGAAGTTTGATTTTGTCTTTGTGGATGAAGAGAATTTTAAAAAATATAATCCTTCTTCTTTGGAACAGTTAGTAAGCACATTCCGGGAATATAAAGATTGAAGAGCACATATCAAATCAATTCAGGCGACGGGAATAAGCGCGGTGGCGCTGACGCGGCAAGGCTTTTGGCCCGCGCCTGATTTCGGTCGTTAGAAGTAAGGAAATAAGATGAAACTACACTTTATGCTTTCGATAGCTCTTGCAATTTTTATAACCGGATGCGCAATCATAATGCCAACCAGCGATCCAAATTGATTAGCTTTATTTGAAGCTATAAGAAATAATGATTTGGAAAGGATTAAAACGGTTGTGAATGAAACAAATGTTGACCTTGATCCTCCAACACAACCTAATATGGTTAACAAAGCACTCGCTTATGCCTCAAGGAGGAAATTGGGGTCGGGCCGTCGCAATATCCTGTAATGATAGAAAAAAGACTAAAAATATGGTCCTGAAATGGTCTTAAACATCCCATTTTGGGGTCAAAAACGCGTGTTTAAGGTTATTGAGATTATAGGTATGGCGCGCGCAAAAAGATATTTTGTTCCGGGATACGTTTGGCATATAACTCACCGATGCCATAAAAAAGATTTTTTGATGAAATTTGTCAAAGACCGGGAACGGTGGACACATTGGTTATTTCAGGCAAAGAAAAGACATGGCCTGCATGTTCTAAATTACATGGCAACGTCAAACCATATTCACCTCCTTGTGATAGACAAGGGAGGCAGAGATGTGATCCCAAATTCGGCAAGCTCATTGCCGGTCGGACAGCTCAGGAATACAATATTAGAAAAAATCGAAAAGGAGCCTTTTGGGAAGACAGGTATCATGCGACGGCCATTCAGACTGACAAGTATTTAATCCGATGTCTTGTATATATTGACCTGAATATGGTCGAGCAGGCGTTGTGTCTCATCCCTCTCAATGGTCCATTTGCGGGCATAATGAAATCCAGAATCCAAAACAAAGGTATGGGATTATAGATTTGCCCTGTTTGATGGATCTTTTGCATATTGATAGCGTTGAAAAACTAAAAGAATCCCACTATAAATGGGTTCAAGCCGCCCTAAAAGAAAATGATCATCAGCATGTCGGCAAATGGACTGAAAGCGTCGGCGTCGGAAGCAAGGATTTTCTTAAAACAGTAAAAGAAAAACTTGGACACAGAGCGAGAGGCCGAAATATTTTGGAGGATAAAAAATCAAATTCCTGGCAGTTGCGTGAAGATCAATCCGCATATGGGGCATATTTTCAAAACAATGCAAGCAATCAATATTTTTGGGATATATAAACGAACGTTTTTTCGTAAATACAAATAAGCCCTTAAACCTCTCATTTTGACCCCCAAATGGGGTGTTTAAGACTGTTTTAAGGGGCAGAATTTAATTATTTTAAAATGAAATCAGTCTGTTCTCACGGCCCGACCCCATTCAACATTCTATTTGAAGGAAATCAAACCCGATACTGTGAAATTGCGGAACCATTTCAGGAATCTGGCTAAAATATTTTATCCGCGCGCCGTCGCGGGGTTGTCCATTGACAATGATGACGGGAACAACCAAAAGCGCTTTATTATTGACGCCAAAATTGAATCCGACGCCTCTGACGGCATTAACAATATTATTTAAAGGTCATAATCATAATATCCATTTTATTTTTCACGACAGCCGATTTTTTGACGGAACGGATGAAAGACAAAAGATAGATATGTTTAAAACTGTTTATGAAGAATTTAAAAACTCTGATAAACAATATATCGCCACCGTCAATCAAAACCAGATTGATGAAATCAAAAAATATATGACGGACGAAGAATATGACAATATAATCGCTCAAAATACGGTTTTGACACTGACGGATGAATCAGATTCTGAAAAATTGCTGGGCATTAAAGTGGATTTGCCAGAAGATTCATGAGGCGCATAAAGGGACATTTTGAAATTTTCTAACACCATACAAACTATTACCGCCGTTATCTCACTTATAGCTGTTGGAATATCTGTTTATAGCATAGTCCATTCTAATGCAAAGTCAAGTGGGGCTTTGGAACAACGTATTTTAAATTTGGACACCCAAAACAAAAAATTCGACAGTAGTCTTCAGGAAAACAAAAAAGAAGATCAAATATTGTTTAAAAAAAATATTGCTCTTGAACAGCGTATTTTAAATTTGGAGAAAAACAAAGAGGGTTTGGGAAGAGAAACTAAGGTTGCGGTCGGGCAAATAAATGAAAATACCCAAAACTTAAAAAAACTGACTAAACACATCAATGATCTTGATAAAAAAGTTAAATCGATATCGTATACTACACCCATAAAAAAAAGTAAAAGTTCAAAACTCAAGGATAGCGGGTTTAAAATAAACATTGACAAATACAATTTCGGAGATAAACCAACAGAATACGGGACTGACTTGGTTGTTGGCCGTGATCCCTATGGACGAAAGTGTATAATATCCTCTGGAGAAGGCATAATAAATATATCCGAGTTTCAGTTTAAGAAAAATTTTAAAATTGCGTATAATGTCGATTTTAATGGCGGTCTTCAGGTTATCTCATTAGAAACAAAAGACGGCCCTAAAATTATTATTGAGCATAATGAGACAATTAAAGATAAAAAAGGAACTATTTCTTTGAGAGCTTTGAAATCAGGACGAAAAGATATTTTCAAGCGGTTGTTTTCCAAGGATTGGGATACTACAGGATGGGCTGGTGCAAAATCTCAAAACACATGCACACTTTCTATAACCAATGATGTTCTTGCCACCTTTTATGTCAACGGAAAAAAGCTTAAAACATTTAGAGTGGACCCAGATAATGTGTATAATAGGGTTACTATGAGTGGAATCGGCACAGATGATTTTGTCTATGGTTTTCAAGGATACAGCTTATCAAAAGAAGCCAATTAAAGTCTTCCCCCCTTTGTTCCTCCTGTAGAATCCCACATTATATGTAACGAAGCATAAGATTTTTTTGCCTCTTTAGAAAAATTTGTGGGTCGTCAATGGAAGAGGCAAGTTTCCAAGCGTACGATATAACATCACTTCTCTAATTTTATCGCTTCTAAATCCGTACGATTTTCTGATAGTCAGTTTGGCTTTGTTGTTAAATCCCTCGACAATGCCGGATGAGAACTGTTTTTTTGCTCGAAAATAATTCAGGATTAACTCCTTGTGTTTTCGAATACTGCGGGCAAATTTTTTCAGTTCGGGCAAGCTTCGGTGACGCATCACATCACGTGTCCATTGGTCGATAAAACGCCCGGCCCAATTTGGATGATTATATGTCCACAAATGATCAAAGTCTTCCTTAAACAGATACGCTTTTACAACGCGAAAATTCATCTTCAATAATTCCCGGAGGCGGGTTCGCCCTTTGCCTCGGAGATTCGATTTCTTTTTTAAAAACAGCCAGCGGCTTTTCTTCAAATAAGCGGGTTTGCCGTCATCTTTAAGTTTTTTCGCCTCCGCCCGGCGAATGTCGTCCAGCGCCTTGTTGAGATTGGCGGTGATGTGAAAACGATCAAGGACATGAACCGCATGCCCCAACCTCTCGGCGATGACGGAAAGATAAGGCTAAAGCGCTCCCCATTGTCAAGACAAAAAATAACTATTTTTAAGGTGGTTTTTCTCGTTCATTTATTTTTTTAAAATTTTTTTATTATATTTTTTTTCTTGCATGTTGAAACTAAATTGTTCATTGTCTGTTTTACCTGCCCGGAGGATAAGGCAACGCTGGAGAGCGACCCGAGCGCCGTGCAGGAGGGAAATGCCAAGGGCAGAGCTTCTGGCTTTGCTCTTATTCCAAAATTCCCCTGTTTGCTTCTTTGAAATAAACTTCTGCCGGTGTTTTGTACCCCAGAGCCTGATGAACTCTCTCGTTGTTGTAAAAAACGAAATAGCTTCTGATCCCTGAGACAGCGTCTTTCACCGTATAATAATCGTTCAGATATACCTGCTCATATTTGACGCTTCGCCAGAGCCGTTCGATGAAAATATTGTCGCGGAATCTACCGCGACCATCCATGCTGACAGCGATCTTTTCGTCTTCCAGGCGGCCTGTGAAATCATGGCTCGTGAACTGGGATCCCTGGTCACTATTGAAAATCTCAGATTTTGAAATTTTCAGTGAGAGAACAGGGTCACATCTTAAATATTAAATATTGACTGATCAATAGGTCTTGATTATAAGAGGAACTGAAACTAATCTTGATAATCTAAAAGCAAGGGAAATAAGATGGCAAGGCCTCTTCGGGTTGAATATCCCGGCGCGTTCTATCATGTTGTCAACCGGGGTAATAATCAGGAAAACATCTATAGAAACGACAGAGACAAAGAAAAATTTCTGGAATACCTTGCGAGAGCTGCCGAACGGTATTCGATAATCATCCATACATACTGCCTGATGAGCAATCATTATCATCTGTTGGTGGAGACCCCCGAAGCTAATTTAAGCCTAACGATGCAATGGATCAACGTCAGTTATGCCACTTATTTTAATCGAAAGCGTGACCGGCGCGGGCATCTTTTTCAGGGACGGTTCAAAGCGATCTTAATCGATGCTGATGAGTACCTTAAACATTTATCCCGTTATATTCATTTGAATCCGGTTCGAGCAAAAATGGTATCGTCACCCGCAGAATACGTGTGGAGTAGCTACCCTGGTTTCATCGGCAAAGAAAAAGCGCCGACATTTCTTAAAACCGATTGGCTTTTGTCGAGTTTCGGGAGAAATAAAAAGCAAGCGAAGCGAAACTATCAGAATTTTGTTGAGGGTGCTGATATCAATGCCGTTGAAAATCCTCACATGCAGGTGAATGTGGGTTTCATTCTGGGTGACACGAATTTTGTAAATTGGGTAAAAGAAACATTTCTGTCCTCGAAACAAGGGGAAAAAGAAATCCCTCAATTAAAGAAACTCAAACCCAAAGTGTCACCGGAAACAGTTGTAAAGGCAGTCTGTGAGGAGTTTGATTGCAGCGCCGACCAAGTGATAATAAAAGGGCGAAAGAATAACAAAGCGCGAGAGGTGGCCATTTATCTTTCCAGGAGATTGAGTGGATTGCCTTGTAAGGAATTAGGCGTTTTTTTCGGTGGCGTAAGCGGCGCATTGATCACCATCATGAACAATCGGATTGTGAAGGAGGCAACAGGGAATCGACGCTTAAAACATCAGATAGGAAGGGTTGAACATCGAATATTTAAGATGTGACCCCGTTCTCTTTTCCTATGTTGTGAAATGAATAAAAGCGTTTATAGCTTGAAAACCTGCATGAGGAAAGGATGATTAAAAAAGATATCATAAAAATTTTACGGAACTATAAAAATGAAGTCGCTAATCAATATAATATCCTGACTATTGGCATTTTTGGTTCTGTTGCTCGTGGTGAATCAAGAGATGAGAGCGATGTCGATATCGTGATCCATATTTCTGAGCCCGATTTTTTCATGCTTGCGGGGATAAAAGAAGATTTAGAAAAAAGACTTGACAAATCTGTTGATATTGTAATTTACACAGACTCGATGAACCCATTTTTAAAAAGCAGAATAGATCATGAGGCTGTGTATGCCTGATTCTGAATCAATATTGGAAATTCTTCACCAAATAGAAAATACTTCCAAAAAGGTTGTTTTGCGATTTCAAGTGATCAATAATCCAAACGATTTTACCGATACGGCCACTGGAATGGAAAAAATGATCCAATACGCATGATGTTCAAGAAAGCGAAGAACCCAAAGCCGTCCCTGCCAAACTAAATTAAATCCAAGAAATCAGAAATGAAAATCGGCCTGGGTCGCAGGCTGGAATTTATTTGAACAAAATTTATTTTAATAATTAGACAACCTCTTGGGGCCATTTGGGTTTGACATTTTTTCATATTTTATGCATAGTGCAAAATATCGGCGGGCATCCGTGGCAACGAGCTTAATTAATGATTTCGGAAGTCTCGAAATTGTTCGCGCGCGCTTTGGCTGATTTTGGCTGATTAATATAAGTATAATGGCATAAACAATATAAATGGCATAAAATAAAGACAACATATTTGCGAAACAAAAGACAACACATTCACGAAACAAACACATTCACGAAACAAAGGATAAAAAATGGAAGAAAAAACCGGCGGCTCCCCTGGGCCGAAAACAGGGCTTAAGGAAACCATTCGCCTGTTTTTTTCCCGGGCGCCTCTGCTGGGCTGGTTTTTTGGGGCGTTGCTGGCCGTGGCCCTGGAGCAATGGGTCGGCTATGACCTCTCCGATCTGCTGGGGCTTCCGAAAATACCGGTTTTGTTCGGGTGTGTTTTGGCGTTGAAAAAACCGGCGATGTTGCCCGGAGCGCTGGGGTATGTGCTGGCCATCTACATTCTGCCGGTCACCATCGTCGCCCGCCTGACCGCCCCTTGGGCCAACCGCATCGCCGCCCGTCTCTTTGATCTTCCCCGATGGGTTTGCGTGATGGTTTATCTTTTGTTTTTTTACGCGATTTTGCATATATGGGCCGACATCAGCGCCTATCGCGAGTTGACCTTAAAGCTGACTTTGATCGCGGTTCTGTTGACCTTAAGCCTGAACATCATCAATGGATACATGGGGGAATTCTCCTGCTCGCATCCGGGTTTCATGGCCATCGGGGCGTATGTCGCCTCCACAGTCAGCGTCTATTTTTTTGTGGATGACAAGCTTTTCGGGACCGCGGTTTTTTCCGGGGTTCCAGGCTGGCTGGTCTTTCCCGTAGCCCTTTTCGTCGGAGGGGTCGCGGCGTCCATCAGCGCGCTGGTGGTGGCCATTCCGTCCTTTAAAACCCGGGGGGATTACCTGGCCATCATATCCCTGGCGTTCATGTTCATCGTGAAGAGCGCCATCGAAAATCTTGAAGTGGTCGGCGGGTCCAGAGGGCTTGGCAATCAGCCCGACTGGGCGAATCTGTTTACAGTCTTTGCCTGGACCGCGGCCGGAATATGGGTCATTAATAATTTCGTGACCTCCACCATGGGCAAGGCGCTGAACGCGGTGCGGGACGACGAAATCGCCGCGAGCGCCATGACGGTGAACACGCGGCGCGTCAAGATCATCGCTTTTTTGTTTTCCGCCTTCTGGGCCGGGGTGGCCGGGGGCCTTTTCGCCCACGTGATCCGGTATGTCAATCCCGGAACATTCGGCATTCAAAAGCTGGCCGAGGTTTTGGCCATGGTCTATTTCGGGGGATTAAACTCCGTTTACGGGTCCATTGTGGGCGCCTTGAGCCTGAGCGTTTTAGGGGAAGTATTGCGGCCCCTTGAGCTGTTTAAATGGATCATCATCCCCCTGGCGCTGATTCTGGTGATGATATACCGACCCAGGGGTCTGGTGGCATTCAAGGAGTTCAAAGTCGAAAACCTTGTCAGACCCAGGGGAAAACGTTAACGCAAAAAGGAACGCGGGATGGCGCTGCTTGAAATTGAGAATATGACGCATTACTTTGGGGGTCTAAGGGCCGTGCACAACTACGGCCTCGCCCTTGATCCGGGCCAGATCAGAGGCTTGATCGGTCCCAACGGCGCGGGAAAGACCACCATATTTAATCTGATCACAGGGATCTATCAGCCGTCTGAAGGGAGTCTTTTGATGGATGGAAAATCCATTTCAGGCCTGCAACCCCATGAAATCGCATCCAGGGGAATGTGCCGAACCTTTCAGAATTTGCGGCTGTGGCGTCACATGACCGTGCTGGAGCACGTGATGATGGCCCGGCACTCCAAAATTGGCTATGGACTGGTCGGCGCCTTTTTCGGCTCTTCCCGGAGGCATCGGGAAGAGGCCGCCATTGAGAGAAAAGCGCGGGACATTCTTGAGGTCGCGGAGATTGATCACCTCGCCGACAAAATGGTCGCGGACCTGCCGTATGGGGCGCAGAGACGGGTGGAGATGGCGCGGGCGCTGTCGGCCGAGCCGAAAATTCTATTTTTAGACGAGCCCACCGCCGGGATGAACCCGGAGGAGTTGATCCGCATGATGGAGATCATACGCCTGGTCCATAAAGACCTTGGCATCGCGATATTTCTCATTGAGCACCGGCTCAAGATGGTGATGGAGTTGTGCGAAATGATTCAAACCCTTGTTTTTGGCGAAGTGATCGCTGAAGGAACCCCGGATGAGATTCAAAACAATCCCATGGTCATAGACGCTTATTTGGGGAAGGAGATTATCGACTGATGTTTTTTTCCGCTGAAAACCTTCGGGTTTCGTATGGTAACATAAGGGCCCTTCACGGCATTGATTTTAAGATTGACGAGGGTGAGATCGTTTGTGTCATCGGCGCCAACGGCGCGGGCAAAAGCACCGCGCTCCGGGCGATCTCCGGTCTTGTCCCGGCCGAGCCGGGCAGCGTCATGACGTTCAAAGGGGAAAATCTGCTGAACTATCCGGCGGAAAAAATAGTCACACAACTTGGGATTTCGCACGCCCCGGAAGGGAGGCGGCTCTTTGGAAATCTCACGGTCATGGAAAATTTAAGTCTGGCGGCCTTTGGCCGAAAAGATAAAAAAGGGATCAAACAGGATTTTGAACGGGTCTTTTCCATTTTTTCCCGGCTCAGGGAGAGGCAGTCGCAGAAATCCGGAACATTAAGCGGCGGGGAACAGCAGATGCTGGCCATTGGAAGGGCGTTTGTGAGCGGCCGCAAACTGATGCTTCTGGACGAGCCGTCCATGGGCCTGGCCCCGTTGTTGATGAAAGATGTCTTTGAGGCCTTAAAAGAGATCAATCAGGAGGGAGCCACCATTCTTCTGGTGGAGCAAAACGCCCGTCTGGCTCTTAAATTTTCCAACCGGGGCTATGTGCTGGAGAGCGGAGAGATGGCGCTTTCAGGGAATTCAAACGATCTTCTGGAAAACCCGGACGTTAAAAAAGCGTACCTGGGAGGGTAGTCGCTTTTCTATACCGTCCATGGAACAGATGATTCCAAAGGAGTGAACATGATCAAAGTCGCCATTGTGGGAGCCACGGGATACGCCGGGGCCGAGTTGGTCAGAATAATAGCGGGCCACCCCGACGCCGAGCTGGCCATGATCACATCCAGGCAATACGCCGGGATGGCGTTCAGCGATATTTATCAGTCCATGAAAGGGCATGTGGACACGGTATGCCAGGCATACGACGCCGAAAAAATCTGCGACGCGGCCGACGTTGTTTTCACGGCCCTTCCCCACAGCCTTCCCATGGCCATTGTCCCGGAATTGATAAAAAATGGCAAAAAAGTGATTGATCTTTCCGCCGATTTCAGATTCAAAGAGGTATCGGCGTATGAGGCGTTTTACCAGCCCCACACCGCCAGGGAGTTGACGGAAATCGCCGCGTACGGCCTTTGCGAGATTTACCGGGAGGAGATACAAACCAGCCCGTTGATCGGAAATCCCGGGTGCTACCCCACCAGTTTTCTTTTGCCGATGATTCCCCTTGTCAAAGACGGTCTCATTGATTTAAAGACCGTCATCGCCGATTCAAAATCAGGGGTCAGCGGCGCCGGGGCCAGCCCAGGTCCGGGCAATATTTACTGCGGGGTGAATGAATCCTTCAAGGCGTACAAACCGGACGGGCACCGTCACCTTCCTGAAATGGAGGAGATATTGAGCCGGGAGGCGAACCAGGCGGCGTCCATGACCTTTGTCCCCCACCTGATTCCCATGAGCCGGGGAATGCTCACCACGGCGTATGTCGCGCCAAAAGAGGGAATCAAAGGGGATGACATCCGGGACTGTCTGAACGGTTATTACTCCCAATCCCCTTTTATACGGATTTGCCCCGACAAAACATTCCCGGACACCCTGCATGTCAAGGGGACGAATTTTTGCGACATTGGATTTTATCTGGATGAAAAAAGAGGGCGCCTGACCCTGATATCGGCCATTGACAACCTGATGAAGGGGGCCTCGGGCCAGGCCGCGCAAAACATGAACATCATGTTTGGTCTGGACGAAACCAGAGGGCTTGACCAGATTCCATATCCGATGTAGTCGGTTCAAACACTTGACATACGCGCGGCGTTGAATTAGACTTTTGCGCGTTTATCATCATTTAAAGACGTAGCGTCATTATCGAAAATATTATTGATTAAAGGAGATTGAATATGTCAGCCAAACTGATCAAAGGAACTGAAATTCGTGAAGAGATTCTGGAAGAAATCACCGCTGAAGTCGCTGAATTAAAAGAAAAACATGGAGCCGTTCCAGGGCTCGTGACCATCCTGGTGGGGGAAAGCCCGGCCTCCATGTCTTATGTGACATTGAAAATCAAGACCGCCCATCGCGTCGGTTTCCACGAAATTCAGGACAGCCAGTCTGTGGATATATCCGAAGCCGATCTTCTGGGACTCATTGAGAAGTACAACCAGGACGATTCCATCAACGGCATTCTGGTTCAACTCCCTCTGCCCAAACAGATTGATGAAAAAAAGGTGCTCAACGCCATTGATCCTGACAAGGATGTGGACGGCTTCCATCCCGTGAATGTGGGGCGCCTGATGATCGGCGGCGACGAAGTGAAGTTTCCCCCATGCACCCCGGCCGGAATTCAGGAAATGATCGTTCGCGCCGGCGTTGAGACCAGTGGGGCCGAGGTGGTTGTGGTGGGCCGCTCCAACATCGTGGGAAAACCCATCGCCAATATGATGTTTCAGAAAGGGCCCGGAGCCAATGCAACCGTGACCGTTGTTCACACGCGAACCAAAGATCTGGCCGGCCATTGCCAGCGCGCCGACATTTTGATTGTCGCGGCCGGAGTTCCGGACTTGGTAAAACCCGAATGGATCAAACCCGGAGCATGCGTCATTGATGTGGGCGTCAACAGGGTGGGCGAAAAGATCAGCGAAAAAACCGGCAAAAAAATAGCCGTGTTAAAAGGGGATGTGGACTTTGACAAAGCCAAGGAAATCGCGGGATACATCACCCCTGTGCCAGGCGGCGTCGGTCCCATGACCATCACCATGCTCATGAAAAACACCTTGAAAGCGTTTAAATTCAAGATGGGCGCTTAATCTTAGGTAAAATAGCGACAAATCCGTGTCCTCCCTCCCTTTTTATTAGAGGGAGGGCCGGGGTCGGGCGAATGAAATCCGGCCGCTTTAAAATTTTAAACCGTCATTTGCGCCTTTCCATCGATGTTGCGTTGGCTTTGCGCGCGGAAAAATTGAAATCCCGCTTTGCCAGCGGCGTCATCAAACACCGATTCGATGGGTTTGGCATGGGCGTGATGCGTGGAAAATAGCACAAAAAACCTTGACAGATTATTTTCCGGGCGCTATTTGGTAAATGTTAATATAAAAGTCGTTTGAATTCTTTTTTTTTAAAAAAAATAATAAAAGCGGGAGCGAATCGAAGGTTTGCGATAAATGATGGGGTTCCGTAAAAGCCCCCTGCGCCCGTTCTTATAAAATGAGGTCATGTCATTAAGCCTCATAAAATTCGGCCCCATAAAACCCCATAAAAAAAATAGCCCGAAACCAGGATTTAAGGGTTAAAAAATAATGAAGTTCCATTTCCACTCTTTATCTTTAAGGACGCGAATAAAAATGAGGCAAAAAAAATTTTCTTTTTACATTTTAAGCAACACCGGATCATCTGTTAAACGATCGGCGATATCCTATTCGACGTTAATGGCTATGGGCGGCGGCATCGGGGCGTTTCTTGTCTTTTTTTTCTATATTATTTTTGGCTATTTTGATTTAAAAAGCACATCGGTGAACGCGGAGAGACTGCAAAAAGAGATTGTGCTCCAAAAAGCGGAAGTGGAAGGCCAGCGGCAACAGATTAAACGGTTCGCCGCCGATATCAACATCCTTAAAGACAAGCTGGTGGGTCTGAAAGAATTTGAAAAAAGGATTCGCATCATCGCCAATTTAGAGGATGTGGACAACCAGGCCAGCCTGTTTGGGGTCGGCGGGTCCATACCGGAAGATCTTGATCCGAAAATCGCGCTGGATCAAAAAAACGAGCCTCTTTTGCGCGAGATGCACAGCCAGACATCGGAGCTTAAAGTCGCTTCCATTAAGCAGGAAGAAGACTTTGAATCCCTTTTGAAACATTTCGAAAAACAGCGCAACCTTTTGGCCTCCACCCCGGCCATCCGACCGGTGGTCGGATGGGTGACATCCAAATTCGGATACCGGAAATCTCCCTACACCAGCCTTCGCGAGTTTCACAAGGGGCTGGATATCGCCGCAAGAAAAGGGACGCCGATTATCGCCTCGGCCGATGGCGTGGTTTCATTTTCGGGGCGAAAGGGACTTTTAGGGAATCTGGTCACCATCGACCACGGACATGGCATGGTCACCCGATACGCCCACGCGAACAAAACATTGGTCAGACGGTTTCAGAAAGTAAAACGGGGCGATAAAATCGCGCTGGTGGGCAACACCGGGAAAAGCACGGGGCCCCATCTTCATTATGAAGTGCATTTGAACGGGGTGCCGGTTAATCCTGAAAAATACATCATGAATTAATTCGTTGATGGAGTGGCCAATAAAATTTAAACGCCCGGTTTTTTTATTCTCCACAGGTCTTGTTTTTTCGGTCGCATGCGTTTCGGGCGGCATGCTTCCCTGGCAAAAAAACGTGTTTTTTTGCGCATTGAATGCGCGACGGATGGTCTGCTTGGCGGGTCGAGAGCTCCTTGGGTTTATCCATGAGGTCACTTCAGGAGGCCATCTACGGTTTTTCCCCAATGTTATTGATTTTATTTTATATTTTAAAATTTTATATTTTATTTTAAAAGATCAATCCAGGGGCGTATTTCACGGTTTTTCTCCAAAGTTTGCTCTTCTTCGACATGCGTTTGCATATCGGAATCTTCACCCGGCATAAAATCAATGCACACCTGCGGGCAGTGGGAGTAAAATTTTCAAAAATTGCCAGACCGGCAACGGCTGGGCAAACATAATTTTATATTTTTCCGGTCCATTTATCCTGTCTGACCTGCTTTGTATGGATGGGTTATAAAAACGTGTCGGATTCCGATAGGCCTCAAATTTTTATGCCCACGCTTATCTATATGGGATGGGTCGAATGGGTCAGACCGGCGCCTTAACCCCCAAAATTGTAAATTTATTGTTGAGCGAACCCTATTTGAATAAACCCAAGGGAATCTGTTTTTTATCCCGATTTTTTTAAAAATTTATTATTCGTCGTCAGGAGAACACTTTTTAGATGGCAAATTTTTTGACAAAAGTTTTTGGCAGCAAAAATCAACGCGAGATAAAAAGGCTGCGGCCTTTGATAGAAAAAATCAACGCTCTGGAACCTAAGATGCAGGCCAAAAGCGATGAAGAAATCAGAGCGCAAACCGGCGTTTTTAAACAGAGGTTAAAAAACGGGGAGTCTCTGAACGATCTGTTGCCCGAGGCGTTTGCCACCGTGCGGGAAGGCTCGGTCCGCGCCTTGAAAATGAGGCATTTCGATTCCCAGCTTCTGGGGGGGATGGTTCTTCATGACGGGAGAATCGCGGAGATGAAAACAGGGGAGGGGAAAACCTTGGCCGCCACGCTCCCCGCCTACCTTAACGCCCTGTCGGGAGACGGCGTTCATATTATCACGGTGAATGATTATCTGGCGAGTCGCGACACGGAATGGATGGGAAAACTGTATTCGTTTATGGGCCTTTCCGTCGGCTCGGTGTTGCACGGAATGACCGACGCCGAGCGAAAAGTCGCGTATGGCGCCGACATCACCTACGGCACAAACAACGAGTTTGGATTCGATTACCTGCGGGACAATATGAAGTTTGACGCCGAGGAGGTGGCTCAGGGGAAACTTAATTTCGCCATTGTCGATGAGGTGGACAGCATACTCATTGACGAGGCCAGGACCCCTCTGATCATCTCGGGCCCCGCTGAAAAATCGACGGATCTTTATTACCAGATCAATCATATCATCCCGGTGTTCAAAACGGGGGACGATTATAAAGTCGATGAAAAGTCAAAAAGCGTCACCATGACGGAGGCGGGAATCGCCACGGCGGAAAAAGCCCTGAAAACGGACAACCTGTACGATCCGAAAAATATTGAAATCCTGCATCACGTCAATCAGGCGTTGAAGGCCCATTCCCTTTTCAAACGGGACGTCGATTACATTGTCAAAGAGGGAGAGGTCATTATCGTCGATGAATTCACCGGGCGGCTCATGCCCGGGAGGCGATACAGCGAAGGGCTCCACCAGGCGCTGGAGGCAAAGGAAGGGGTCAACATCGAAAACGAAAACCAGACCCTGGCCACCATCACGTTTCAGAACTTTTTTAGAATGTATGACAAACTCTCGGGAATGACCGGCACCGCGGACACCGAGGCCCCTGAATTTAAAAAAATATACGATCTTGATGTGACGGTGGTTCCCACGAACCAACCCATGATCCGGGATGATTTTTCGGATGTGATATACAAGACAAAACAGGAAAAATACGACGCGGCGCTGGAAGAGATCGCCCGGCTCAACAAAAAAGGCCAGCCGGTTTTGGTGGGCACCATATCCATTGACGTCTCTGAGGCGTTGAGCGAAAAATTAAAGAAAAAAGGGATTCTCCATTCTGTGCTGAACGCAAAAAATCATGAAGGAGAGGCGGAGATCATCGCCATGGCCGGGCAGAAAAATTCGGTCACCATCTCCACCAACATGGCGGGCCGAGGCACGGATATTGTGCTGGGGGAAGGTGTGACTGAACTGGGGGGGTTGCATATTCTCGGCACCGAACGGCATGAAAGCCGGCGCATAGACAATCAGTTGCGGGGGCGTTCGGGTCGGCAAGGGGATCCCGGCTCATCCCGGTTTTACATGGCTCTGGATGACGATCTGCTGCGAATATTCGGGGGGGAGCGCATCAGTGGAATCATGGAGAAACTGGGCATTGAAGAAGGGGAGCCCATTGAACACCGCATGATCACAAAAGCCATTGAGAGCGCCCAGGCCCGGGTGGAAGGCCACAATTTTGACATCAGAAAACAGTTGCTTGAATACGACGACGTCATGAATCAGCAACGGGAGGTCATCTACCGGCTCCGGCGGGAATTTATGGATGGGGAAAACATTCGCCAGTCCATTGAAGAGTCCATCCAGGAACAGTCCCGGGAGATCGCCAATCTTTTCGCCGGGGAGAAGACCCGACCTGAGAGCTGGGATATGGAGAAAATCAAAGAGGCGGTCTTTTCCCATTATACCTTTCGCATTCCATCGTTTCCCGAAAATGGATCCCATGCCATGAGCGCCGAGGGTTTGGCGGATTTCATCCGCGATGCCGCCATGGAGGTTTACAATGATAAAAAAAACAAAGTCGGCGACGGGGAGTTTGCCTTTTTTGAACGAATCGTGACCCTTCAAACCACAGACAAATTTTGGAAAGACCACCTTTTGAGCATGGATCATCTGAAAGAGGGAATCGGCCTGCGGGGGTACGCCCAGCAGAATCCCCTTTTGATCTATAAAAAAGAGGGGTTTGACATGTTTAAGGACATGATCCGCCGGGTCAAGGAAGAGATTGTTCAAATCCTTTTCAGGGTCCAGATTGAGGAGCCGGAAAAAATCAATGAAATCGCCGCTCCCAAAGAGCAAACGCTTCTTTTTTCTGGAGGAGAATCGGGCGGGCCAAAGAGAAAGCCCCTCAAAAGAGCGGGGGAAAAGATCGGAAGGAACGCTCCATGCTCCTGCGGAAGCGGAAAAAAATACAAAAAATGTTGCGGAAAATAAAAAGACGGGGGACATCCCCTCGTTTTTTTATGAGCGTATCAAATTTGATACGTTCGTGAAAAATCGGATTTGCAAGCAGACGCCACATTGAATAATTCAGATGCTGATTAATTACGGTCACTTGTAGGTTGGGTTAAGCGAAGCAACCCAACATATCTTTTTTTTTTACGACGCCATCAAATTTAAACCAGAAAAAAATCGACCAGACAGATTCAGAAGCGGATAAAAAGATAAAAAACAGGATTGGAAAATGAAAATTTGCGTTCCCGATTACATACGCGCCATTAAAACGTACACGCCGGGCAAGAATCCCGATGAAATCAAAAAAGAGGTCGGGCGGCCCGACGCGGTGAAAATGGCCTCCAATGAAAATCCTCTGGGCATGTCTCCAGATGTGCGCGACGCGGTGAGCCGATCTTTGAAGACAGTGAACCGATACCCGGACGGGAGCGGAAATGAGCTGAGAGCCTGCATCGCCCGGAAAAACAATGTCCAGATGGAGAATATTTTGCTGGGCAACGGCTCGGACGACATCATCTATATGCTGGCCAGGGCCTTTTTAAAAGAGAATGACGAGGCGGCGATTCCCTTTCCGTCATTTTCAATGTACGAAATCGCGGCTAAAAGTTCCGGCGCCATTCCGGTCTTTGCCCCGCTGAAATCATATTCCCTTGATCCAGAGGCCATTATCGGCGCCGTGACTCCCAAAACCCGGATGATTTTCATCTGCAATCCCAACAATCCCACCGGCTCCATACTCGCCAAAGACCAATTCGACGATTTGTTGGATCGCATTCCATCGGACATCCCCATTGTCGTGGATGAGGCGTACATCGAATTTGTGCGGAATAAAGATTGCATGAAGGGAATCGACTACATAACGTCAAAGAATCCAGTGGTGGTCCTGCGCACATTTTCAAAAATATACGGCCTGGCTGGATTAAGAATCGGCTATGGAATCATGCCCGCTGAGATATCGGGCATTTTAAACCGGGTGCGAGCCCCCTTCAACACAAACTCCCTGGCCCAGGCCGCCGCCTGCGCGGCCTTGAATGACGACGAGTTCGCCAACCAAACCAAAACCCTCGCCCATGAGGGGCTTGATTTTTTCTACGCCTCTTTTGACGCCATGGGAATCGAATACATTAAATCAGAGGCCAATTTTGTTTTGATCCGCCTAAACGATTCATGCGAGGCTGTTTTTAACGCGTTGCTTTCAGACGGGTTCATCGCCAGATCAATGGCCTCCTCCGGCCTTCCCGGCCACATGCGGGTCTCCGTCGGAACACAGGCGGAAAACGAGGCGTTTGTAAACGCTCTTGGAAAGATACTGAAAAAAATATGAAAAAGATGATTGTCACCATCGACGGACCGGCGGGCGCCGGAAAAACCACGGTCAGCCGGGCGTTGGCCCGCCGTTTGAATTATCGGCATGTGGACACCGGAGCGTTGTACCGGGGCGTGGCGCTTGAAGCGCTGGCGGCCGGGGTTTCGCCCGATGATGATCAGGCCCTTGAGCGCGTGTGCGACGCGATGGACTTGACATTTGTAAACGACGGCCAAACCCAACGTCTTTTTTCCGGGGAGACCGACATCACCGACGACATCCGCGCCGATGAAATCAGCATGGCGGCCTCTCTGTTTTCCGCAAAGCCTCTGGTTCGAAAATGCCTTTTGGAGACGCAAAAAAAAATGGGGGCGGAAAAATGCGCGGTGTTTGAGGGGCGGGACATGGGAACCGTGGTCTTCCCGGAGGCCGACGTCAAATTTTTTTTAACCGCGTCTGAAAAGGCGAGGGCGTTGCGGCGCTTTAAAGAGATATCCCCAGACAGCGGCGTCGCCTTCGATCAGGTTCAAAAAGATATGCGAACACGGGACGAAAACGATTCCACACGAAGCATCGCCCCGCTTAAACCAGCCAAAGACGCCATTGTGATCGATTCTTCCGATCTGTCTGCCACAGATGTCGTGGAGATGATGCTTCAACGGATCATGGATAAAAAATAGCCTTGGAAAAATAAAAGACAAAAAATAAAATTCTTATTGTTTTTTTGTTTTTTACTTGATATGTCGATCTGGTTTAGATCATCATTCCCAAATGAAGGGTTTGATATAAAAAAATAGGTTAAGGGGGTACTTTTATTCATGGAACAAATTAACGAAAACAATTCAACAGAACCATTAAACCCGGAGGCGATGGATCAGCCTTCAGCGGATACTCCGCAGGAAAGCCAGGCGACCGAAGCGACTCAGACGCCGGAAGAGAATCAGGCGATCGAAGCGACTCAGACGCCGGAAGAAGATCAGGCGATCGAAGAGACTCCGGCTCCGGAAGAAAACCAGGCGGTCGAAGCGACTCTTGCGCCGGAAGAAAATCAGGCGTTGGAATCGGATGAACCGCCCGTTGACGAAACATCTTTCACAGATGATATGGATTTCAGTGAAGACAGTGAAGAGATGGAACGCATGTCAATGGACAAAATGTATAAAGACACGTTCAAACGATGCGCGGAAGGCGAAGTCGTCATTGGCAAAATCATCTATATCTCCAAAGATTATGTCCTGGTGGACATCGGCTACAAGTCCGAGGGACAGATCAAGATTCATGAGTTTATGGATGAAGAGGGAAAATTGACCGCCGTTTTGAACGATGATGTAGAGGTCATGGTCGAACAATGGGATGAAGATGAAGAACGTTTGATCCTCTCCAAAGAGAAAGCGGCCAAGGTCAAAGTATGGGAAGCCATTAAAGAGTTGTTTGACGAAGACAAAGTCGTCAATGGCGTGATCACCAGCCGAGTCAAGGGAGGTTTCTCCGTGGACATCGGCCTTCAGGCATTTTTGCCGGGATCACAGGCGGATCTTCGCCCCATCAGAAATATGGATGAAATGGTCGGAAAATCATTCGACTTTAAAATTTTAAAATACAATCGAAAACGGAGCAACATCGTCCTGTCGAGACGGGTTCTGCTGGATCAGGAGCGGGAATCCAAGAGAGCGGAGACCCTGGCCACGATATTCGAAGGAAAAGTGATTGAGGGCGTCGTAAAGAATATCACTGAATACGGGGTCTTTGCGGACCTTGGCGGCCTTGACGGACTGTTGCACATTACGGATATTTCATGGGGCCGCGTCAAGCATCCTTCCGAAATATTCAGCGTCGGAGATCAGATCAATGTCAAAGTGTTGAATCTTGACCTTGAAAATGAAAGAGTCTCCCTCGGCATGAAACAGTTGACCGATGATCCCTGGACCACAGTGACAAAAAAATACCCCAATGGATCCCGGGTGACGGGAAAAGTGGTGAGCCTGACCGATTATGGCGCGTTTATAGAACTGGAAGAGGGCGTGGAAGGCCTCATCCATGTTTCTGAAATGTCCTGGACCCGAAAAATCAGGCATCCATCCAAAATCATCTCGGCCGGCGATATGGTGGAAGCGGTTGTGCTTGACATCAAACCGGAAAACAGGCGCATTTCCCTTGGAATGAAACAGGTCGCCCCCAACCCGTGGGATGTCATCGGTGAGAAATACCCGGTTGGAACGACCATCGAAGGCCGGATCAAAAACATCACCGATTTTGGTCTCTTCATTGGAATAGACGAAGGGATTGACGGTCTGGTTCATATTTCGGATATCTCCTGGACCAAGAGAATCAAACATCCCTCCGAGCTGTACAACAAAGGGGATGTGATTCAGGCGGTGGTTCTGGATATTGATAAAAAGACCGAACGCTTTTCCCTTGGCATCAAACAGCTGAACACCGATCCCTGGAAAACAGTGGCCGAGCGCTACAAAGTGGGGAAAGAGATCACGGGCACGGTGACGAATCTCACCGATTTCGGAGTCTTTGTCGAGCTTGAAGAGGGCATCGAAGGCCTGGTTCATGTATCGGAAATCAGCAAGGAAAAAGTAAAAACACCCACAAGCAAGTTCAATCTGGGAGACGTCATCACCGCCAGAGTCATGGATGTCAACAGCTCTGAAAGACGGATCGGTCTGTCCATCAAACGGCTTGAAATGGAAGATGAAAAGAGTGTGTTCAGCGACTACATGAACAGTTCATCCTCTTCCACCTCAACGTTTGGAGAGATATTGCGCGAAAATCTTCAGGAAAAATTAAACGAAGACTAGCGGCTTGGTCTGTCCGGTTTCCACCCTCCCCTCGTATAGAGGGGAGGGTTTTTTTTAAAAAAACCATTCAACCGAAAGAGTATGCCATGTTTTCTCGCAGACACCCATTCCTTTTTTTTACGATTATTCTTGTTTCTGTGATCATGGCCTGTCTATTGGGAATCCATATTATGATAGCGATCATATCCGGGAAGTTAAGGAATGATCGTTTTGTCGTTTCAGAAGGGGAAAAAATAGGGATCGTCGAAGTCGTTGGGCAGATCGTAAGCTCAAAAAACGCCATTTCACAGCTAAAAGAATTTCGCGAAGACGACGCCATAAAAGGGATCGTGCTAAGAATAGATTCTCCAGGGGGGATCGTCGGCCCTTCTCAGGAGATACACCGGGAGATTGAAAAGACCGTTAAAATCAAAAAAGTCATCGTTTCAATGGGTTCTGTGGCGGCGTCAGGGGGATATTACATCGCCTCGGCGGCGGACGGAATCATGGCCAATCCCGGCACCATCACCGGCAGCATCGGCGTGATACTCGGTTTTGCCAATTATCAGGAGCTGTTAAACAAAATTGGAATCAAGACCGTTGTCATTAAAAGCGGGAAATACAAAGATATCGGTTCTCCAGCGCGCCCCATGAAAGCCGAAGAGGAAAAAATTCTGCAAGATTTCTCGGACTCCATTCATCAGCAGTTCATCAACGCGGTGGCGCAAGGGAGAAAACTGAGCGTGTCAAAGGTGGAAGAGTTTTCCGACGGGCGCATATTCTCAGGTGAGCAGGCTCTGAATCTGGGTCTTGTGGATCGTTTGGGAAATTTGGAAGACGCGATAAAATGGGCGGGCGACATAAACGGGGCGACGGGAAAGCTTGCGCCCGTGTATCCGAAAAAGAAAAAGGACTCCCTTTTAAAAGAGTTTCTTGAAATATCCATTGAGGAAATCGCCAGCCGGGTCGCTGTTTTCGGAAATCCGGGGGCCAGTTATCGTTATCTCCCCTCCGGGGATTGAGCTTTAGCCGGCCGGGCCGATCCTTATTCGAAAATTGTGACATCCCCCAAGCCTCGGCGGATGATTTCCGGCGTGTCATTGTGAAGGGAGACAACGCTTGACGGGCTTCCTGGCGCCAGACCCCCATCTATAATCATATCGACTCTGGAACCGAAATAATCTTTTATCAGCGATGGGTCAAGGAAAACCTCGCCTTCCGGGTCTGTGACGCTGGTTGAAATGATGGGGTTCCCAAGGGCCTCCACCATCAAGAGGCAGATTCGGTTGTCCGGAACCCGTATCCCCGCTGTTTTTCGTTTGGTCAGCATCATTTTCGGCGTCAGCCTGGAACCTTCCAGTATAAAGGTGTAGGGCCCGGGCAATAGACGTTTCATGGTTTTATAAGCATAATTTGTGACTTTGGCGTAATGGCTGATGTGTTTCAAACTGGAGCAGATAAAACTAAAGGGTTTCTTTTTCTCCCTTTGTTTGATTCTGTAAATCCGTTCAATGGCCTTTTTGTTCATAATATCGCACCCCATGCCGTAATAGGTGTCGGTGGGGTAGATGATGACGCCGCCATTTTTAACGATTTCGACGGCTTTTTCAATCAGACGGGCTTGCGGATTTGTTGGATTGATTTCTATGAGCATGTCACATCCCCTTAACGAGTGTGCGATTTAAAGTCATTTAAGATTGATACGTTCGTAAAAAATCGGTTTTGCAACCAGACGCCACATTTCATAATTCAGATGCTGATTAATTACGGTTACTTGTAGGTTGGGTTAAGCGAAGCAACACAACATATCTTTACTTTTTACGAGCGTATCAAGATTGGCGCCGCAAAAAAAAGACGGCGCTTGGGTCATCGAATTTTTAATTTAACCATCTTGATCTTTCGAGGTTTTTTTACGAGTTCATCACGATTTAGGACTCGCTTAAAGATATTATAATGTAAAATTATTACAATGCGATAGCCATATTGTCAAGTTTTCAAATCAATGTGGCCCAATAAAGATGCGCCGGGCGTGGTCATGGATCGAGCGTCTGTCGTAATGGAGGAAAATATGTCAAAAATATACGGGGAAAAGGCGTATTCATTTGATGATGTCCTGCTGGTTCCAAGTTATTCCAAGGCGTTGCCCAAGGACATCGACACATCCACGCGATTGACTCGAAATATCACCCTGAATATTCCCATATTAAGCGCGGCTATGGATACGGTGACCGAATCTGAGACGGCCATCACCATGGCGCGGGCCGGAGGCCTCGGTTTTATACATCGAAACATGAGCGTGAAATCTCAGGTCAAAGAGATACTCAAGGTCAAAAAATCAGAAAGCGCCGTGATACGAGATCCCATCACCACCACCCCTGATCAAAAAATAGGCGAAGTGAAAAGAATGATGGCGGATTACAAAATATCCGGGGTTCCCGTTGTGACCGACGACAATAAACTGGCCGGGATCGTCACCAACCGGGATTTGCGTTTTGAAACAGACGTTGACAAAAAAGTGTCCGAGGTGATGACAAAAAATGGACTGGTCACCATTTCTGAAAAGTCCATTCCCTTTGAACGGTCCAAAGAGAAATTGCATCAGCACAAGATTGAAAAGTTGCCTGTGGTGGATGAATTCGGGAGATTGACCGGTCTGATAACGATCAAGGACATACAAAAAAAGAAAAAATACCCCAATGCCTGCAAGGATGATATTGGGAGACTCCGGGTCGGGGCCGCTGTGGGCGTGGGGGAGGATATGCTTGAGCGCGTCAATGAGTTACTGGGCGCCGAGGCCGATGTCATATTGATCGACACATCCCACGGGCATTCGAAAAACGTCATTGAAGCCGTTAAAAAAATAAAAAGCACGTTTAGCCATTCCGAACTCATCGCCGGAAATGTGGGGGTCGAAGAGGGGGCCAGGGATCTGATAAAGGCCGGAGTCGACGCCTTTAAAATAGGCATCGGCCCAGGCTCCATATGCACCACGCGAATTGTGGCCGGGGTGGGAGTTCCCCAGCTGACCGCCATATTAAACTGCCAAAAGGCGTCCAGAGAGACCGGAATTCCAATGATCGCCGACGGAGGCATAAAATATTCCGGAGACATCACCAAGGCCTTGGGAGCCGGCGCCCATACCGTGATGATCGGGGGGTTGTTTGCGGGAACCGATGAAAGCCCCGGAGAGTTCGTCTTATTCCAGGGACGCCGATATAAAGTTTACCGGGGGATGGGATCTCTTGAGGCCATGAAAATAGGGAGCAGAGACCGATATTACCAGGGAGAAATCGTCACGGATGAAAAACTCGTGCCCGAGGGAATCGTCGGCCGGGTTCCCTACAAGGGATCGCTGGAAGCCTCTATTTATCAGATGGTGGGAGGCTTGAAAGCCGGAATGGGATATCTGGGATGCGAGACCATTGAGGAGTTGAGAAAAAACGCCCGATTCGTTCAGATCAGCTCGGCCGGAATGCGGGAAAGTCATGTTCACGACGTGGTCATCACCAAGGAAGCCCCCAACTACAGACAGGATTAATTTTTCAGCGAACCCTTAGCGAACCCCGGCCATCCGGGCGAGTTTCCGGGAACAAGAAAAAAGATAAAAAAAGAGTTTTGAAATGACAGACGCCGTAAACGATTTTGTTCATCTTCATGTCCATACCCAATACAGCCTGTTGGACGGAGCCATCCGCATTGACGGGCTTTTAAAACAGGCTCAATCCTTTGGGATGCATTCTGTGGCCATCACGGATCATGGCACGATGTTTGGCATTCCTGAATTTTATGAAAAAGCCTTAAAGGCGGGGATCAAACCGATATTGGGGTGCGAATGCTATGTGGCCCCCCGGTCTCTGGATAAAAAGACTCCCCAGGATCATAAGGGGATGCGCCATCTGGTTTTGCTGGCTGAAACCATGGAAGGGTACCGGAATCTATGCGCCATCGCCAGTGTCGCCCAACTTCAGGGGTTTTACTATAAACCCCGCATAGACAAAGCCCTTCTAAAAGAAAATCACAAGGGCTTGATCGGACTTTCGGCCTGCCTTCATGGGGAGATTCCCCGCCTGATTTTAGACAAACGGATTGAGGAGGCGGAGCAGACCGCGCTGGAATATCAGGATATTCTGGGTGAGAACAACTTTTTTTTAGAGATCCAAAACAATGGCATTGACGATCAGGAGACGGTGAACCGCGCTCTGGGCGAGATGAGCCAACGGCTCTCTATTCCCCTTGTGGCGAGCAACGACTGCCATTACATCCACAACGACGACGTTCGCGCCCATGATGTTCTGTTATGCATCCAGACCGGGAAGACCGTTCATGACAACAAACGATTGAAATTTAGCACCGACCAGCTCTATTTCAAATCAAAGGCCGAGATGGCGGCCTCCTTCGCCCATTATCCCGGAGCCCTTGAGAACACAGTGGACATTGCTCGGCGCTGCAATGTGACATTCGATTACGGAGAGTATCATTTTCCAAAGTTTCAGGAGACGCCGGGGAAAAGCGTCGATGATATATTTCAAGAAAAAGTTCGCGCTGGCTTCAAACAGGTCATGGCCAAAATAAAAGGGAAAAATCCGGATATCGATGAACAGGAGTACACGGATCGTCTTGAAAAAGAGATCGGCCTGATCATAAAGATGGAGTTCCCCGGTTATTTCCTGATTGTGGCCGATTTCATAGAGTACAGCCGGGATCAAAAAATTCCCGTGGGGCCGGGACGGGGGTCCGCCGCCGGCAGCCTTGTGGCCTATTGCCTGGGAATCACCGATCTGGACCCCATCCAATACGGTCTGATATTTGAGCGGTTTTTGAATCCCGCGCGAAAGAGCATGCCGGACATTGACGTCGATTTCTGCATCGACGGCCGGGAAGAGGTTTTTAAATATGTGATCAATAAATACAGCGGCGGATCACAGGATGTCAATTCCAGGGTGGCGCAGATCATCACCTTTGGAAAATTAAAAACCCGGGCCGTGATCCGGGATGTGGGGCGCGCGTTGGGCATTCCCCTTGGGGAAGTGGACGCCATCGCAAAAATGGTTCCAGACGACATCGGCATCAGCCTGGCCGAAGCCTTGGAGAAAGAGCCGAGACTCAAAGAGCTTTCTGTAAAAAAACCCGAAATCAAGGATCTGCTCAAGATATGCAAAACCCTTGAAGGGCTTCCTCGCCACGCCTCCACCCATGCGGCGGGGGTGGTGATATCCGACAAGCGGCTTGTGGAATACCTTCCGCTGTATAAGGGTAAAAAAGGCGAGATTGTCACCCAGTTCGACATGTCGAATGTTGAAAAAATCGGGCTGGTGAAATTTGATTTTCTGGGTCTGCGCAACCTGACCGTCATCAATAACGCCATTGAGCTGATCAAGGAAGGGGGAGGGACTCCCCCCGATCTGAAAGATCTGTGCCTGGAAGATGAAAAAACGTACTCGCTTCTCTCATCCGGCGACACCACCGGCGTATTCCAACTGGAAAGCTCCGGCATGAAGGATCTGCTGGTCCGATTGCGTCCGGAGCGTTTTGACGATGTGGTGGCCCTGGTGGCCCTGTATCGCCCCGGTCCCCTGGAAAGCGGCATGGTCAATGATTTTGTAAAATGCAAGCATGGCGAAAAAAAAGCCATTTACATTGTTCCCGCGCTTGAGCCGATCCTCAAAGAGACCTATGGGGTCATCGTCTATCAGGAACAGGTGATGAAAATCGGCGTCGAACTCGCGGATTACACCATGTCTGAAGCCGACGATCTGCGCAAGGCCATGGGCAAAAAAAAGCCGGAGATACTGGCGGCCCACCGCCAGCGTTTTATTTCCGGAGCTGAAAAAAAAGGGATTTCATCGGCCCATGCAAAAAGCATTTTCGATCTGATCGAAAAATTTGGAGGGTATGGATTCAATAAATCCCACAGCGCCGCATACGCCCTGATCGCCTATCAGACCGCTTGGTTGAAAACGCATTTTCAGGTGGAGTTTATGGCGGCGCTTCTCACCAGCGAGATGCATTCCATCGATGGCGTGGTCAAATTTATCGCTGAATGCCGGGACCATGACATCCAGATTCTTCCCCCGGACATCAATGAAAGCGGCAAGAGTTTCACCGTGGTGGGATCCAGCATCCGGTTCGGGTTGGTGGCCGTAAAAAATGTGGGGGAAAATGCCATTGAATTAATGATGAAGGCCAGGCAAGACGGAAAATTTTCGTCCCTTTTTGATTTTTGCGAGCGGGTCGATTTGACAAAGGTCAACAAACGTGTGATTGAAGGCCTTATAAAATGCGGAGCCTTTGATTCCACAAACGCCTTTCGGTCGAGAATGATCGCGGCGATAGAAACCGCCATTGAACATGGACAGAGAATCCAGAAGAAAAAAAACGACCCTCAGATGAGCCTGTTTGAGATCAGCGGAGAGGAGGATGACATCAATATCAATTATCCTCAGTTGCCCGAGCTGGACGAATGGGAGGAAAAAGAGCGTCTCGCTTTTGAAAAAGAGGCGCTCGGTTTTTATATCACCGGACATCCCTTAAACGAATTCCAACATCTGCTGGATAAATTCACCGACGCAAACACCCTTTCCCTTCAAGAGAAAAACGGGGGCGAGCGGGTGACCATGGGCGGGATCATCCGAAAGATGAAGGTCATCCAGACCAAAAGAGGGGACTTAATGGCGTTCGTGGCCATGGAAGACCTCGACGGGTTGGTGGAAACGGTGATTTTTTCAAAGCTGTACGCCTCGGTTCGGGATATCCTGGCCGAGGATGTCCCGATTTTTATACATGGAACGGTGCAAAAGGACGAAAGCTCGGCAAAGATACTGGCCGAATCCGTGATTCAGATGGATCAGGCGGAGTCGTTGTGGACGGCGAGCGTCCATTTCAACATGGATTTAACCACCGCCCAAAAAAACGATCTGTCACAACTCCGGGACATCATCCGCCAAAATCCGGGATCATCCAAGGGATATATTCATCTGAATTTTCCTGAAAAATATCAGGTGACGCTGGAGCTTCCCCAAAACATGGGGCTGGAGGTGAATCAGGGGCTGGCCCGAAAAGCCAGGGCGTTGCTGGGCAAACATGGAATGAGTTCGATTTGCAGAGAGGCTCGCCTGATGGCTGGATGATTTTGCGGCGGAGCCTTTTGAGTCCGGCCAAGCCTTGATTTTGACGCGCGATGAGGGATGATAAAAAAATATATGGAAAAAAGATACGCCATACTCCTTGCCGGGGGTGTGGGCTCAAGATTATGGCCGATTTCAAGAGACCTCTATCCCAAACAGCTGGTCCGGTTTGTGGGAAACGATTCAATGGTTCAAAGCGTCATCAAACGGGTGACGCCCATCATTGATTCCGAGTGCATCCGAATTGTCTGCGGGTCTGAATATGGCCCCGAAATTTCAACGCACATTTCCGACACAGGCATTTCCCCCCAAGGGAAAGTCTATGTGGAGCCTTGCGGACGCAACACCGCTCCGGCGATTCTTCTGGGGGTTTTAAAAATTCTGGCCCAAGAAAAGGACGCCATCTGCGGCGTGTTTCCGGCGGATCATGTGATCAAAGACGCCGAGGCGTTTAAAAAGAGTTTGGAGGACGCCATCGCTCTGGCCTCTTTGGGACACATTGTGACCTTTGGCGTGACCCCTCATTATCCTGAGACGGGGTATGGCTACATCGAAGGGGGCCGGGAGGTCGAAAATGGGGCGCTGTCCATTAAACGGTTTGTGGAAAAGCCGGACGAAGAGACCGCCGAGCAATATGTGGCGGCCGGGAATTTTTTCTGGAACAGCGGCATGTTCGCTTTCAAAGCCTCTGTTTTCATTGATGAGATGAAAAAACAGAGCCCTGAGATTTTAAGCAAAATGGAGGCGATCCTTTCAGACGGCGGAGAGATCAGCAAAGAGGCGTACCGGCAAATTCCAGATATCTCCATTGATTACGCCATTATGGAAAAGACCTCGCGCGGCGTGGTTCTCCCGTCTGATTTTGGGTGGAGCGACATCGGCTCATGGAAATCCCTCTACGATTTTCTTCCAAAGGATGAGAATCAAAATGTCATCGGCGGAGACGTCATCGCCAAAGAGACCCGGGGTTGTTTTATCATGGGGGACCAACGCCTCATCGCGGCAAGCCACATAGAGGATATGGTGATTGTCGAGACGGCGGACTCGGTCTTTGTCTCTGATCTGAAAAACAGCCGGAATGTGAAATTGATTGTCAATGATTTGAAGGAGAACGGGCGGAAAGAATGCCACAATCATATGACCATCTATCATCCCTGGGGCAAGATCACCCTGCTTGACCGGCAGGATCAAACGGAAATCACCCGAATCACCGTGAACCTGGGCTCTGTTTTTCCGGGGGAAGAACAGCCGGGGAAAGGCAAGCCAGTCTCTTTAATACAGATTTCGGTCATCAAAGGCGCGGCCATGATACAGACCGACCGATGGTCAAAGAGAGTGGGGACAGGGCAAAACGCCGTCATTGGCGCGGACGACCCGGTGTTTCGCATTGAAAATTCCGGGGAAACAGAGCTTTTAATGGTTTATGTGAAAACAGCGATTTGATAAGGGCCGCCCAAAAATAACGTTCCATAGCGGGTTAGAGTGTAAAAGCCTATGTGTGTTTACGAGGTCTGAAATAAAAAAACAAGGAAAAAAACATGAACGTTCCTCTTCTTGATCTGAAAATTCAATACCAGGAAATCAAAGACGATGTGTTGAAAGTGTCGCAAGAAATATTTCAAAGCCAGTATTTCATCCTGGGTCCCCATGTCAAGGCTCTGGAAGCCGACATCGCCGCCTACTGCGGCGCCAGACATTCCACCGGCGTCTCATCGGGCACCGACGCCCTTTTGCTCTCGCTCATGGCGGCCGGGATCGGTGAAAATGACCGCGTGATCACCAGCCCATACACCTTTTTCGCCACAGCCGGGGCCATCGCCAGAGCAGGCGCCCGGCCGGTGTTCGCGGACATTGAACCCGACACGTACAACATTTCGCCGGAGCATATTGAATCGGTTTTAAACGGCATGACCGAAGGCGAGCGATCGTCGGTCAAAGCCATCATTCCGGTTCATCTGTATGGGCAGTGCGCCGATATGGATGGCATTTGCGGCATCGCCCAAAAATATGGCCTGACCGTGATTGAAGACGCGGCCCAGGCCATCGGGGCCGAATACAAGGGAAAACGGGCCGGCTCCATGGGGGATTTTGGATGCTTTTCTTTTTTTCCGTCCAAAAATCTGGGCGCCTTTGGGGATGGCGGCATTGTCACCACGCAATCAGACGGGCTGGATGAGACGCTGAAGATTTTAAGGGTGCATGGCTCAAGCCCGAAATATTTTCATAAAATGATCGGCGGAAATTTCAGGCTTGACGAATTGCAGGCCGCCATTGTGGCCATCAAGCTCAAGCGCCTGGACCAATGGACGGCGGGACGCGGGGAAAACGCCCGCCATTACCGGGAGCTTTTCAAACGCGCCGGTTTGACCGACCGGGTGAAACTGCCCGTTGAAAAACAGAGCCGTCACATATACAACCAGTTTATCATCAGCGTCAAAGAGAGGCGAGACGAGCTTCGGGAATTTTTATCAGGCCAGGGAATCGGCGTTGAAATATACTATCCGGTTCCGTTGCATCTCCAGGAATGTTTTTCATCCCTGAATTACAAAAAAGGGGATTTCCCGGAATCCGAATACGCGGCGGACCATACCCTGGCCCTGCCCATTTATCCGGAGCTGTCTGCGGAGGCGCTGGAATATGTCGTTGAAAAGATAAACGCGTTTTATAAATGAGCCCAAGACCCATCGCCAGGCGCGTAAAGTTTATAAACGAATCGGCCTTGCGCCGACCCATTAAAGTCTTATATTAAATGAATATGAATAATCGACCTTCTGTGAAATGGCGGCGACTGAATCCGGATGCGGATATCGACATCCCGTTGCCCCGATACATGACTCCAAAATCATCGGGAATGGATGTGCGGGCCGCGGTAGAGGATGCCACGCCGCTGGCCAAAGGCGAAATCGCTGTGATTCCCACCGGTTTTGCCATGGCTCTGCCCGATGGGTATGAAGCCCAGATTCGCCCCAGAAGCGGCCTGGCCGCGCGGCATGGCGTCACCGTGATCAATTCTCCCGGCACCATCGACGCCGATTATCGGGGAGAAATAAAAATCGCGGTGATCAATCTGGGGAAAAAAGACTATGTCATCCAACGGGGGGACCGCATCGCCCAGATGGTGATCCAGCCTGTTTGCCAGGCCACATTCAGACTTGTGGACGAACTGGACGACACACAAAGGGGCGCCGGGGGCTTTGGCCACACGGGCGTTAAGTGATGAAAATGGGCGGCGTTAAAAAAATATGACATACCAAACCAATGGAGACGCGCTGTCCATGTGCGTTCTGGCCAGCGGCAGTCGGGGAAACGCGACATACATTTCCTGGGGAGAGACCTCCCTTCTTTTCGACGCCGGGCTTTCAGGGATTGAAATTGAGCGACGACTCGCACAGCGGGGGATTGATCCCAACGCCCTTGACGCCATCGTGGTCTCCCATGAGCATTCGGATCACATCCAGGGGGTGGGCGTTTTGTCCCGGCGGTTTGAGATTCCGGTTTATATCAGCCCCAAGACCCACGACGCGGCGGGAAAGCGTCTGGGGAATTTGAATGGCCACACCCATTTCAGGCCGGGATCGGATTTTAAAATCAAAGAGTTGGATATCCATCCCTTCTCCATTTCCCATGACGCCACAGACCCGTCTGGGTTTACCATTTGCGCAAACGGAATAAAAGTCGGCCTGGCCACAGACCTTGGCATCGCCACCGCCATGGTCAAAGAACATCTGAAAGACTGCTCCGCTCTGGTGCTCGAAGCCAATCATGATCCGGAAATGCTCATGGACGGCCCGTATCCCTGGCAGACCAAACAACGCATAAAGGGCAGAACCGGGCATCTTTCCAATGTGGACACAAAAAACCTGCTTTGTGAAATCAAGCACAGCGCCTTGACGCATGTGGCGCTGGCCCATTTAAGCGAAACAAACAACACGCCCCAAAAAGCCCTGAAAGAGGCTATGGAGGCCTTGTCGGATGTCCATGTGGAGTTGACGGCGGCATGCCAGAATGATTGTGGGGAAATGTTGAAAATCATGTCTTTTTAAAAAAAAGAGTTTTTATGAATCATCAACCATTAGAAAAATCAATAAAATATCCGGGCCGACGATCTTTTTTCAGACCGATCCCATGGATCGGGATGATCTTCGCCGCAACCGTTGCCATTATATTTTTTCCCGTCACATCCCGGGCCGACGACCCGGATTCGGAAAAACTGGAGAGGATTCAAGTCTCTGACGTTGTTTCGGATGAATTGGGCTATTTGTTGGGGAAAGTTTCGGTGGGGAAAGTTCCGGTGGGGAAAGTTTCGGCCGGCGGTCGGGACCGCGACGGGGATGGGGAAACAGCGGAAAATTTTTCCACCATTGATCCGGCAGCCATTGAGCGCCTTCTTGAGTTTGTCTTATCTGATAAAAAAGACGCGTTGTATCATGCGGACAGGAAAAAATTTTCAAAATCGGAATCCGCCTATTATGAATTTGATATCACGGACCACTTCGACCGTCTGATTGAGGTGATCCACAACCCCGGAGTTCCGGCGTTCGGCCTCGCGCCATCGTCCATGCGCACCTCCAGTTGGGTTGCGGGAGGAGGGAAAAAAAAGGCTCCCGGTTTCTGGAAAGATGTCATCGACCGGCGCGAGCCATTTTTTGTGCGGGGAGTGGAGCATGTCGTCAACACCCCGGATCAGTTTTCCGGGGGATACTATGAGTATGATCTGAATCGAACCATCGCCATGATCAAACATAACGGCAAAAATGTGTTTATGTCTCTTTCCAGGCAACCCAATGTCTCCAATGTGGGCAAACGGGGCTTTGTGCTCGGCTCTGACGACGACTGGAATTATCTGTATTCAGGGAAGAAAGGGCTGGCGAAATCAGGGCTTGAGTGGGTGAAATCGTATATGTACGATTCCAGCACGGTGGCCATTCTTTACGAAACATCCCCCGGACAGGCGCGATGGGCCATTTTTAAATGGGTGAAGGCGGGATGGCTGAGGGCCAATGTGGTGAAAAAACGCCATATTTATCAAGGGATTAAACGGTATGTCAAGACCTTTAAAAAAATTATCGAAAGTCCCCTGTTGCCTGACGCGCCGGAGTTGGCGGCCGCCTTTTCAAAAATCAAAAATTTGCCGGACGAAAGTTTAAAGACAAGAATATTGGACTATTTGAGAAATCTTGAAAAAAAATACGGGAAGGACAAAGAGTCCGCGAAGAAATTGTCCAAAGGCATGCCGGACAAGGAGATTTACCTTTCGAAAATGACAAAAGCGGAGATGCATTCCATTCTGTTTTTGGAGTATCTGAAACGGATTTTCAATAAAAAGGCCCGGCCAAACCGACCGATGACGCCGTCCCAGGGAAGCTAGGCCCCAAGAGGTTTTAAGAAAAAGAGGTTTTCAGGCCAAACCATCGTTAAAAAGAGGGGGAAATATGCCAGTAAATGACCAGAAATCCATGACCCTGTCGCGACGGGATTTTTTAAGGCTTTCATCGCTGGCTGTGGCGGGCATGGCCACCGGGTGCGCCACCAATCCGGTGACCGGCCAAAGTCAGTTGATGCTGATGTCGGAAAGCATGGAAATCTCCATTGATAAAAAAAATTCCCCCCATCAATTTTCGGCGGACTACGGTGCCATTGACGACCCGGCGCTGAGTCGATACATATCGGATATGGGAAACCGGCTGGCCGCAGGCTCCCACCGCCCCCATATGCCCTATTCCTTCCGGGGGGTCAACGCCACTTATGTCAATGCCTACGCCTTTCCCGGAGGGAGCATCGCCGCCACCCGGGGGATATTGTTGCGGCTTGAAAACGAGGCGGAGCTGGCCGGGTTGATGGGGCATGAAATCGCCCATGTCAACGCCAGGCACACGGCGGAGCGGATGTCCAAAGGAATTTTGCTGGCGGCGTTGGTCCAGGGCGCCACGATCTACGCCGGAACCCGAGACGACGCCTTAAAAGACGTGGTTTCAGGGCTGGGCGGCATCGGGGTCGGAATTCTTCTGGCCAAATACAGCCGGGACGATGAACATCAAGCCGATGCCCTGGGCATGGAATACATGGTCAAAGGCGGCTGGAATCCCAATGGCATGACCGGGTTGATGCAGGTTTTGCAGCGCCTGTCCAAACACAAACCGAATCTCATTGAACAGATGTTCTCCTCCCACCCCATGAGCGAGGATCGATACAACCGCGCCAAAGACGCTCTGTTTATCCAGTATGACGCCCAGTCGAAAAGCGGGATTCTTCAAAAAGAGAGGTACATGGATCAGACCGCCGGGCTGAGAAAAATAAAGGGCGCCATTGAGCGGATGCAGGAAGGGGAAAAAGCCATGGCGAAAAAGAGCTACGCCGAAGCTGAACGGCATTACACTGCGGCGTTAAAGATCGCCCCCCGAGACTACGCCGGGCTTTTGATGATGTCCAAATGCCAGTTGGCCCAGAAAAAAACAGAGCCAGCCAGGCAATACGCCGAAAAGGCCAAAGCCATCAAACCCTCCGAGCCCCAGGCCCGTCACATGGTCGGAATGAGCCATCTGGCGGCCGGAAAATTTCAAGCGGCTTACGCCGATTTCAATTCGTATGAAACCATGCTTCCGGGCAACGCCCAAACCATTTTTTTAAAAGCAAAGTCATTGGAGGGGATGAACCACATCAACGGCGCCGGCCGAGAGTACCGCCGATTCCTTGAAAATGTGCAGAGCGGCGGCCAGGCGGAATACGCCTACAGGCGTTTGACGGATTGGGGACTGATCAAACCGTGATGGCGCCTGAAAAAAAAATGCGGGATGGACATAAAGGGCTCGCTCAAAGGTCTGACGTGTGGGCAGATAAAACAATATGAGACCACAGATCAAAGGCGCGTGGTTGATGTGCGGGTCAAGCGTGGCCTATTGCGTCATGTCCACCCTGGTCAGGCTGCCCCAGGATATGAATCCGTATGTGACGGTCTTTTTCCGATTCACCATCGGGTTGGGTCTGCTCGGAATTCTGGCCATGTCCGGCCGAATCAATCTGAAATTCGTTCATACCCCGTTTCTTGTTTTGCGCGGGTTGGCCGGGGCCACGGCGGTTTTTATCTGGTTTCTGTCCATATCCGCTTTGGGCCTGGGAAAAGGGACGGTGATTTTTTATTCCTATCCGGTTTTTGCCTCGGTGTTTAGCGTGATTTTTTTAAAAGAGAGGGTCAGCCTTTTAAAATGGGTGGCCGCCGCTTTTGCGTTTGCCGGGGTGGTATTGCTTGTTTTGGGAAAAGACATCGGGAACCCCTCCATTTACTCCATCGGCATCTATGAGATCATTGCTGTCCTTGGCGCTGTATTGGGAGGCTCGGCCGTGATTTTGGTGAAAAAACTGGTGGAGACCGATTCGTCATCGTCCATTTATTTTGCCCAATGCCTGGCCGGATTCTGGCTTTTCATCGGCCCGGCCAACCTGTCTGGGGGCTCGTTGGAATATTCGGGGTTTTTTTTATTGATCTGCGTCGGCGTGACCGCGACCATCGGACAGCTTCTCATGACCGAGGGATATCGCCACATTCCCGTGACCACCGGCGCGACATTGATCATGCTGGTGCCGGTTTTAAACATGGTGACGGGCATCTTTATTTTCAAGGAGCCGGTGTCGTCCATTGAAATAGCAGGAGCCGCCATTGTGGTGGTCTCCTCGGCGTTTCTGGCGATTTACGACGCGATTTCAAAACCCTTGACCAGTTGACCGATCCCGAGATGTGGGGAGGCGCTAAACCGTTTGTTTAAAAAGGAGATATGTGAAAATGGGAGTCATGGACATCAAGGTGTTGGGCCCGGGATGCAAAAAATGCGGGAAAACGGAAAAGATCGTTAAAGAGGCGGTGGCCGAGTCAGGCGCTACGGCCACGGTGGAAAAAGTGACCGACGCCATGGAGATCGTGGGTTACGGGGTCATGGGAACCCCGGCGGTGGTCATTGACGGCCAGGTGAAATCTGTGGGAAAAGTCCCAAAGAAAGCCGAGGTTTTGGGGTGGCTGGCCCAATAGAGACCGCGCGGAACCGGGAGGAAGAAGACGGGCGTTATGGGATGCGAAGTTCGGCTTGACGCCCCAAATCAAATGCTCTGAATCAAATGCCTGGCCTCAAACAGTTTGGCTTCAAACAGTTGGGTTCAAATCCGTTGGGTCAAATACTCCGGGCGCGTTTCATCCTTCCACCCCGGCATTCCCCCCCTTTGAACATAATCGATCAGCTCGTAAAATGAGACGGTGGTAAATTCGTACTCCCCCAGGGCGAACCGGTCCGTTTCAATATCCAACCATCCGGCGATGTTTCGTTTCACTCCGTATTTTTTGATGATCTCGCTGACGGCGGGACGATTCTTTTTTCCATGGGGCATCTGTTTGAATTCGTCCGGCCGCTTTGGGAAGGGGAACTTTTCATAGACCTCGCCGATAAATCCCGTGTGACGAAGCCCGTGGATGGCGCCCATGAGATCCCCGACATCGCCCGGCGGGATGTCCCAGACTTGAAAATCGACGCGCATGACGCCCTGTTTTGTTGGGTTTGGGGTATTTGGGGGGGCATTATTTGGGGCCGCGCCGATGCGTTGACGGAACCGGGCGGTTGTTTCCCAGAAATCGTCCGCAAAGAAAAAATAATGTTCCAGTAGAAGCATGTCCACGTCTATGTTGAAAAATCCGAAGGCGATTTTTCCGTGGGTCGTGGAATCAAAGGCAAGGGGCATGGGGCGGTGTCTCCATTCGGTTTGCGGGTGGGAGCGGTTTGTTTTTGATGATGAGGCTCGGTTTTTATGGCGCCGGTTTTGAAAATGCCGGGTTTTGAAAATTTTTGGTGTTTAAAAAATTCTGGCGACGCGTTCCGCCCGATTTATGATTCTCTTCCGGCCTGATTTATGATGTTTCTATTTCGATGATTTATGATTTTTCTGTTTTCACGATTTATGTTTTTCCCAGCCTTTTTTTTAAAAATCTATACTTTTTTAACCAGCGCCGCCGCCCCCCGTTTGGCCACCTCGGCAAAAGGATGCCGCTCAAGCCGCCCAAAGGAGGGAGATGAGCCGATCTTTAATTTTGAAAACAGGGGTGTGGACAGGCCGCACAGGAATTTGGCGAATGTCAACGGCGCCGCCATGTCGCCCGTGGCCCGTTGGAATTCGGCGCTTAAGGCCGCGAAATCAAAGTCGTCCAACGAAGGCAAGGCTTGGGTTCGCTTAATGACCGCCGGCCCGGATTGGCAGACCGAGCAATGCCCGCAGCGCTCTTTTTCAATATCCTCCCCAAAATAATGGGCCAGGGTTTTGTTCAAGCAGACGTCGCTCTGGAAAAATTCCAGCAACGCCTCGATTCGCGCCAGCTCCCGGTCTTTTTTCTTTTCAAACAGATCAATCATCTTGTCGGCCAGCGCCTTGGGGTCAAAGGGCGCGTCGGCCACGTCATACACATCCACGCCCTCTGCGGCTTTCAACTCAATCCAGTTTTTCTCCTGAAAATATTCCAGGGCGCTCATCACCCGCTGGCGACTGGCGTCGTACCCGCCCAAAATGGCCGGGAAATCCACGGCGGCCCAGACGCTTTTCAGATGGCAGTTTTTGAAAATGGCCTCCACAAAACGGGCCCGCTCCCCCTGAAACGTGTCAATGATCTCCAGGGGTTTTTTCATGTATTTGATGGACCAGGACTTGAAATGGCTGCTCACCGGCGTGATGACGCCATCCACGTCCAGATAGACCAGAAGGGTTTTTAACGGAAGAATCCGAATGTCCAGCTCACGGGAGAGCGAATTTAATTTCACCTCCCAGGCCGCGCCCCTTTTTTCGTGGATGATTTCCATCAGAGACCGGATGGCGCGGTTTTCCGGGACATCGCCATGGACAAAATTTTCCAGAACGTTCAGATTGTCTTTGTTGGCCAGAACCTCGCACAACGAGGGCTGGCCGTCCCGGCCGGAGCGCCCGATCTCCTGGCTGTAGCCTTCAATGGATTTGGGCAAATCATAATGAATGATGCGACGAATGTCTTTTTTGTCGATCCCCATGCCAAAGGCGATGGTGGCCACAATGCAGGAGACGCGCCCGTCCATGAATCGGTTTTGAATGGCCTCCCGCTCCTCATGCTTGATTCCCGCATGGTAAAATTCGGCGCGGACATTGTTTTTGCAAAGGTATTTCGCGACGTTTTCAGCGGTTTTTTGCAGGGTCGTGTAAATAATGGCCGGGGCGTCGGGCGTTTTTTCAATTCGGGCCAACAGCTGTTTTTTCTTTTCGGCCTGGCTGACCGGGCTGATTTGCAGAAACAGATTTTCGCGATAAAAGCCCGTGGACACGACATCTTCCTTTGCTATGTCAAAGGCGCGGCGCATGTCCGCCACCACTTCACGGGTGGCGGTGGCCGTGAGCAGCAGGGTTTGGGGGATGCCAAATTCCGCGCGGTAGCCCGCCAGCTTCAGGTACTCGGGCCGGAAATTATGCCCCCATTCGGAAATGCAATGGGCCTCGTCAATGGCCAGAAGGGAGATGGGAATCTGTTGAATCCGATTCCGGAAACGCTCATTTTTGAACCGCTCGGGGGAGACCATCATGATTTTCAGACGCCCGGCTTTGGCATCCGCAAACGTCGCGTTGTATTGGCTCCGGTCGATGGTTGAATCGAGGCGGGCCGCCGGGATGTTGTGGCTGGACAGAAAATCGGATTGATCCTTCATCAGGGCCAGCAGGGGAGAGACCAAGAGGGTCATCCCCGGCAGCTGGACGGCGGGCAACTGGTAGCACAAGGATTTTCCGCTTCCCGTGGGAAAAATCGCCGCCGCGGACCGCCCATCCCGAATTTTTTCGATGACCTCTTTCTGGCCCGGTTTAAATGAATCAAATCCGAAATGTTTTTTCAGTTGCTCTTCCGGGGTCCATGTCGTGGCTTGGGGGTCGGTCGGGGGGGCGGTTTGGGTCATTTTTTATTTCCGGCGTTTGGGTTTATTTTTTTTGATTAGTCTGTTCGGCTGGTGATTTCAATGAGATGGTACCCGAATTGAGTTTGAACCGGGCCATGAACCTTTCCCACTTCCTCGTTGAACACAACGGTGTCGAACTCTTGCACCATCTGACCGGGGGTGAATTCTCCCAGATCGCCGCCGCCCCGCTGACCGGACGGGCAGTCGGAATGCTTTTTGGCCATTTCGCCAAAATCGGATCCAGCCTCGATATCTTTTTTGATTTCTTCGCATTGTTCCACTGTTTTTACCAGGATGTGTCTTGCTTTGGCTTTTGCCATGTTGTTTTTTTCTCCTTTTTGGATGGGTTATTTTTGCATGGTTCTTTTTAATTTTTTGGAGCTATGGAGCTAATGATGACGCTGATGGTTGATGGATGACGCCTTATACCCCATCGGGCGTTAAATATCAAGATTCGGGTTTGAAAAAGTTTTGGCCCTGGGATTTTTTTTTGGATGGGCCTGGGCGGGACGCTTTTGCGGGATGGATTGGCGCGCGTTGATTTCTAAATCAGATCCGTTGTTTCTCTCGTTCCCACGCTCTGCGTGGGAATGCCTCCGGGACGCTCCGCGTCCCGCACGTCCAAACCATCCAAACATTTATTCCTTGCCCTGAAATTTCGAGCGTCTCATTTTTACAGGCCGCAGAGCGGCCAAAAAATCGTTCCAACGCAGAGCGTTGGAACGAGGGTGAAACGCAGAGCGTTGGAACGAGGGTGAGGATTCGGGTTTGAAAAAGTTTTGGCGCGGGATTTTTTTTGGACGGGCCTGGCCGGGACGTTTTTGCCGGCATGGATTTGCGCGTGTGGATTGCCAAATCAGATCCGTTGTTTCTCTCGTTCCCACGCTCTGCGTGGGAATGCCTCCGGGACGCTCCGCGTCCCGCACGTCCAAACCATCCAAACATTTATTCCTTGCCCTGAAATTTCGAGCGTCTCATTTTTACAGGCCGCAGAGCGGCCAAAAAATCGTTCCAACGCAGAGCGTTGGAACGAGGGTGAAACGCAGAGCGTTGGAACGAGGGTGAGGATTCGGGTTTGAAAAAGTTTTGGCGCGGGATTTTTTTTGGACGGGCCTGGCCGGGGCGCTTTTGCCGGCATGGATTGGCGCGTGTTGATTGCCAAATCAGATCCGTTGTTTCTCTCGTTCCCACGCTCTGCGTGGGAATGCCCCTGGGACGCTCCGCGTCCCGCGCGTCCAAACCATCCAACCATTTATTCCTTGCCCTGAAATTTCGAGCGTCTCATTTTTACAGGCCACAGAGCGGCCAAAAAATCGTTCCAACGCAGAGCGTTGGAACGAGGGTGAGGATTCGGGTTTGAAAAAGTTTTGGCGCGGGATTTTTTTTGGACGGGCCTGGCCGGGGCGCTTTTGCTGGGATGGATTTGCGCGTGTGGATTTCCAAATCAAGTCCGCCGGTTTTTTTGTTGCTTTGGATCACATGGGGTGTTGCGCTGTTCTTTTGAGTTTTTGGAATGGTCGGTTTTCATTTTTTTCACCGCGTTGAGGTTTTTTTTGAATAGTTGAGTCTTGGGGTGGTGGTCCCCTAACATTTGTTCGGTGATCTTTACTGCTTTTCCAAGGTATTTTAACCCTTCATCAAATTTGCTTTGCACTGCAAAAATACACCCTATGCCATGATATTCGGCGGCGGTGTCTGGATGATTTTCGCCATAAATTGCCAGATAAATATCCAGGGCTTTTTCATAGTGAATCAACGCGTCATCCAGGCGGTTTTGTTTGTCAAAAATACGCCCCATGCCGTGATATGCGCCGGCTGTGTCTGGGTGATTTTCGCCATAAATTGACAAACAACTATTCAGGGCTTTTTCAAAGTGAATCAACGCGTCATCCAGTCGGTTTTGGTTAGCAAAGATATTCCCCATGCCGTGATGTTCGAGGGCGGTGCGTGGGTGATTTTCGCCATAGATTGCCAGATAAATATCCAGGGCTTTTTCAAAGTGAATCAATGCGTCATCCAGGCGGTTTTGGTTAGCAAAGACATTCCCCATGCCGTGATATACGGTGGCGGTGTGTGTGTGATTTTCGCCATAGATTGCCAAACAAATATTCAGGGCTTTTTTGAAATATATCATGGCGTCATTGAATTCCGCTCGGTCAGTTAAAATGATTCCGATGATGTTACAAACGCGCCCCATGCTGGGATCATGATGCCTGCCGTCAGTTTCAAAATGGTCATGCAACATTTTGGCTATGGCCAAAGCCTCATCATATTCGGCAAGTTGGAACAAAATCCAGCTTTTTTCATAATGAAAAGATTCAAAACGATCAACCGGGATTCCATCCGGCTGTTTTTCATACGCATCCAGCAGGGCTTTCCGTCGATAAGGGGGCCATGTATTCTTAGTGGTTTCAAAGACAGACCACACTATATCCGGGGACAGAAGGCCATCTTTCATTTGTTCGACCAACTGTTCAGACAGGCGCTCCGCCCCATCCATGCCGACCCACCATGACAAAAGAGAGGCGTACTTTTCTCTCAGGTCATTGTCCCTGCTGTGGTCGAAAAGATGGATGTATAAAACAGCGATCCCCTTTGACATGACATGCAGTCTTTTTTTAAAAAAGAAGAACAGGCTCGACGCGGTGTTTTTTAAATTTTCCAGATCCGGATGGTGGGCTATGATGCTGACATAATCCAGGGGGGTGATAAAACTGTATGTCAGCATATCGTCGGGGAAAGAGGGGTGGTTGTATCCATTGTCTCTGAAAAGAAGGATTCCCGCATTCGCGCTGGATTGATCGGCGTCATCATTAAACACCAGATGATCGTCAATGATCTCTATGAGTTCGTCCCTCTCCTCGCCATCCAGCTTCATGTAATCCAGAATCAGATCAAGGGGAACATTTTCACCGCAAAGGGCCGCGAGAAACAGAAACCGCTCCAACCTGCTCTGGCCATTTTCTTGTGAGTCAATAAATTCGCTGATGGGGGAATAAAACCCTCGCGAGAATATCTCCGCGCATCTTTCAGATTCAAGGCCGTCATCGCTTAGCCGCCAGTTTTTTTTCTGATCCTGTATGATGATGCTTTCCTGAACAAGCTTTCGCATAAAGCAGACCAAGCCTTTGAGGCTCGATCGGTATTTTTTCCACAGGGCGGCGTATAATTCATCCGGGAATTTGTTTGGGTTCCATGCCGAATCAATGATCTTTTTAAACGATTTCAATGAATGGGGCAAAAATTCGAATCGTTTGGCGTATGATTCAATTCTTGGCATGATATCGCCAGTGGCGTCATTGGCCGCGCATTTTATGACGAGAGTCAGTTTTTTGTTTCGGTTGACTTCATCTCTCAGCCATCGGTTCAAAACCAGGTTGGATTCAAGGTGGTTGATGATGATGATTAAATGCCGGTTTTCTGTGAGAATATCCAGAAAAGAGGAGAGGGCGTCTTCCGGTTCTTTGGTAAAGAGCTGCTTTTGCGCGGAAACATCGATTATATTTTTTTTGATCGGGTCATTTTCAGCAAACAGGTTGGAACACAGTGAGATGAAAAAGGCCCCGGCAAATGTGGGCCATGATTTTGGAATGTATTGCCGGGAGTCCTCAAAGGATTTTTTCAGATTTTCGGATGTCTCTGGATTCTGTTTCGCCGAACATTTTTCTGTTTGATGCCGTATAAATTCGTCTATGCCGGATCCGTCTTCTTCAGAACCTTCGAGGTCAATGCAAAAGCAGTCGGTCTTGTGGAATTCTTTGCTGGCTTTGAACGCCGCGGACTCAATAAAATAGTGACGGCCGGTTCCCGTCTCCCCGGACAGAATCACAATGGGATGGCGGCGTTGCGTTGTGATGTTGTGGACCACCTCGTCCAGCCAGTCCTTGCGATGGAAATTGTACAGAACGTACTTTTCATACGGTTCGTATTGGAACGATGCGACATCTTTGAAATTTTTCATACCGGTCCTTTCAAGTAGTGTCTGTTTGAGATTTTTTCTGTCCGAGATTTTTTTTCTTATACACGATTGGGGGGCAAACATCAACGTTTGGGGTTTGAATTTTTTATGGAGCGCTGTGAAAAGAGTAAAAAAAGGTCATTTGTTTGGTTGCTCTTATCCATCCATAACGCACTCCAAAAGACTAAATATTGACATTTGGCAACGTTTTGCTAATATGCAAATTGTATAAACGATTCACTCTGATATGGAATCCGTAACCGATTGACACGGCAAGACATTAACCGCATCCGTTTTAGGAAAGGCTATGCCTGAAAAGACAATGAATGATGACACGCCTCAAGAGTTGGCGGCGAATGGAAGAGAGGCCGGGGTCGAACTGGACGAGTACAATCCCTTCCCCTTTGACGCGGACAAGATATCCATTTCCGATAAAAGAGTTCCCCTCCAAACCATGATTCGCAGGTTAAAGCAAGGCACAATCACCGCTCCGCCCATTCAGCGTGGGGCGGGCATATGGGACGATGATCAACAAAGCCGACTCATTGAATCATTAATGCTTAAAATTCCTGTGCCGCTTTTTTATGTGGCGGAAGTGGACGAAGAGGAAACTATTAATTGGAAAGTCGTTGATGGTCTCCAACGAGTCACCGCCATCAACCGCTACGTCTTGCTTCAGGAGTTTGCCCTGAGCGGCCTTGAGTTTTTGCGCGATCTGGAAGGGCGCAAATTTGACGATCTGCCCCAAAAATTTCAAAACCGCATATTTGAGACAGAATTTCAATTTGCCATTATCAATCCGTCCACTCCCCAAAACGTGCAACGGAATGTATTCAAACGGCTGAATACGGGAGGCTTGCCTCTGACCCCCCAAGAGATCAGGCACGCGCTTTATTACGGCCCCTCCGCGGATTTACTGGAGGAATTGGCTCAATCAGACAGTTTCAAAACAGCGACTGCCGGAAGCGTCGATGACACTCGAATGGCCGGTCGGGAGCTTGTTTTGCGATTTCTCGCATTTTTAATACGCGGAGTCGATTCCTACCCAAAAAATGAAGATATGGACGATTTTTTGAGCGGAACCATGCAAATCATAAACCTCATGCCGGATATTTCCTCGGGGGAACTTTCCAAAGCCTTTGGTCAGGACATAAAAAATATAACCATCAGATGGCGGACACATGGGCAATTGAAGGGACTTTTTCATCTCGCCATGAAACGAGCGCATGGATTGTTTGGCGAATACGCATTCCGAAAGTCCGGGCCGGGTCAAGATCGCAGGCGCGCGCCCATCAATAAATCGTTGTTTGAGACATGGTCTGCGCTGTTATGCGAAATGGAAGATGAAAAATATCAATCGCTTTTAAATAACAGGGATCGCTTTTATTCATTATTGGAAGCCGCGACGTATCATGCCGGGAATGATGATTTGGGGAGATTCATTTCGCGGGATAGCCATAAATTTCAAGGCGTACAAAAAAGGTATCGGATACTTAAGAATATTGCCGAAATTGCAATCGGCAACTACAATTTGAATGATTCGGTTAGAATAATAAATCATGCAAATGATCTTGAAGGCGTTCTCGGTGGGATACTGAAAAATCAAAGTTCGCATCTTTTGGATGAAATACCATCTAAAATGCTTAGCGACATAGTCAGTTCTTTTTTAAAAATGAACCAAAAATAGTTTTTTTATGAAGTGATATGGGGAAATTCCATGATTGAAAAATTGCGGATTCAAGGGTTTAAATGTTTTGACAACGAAGAGTTCACTGTCACCCCGCTGACTCTGTTGTCTGGTCTGAACAGTTCGGGGAAAAGCACATTTTTGCAGGCCGTCAAGCTGGCGTCTGGCTATGCAAACCCGTTGTCTGGACTTGGTCCGCTTTCCGGGTTGACATCGTCTTTGCATACCCGGTTTAAAATCATAATGAATTCAAGCCGGGGAGAATACGTATTTGAGCATCCCAAATCAGAGAGCCATGACGACGCGCATGTCGAGCCGATACTCGCCTCGTACATTTCCGCCGCTCGTCTGGGCCCAGAGTTGCATCTTCCCATTCGTGGCGATAAGAAAAAAGGCGAGAATGTGGGTGAAAAAGGGGAATATGCCCTTGATTTTCTGGAACGTCACAGCGAATTGGCCGGACTGCCCCAAATCCTTCGGCGGCCTGAGATCCAAAGCTCCGCAGTGCGGCTTAATGTGTCCGCCTGGCTGAGCATTATTTCTCCGGGCATCGTCTTTGAATGGGAGGCCATGCCGACAGTGGATTTGATGAGAGCTGAATACAGCGGTCGTCGTCCGGGTAATGTCGGGTTTGGGGTCTCTTACACATTGCCCATTATCGCAAATGCGCTTGTGTATGCGGCAATGGCGGCGAAGGAAGATCAAAATCCCACACTCCTGCTGTTGGAGAACCCGGAGGCTCATTTGCATCCAGCGGGGCAGACCAGGCTCGGTGAGTTTCTGGCCCGGGTCGCGTCATGCGGGGTTCAGGTGATCATTGAAACTCATTCCGACCACCTTCTTAACGGCATCAGGTTGGCGGTTAAAGACAACATTTTGAAATCAAAAGATTCGACGTTCTATTACTTTCAATATGATTTCGATGAAGAGCGGACTTTTGTCAAACAGCCCGTGATGGATGAGGATGGATTCTTTGATGAATGGCCGGATGGTTTTTTTGATGAAACTGAAAAGAATCTTGAAAGGATGTTGTAGTCATGTTGAGCGTTTTTTTTAACCCTTACCCTGGGATGCTCAGCGATTATGAAACAGGCAAAAGATGTCTCCTTTTGACTGCGCAGGTCTGCATGGAATTGTTTGGAAATGGAGAATTCAAAGCCCATGATCCTGAGGGGAACGACTCAATAAAATTTTTCTCATTGGCTGAAGACAATCAGGGCGCTCGATACACGCCGTCCAGTTTTGTGAGAAAATATTCAGGTCGGGAACGGGAGTTGATCAAATGGTTCCTTCGCGCGGTTGACAAGGGGTCGCGAGTGCGAATGGATGATCTTTCCATCTGCGAAGACTGGGAGCTGTCCGGGTTGAACGTTTCCGCGCCTGTTCTTGAGTACGCATTGCGGCAAGATGGCATGGCCATTACAATTTCAGACGATCATGATTGGAGGTTTTTATCGAAAGTCCACCGCCCTTAGCCAAAATAAGGCGGGTGAATATGCGGCAAAACGATTAAAGAGCCAAGGCTATCTGTGATTCCAGGCAGAAAAAACAGATGAAAAAAAGGTCGCCCCATCGTGCCGGCATCCAACCACGAAAGCCCGACTTTGAAAGCCAAAAAATGAAAAAATCCAGATTTAAAAAAAACGATGCGGTCGCCACTCAAAAATCCGACGGAAATCCAGCGGGCATGATCCGCCTATACCCATCTATACCCATTGAGGGACAATTCATACGGCCTGACTGCGTATTGACATCCGCCCCCCATATGTCTGGATGAATGTCAACGCGCCCAGCCATTGTTTTTTTTAGCCCCATAAATATAAAATATTTGTCAATATGACATCTGGCTGGCCCGTCGCAATGGAACGGAAGAAATGAGATTTTTTTTGGGCGACGTTATGGCCTGTTCTTTTTAGAGGCGGCTCTTTTTTATTTTTCATCATATTTTCATGCTTACCTATAAATTAAATACTACCTCAATAAATGTAACGTCATTCATTCCAATAAAACTCAAGATCAACCATTTCAAGTTCCTGGCTCATTAAAGGAACGGGCCAAGTGAACGGCCAAATATTTGAATTCAGAGGAATAAAGAGAGACTCCAAATTAAAATCAAGAATAAATCGTCATTTTTCCAATCCGTCATCCGAACCCGTTGAACGCCATCGTCCCCCCTTGGATTCTATTTTTCCAGGAACCCGCCATGAAGGCATCCCGTCGGAGGTCGGTCGGCCTCTTATATTTTATCCTTGACAAAAAAAATTTTTAAGTATAATAAAATCGCCAAGTTCATCATATAATTAAAATTCATTTTGGCAATGGATGTGTGCAATTCAGGATGACCATTTATGGACGCTATTTCAATGGTATTCAATGGAAACGGGTCTGTTTTTGATAGTACACGGGGCGTCTGTTTTTTCCAGATTGAATTTTGCCTTTGTTTCGTCTTTTTTTTAAGGTGATTGTCTGTGTCTCTGTTTTTTTAAATGTTAAAAAATAATGTGATTCGAGATACTTGGATCATGCCGGACGCTGAATTTAGTTCAGGGTCTAAAGCTATATGCGCAGGTTTTTAAAAATTAAAAGCGTCCGTTTTTTTGGTCATTATGGGCCGCTTGGGCGTCTTTAACTGGGGCGGCTTTAATAAAAAGATAAATGTTAAAAACCGGAATAAAAAAAAAGAACGCCAAAAAAAAATATAGATGGTTGCAACCGCGCCATCTCACCCAGAAAGAAGGAGCTTTTCACTGCAATGGATGACACAACTTTTTTAGGTTTTGCCAAGGAAGATATAAAGAATGCCTATTCGACGGTTTTTGAGAATACATGGCCTCTTTGGCTCGGCGGAGTGTTCATGGGTATCCTTGTATTGATGGTGTTTCTATGGAATTTTCCATGGGGAGTCACCGGTGGATACCGGAACTGGATTGAATGGTTGGGATACGTTGTGAAAATCAAAGGAGAGGCGCCCAGTCTGTCGCCCTTGCTTCACCCGGTCTCGGCGGGAAACGCCGGAATCATCATTGGCGCCATCGGCTCCGCGTTGATGAGCCGGCAGTTTAAATGGCAGGTCGCCTCGGGCAGAGAATACCTCAAGGGCATCATCGGCGGAACCCTCATGGGAACCGGCGTCGCCATGACCGGCGGATGTCTCGGCGGGGCCTTTTATTCCGGCATCGGCGTTTTTTCCTTGGGCGGATTCACCATGGTGATCGGGGTGATGATCGGCGCGTATCTGGGTCTGAGGCTGGTGTTGTGGGAAGTCGAGAGCCTGCCCCCCTCCAAACAACGCATCGCAAAGGAAAAAAAAGGGGGATTCGACTGGAAAAAAATCCACCCCGCCATGGGAGTGGCGGTGTTTGCTTTGGCCATTGCCATCATGTATGTCTACTCGTATTTTGACGAGGCCAAGATCGGCGGCTTATGTCTGCTGGGCGTGATCATGGGCCTTGTGATGCACCGATCCCGGTTTTGTTTTGTCCGGGTGTTTAGATGCCCCTTAATGACCGGGGACGCGGAAATGGTCAAAACCGCCTGTTTGAGTCTGACCATTTACGCGTTGGGTTCGGCGGTCATCAAGTGGAGTTATCTCCAGCCGGACACAATGGGGGTCTATCATCCCGTGGGTCTGGGAACCATCGGCGGAGGGATTCTTTTTGGCACGGGGATGATACTGCTCGGCAGTTGCGCCAGCTCGGCGTTGTGGCGCATGGGAGAAGGGAACACAAAGATCATCGTGGGCCTCTTCGCCTTTTCCATCGCCAATTCCGTCGCCAGAACGTTTTTTCTGGAATGGGATCTTTACGCGTATTTTGGACCCAGCATTTTTATACCGGAAGTCCTTTCATGGCACGTGACCCTGCCGCTGTACGCGCTGTTTTTCGTCGGTTGGGCGTTGCTTGCAAACTGGAACGAAGAGTCGGAAAAATTTGTAATTTTTTAACTTTAGGAGGCTTATATGTCTGACGTTGTTGTGGATAAGGTTTTGGATCTTCGAGGGCTTACATGCCCCATGCCCCTTTTGAAAACAAAAAAAGAGCTCAAGGGTATGAAAGCCGGGCAGGTGCTTGAAGTTTGGGGAAGCGATGAGGGGTCGAAAAAAGATATCCCGGACTTTGTGAACAAAAAAAAGCATGAGTTTATAAGTCTTGAGGATGTGGCTGAGGGGTACACAAAGTATCTTATACGAGCATAAAAAAAAAGGGTGTTTGAAATGAAAAAAGTAGCCGTTATCATTAAAGAACCCGGTCAGCAATACGAAGGATTGCGCACCAGCCTCGGAACGCTTCTTGAGGACGCCGCCATCAAAATGATCATTTTGGATCATGAAATTGCCGACATGAACGAAGCGTACAGCGACAACATGGAGTTTCTGGATGAGATGGAAGGCGAGCGTTTCTCAAATAATGCCGTCAATGTCGAGAAATATGGGTTCAAAAATGCGAGCATTGAAGAAATCGGGCAATATCTGAATGAAGCTGATGTTGTCATTTCCTTTTAAGCGAGGTCTTAAGGTATGAAAACACTTTACATTTGTAAAAGCGCCCCTGACAAGACGACCCATCAATTTATGGATGTTATTTCGCCGGAAAAAAGCGATTCCAAAATGGTTTCCCTTTTTGAAGATGGAACAAACTGGGATGATTTGGTGGATGACATTTTTTCATATGACAGGGTTATATCCTGGTGGTAATCAATTTTGATGGCGTCGTAAAAAAAACGTCCGCTCTTTTTTTACTTTGTCCGTCAATTATTAAAGATAAGGAATTATATCATGGCTGAAAGTCTGGGTATCCTTGTAAATTCTGACAAGTATTTTGATTATGTGATCAAGCTTGCCACTGCGGCCAGCGCAAAAGGCAAAGAACTGAAAATTTTCTTTACTGGCCAAAGCGTTTTGTGCACACAAAAACCCGAGTTTAAGGAATTGGTCGGCAAAGCCAAACTGTTTGTATGCGATGTGAGCTTCAGAAGTTGGGGGCTTTCCGGCGACGTTCCAGGCGTGGGTTTCAAAGAATTTGTCACACAGGCAAAAAACGCTGAAATGATTGATGAGTGCGACAGGTATGTTGTTTTTTAAGCGCCTCTGATGAGAACGAATTCAATAAAATGAACATAAAAGCGGAGACTCAAAACCATCTTCGTATCTCCGCTTTTATGTTTTATCCCCCCTCAAAAAAATGGCGAGACACGTACTTTTTTAAAACAGTGGTCGCCGTTTTCTTTTTCGTAGCGCCTAATTTTTAAAATCCAACTTCCAATAGAAACAGTTTGACTTGCCCTTTGCAATTGTATAAAGTCCGCAGTTGGGTTTTCTTTCTGATTATTTTGATTAAAGAGGGCATTTTTGCGCCTTTTGATCTATATATAAATGGGTTAATATATATGGAGTTATTTCAGCGCTATATATATTCGGCATGGCTGTCAGATTCATCAGCGATATTATCTGCGAGACCATGGAAAAATAAACGGTAAAAAAAGGCTGGAAACGGAGGGCGGCCGTCGGGCAACGCTGGAGCGCTCTGTTTCCAAGGAAAGATAATGAAAAAGAGGGTCTTATTCACCGCTTTGGCGGTCGCGCTGTGTGTCGCATGTTTCAGCGCCCATGCCCAGGACCATATGGCGCGAATCGACGCCGGGGCGTTTGAAAAGCCGACCCGTCCCCCGGCGGTGTTTGAACATGATGAACACAACGAAAAAGCCGGAATAAAGGAGTGCGCCGAGTGTCATCATCTGTATGACAACGGCGTCAAACTGGATGGCGAATCGTCCGAGGATCAGAGGTGCGCCGAATGTCACCCCTTAAACGCATCGAAAAATACCACCGCGTTGAGACGGGCGTATCATTTGAGTTGCCGGGGATGCCACACAAACAGAGAGAAGGGGCCTGTCATGTGCGGACAATGTCACATTAAACCGGACAGATAGCCACCCGGAATGGGGGGCAAGATTTTATCGTAAACTCAGAAAAACCCCTGATTTCAAAGATATTCCAATCATTGTGGTCACGGGTCTGGATGGCCGGCATGCCATAAAAAACGCTGTGGCGGCGCTCAAAAAACCCTTTGATCCAGATGTTCTCATAAAAACAGTGGAAGAGACCATCGGCCCGGCAATGTGATTTTAAAAAAAGCAAGGGTTCGATCATAAAGAGTGAGGGTGTCGTAAAAAAAGCGCCGTGTGTTTTTTACCGCGCTGACGCATACGACATGTTATGCATGGCCCCGTTCCCGAAAAACCACGGCGCCTGGGCGGTCGATTTTTTTTGGCCATTCCCTATTCATCGGGCCATCTGCGTTTTTATGCCCACGCCTATGGAATGGGTCAGGCAGGCGCTGCCCCCCCCCCAAAAAAAAAATGGTAATTTATTATTGAGCGAACCCCCTTTAGATAAAAATTAGATGAAAATCTTTAAAAATAACAGGAATAATAGAATATGAAAAGCGACAAGTCTTATCTGGCATGGGCCGGAATTTTTTTTGCGGCGGGTCTTTTTTTACTGGCCTCCCCCCGTGTGCATGGAAACGCGAAAAATCACCCGACTTTCCCCAGCCAGGGCTTTGGTTCTGTGGAGATCGACGCCATGGACGTCTTTGGAGAGCTTGAGAGGCCAAAGGTGGTCTTTCCGCATGATCGCCACACCTTATTTCTTGAAAAAAAGAGAAAAGAGGGAGAAGAGAAAAAGAACGACGTCCGAAATGACTGCGCCGTCTGCCACATGTCGGATGGCCAGGGATTTTCCGCAAAATTTACGTGGAGCCGGAATATGGGTAACGCCCCAGGCATGGGAGAAACCCCGAATGCGGGCCAAACACCTGATACGAATGGCATAAAGAACAAGGAAAAAAAGAGTCTCGTTGATATGTACCACGCCGACTGCATCGCATGCCACCTTGAAACAGCGGTGGAAAATGAGACGAAAGGACCGGTGACATGCGGGGGTTGCCATGTGGAGAATGTTCCGGTTCAGGGGGGGCGGGAGTCGTTTGATTTCGATAAATCCCTTCATTTCCGGCATGTGAAAGCCAATGAGAACAAATGCGAACGTTGCCATCACCAATACGATCAAACAAAAAAAACGCTTTTTTACGCCAAGGGCAAAGAGGGTTCCTGCCGATACTGTCATAAAGAGGAAAAAGAGGAAAACCGGTCTTCCATGCGTCAGGCGTCGCATTCCTCATGCGTGGGATGCCACATCAAGGCGCCTTCCGAAAACAAGGTGGCCGGACCCATTCTTTGCGCCGGGTGTCATGATCCCGCCGCCCTTGAAAAAATAGAGAAGCTGAGCCCTGTCCCCCGCATGGAGATGAAACAGCCGGACGCTGTTTTCATAAAAAAGAAAGAAAAAGGAAATGAATCCCCGAAAGACTCGCGGATGAATCGGGTTCCGTTTAACCACAAAGCCCATGAACAATACAATGAGAGTTGCCGGGTCTGTCATCACAAGGATCTGGCGTCATGCTCGACGTGTCATTCCCAGGATGCGCCCAAAGATGGAAAAGAGATCCGGCTGGAGCAGGCCATGCATCAAGCCGGGGCCACGCAGAGTTGCGTCGGGTGCCATGACTCAATCAAAAAGCGAGACGATTGCGCGGGATGTCACTGGTCGGTCTCCACATCCAAAGGCGGGGACGCCGATTCCTGCGTCGTATGCCACATGAAGCCGTTGAAGGAATCGTTTCAGGATGAGGCGGGCGGATACGATGAAAAAATGGCGCGGATCATGATGACATCCCGGGAGAAGCGTAACGCCGCAAAGAGACTTGACATGGGAGAAATAAAAATCGCGTCGCCAGGTCTGGAAACCATCCGTCTGAGTGACATTCCGGAAAGGACGCTGATCGACAGCGCGGCGGATAAATACAAGCCCGTTGATTTTCCCCATCGGAAAATTGTTCTGAAACTGGCTGAAGCCGTCAATAAAAGTCCCTTGGCCCGATCGTTCCATCAAGGAGACCAGGCCCTTTGTATGGGATGCCATCACAACAGCCCGGCGGCGAAAAACCCCCCGGGGTGCGCCGAGTGCCATGCCAGACCTTTCAATGAAAAAAACATGTTTCGGCCGGGTTTAAAGGCGGCCTATCATATTCAATGTATGGAATGCCACAAGGCCATGAAAATCCAAACGCCTGTGTCAACGAATTGCGTGGGATGTCATGAGGAGAAAGTCGGGAATTGATCATTTCGGGGTTAATCATGTTTAAAAAAAAAGCGATTAAAAAAAATATTTTGGAGTGTTTTTTATGTCCGTTTCACGAAGAAAATTCATAGGGTGGATGGGAGCCGCAGGCATCGGCGCCACCATTGGCCGCTCCTCGGCATGGGGGGCTGGCAACACACATTTCACCGGTCATCCAGGCAGTTTCGGGGCGCTGTATGACAATACCTTTTGCATCGGGTGCCGAAAATGTGAAGAGGCCTGCCATCATGTCAATGAACTGCCCGAGCCAAAACAGCCCTTTGCCGATTTAACGGTTTTGAAAAAAAAGCGGAGGACCGACGCAAAAAAATTCACAGTGATGAATCGGTATGACGCCGTCGGAAAGAAGGGCGGAGTCGCCTACCGTAAAATACAGTGCAACCATTGTCTGGAGCCCGCCTGCGCGTCGGCCTGTTTTGTGGAGGCGTTTAAAAAATCGAAAAGCGGGGCCGTGGTTTACGACCCGTCGGTTTGCGTGGGGTGCCGATACTGCATGGTCGCCTGTCCCTTTGAAATTCCGGCATACGAGTATGACAACGCCTTTTCTCCAGAAATAAAAAAATGCACCATGTGTCATCCACGGCTGGAAAAAGGCCTTCTCCCCGGTTGTGTGGAGATATGCCCGACCCAGGCGTTGACATTCGGAAAACGGGACGATCTTTTGAAAATCGCCCGGAACCGGATCATGAAACGACCGGAGCGATATGTGGATCATATTTACGGAGAGCATGAAATGGGGGGAACCAGTTGGCTCTATCTTTCGGGAGTTCCCTTCAAAGATGTCGGCATGCGGGAAGATTTGGGCGTCGTCCCGGCCCCCAAATTAACGTCCGGGGCTCTGGGAGCCGTGCCCATGGTGGTCTCTTTGTGGCCGGTCCTTCTTACCGGAATGTACGCCATTACAAAACGAAAAGAGAAAATCGCCCAGAGGGAAACAGAGGCGGCGGTCAAAGAGGCGGTGGCGCTGGCCGATGAGGCTTCGGCCGTCAAACTTTCAGCGGCCCTTAAAAAAGCGGCCGACGACACAAAACGGACCGTTGAAAAAGAGGTAAAGAAAGCGATTGAAGAGACCAGACACGACGACGCTCTTGGCCACATGGAAGAGCCTGTTGAAAAATAACGTCGCATTTTCAGCGAGCCCTTTGGGAGTCGATTCATCCAGGTCGGATCATTTGACGCGCAGGGTCGGCCCCCGCATCAAATGGCGCATCAAATGGCGGATCAACGGTTTGATTTGACCCGCCCGCCATTTTAATGCCGGGATAACATTAAAAAGAGACGTATCATGACATTTTCAGATAAACAGATCAAGGAAGCCTCCCCGATGTCCGACAAAGACAGGGGCGCGGGCAAATCTTTATTTTCACCATTTAACATCATCGCCGGCCTGATTCTTATTGTTGGACTGGCGATCACATTTTTGAGATTTTCAAAGGGATTGTCCGCCGTGACAAATCTGTCGGACAACTATCCCTGGGGCATATGGATCGGTTTTGATCTTTTATGCGGGGTGGCTTTGGCCGCCGGGGGGTATGTGACCTCCGCCGCCGTCTATATTTTCGGCATGAAGAAATACCATTCAGCGGTCAGACCGGCCATCCTCACCGGTTTTCTTGGATATTCACTGGTGTTGCTGGCGTTGCTTTACGATGTGGGGCGACCGCTCAGGCTGGCTTTGGGCTATCCGTTTGTGGTCAGTCAGGGAACATCGTCGCTACTGTTTGAGGTGGGGTTATGCGTCGCCATATATCTCACGGTTCTTTTCATCGAATTTTCTCCAGCGGCTTTGGAATGGCTCGGATTAAAAAAAATGAGAAATCTCATCGCGAGACTGACTATTTTGCTGACCATCTTCGGGGTGGTTCTCTCCACCTTGCATCAGTCATCCCTTGGCGCGCTGTTTCTCATCGCTCCTTCCAAACTTCACCCTTTATGGTATTCCAATTATCTGCCGATTTTTTTCTTTATTTCAAGCATCATCGCGGGCCTTTCCATGGTGATACTGGAAAGCTGGCTGGCTCACAGATATTTTTCGCACAAGATGGATCAGACCTGGGATGGTGAAAATCAGACTAAGAGTCAAAGCATTTTTGATCCCGTTTTTGTTTCGCTTTTTTGACAATCGAATTTAGTTCCGCCTTTATTGATTGAACTGATCTTCCCATATTTTCCTCA
>Ga0307987_1000054_pt1 | contig 65271 bp, 60 predicted proteins | sample EllFjometagen181_FD_203157 | JGI IMG/M metagenome (GOLD analysis project Ga0307987, IMG submission 203157) | Marine microbial communities from Ellis Fjord, Antarctic Ocean - #181 | ecosystem: Environmental > Aquatic > Marine > Unclassified | place: Southern Ocean | collected 2014-10-08 | reverse complement strand
AGCCTACGTCACGTTCCACCGCTCCTACGTGGAGTCGGTGTGGTGGGCCCTGTCCACGCTCTTCGAGAAGGGCCTGCTGTACCAGGGCCACAAGGTGGTCTGGTGGTGGCCCCAGGGCGGCACCGCTCTGTCCGCGGCCGAGGTGGGCCTGGGCTACAAGACCGTCAAGGATCCGTCCATCACGACGCGTTTCCGCGTGGTCGGCCAGCCCGGGGTCTCCCTGATGGCTTGGACCACCACCCCCTGGACCTTACCCAGCAATGTGGCCCTCGCGGTCAAGCCGGGCGCCAGCTACGCCTACGTGAAGGTGGGTGATGAGACCCTCATCGTGGCCGAGAGCCTGGTGGACCACCCGGATCTGAAGGACGCGCTGGACGGCGGTGAGATCGAGAAGGTGGTGCTGGCCGAAGAGCTCATCGGCCTCGAGTACGAACCCCTCTACAGCTTCGCCCAGCCCGAAGACGGCAAGTCCTACGTGGTCATCTCCGCCGACTACGTCACCCTGGGCACCGGCACCGGCGTGGTGCACCAGGCGCCGGCGTTTGGCGAAGAAGACTACGCTACCGCCAAGAAGCAGGGCCTTGGCTTTCTCTGCCTGGTGGGCCCCGACGGCAAGTTCCTGCCCGGCACGGACTTCCTCGAGGGGCGCTTCTGCAAGGACTGCGACACCGACATCATCAAGGATCTAAAGGCCCGCGGCCTGCTGGCCACCGCCAAGAAGGTCGAGCACGAGTACCCCTTCTGCTGGCGCGTCGACAAGGACCCTCTGATCCAGTACGCCCGGCCGGCCTGGTTCATCAAGACCACGGCGCTCAACAAGGAAGCCCTCGCCAACAACGCTGCGGTCAACTGGCTGCCCGACCACATCAAGCACGGCCGCTTCGGCGACTTCCTGCGCAACAACGTGGACTGGGCCCTGTCCCGCGAGCGCTTCTGGGGCACCCCCCTGAACATCTGGGAGTGCGATGGCTGCGAGCACAAGACCGCGCCCCCCAGCGCCGACGCCATCAAGGCTCTGAACCCCGATGCTTTCGACGACAGCGTCGACCACAACCTGCAGGTCCACAAGCCCTGGGTGGACACCATCAAGCTGCCGTGCCCCCACTGCGGCGGCACCATGCATCGGGTCCCCGAGGTCATCGACTGCTGGTTTGACGCTGGCTGCATGCCCTTCGCCCAGCACGGCTTCCCCCACAAGGGCCACGAGGAGTTCGCGGCGTCGTTCCCGGCGGACTTCATCTCCGAAGCCGTGGATCAGACCCGTGGTTGGTTCTACGCCCTGCTCATGATCTCCACCTTGCTGTTCGACGAGCAGACCTGTGACAAGCACGGGCTGGAGCACAAGCCGTTCCCCGTGCCCTACCGTTCCTGCGTCGTGCTGGGTCACGTGTGCGACCCCGAGGGCAAGAAAGAGTCCAAGTCCTTGGGCAACTACGTGCCTCCGGATCTGGTCATCATGGGCCGCACCAAGCTGTTCGTGCAGCCCGACGAGACCCTCCAGCCCGGCCAGCTGGGCATGATGAACACCCAGGTGCGCAGCCTGGACCTGAAGAAGGGCGCCAAGATCGAGCTGTCCGCCGACAGCGAAGGCGAGCGCTCCGGTTTCACCGTGGTGAAGGCCAAGGTCAAGGTCAAGGAGACCGTGCACCTACACCCCAGCGACATCGAGGCCATGGGGCTGTCAGAGCGGGTCTGGATCCACGCACCCTTCGATCCTCCTGGTGCCGATGCGTTCCGCTGGCTGTTCTGCGCGGCGTCGCCGGCCTGGACCAACACCCGCCTGTCCCTGCGCGCCGTGCGCGATGGGCAGCGTGAGTTCTTGATCCGTCTGCGCAACGTACACCAGTTCTTCACCATCTACGCCGACATCGCTGGTTTCGACCCTGTTGTGCCTGCCCCCCGCGCGGTGGCCGAGCGCTCAGTCCTGGACCGCTGGATCCTGCATGAGCTCAACGAGCTCGAGCGGAAGGTCGTCGGCTTCATGGACGACCTGCTCATCTACGATGCCGCTCGGGCGATCCAGGACTTTGTGGACTCCCTGTCCAACTGGTACGTGCGCCGCAGCCGCAGCCGCTTCTGGGGCGAGGGTCCCGATCTCCAGGATGCCCTGTACACCCTGTACGAAGTGCTCGAGGAGCTCACCCGGGCCATCGCGCCCTTCGTGCCGTTCCTGGCCGAGGGCCTGTACCGCTCGCTGGTGCTGGCTCCCGGTGTGGAAGCCCCCGACAGCGTGCACCACTGCGCCTACCCGGAGCGCCGTGATGGTCGCGACGCCCCCGAGCTGGCCGAGGACATGGCCTTGATCCGCGAGCTGGCCAGCCTGGGTCTGGCTGCGCGGGCCAAGGTGGGCGTGCGGGTGCGTCAGCCCCTGGGCGCCGCTGAGGTGGTGCTGGCGGATCCCACCCGCGCCGCTCGGCTCGAGCCCCTGGTGCACCTGATCCAGGACGAGCTCAACGTGCGTGAGGTGCGCTTCACGGAGGACCCAGAGCAGTTCGTCAGCTTCGAGGTCAAGCCCAACTTCCGCGTGCTCGGAAAGCGCCTGGGCAAGGACATGAAGGCCTGCGCCGGTCTGCTGCGCTCCATGCCGGGCTCCGAGGTGCGGCGGCAGGTCCTCGAGGGTGGCTTGAGCTTGGATCTTCCCGGTGGCACGGTGGTGCTCACCGAAGACGATGTCTTGGTCCAGGTGCAGGCCAAGGGCGCCTTCCAGGCGGCCGGCTCCCGCGTGGCTCTCGTGGCCCTCGGTACCGAGCTGGACGACGACCTGCGCGAAGAAGGCCTGAGCCGGGAAGTGGTCAGCCGCATCCAGGGTCTTCGAAAGGAGATGGATCTGGGCTACACCGACCGCATCCGTGTCGGCCTGGGCGGCGACCCCTCCCTGGTGGCCGCGGTGAAGCGCTTCTGGTCCTACGTGGCCCGGGAGACCCTGGCGGTGGAGCTGGTGGAGGCTCCGGCGGCCGCTACCGCCTCCGAGGTGGACGGTCGAGAGCTTCTGCTGTGGGCCGAGAAGGCCTTGGGGTAGACTCCCCAGCATGGCCAAGCGGCGCCCCGCATACCGGAACCTGATCCCCGAGCCCATCACTCGGATTCTGGCGCTTCACGGTCCGGCGCACGTGGCCAGCGGCCTGGGACCTTCCCGTGTCTCGGCGACCGTTCACGTGGTGCCCTTCGACGACTTGTTGATGCTCTTCCTGCGTCGGGGTTCGCCGTTCGCGGCGGCGCTGGACCGGGACCCGGGGGTCGAGTTGTCGGTGCAGGGTGGAGACACCAACTACAGTGTGCGGATGCACGGGCACGCTGTGGTCACCGGACCCGCCAACGCCCACGAGCGCCGGCTCGAGCTCTTGCCTTGGCTGCCCGAAGGCGCCACACTTCAGAGCTTCCTGGCGGTCGAGCTGATCCCCGAGCGCATCGACTACGCCTTCGATGAGGGCGAAGAGCGCCGATTCTTTCAGGGCGCCACCGAAGCCGCCGAGCTGCCTTCGCGGCTCACGCGCTGGCTGTTCCTCACGTTTCGGGGTGTCATCCCAGCGGTGGCCATCGCCTTTGTGGCCCTGTGGGCCTACGTCGGCTGGTGGGGCGTGTGGTTCACGCTGCGGCCCCTTGCGCTGCTGTCTGCGCTGATCGCCAGCTTCGGGCTGATCGCCGCCTGCCGGCTGGTCTATCGGTTGGCAGCCCATCGTCGCTGGCAGCGGGGCACAGCGGCGCGGCACCACGGTGACTACCTGAGCGAAGGCTTGCTACCGGTGCGTGGCGCCCAGGTCTTGGCGGGTGCGACGGCGGGTGTGTCGCTGCTGGCCCTGGTGCTGTGCGGTGCGGCTTGGGGCCCCGAGCTGCTCGGGATGACCCTAGCGGCGACCCAGCTGTGGTTCCTGCTGCCCCTGTGGACCTTCCGCTTCATGGGAGACATGAGCGAGACCGCCGCTTGACACACTCCCAGCAGGGGGTGATGGTCTACGGGTCTATCGTTATCGAGAGCCGCATTGGCCGTCGACCCGCTGCGTCTGCGCAAGACGCTCGCATTCCTCCTACGTCATCGCCCGGATGTGGGTCGGCTCGAAGCCGACCCTGAGGGTTGGTACGACCAGCGGCAGGTGTCCAAGGCGGTGAGCCGCCTGATGCGCAGCTCCGTGGGGTGGGACGAACTGCAGCGGGTGGTCCGCAGTGATCCTCGCCACAGCTTCGAGATCGATGGCGATCGCATCCGCGCCTCGAAGGGTGGTCCGGGTCGCCGCCGCCGCCGGCCCCGGGTGCCGGACATCCTGTTCCTGACCGCGACCCGTGAGCAGATGGACACCGCGCGGTCCCTCGACAGCTTCCCACTGGATGGTCGGCGCTCGTTCCGTCTCCACGCTCGAGAGCACGATGCCTGGATCGCGGCCCATCGTCGCAGCGGCGGCGAGCCCGCCGTGGTCTTTGTCGAGGCGGCACGGGCCATGCGCTCTGGTGCCAACTTCCGGCGTGTGGGCAGCGGCCAGTACGCCGCTCAGAAGATCCCCACCCGCTTCATGCTCAACCTCAAGCCGCGCTTCGACGTGCAGGCTTCCGCCGGTGGCTTCTTGGTGCGGCGCTCCCGTGGGGGAGGCCTCGAGGTCGGGCTGGTCAGGGTGCGGCGTCGCAGCGGAGTCACGTGGGAAGTCGCCAAGGGCAAGTCCGAGCTGGGTGAGACCCCGGGTCAGACCGCCGTGCGCGAGCTGCAAGAGGAGATGGGCATCGACACGCCCCTGGAGATCCTCGAGGATCTCGGGGTCAGCCACTACGGCTTCTCGACGCCGGCTGGGGAGCCCAGGCTCAAGCTGCTGCACCTGTTCATCATGCGGCCCCTCGAGCCGTTGCCGGCGTTCTGTCCGGCCAAGCCAGAGGGCATCGAGCAGGTCGCCTTCTTCGATCCCGACGGTGCGGTGCGCGTCGTGACCCACGGTAGCCTGCGCGAACCCGTGCGCCGTCTTCGGCGCTGGATGCGCAGCCTGCACGGTTCCCCGATCCTGGAAAGCTGGCCCGTCGCCGAGGGGCCCCGAGCGCTGCGGGACGAGCAGCCTGCCGGCCGCGATGATGATGAGTCCTCGTCCAGCGGAGAGGGTGAAGAGTGAGCGCTGAGACCTTAGTGCAGAGCTGCGACTTCCTGGTGATTGGGGCGGGCTTGGCGGGCCTGAGCTTCGCCCTCGAGGCGGCGGAGCATGGCTCCGTGGTGCTGCTGACCAAGACCGATCTCGAAGAGTCCAACACCCGCTACGCCCAAGGCGGTATCGCTGCGGTCTGGCGTGAACCCGACAGCGCCCAGGCTCACGCCGAGGACACCATGCGAGCCGGCGGAGAGCTGTGCAAGCGCGAAGTGGTGGACATGGTAGTCCGTGAAGGGCCCGAGCGGGTGCGGGAGCTCCAGGCGCGTGGCGTCCGCTTCAGCACGGACGACTCAGGGCGCACGGTGCTGGGGCGCGAAGGTGGCCACGGCCACCGCCGCGTGCTCCACGTCCAGGATCGCACCGGGGCCGCCTTCGTCGAAGTGCTCGACAAGGCCGTGCGGGAGCACCCCGACATCCAGGTGCTCGAGCACTGCATGGCGGTTGACCTGGTCACCGCTTCCTGGCTGGCCCGTCGTCGCGGCTCGGTGCCGGCCTACCCCGACCGCGTGGTGGGCGCCTACCTGCTCGACGCAGTCAGCGGGCGCATGGGGCGCATGTCGGCCAAGGTGGTGGCCCTTTGTACCGGCGGCGCTGGTAAGGTCTACCTCTACACCTCGAACCCAGACATCGCCTCGGGTGACGGGGTCGCCATGGGGTGGCGCGCGGGTGCGCGGGTGGCCAACATGGAGTTCATCCAGTTCCATCCCACCTGCCTGTACCACCCCAAGGCCAAGAACTTCCTGGTGACCGAGGCCATGCGCGGCGAAGGCGGACGACTGCGGGACTCCAGCGGTCGTCTGTTCATGGACGACTACGACTCCCGCAAAGAGCTCGCCCCCCGTGACATCGTGGCCCGTGCCATCGACGCCGAGCTCAAGCGTAGCGGCGACGAGTGCGCCTTCCTGGACATGACCCACCACGAACGCGCCTACCTCGAGAAGCGCTTCCCCACGGTTTACGGCCGCTGCAAGGACCTGGGCATCGACATGGTGGTCGAGGGCATCCCCGTCGTCCCCGCCGCGCACTATATCTGCGGTGGGTTGGCGGTGGATCTTCAGGGCGAGACCAGCGTGTCCAACCTGTTCGCCATCGGCGAGGTGTCGTGCACCGGCCTGCACGGAGCCAACCGCCTGGCCTCGAACTCCCTGCTCGAGTGCCTGGTCTATGCCCATCGAGCCGTCGCGGCGGTGCTGCCCCGCCTCAGCGCCATCGAGCTGGAGCCCATCCCCTCCTGGGATCCTGGCGATGCAGTGGATGCCGACGAACAGGTGGTCATCAGCCACATGTGGGACGAGCTCCGGCGCTTCATGTGGAACTACGTGGGCATCGTGCGCACGGTGCGGAGGCTCAAGCGGGCCCGGCATCGGGTCGAGGTCGTACAGGAAGAGATCCGCAACTACTACTGGGACTTTCGCATGACCGGCGACCTGGTAGAGCTCCGTAACCTGGCCACCGTGGCCGGCCTGATGGTCGAGAGCGCCCTGCGGAGGCGCGAGAGCCGCGGCCTGCACTACAATACCGACTTCCCGAACACCAACGTGCGGTTCTTGCGGGATACGGTGCTGCAGCGTAGGGTCTGAGTCCTCGTCAGCCGGAGCGAACCATGCCTCAGCTCATCGGCATCGTCGTCATCATCGTCGTGGTGGCGCTGGGCATCTGGATCATGACCGGCGGCGCCGAGCGGGCTGCGGGTCAGCCGCCGGTGCGTTGGATGGTCCAGCTCGAAGCCGGCAAGGTCCTGTGCTTCGAGGGGGCGTTTCCTCCGGTGGGCTGGCGGAGCGTCCACGATATCGCCATGTCTCGAGGGGTCAGCGGTGTCATCCGCTTCCGCGGGCCGGGTGCCATCGAGTTTTCCGATGAGATCGCCGAGCCCGAGCGCCAGCGTTTTCGTGATCTGTTGAACGTCGGGCCGGGGTCGGGCTGTATTCCCGGACCCAAGGGCTGACGCTGCTAGTCTCCTGCCGGTCGGCGGTCCTGCAACATCTTGTCGCGTGATACGCTCCCAGCCACATATTTGGGAGCTGAAGTATGATCTCACGCACCACCGTCTTCGTCGCTCTCGTCCTCGCCTTCGCGGTCCTGGCGCCGCGTCCCGTCCACGCACAGACTGTCGCCTACGCCGACAGCAGCAGCACGTCGTCGGCAGCCGGCGTCAAAGTCAGCATGTCCGGGGTGGACGACATCGGCGGAGTCTTCGTGCTCAACGCCGTCAGCATCGCCCGGATGCAGGCGGGCGCGAGCCTCTCGGCTGCCCACGAGTGCCGCTGGGACAACGACGATGGCTCGGGCAGTTGGAGCCTGGGGAGCGACCTCGAGCAGGGCGAGAACATCATCGCCTTGGCGCTGTACAACCTGGTTTACACCGGCTTTACCATGCGCTCATCGGGCGGGAAGTACTCCCACGACTTCCGCCTGACCGGCGACGGGAGCACCGTGTGGTCAGGCTCGAAGGTCGTGGACAACAACAGCCGCGGCCTGAAGCTCGTCGTATTCGCCAAGGCCGTTCGCTCGGGCGACAAGGTCACCTTCCAGGCTCTGAGTACCAACGAGAAGGTCATGCTCGCGGGCGTGGAGATGGCCATCAAGGCTGCCTACGATGGCGAGGGCTCCGCCGACATCAACTGGAGCCCCATCCTGCAGGAGCTCAGTCGTTAGGGCGCCACCCGGCTCTGAGCGCGGGTAGGTTGTCGAGCACGAAGAAGCGCCAGGACCGCTCGTCGCTCGTCCACATGCGGGTACCGTCGCTGGCAAGATCCTCGACCCCCGGTCCTCCGGTGGGGATGCGCGCGATGAGCTCGGGCTCACAGGGAGCGCCCGCCTTCATGGCGGTGGCGATGTCGTAGACTCGCAGTTCGTCGGTACCCAGCCGGTTGACCGCCTCGTACAGTAGGTGGCCGTCCCACCCCAGGCCCTGGGAGAAGCGGCCGTTGAACCAGCTGCACACGGAGAGATCGGCCACGCTGGCCGTACCCAGCCCGGGCACACTCGAGACGGGGAGCAGGTAGCTGCGGCTGGTGCTCAGGAAGTCGGAGATCGCTAGATAGGCCACGCCCTCGAGCTCGAGCCACTCGAGGGCCGAGGCACCCTCGAGGCCCGTGGGCCACCGACCGAGCACCACGGCCTGGCCACCCGCGAGGGTTGCATCCAGATCGAAGGCGTAGAGCTCGTGTGAGTTGTAGTCCACTGCCCAGAGCCTGTGGCCGTCCCAGCCCAGCCCGGAGGTGTGGCTGGCCTCGGGGGGCAGCGCGGCGCGGCCGGTGATGGCCATACTCTGTGGGTCCAGAGTGAAAAGCGCGCTGGCGCGGTCCTGTTCGTGGTGCGTGAACACCAATCGCCGCCCCGCGAAGGTCATGCCCTGGGGCGGGTAGTGCTGCTCTGCACCCGGTACCTCCCCCAGGTCTCGCCAGGAGGGCTCATCGGCTCTCGCCAGGGATAGCAGCGCCAGGGTGAGGACCCAGGCCACCGCGCGAGAAGCCATCACACAAGACGCTCACTGGCCGGGCGGCCGCTGCCCACCAGAGCTTCGATCTCCGCCACGGTCTTGGGGATACCCGCGGTGAGCACCCGGTGGCCACCCTCGGTGATCAGCACGTCGTCTTCGATGCGAATGCCGCCGAAGCCGTACCAGGACGCCGCGCGCTCGAAGTCCACCAGCCCGTGGAAGCGCTCTCGGAGTTCGGGGTGCTCCAGGATCGGGCGCACGATGTAGAACCCTGGCTCGACCGTGACGTAGAAGCCGGGCTCGAGATCGAGGTCGAGGCGCAGGAAGCGTGTACCGAACTGGTCCGAGCGCTCACGGCCGGGGGCGTAGGCGACGGTGTCGCCCAAGTCTTCGACGTCGTGGACGTCCAGACCCAGCAGGTGGCCTACCCCGTGGGGGAAGAACAGCGCGTGAGCGCCCGCCTCGACCGCAGCGTCGGGGCTGCAGGTGATCAAGGCTTCGTCGGCCAGGAAGCGGGCCATGACCCGGGCTGAAGCGAAGTGTACGTCTCGGTAACGGGTGCCCGGCTGGCAGGCGTCGATGCCGGCTTGTTCGGCGGCCAGCACGGCGGCGTAGGCGGCCCGCTGGCGTGCATCGAAGCGTCCGGAGACGGGCCAGGTGCGGGTGACGTCGGCGGCGTAGCCGCTGGGGACCTCGGCACCGCCGTCCATGAGCAGCAGCTGCCCAGCCTCGAGGGTGTTCACCCGGTGGCGGTTGTGGAGCACCTCTCCGCGCACCGTGGAGATGGTGGGGAAGCTGGTGTGACAGCCCTGCATGGCCAACACGGCCTCGAACAGGGCGCCCATGCCAGCCTCGGTCTGCCCTGGAGCCGTGGCGGTCATGCAGGTCCTGAAGGTGGCCTCGGTGGCGGCGGCGGCACGCTCGAGCTCGCGGATCTCTTCGGGGGCCTTGCGATTGCGGAGCGTGGCGACCGCCCGCACCAAGCGCTCGGGACCGGGGCGCTGGTTCCAGGCCAGCTCGCAGCCGCTGAGGACGCCGGCGGCGGAGGTGGCGTGGGGGTCGGCGACGGCCAGCGCGAGCTGGGGTTGGAGCTGGCTGCAGGCCGCATCCAGCTTGGCGAGGGGCCGCACGGCGTGGACCCCCAGGCGTTGGTGGATGGCTTCGAGGCTCTCCACTCGGCCTTCCCACAGGGCGTCATCGGGGCTGGGTTCGGGCACGAACAGGGTGCAGGCACCATCGACGATGAGGGCGGCGGCGTACGGGAGCCGGCAGCCGGTGGCCCACAGAAAGGTGGAGTCCTGCCGGAAGGGGAACTCGTAGGCCGCGTTGCGCTGGCGTTCGCCATTGCCCATCAGCAGGATCGGCTCGGACACCAGCGCCGACAAGGCCCGGCAGCGTGCGCGGTGGTGCTCCGGTCCGATCATTCCGCTGCCTGCGGTTCGTCGGTATCGAGCCAGGCCAGGATCTCGGCCATGACCTGCTCCTGCTCGGGCTCGTTGAGCACCTCGTGGAAGAGCTCGGGGTAGCGGAGCTGTTCGACACAGCCGCCGTAGCTGCGGGCCAGCTTGCGGGCGGCCTTGGCATCGCAGATACCGTCGGCGTCGCTGGTGACCATCAGCAGCGGCACCTGCATGGACGAGGCCCACTTGTGGGCGCGTTCGATGGCGTCGCGCATCTCGGTGTACCAGCGCGGAGTGATGGTGCCGAAGACCTGTGGGTCCTTCTGGTAGGCGGCGACTACGGCGGGGTCACGGGAGATCTGAGCCGTGTCCAGTTCGTTGCTCAGGGACAGCCGCGGCAGCACCTTGGACAGGAACCCGGCCATCATGAGCTTGAGGGCGGGGGCTTCGACCGCCACGCCCAGCAGAGGGTTGGTGAGCACCAGGCCCAGGAGCGGGTGGGGGAGGGGTTCTCGCAGGCGGTCGAGAGCCACCAGGCCGCCCATGCTGTGAGCCAGCAGCACGCAGGGTTCGCCCACATGGTTCAGGGCGGCGCTCAGGTCGTCCTCGTACTGCGACCAGGCGTCCACGTGCCCCCGTTTGCCCTCGCTGTCGCCGTGGCCCCGCAGCTCGAAGCCCACGACCTTCCAGCCAGCGGCACAGAAGGTCTCGGCCACATGCTGATAGCGCCCCATGTGCTCGCCGAGGCCGTGGGTGATGAGCAGGGTGCGGCTGGGATCTTCAGGCGACCAGGTGGTGACGTGTAGCTTGGTGCCGTCGGCGCTTTTGATGGTCTGGTGTGTGGCCTTCAAGGGGGCTCCTGGTGGGATTCCGCGATGTGCGGGGAGCGCTCGGCGCGGGGCCCGGGGCTCCTGGGAATGCTGGGGCTGTGTTCGGCGACTCAGTCGAGGTCGTCGAGATCGAACAGGTCCATGCCGTCGTCACTGGGGGGCGTGGGCGGTGGTGGGGGACGCTCCTTGATGACGTCCCGGACGGACTCGCGGGGGCTGCTGTCGCCGCCGGTGGGGGCTTCGCCCTGGACGTTGTCCTGAGATAGCTTCATCTCTTGCGTGAAGACGTCATTGGTCTTCTTGAACAGCTGCGCGCGGCGTGCCTTGCGCTGGTTCATGCGATCGATGACCAGCTTGGTGGCGTTGGTGGACGCCCCGGACTTGCGCTTGGCGAACATGTCCTTCACGTACTCGTCGGGATTGCGCTCGACCCGGCGTGTCGAGCCACCATCGCGCTGATCGACGATCCACACCTCGAGTAATTGGCGATCGAATTCGGGGATCTCGAGGATCTTGGCCTGGTACATGGGCCAGTTCCCCGCGTTTCCGGGGCGCCCCCCCGTGACCCTCAGCTTGCCCATGATGGTCTCTTCGTAGCCCTTGAGCTCCATGCGGAACGCCATCTCCTCGCCCGTGGAGATGTTGGAGTTGACCTCGAAGCTGCACGAGTCGTTCACTAGGTCGTGCAGGTAGCCGTAGGCGAGGCCGTCCTTGGTCTGGAGAGCCACCATGACCTTGGTGTCGCTTGAATTCATTGCTGCCTCCTGTCCACAGAATAGCACTCCTGAAGAGCTTCGAGCCCCCTCACAAGAGGGGGCTCGAGGGTTGGAGCGTCGGGAGCGCTACTTCTTCTGCTCGAGCTCGGCCTGCTTGGCCTCGAACTCGGCCTCTTCGGCCAGGAACCACTTGGCGCCCTTGGCGGCCAGCAGGAAGCAGGCCACGCCCAGCCCCATGAACATCAGGAAGCCCACACCCTGGCCCAACAGGCCCTCGTACCAATGGGCGGCCTCGCTCTGGAGGTAGCCTTCGCCGTTGGCGGAGGCCTCGACCCAGAACTTCTCACCGATGGAGATGTACTGGATGGGCGCTCCCAGCACGGTCTGGCGCGCGATGGCGGTGAAGATGCCGAAAATGGCCGCGCCGGCCATCATGCCGGAGGCGATGAGGATGCCCTGCTCGCTGCGGGCGTTGCGCACCTTCTCGGAGCCACCGGTCTTGCCCACGATCCAGGCCACAACGGCGCCAGCGAGCACGGCAAGGTTGATGCTGATGGGCAGGTAGATGCCCAGGGCGAAGGCCAGCATGGGGACTTCGGCCATCCACAGGACGACGGCCAAGACACCGCCGAGACCGTAGAGCAGCCAGGGCTGGCTGGCCGGGTCGGAAAGCAGGCCCTGGGACACCGCGGCCATCATGTTGGCCTGGGGCGCCGGCAGCACCTTGGTGTTGGAGATCAGCTGGCCGACGTCGTTTTCGACCAGGAAGTGGTAGCCGCTGTCCATGACGGGGATGACGAAGGCCACCACGAGGGACGCAAGGGCGATGCCCGCGAACTTCCAGATCTCCTGGTTGCGCGGCGTAGACCCGATCCAGTAGCCGATCTTGAAGTCGCTGATGAGGGCGCCGGCTGTGGACAGGGCGGTGCAGACCGCGCAACCCACGATGAGGGAGATGAACATTCCGCCGGTGCCCTTGAGGCCGCCGGCCACCAAGGCGATGATGGTGAGCACCACGGTGATGAGGGTCATGCCGGAGACGGGGTTGACGCCCACGATGGCGATGGCCCGGGCCGCGACCGGGGTGAACAGGAACGACAGGGCGAAGCCCACCACGGCACCGAGGCCGGCGTACCAGATGCTCTCGCCCATGCCGTACAGCGCGCCGGTCTCGGCGTCGGCGGTGGTCTTGGCCACGACAAAGAACAGGACCGCGAAGAGGATTGCGGAGCCGAACTGGATGAGCAGCACGTTGCGGGGGTTCATGTCCAGCTGGGTGCGGGGCTCGTTGCTCATGTCGCCGCCGCCCTTGAGGCCCTTGAAGCCCAGGGAGACGGAGGTGAGGATGATCTTGCCCATGCGGATGATGCCGATGATGCCGGAGACGGCGATGGCGCCGATGCCGATGGGCTTGACGAAGGCGCCGAAGATCTGGTCGGAGTTCATCGAGCCGATGTCGTAGACGGTGCCGGCGTAGGCGAACTCGGGCACCTGGGAGCCGAACTGGAAGACCAGGGGTACGAAGACGAGGTAGGCCAACACGGAGCCCGCGGCGATGATGCCCGCGTAGCGGATGCCGATGATGTAGCCGAGGCCGAACAGGGCCGCGATGCCGTTGATGCTGGCCTCGAAGCGCATCGAAGCCATCTTCTCGCCGAAGCCGCCCATGAGCGTCTTGGTGGACATGGCCGGGTTCCAAAGGTGCACGGCTTCGACGATGAAGTCGTAGGCAGCGCCCAGACCGAAGGCAGCGAAGAGCACCTTGCCGGCCGAGCCCGAGGTGGACTCACCCGAGACGAGGATCTCGTTGATGGCGGTGGCTTCCGGGAAGGGTAGCTCGCCGTGCAGGTCCTTCACGAAGTACTTGCGCAGGGGGATGATGAGCACCACACCCAGCGTGCCGCCGATGAAGCAGGACAGGAAGATGTGCCACCAGGCCACCTCGAGCTGGTTGATGTACAGCGCGGGGATGATGAAGGCGGCGCCTGCTGCGACCACACCGGCCGCCTGGCCGATGGACTGCACCATGACGTTTTCGAGGATGGTGCTCTTGCCGCTGCGCTTGATGCCCTCGCGGCCAAAGAAGATGGCCAGGATGGCGATGGGGATGGACGCCTCGATGGCGTTGCCCGCGCGCAGGGCCATGTAGATGCAGGCCGCGGAGAACACCAGCACCATGATCATGCCGGTGGTGACGGACCAGACCGTGACCTCGGCGCGCTTGTCGCTGGCGGCGACGATGGGCGTGTATTCCTCGCCCGGGGCGAGCTTGGTGTATGCGTTGGCGGGTAGAAGCTTGCTGGGCTTCTTGCTGGACGACATCTCCATGGGGGGCTCCACGCTGGGGGTTCCTCTGGGCCCACCCTGTAACAAACCTCACAACTCCGTTCTCCCGTAAACATGGGCACCGACCATTTCCACCGACAGTGTCGGCGGAAAGACGGCACCGCTGTCTTTGGGGCGAAGACAGATTCTTCTCCCGCTATCCGAGGCGGACACCGCCTCTCCCCCCCATCTGTGGCGCCTAATGAGCGGTGCGAGGCTGCGTCTGCAGCCCCGATGAGAGGCCATCTCGGCTTGTCGAACTGTCGGCGAACCGGGCCCATTCTGACCTGGGCCATCGCGTTACCTCCCGTAGTCCCCGAGAACGGAGCCCCACCATGCCCTTCACCCGCGACGTGGCCCACGCCCTGGTTCTGGACCGCCTCGGTCCCGGCAACACCCTGTGCCACTGCCTGGCCACCGAAGCCTGCATGGTCGCCCTCGCCCAACACCTGGGCGAAGACCCAGAGCTGTGGGGGCTCACGGGTTTGGTCCATGACTGCGATCTCGACGAGTGCGCCGATGATCCCGAGCGTCATGCCCTGGTGGGCGCCGCTGTGCTGCGGGCCGCCGATGCGCCACCGGCGCTGATTCAGGCGGTGCTGGGGCACAACGACAAGGCCGAGCGCGTGACCCTGCTGGACAAGGCCCTGTGGGTGGTGGACCCGACCACGGGCATGATCACCGCTGCCGCCCTGATCCGGCCTTCCCGGAGCACGGCCGACCTGAGTGTCAAGAGCATCAAGAAGCGCATGAAGGACAAGCGCTTCGCCGCCGCGGTGAACCGAGACCAGATCCGTGCCTGCGAGGCTCAACTCGGTCTGAGCCTGGACGTGTTTCTGGGCATCTGCCTGGCTGCCATGGATGGCGTGAGAGACGAGCTCGGCATCGGCGGGCCCCAACGATGAGCTCCGGTCTCGAGCTTCCGCCGTCCATTCGCCAACGCCTCAACGGGGGAGGGGAGCTGCGCATCGCGGCCCTGGGCGACTCCCTCACCCATGGTTGGATGGTGAGCCGGGGCTACTTCCCGCGCGCCTGCGATGCCCTCGAGCTGCGCACGCCGTTGTTACGCCTCGAGCGCCTCCACGCCGGGGTGCCAGGAGACACCGCCTTTGGCGGGCGGGGCCGACTCCCCGCACTGCTCCTGGAGCGGCCTGCGCTGGTCTTGGTGCAGTTCGGTCTCAACGACTGCTTCTCGGGGGAGCGGGTGGACGTCTACCAGCGCAACCTCGAGCGCATCGTGGACGCCGTGCGCGCCGCGGAGGCACTGCCGGTGCTCGTGACCTCATGCCCCCTCGAGAGCGCCAGCGCCATGGTGCAAGCGCGGCCCTTCTACACCGCGATGCGAGAGCTGGGAGCGCGGCGAGAAGTTCTCGTCGCGGACACCACCGCGGCCTGGCTCGCGGCCCAGGCGAGCGCCGAGGTTCCAGCACAGCTTTGGCAGCCCGATGGCGTGCATCCCACGGATCGGGGGCACGATTTGATGGCCCGTGGGCTGGTCGCGGCCCTCATCGCATAGGTCACGGTCTCGCCTCGAAGCCCCTCGAAGCCCTGTGGGTGCCGCTAACGTGGGTTCCAGTCCTATGGAAATGGTCCGAAGGGTCTGCTACGCTCGAGCTACAAGCGCCGATCCAGCGGGTCATCACCAGACATGCAAAGAACGTCGTTCCTTTCATTCTTCTTCGCGGTTGGTCTCGTGAGCAGCGCTCCGGCCTACGCTGCGGAGTCCAGCTGCCCCGAGCTCACCTTGGGCAGCTCCCTGCGCGCTGCTGCCGAGCGCGCCGAGGAAGCCTTTGGCGCCACCAAGGTGACCGAGTTCCAGGCGGCCATCGCCGAGCTCGACGGCTTGGTGCCCTGCCTGATGGAGCCGGTGGACCCCGAGCTTGCGGCGCTGGTGCATCGCATGATGGGCCTGGGCGCCTTCATAGAGCGTGACCAGGACCGCGCCAGGGAAGCCTTCGCCGCCGCGCGCGTGCTCGAGCCCGAGTACGCCTGGCCCGAGACCTTGATCCCCTGGGGCCACCCTCTGTTGGGTGTTTACCAGGCGCTCGAGGTCGAAGAGGCGGCGTTCGAGACGGCCAAGACCCCGGCGGCTGGCTGGGTGTACATGGACGGTCGTCCCAGCGAGCCCCGTCCCCTCGAGTGGCCGGCGATCCTCCAGGTTTCCGACGCCGAAGGCGCCGTTCAGCTCTCCGCCTACCTCTGGCCTGGCGAGCCGCTCCCCGACTATGGCGTCGAAGCCGTGGTCGAGCTGTTGCCCTCGACGGTGCCCAGTGAGATCGAGCAGCAGGTCATCCCGAGCTTGGTGGCCGCGACCAGCACCACCGTCCGCACCGGTCCTCGGGGCTGGATGCTGGCCTCGGCCGGCGGAGCCGCGGTGGCTTCGGGAGTGCTCTACGCCCTCGCTGCCCGCTCGGGTGACCATTACTGGGATTCCGACACGCCCTACACCGATCTCGACGCTTCCCGGAGTCGCACCAACGGTCTGGTGCTGGCCTCCGCTGGCGCTGCGGGCGTTGCGCTGGGAACCGGCGTCGGTGCCTTCCTCGAACTGCAGTGGTGAGCACGTCCATGCCCACAACCCCTCGCTATCGCATCCTCGACCCCATCGGACGCGGGCGGATCGGTGAGATCCACCTCGCGGAAGCCATCGCAGCCGATGTGAAGCCTCGTCAGGTGGCTGTCGCCATGATGGACCCGAGGCTCACCGAGCACGCGCCGTCTTTCCAGGCGCTGCAAGAACAGGTGGAGATCCTCGAGCGGCTGCACCACCCCAGCATTGCTCGCACCATGGAGCTGGCCTGGTTCATCGAGGGCTGGGGCCTGGTGATGGAGTACGCCCGCGGTCTTGACCTCGAGCTGTACCGTCTGGCTGGAGCCTTGCCCGTGCGTGTGGTGGCGGAGATCGTCGAGCAGGTCTCCGGCGCTCTCACCGCAGCCCTCGAGCTACCGCTCCCTGGCGATGACCAACCCCTGGGTCTGGCCCACGGAGATCTCGTGCCCTCGCTGGTGCGTCTCGATGCCAAGGGCGGGATCAAGGTCTGTGCCTTCGGGCTCGCTGCGGCCGATGGCCCCGACCCGCACTTCGCGGCCCCTGAACAACACGAGGGCCAGGGCGGCCCCGCCGGCGACGTCTACAGCTTGGGACTGATCATGGCGCGGCTGGCGTCGGGCCGAGACTTTCAGGCCCCGCCTCGCGATGAAGCCGGGCACAAGGTCTTCGTGGCCTCCGTGCTCGACGCCGTGTCCCAGCAGGTCCGCACGGATGTCCCCACGTCGTCCCACCAGGCCATCGAGCCGGTGCTGCTCATGCTCGAGTCCATGCTCGACTACCAGCCCCGGCGTCGTCCATCTGCACGCAGGGTGCAGATGGGCTGTCGCAGTATGTTGGGGGTGTTGCCCGGTCCCTGGCTCCAGGCCTGGGCCCAGGCGCGGGTGCCCGACTACTACAAGAAGGCCCTCGAGTTCGCCCGCACCCGAGATCCGGCAGCCGTGGTGCTGCCCGCCGACAGCTCGCGTCCGGCCCATCCCAAGCCGGTGGAGTCCGGTGCCGAGTCGCATCCCTTCTTCATGGATGGGATGTTCGACGAACACACTGACGAAGAGGACGAACCCCCGGTCCTGACGCCCGCTGCCATCAACATGCCCGTGGTGTCGCCGGCGGTGGCCGAAGACCAGGAAGATCCGTCCGCCAGCGAGGAACTCGACGACGAAGAGGTGTCCACCGGTGGCTTCGATGAGCCGGATGCGCCGCCGCCTGCGGATCCGTTGCCGCTGGATGAGCCGGAGCCGGAGCCGGAGCCGGAGCCGGAGTCGGATGAGGTTGTAGCGGAGGTCAAGCCAGAAGAGGTCGAGGCGGAGGTTGAGGCGGAGCCGGAGCCGGAGGCTGAGCCCGAGGCTGAGCCCGAGGCTGAGCCCGAGGCTGAGCCCGAGGCTGAGCCCGAGGCTGTGTTGGAGGCTGATGAGGTTGTGGCTGAAACCAGCGTTGACGCTGGGGGCTACATCGCGCCTGGTACGCTGGCGGCTGATGAAGAGCCTTCTGGGGCGCTCGAGCCGGTAGAACCCGATGCTGATGTTGCCGAAGAGGCTTCCTCCGAAGCCCTCGAGGAACCGTCCGAAGACGCCATCGAAGACCTCGCTCCCGCTGCCCTCGAAGATTTCGACGACGAGGACATCGAGGATGTCTCCGATCACCTCATCGACGACGATGCGGGGGTCATTGGCGAGATCGATCCCGACGTCCCGCCGGTCGACGACGAAGAGGACTCCGAGCCTGCCGCAGCCATGGCGCCGGCTTCGGTCACCATCGAGCCCGAGCCCGAGCCCGAGCCCGAGCCCGAGCCCGAGCCCGAGCCCGAGCCCGAGTCCGAGCCGGCGCCCATTCCCGTGAAGTCCAAGGTTGTGGCTACGCCTCCGCCGTCGCTGGCCAAGAAGCCCGACGAGAGCAAGAAGGCACCCATTCCGTGGTGGGTCTTCCTGTTCTTCCTGCTGGCCATCATCGGCGTCATCGCGCTGTTCATGTCCGGGCTGTTGGGCCCTACCGAGCTCGACGTGCCCGTGGACGCTGCTCCCAGGACAACAGCCCCTTCGGCTCAACCCCCTCCGCCGGTTCAACCCCCTCCGCCGGCCGAAGAGCCCGAGCCAGATCCGGAACCGGAACCCGTGGTGCCCGAGCAGGCTCCGGCGGCGACGCCGAAGCCTGCCGCCAAGCCTGCTGTGACGCCGAAGCCTGCTGCCAAGCCGGCGGCGACGCCGAAGCCTGCCGCCAAGCCGGCGGCGACGCCGAAGCCTGCGACCGAGCCGAAGCCGGCCCCCGAGCCGGCTGCGGAACCTACGCCCAAGCCTGCACCCAAGCCCGTCCCGGCGCCCGCGGCCACCGGCGGCGTGAAGGTCGGTCTCGAGGGCGACGCCACCAAGGTGCTGCTGCAGTCCAACGCCAAGGTCTACCAACTCGGGTCCGTACCTCCGGGAACCTACAGCATCAACGCCTGGTTTGGCGGTGATGCGCCCGTGCCCGCGGGGACGGTCACCATCGCCGAGGGTGAGAGCGTCACGCTGCGTTGTTCGAGTCTGATGCTTCGCTGCAGCAAGGACTGATGCGCGCGACCCTGTGCATCATCCTGGCCATCGGGGTGATCGGGGTCAGCGCGACGGCTTGCGTCACCGACCGCGATGGCGATGGTATCGCGGCGTCGGTGGACTGCGACGACGGTGATCCCGAGCTCGGCCAGGGGACCCTGTGGTACCGCGATGCCGACGGCGATGGCTACGGTGACGACGCCCTGTGGACCCTGGCTTGCACCGCACCCGAAGGGTACGCGGCGGTCGCGGGTGACTGTGGTACCACCGACCCGGAGACCTTCCCCGGCGCCCAGGAGTGCTGGTACGACGGCTGGGATCAGAACTGCGACGGCGGCGATGACTACGATATGGATGGGGATGGTCACAGCTCCGATGACTACGGCGGTGAGGACTGCGACGACAACGATCCCGAGATCCACCCCGGCGCCGCTGACGCTCCGTGGGACGGTGTCGATGCCGACTGCAGCGGCGGCTCGGATGACGACTGGGATGGTGACGGCTTCGACGCCGAGACGCGGGGAGGGGACGACTGCGACGATCTGGACCCCGACGTGAACCCCGACGCCGTGGAGGGCTGGTACGACGGTGTGGATCAGGACTGCGATGGCGCCTCGGACTACGACCAGGACGGCGACGGCAGCGACAGTGATGCGGAGCACGGCGGCGGAGACTGCGATGACCTCGACTCTGACGTCCGGCCCGGCGCGGCCGAGATATGGTACGACGGCGTGGATCAGGACTGCGATGGCGCCTCGGACTACGACCAGGATGGCGACGGCTACGACAGCCAGGACTACGGGGGAGCGGACTGCCAGGACGGTGAAGCCGACATACACCCTGGCCAGTTCGAGTGGAACGACGGCGACGACAACGACTGCGACGGGCACAACGACGTACGCTACCTGGACAGCGCAGACTGGGTGCTCCAGGGCGAGCGCGTCGGTGACGCCGCGGGCTCGACGGTCGCACCTGCGGGAGATGTGGACGGCGACGGCCTGCAGGACGTGCTGGTGGGCGCGCCGGGCTGGGGCGAGGACAGCGGCGCCGCCTATGTGCTGCTGGGCGCCTCGGTGCCTTCGGAGCCTGGGGTCATGAGTCTGTGGCGGGCGGATGGCAGGATCGTCGGCGCCAGCCCCGGCGACACCCTGGGTGCTGCGCTGTGCAGCCTCGGTGACGCGGACGGCGACGGCTACGGCGATCTGCTCCTGGCGTCCCCTGGAGCCGGGCTGGCTTACCTGCTCCCTGGCCCCGTGCTGGGAGACGCGAGTGTCGCCGATGCGCAGGCTTTCATCGGCTCGGGCCAGGCCGAGGACGAACTCGGGAGCGCTGTGGCGGCTGGCGGTGATCTGAACAGCGATGGCGCCGTGGATCTTGCGCTGGGCGCCCCCGCCGCCGATGCTTCCCGCGGAGCGGTCCTGGTCTTCGACGCAGGGCTCGCAGGTGTCGTCCTCGAGGACGAAGCCTACGCGGAGATCGAAGGGGGCAGCGACGATGAACGGGTCGGTGCAGCCGTGGCCATGGTGGGTGATCTCGACGGCGACGGGGTCGATGAGTTGCTGGTGGGCGCCCCTGGCCAGAGCGGGCATGGCAGCGCCGCAGGGGCCGCCTATCTCTTCCATGGACCCCTCTCGGGTACCCTCCGGGTGGACAGCGCGGACGCGAGCTTGATGGGCGCCAACGCCGGCGACGCGGCGGGCTCGGCGGTGGCCGCGGCGGGCGACACCGACGCAGATGGCTACGCCGACTTCCTTGTGGGTGCCCCCCACAGCGACATGAGCGCGGACGAGGGCGGCGCAGCCTATCTGTTCCTGGGCCCCTTGACGGCGTCTGCACTGGAGCTCGCCCATGCCGACGCGACCTTCAGCGGCGACCTCGACGGCATCCGGGTAGGCAGCACCGCGGCGGGGGGTGATGTGGACGGTGACGGGCACGACGACGTGCTCGTAGGCGCTCCCGGCGCCGACCTTGCCGCCACCGACAACGGCGTGGGCTACCTGATCCTGGGCCCCTTTGCAGGGAGCCTGTGCACCTGCGGTTCGGACGCGAAGCTCTACGGAAACGACAGCGATGATCGTGCGGGAACCGCGGTGGCCCTCCCCGGGGACGTCGACGGTGACGGCTTCGGCGAGCTGCTCCTGGGTGTTCCAGGGGCGGACGCGGGCGTCGGCGCGGCAAGCTTGGTGTTCGGCGCAGAGCGCTGACAACCTGGAGGCGAGATGAAGCTCAAAGTGGGTGTGATGGGATCGGCCTCGGGAGGCCTGCTGGATGACCCGAAGATCAGGGAACGTGTCACCGCGCTGGGGCGCAGTATCGCCGACGCGGGCTGTGTGTTGGTGAACGGGGCCTGCCCGGGTCTGCCCGACGCTGCGGCCGAAGCCGCCCACAGGGCTGGTGGCTTCACCATGGGCATCTCCCCGGCCTTCTCCCAGTCCGAGCACGTGCATATCTACACCTCCCCCATCGCCCACTACGACATCATCATGTTCACGGGGCTGGGGCTGATGGAGCGCGACATCATCAACATCCGATCGTCGGACGTGGTGCTGTTCGTGGGTGGCGGCATGGGCACGCTGAACGAGTTCACTGTGGCCTACGAAGAGCGCAAGGTCATCGGCGCCCTCACCGGCCTGGGGGGTGTGTCCGACAAGCTCGACGAGGTGCTCGCCCTCTCAGGTCGGCGCTGGCGACCGGACTGCATGGTGGTCGACGACGATCCTGTTCGGCTTGTGGAGCGCGTGCTCGAGCTGCACGCTGACTACCAGGGGCCGGTGCTGGAGAGCCAGGTGGGTGCCGACAAGCCTGACTCGTGGAACCATCTCGAGGCGCTGCGGCGGGCCCTGGGACGGGAGCGCAAGCAGCGCCCCGCCGAGGGTGAGACCCCATGAGCGAGCCTGGCCTGGCCATCATCACCGGAGGCTCCACCGGGATCGGGGCCGCCATGGCCAGGCAGCTCCATCGCCGAGGCTGGAAGCTGGGCCTCATCGCCCGGCGGGCCGAACCCCTCGAGGCGATCGCTGATGAGCTCGGAGCAGGCGTCGCATGGCGCATCGCGGATGTGCGGCACCCTGAGGATCTGAGGCTCGCCTGTGAAGCGCTCGAGGACGAGCTCGGCCCCTGCGAGCTGATGCTGGCCAATGCGGGCGTCGGCACGCCCACCAAGGTCAGCCAACTGGACCCCGTCGAGGTCTCCCGGATCATGCGCATCAACTACGAAGGCGTGGTCAACGCCGTGGCCGCGGTGCTACCCGGGATGCTCGAGCGTGGGCGAGGCCAGCTCGCGGCCACGTCGAGCTATGCCGGCTGGGTGGGGCTGCCCGGCGTCGCGGCCTACAGCGCCAGCAAGGCGGCGGTCACGAGCTTCATGGAGTCGCTGCGCTGCCGGCTGCGGCACAAGGGTGTCGCCGTAACCACGCTGCACCCCGGCTACGTCCGCACCGATCTGACGGCTGACAATCGGTTCTGGATGCCGTTCCTCTTGGATGTCGAACCGTTCGCGGAAAAGGCCGTGAGGGGCCTGCTGGCGCGACGTCGTGAGGTCAACGTGCCCTGGCAGATGTCCATCGTATTGGGGCTGCTGCGCCGCGTGCCGCGCTGGCTGTTCGATCGGGTGTCCAGGTTCATGTAGGCGCTCAGCGCTCTCGCACCACCTGTGCCTCGTACACCTCGACCCGGGCGTCATCCAGCTTGCTGGCGGGGAAGCCTGCCTTGCGGGACAGGTAGCCGAGCATGGTGTCCCGGTCCCAGCCCTGCTCGGGGCCCACCTGGGGCAGGTAAGTGGCGGAACGCCCCCGGTGGGAGATGACCACACCGTGGCGGCCCACGATGACCGAGCGGGGCCCGGGTACCTGGCGGGTGGGGCCCAGGAGGGAGATGTCCAGGGTGAGCTTGGCCAGCTCTGACTCATCGACGGGATCGAAGCGCGGGTCGTGGATGGCGGCGTCCACCGCGCGCGCCATGACCGCCTCGTAGGCGGGGCGCCGGGCGGTGATCTCACCGATGCAGCCTCGCAGCTGGTGGCCCTTCTCCAGGGTCACGAAGGCACCGAGCACCGTGTGGGCGTCGTCGGGCAGGCTGGTGGGATCGACGCTGAGCATCGTGCCGTGCTCGTACCAGTGCTCCAGGGACCGGCGAGCCAGGTCCAGCAGCAGGTCGGCGGTCTCGCTGGAGACCAAGCGGGCCACACCGGTCTGGGGTCCGAGGCCCGACCACGCCGGGCCATCAAAGCGCCCGCCCAAGTAGCTAACGGTGTTGGACCAGTCTCCGGTGAGCTCGCCGCTGCTGGTGTAGACGATCTCGGTGCCCTTAGAGCCTGGTGGCACCAGGGTGGCCGCCAGCAGCAGTCCGGCGCGGCCGCAGATGGTGGCGCCGGTCTGCTGGATGTAGTCGTGGAATCCCCGGGTCTCGCAAGCCGCGGCCAGCTCCCAGGCGCCGTGGTCCAGTCGGGTCAGCTCCGTGGGGAGCTCGTCGGAACCGGCGAAAGGCGCGTAGCCGAAGCGCTCGCCGTAGTGGGTGAAGTCCGTGGAGATGACGACGAGATCGCCGGGACCCAGCTCGGGCCGGATGGCCTCAGCGAGCTGCAGGGCGAGCTCGGGGGTGATGTCCCCCAGCAGCAGGGGCACCAGCTCGAAGGCTCCCAGGGAGCGCTGCAGGAAGGGTAGCTCGATCTCGAGGGCGTGCTCGCCGCCGTCGCCGCGATCCAGCCACTGGAACCCGGGCTGGGCGGCCAGGCGCTCGGCCACAGCCCTGTCGGTGGGCAGATCACCAAGGGGGGTGCGGAACGCATCCACGGGGTACACGCCGATGCCTCGCATGGGCAGGCGGTGGCTGGGAGCCAGCACCCAGACCCGGCGGATAGCGCAGTCCCGGACCTGAGCGAAGACCTGGCCCGCCGCAGCGCCGGAGTAGCGATAGCCGGCGTGGGGGGCCACGAGGATCTGGGGCAGGGCGCTGCAGTCGCCTCGTGGGGCCGCGTCGAGGTAGCCGTCGACCTCGGCGGCCAGGGCGGCGGGTTCGCTGGGGTACCAGGAACCGGCGATGGCCGAGGCTCGCACCGTGATGTCACCTTGCATGAGATCCTGCTCCGGGGAGGGTTCGGGGTCGGGGGACTCGCTGGGTTCGGCCGCCGGCTCTGGGACGCCGGGGTCCTGGGCCTGACAGGCCGCAGCCACCACCAGCGCAGCCACCAACACCAGGGCCAGCACAGCGAGGATGCCGGGGGAGCTGTCGGGCATGGCGTCTCCGTGGCGTGTCGCACGGGCTCGTGCAGAGCTCGTGCAGCGAGGCTTCGCAGCTTCACGAACATGATACCTGGGGCCTCTCCCCGGAGCACGCCGCTCACTCCCATCAGGCCCCTCGGAGCACCTATGAACTCCCGCCTGCCTGGCTTCTACAAGCTAGACCCCGATGCCCGTCTCGCCACCGCCCTCGAGGCCGCGGGCATGAGCCCAGAGCAGGGCGCAGCTTGGCGCGACGGCGGCCTGCCCCTAGAGCTGGCCGATCGAATGATCGAAAACGTGGTGGGCATCTTCCGCCTGCCCACCGGTGTGGCCGTGAACATGCGGATCAACGACCGGGACGTGCTCGTACCCATGGTGGTGGAAGAGCCCTCCGTGGTGGCGGCGGTGGGCAACATGGCTCGCATCGCCCGGGCGGCGGGGGGCTTCGAGGCCAGCTGCGATCCTTCGGTGATGATCGGCCAGATCGAGCTCCGGGATGTGGCCGATCCCAAGGCCTGCGTCGCCGCCCTCGAGCCGCAGATCGAGCACTTGACACGCTTGGGCGACGCACGCCTGCCAGAGCTGGTGGGTCTGGGGGGCGGAATCCGGGGCATGGAGATCCGCACGCTGCGCTACGATGAGCCTGGTGAGAAGCCCAGCGATCTGGTGGTGCTGCATTTCTTCCTGGACTGCCTCGACGCCATGGGCGCCAACATGGTCAACACCGTTGCCGAGGCACTGGCGCCCGAACTCGAGGCCATCACCGGAGAGCGCGTGGGCCTGCGCATCCTCAGCAACCTCGCCGATCGACGTCTTGCCAGGGCCCGGGTGGTGCTGCCCCCCGAGCTGTTGGGCGATGCCCGCTTTTCCGGGGCCCAGGTTGCCGAGGGCGTCGCTGGCGCGTGGCGCTTCGCATGGGCCGATCCCTACCGGGCGGCCACCCACAACAAGGGCATCATGAACGGGGTCGACCCGGTGGTCATCGCCACCGGCAACGACTGGCGGGCCATGGAAGCCGGAGCCCACGCCTTCGCAGCGCGCAGCGGCGTGTACAAGCCTCTCACCACCTGGAAGGTGGACGCCGACGGCGCCCTGGTGGGCACCATCGAACTGCCCGTGCAGGTGGGCACCGTGGGCGGCACTCTGCGGATGCATCCCACCGTACAGGCCAACATCGCCCTGCTGGGGGTGAAGCGCGCCCACGAGCTGGCGGAGATCATCGCCGCGGTAGGCCTGGCCCAGAACCTCGGCGCCCTCAAAGCCCTGGCCACCACAGGGATTCAGGAGGGGCACATGCGCCTGCACGCCCGGTCGGTGGCGGTCCAGGCCGGGGCCGAAGGCCCAGAGGTTGGCCACGTGGTGGCCGCGTTGGTGGCGGCAAAGGATTTCAGCGACACCCGCGCCCGCGTCGAACTCGCCGAGCTGCGGGGGGCCGACAGGTGAGCCAGGCTGACACAGCCGCCGGTCCACTCGCCACGGGGTCGGCCCCAGGCAAGCTCATCCTGTTTGGCGAGCACGCCGTGGTCTACGGCCACCCGGCCATCGCCGCGGCTGTGGGGCTGCGCTCCACCGTCAGCCTCTGGCCCCACGCCGGGCCCACCCATCTTCGCAACTCCAGCTTCCACGATGGTCGGCTGCGCCAGGCCGTGGCCCACTGCCTCCCCGCCCACGGCTTGGCCGTGGACATCGCATCGGAGCTGCCTCCGGGGAGGGGCATGGGTTCCTCGGCCTCCATCGCGGTGGCCATGGTGCGCGCGGCGGCGGGCCTGGCGGGGGAATCCCCGAGCCAGGATGAGCTCTTCGAGCGCTCGTTACAGCTCGAGCGCATCTTCCACGGCCAGCCGTCGGGCGTGGACAATGCCGTGGCGCTGCGGGGGGGACTGCTTCGTTATCGCAAGGGACCACCGCTCGAGGTTCAGGCCTGTCCGGTGGCTCGACCCCTTCATGTGGTGATCCTCGACAGCGGCAGCGCCGGCAGCACGGCGACCCTGGTGGCCCGTGTGGCGGCGGCGCGGCCCGGTGTGGACCCTGTGCTCGAGCGCATCGGTACACTCGTGGGCCGGGCGGCCAGCGTGCTGGACGATCCGCAGGCGCTGGGGTGCGCCATGGACGACAACCACGCCCTGCTGCAAGAGCTCGGCGTGTCGACCCCTGTACTGGACGAACTCTGCGCCCTGGCACGGCAGCACGGTGCCTTGGGCGTCAAGCTCAGCGGGGCCGGTGGTGGTGGCGTGGTGGTCGCACTGGTGGAGCCCGACACACAGCCCGCCCTGCTGGCCGCGGCACAGCATCGCGCCATCCACGCCTTCCCCGTTAGGCTCCCCGCGTCCTCGGCGCCGCTGGAGACCCCATGACCCGCCAGGCTACCGCCATCGCTCACCCCAACATCGCCCTGGTGAAGTACTGGGGCAAGCGGGACCGAGCCCTGAACCTACCGGCCACCTCGTCCCTGTCGGTGACCCTGGACCGGTTTCATACCCGTACCACCGTCGCGTGGGGCGCGGCGCAGGACGAGATCGTCCTCGACGGCGTGGAGGTCGAAGGCCATGTGGCCCAGCGGGTGCTGGACTTCCTGGACCTGGTGGATCCCGCCCGACCCCCGTGTCGGGTGGTGTCCGCCAGCAACTTTCCGGTGGCTGCGGGCTTGGCCTCATCTTCCTCGGCCTTCTCCGCCTTGGCCCTGGCCGCGACAGCCGCTGCGGGCAGTGAGCTCGAACCGGCCGAGCTTTCGGTGCTCGCGCGCCGGGGCTCTGGCTCTGCCTGTCGCAGCTTGTGGGGCGGCTTCGTGCACTGGACCCGGGGCGAGCGGGACGACGGCCTGGACAGCCACGGTCACCCCGTCCTGCTCGACGAGCCCTGGGACCTCCGGGTGGTCGTCGCGGTGGTTCATGCGGGACCCAAGGCCGTGGGGTCCACTGAGGGCATGGTGCGAACCCGGGCCACCAGCCCTGTCTTTCCCGTCTTCGTCGCCGAGAACGAGGCCCTGGTGCTCGCGGGCCGCGACGCCCTGCTCGGTCGTGATCTCGGCACGCTGGTGAGCTGCATGGAGCGCTCCACCACCCTGATGCATGCCTCTATGCTCACCGCCGTTCCGTCGGTCCGCTACCTCGCCCCCGGCAGCCTCGCGGTGCTCGACGCCGTGGACACCCTGCGGGCGGCGGGTGTGGACTGCGGCTGGACCATGGACGCCGGCCCCAACGTCAAGGTCCTCTGCCGGGCGGCGGACGCCGAGCGGGTCCGTGACGCGCTGGCCCAGTGCATCGAGCAGGTCTTGGTGTTGGGCATCGGCGGTCCGGCCAGGCTGGTCGAGGCTCCGTGAAGCGCCTGCTTCCCTGGCTCGAAGCGGTCGCCCTTGGCATGGCTGTGGGGCTGGCCGTGCCCGCCCTCGGCCAGCTGACGTCGCCCTTCCACGTGCCCACCCACGAGCTGAGCACCGTGTTCTGTGTCGTCGCAGCGGCGGTGGCCTACGGCGCCGGCGCCTGGTGGGCTCGCCGCCTGGCCCGCGCCTTGCCCGGCCTGGCTCCCCTCGAGCTTCAACGCCGCGCCTTTGCGCGGGTGGCCGCCGCCCTGCTGGTCATGGGGCCGGCGGCCTGGGCCGCCATCATGGTGTTCGACAGCCTGCGCTGCGGGTGCCGGTTGAACCTGGGTGCTGGTTACTTCTGGGTGACCTGGCCTCCTCTGGCGCTGCTGGCAGGCGTGTTGGGTTCGGCCTGGGGCGCGGCGGGCTGGCGCCGCCGCAGCCTGCTACTGGCGGTAGCGGTGGGGCTGTCGGGTGTGTTGCTTCACGATGGCCTGCAGGCCCTGGTGGGCTTTCGGGTGGTGGACCTGCTCGTGGGCAAGCCCCTGGCCTTCGACCAGCGCGCGGGCATGGAGTCCATCCCCTTCGTACACATCGCCCAGCGTGGCTTCGTGGCCTGCGTGGCCCTGGTCGCGTGGTGGGTGTCGGCGTGGCGCGCTGTGGCTCGTCAGGCCGCCGAGGATCGCGCACTGCAGGGGGAGGCCAGAGCCCGTGCGGTGCCGGCCATCGTGGCGACCCTGGCCCTCGCGGCTGTTGCGTTGTTCGCGGGCAGTCACCTTGGCCTGGGCTGGGGCAAGGGAGCGCTGAACAGCGCCCTGAGCCAGCAGCTGCGCACCGAACACTTCGTGCTGCGTTTTGCCCCCGGGGGCAGGGCTGCCCTCGAGGCTGCCACCGTGGCCCGCGAGGCCGAGTGGAACTTCCACCGCTACCAGCAGGACTGGGGCATCCAGCCGTCCAGGCCCATCACGATCCATCTGTTCGACGACCGGGACCAGATCGAGGCGCTCACCGACACCGCCTCCACCCATGTGATCTTCCGGAACGTCTACGCGCCGTGGTGGATCTCTGCGGGCAGCACCCTGCACCACGAACTGGCCCACGCCCTGCACATCGAGCTGCGACCGTCGCCGGTGGTGGCACTGTCCAGGGGTGTTCTCGAGGGCCTGGCCATGGCCTACGAGCGCGACTTCGCCGTGCTTCCGGAAGCCCACAGCCCGCTGGCAGGGGCCCTCGAGGCCGGTGAGCTTCCATCGGCGCGGGCCCTGATGCATCCCCTGGGGTTCTTCACCCTCAACGAGTCCAACGCCTACAACGCATCGGGCTCCTTCATCGGGTTTCTGGTGCTCGAGCACGGCTTCGACAAGCTGCTGGCTCTCCAGCGCAGCCACACCATGGACTTCGAGGGCGTCTACGGGCGGGACCTCGATGCCCTTGACACCGACTGGCGTGCATTCCTCGCCACCGTGCCGGTGGACCTCGACGAGCAGGTGCAAGCCAGGGACCGCTTCGATCCGGAGCTGTGGCCCAGCTACACCGATCAGTGCTGCCCCAAGCTGGGGCGGGTCGTGCCCTCGCCTGTGGAGCTGGCCGAGCAGCTGTGGGATGCGGAGTCCTGGCACCAGGCCCTGGCGGCCTACACCGCCTTGTTCGAGGCGGAGGGTCAGCCTCGTCAGGCGTTCCAGGCCGCCCAGTGCCAGTGGCGCATGGGCCAGCCCCAGGCGGGTCTCGCGTTGGTGGATAGGGCCCTCGCCCAGCCCGAGATGGCCGAGCCCGAACGTTATCGCTTGCTTCAGGCTCGCATTGCGCTGTTGATGCAGCTCGAACGCTGGGACGCCCTCGACGGGGCGCTGACCGAGCGGGATGGGCTGGACACCGATCCCAGCCGAGACCGGCGGGCCCTCACGACGGTGCTACGGGACCCGGAGCTGCGCGACGCCGCGGCCCAGGCCGTCTTGGCTCAGAGCCCCGGTCGCCAGAGGATGTTGATGGAGGACCTGCAGCGCGCCCATCCCGAACATCCCGAGCTCGCCTATCTCTACGCCACCCGTGTGTTCGAGCAGATCGGTACACGCTGGGGCTTGGGGGTGCGCCTCGAAGAGCGGGAGCGCGGCCTCGAGGCCCTCGCCCGAGCCCGCAGCGCGCCCGGTGCCGTGGACACCCTGGCCGAGGAGCTGCTGGACTTGGTGGACAAGGCTGTGCGGGCCCAGGACCTCGAGTTGGCGGAGCGCATCGCCAGCGAGTCCTTGTCCCTGGCCGAGAAGCCTCTGACCCGGCATCGGCTCGAGCTACGCTTGGAGCGCATCGCCTGGGAGCGCCAGCGGGGACCGGGATAGACCTCGGGCATGATGACTTCCCTCTTGGCAACCGCACCCGGCAAGCTCGTGTTGATGGGCGAGTACGCTGTGCTCGATGGCGCACCGGCCCTCGTGCTCGCCGTTCACCGCGGTGTTGGGTGTCGGGTCGAGCCCGGCCCAGGGCCTGTACTCATCGACACGCCGGGGGGGGATGACCGCTTCGTGCGCGCAGCCCTCGAGACGGTGGGTGCAGCGCCGGGTCGTTACCACTTCTTCGATCTGGACCCTCTCGACCTCCCGGGCAAGCCCGGCTTCGGTGGCTCTGCGGCCGCCACAGTGGCGGCGGTGCTCGCGGGGGGTGGTCGGGGTCCCGAGGCCTTCGAGGTCCACCACCGCGTGCAGGGTGGAGGCTCCGGCGTGGACGTGGCCGCCAGCCTGTACGGCGGCCTGCTGCGCTTCGAGGGTGGTCGAGCCAGCCCGCTGCCCGCCGTCCAGCCCGTGGTGGTGTTCAGCGGTCAGCCTGCCCGCACCGGCCCTCGGGTCGAGCGCTTCCGGGCATGGAGAGACGGCCGCGAGCGCTTCGTGGGCGAATCCACCGCGCTGGTGGAGCGCTTCGCCTCCGAACCCATGGTCGCCATGGCCGAAGCCGGCGCCCTGCTGGCGTCCATGGCCCGCTCCGCAGGCATCGCCTACCTCACCCCCGCCCTCGAGCACATCGCCGCCCTTGCCGTCCAGCACGGCGGCGCCGCCAAGCCCAGCGGCGCCGGGGGAGGGGACTGCGCCGTGGCGCTGCTGCCCGATCCCGAAGCCACCGGGAGCTTCGAGCTCGCTTGTCGAGACGCCGGCTTGGTGGTCATCCCCGTTCGCCCAGCCTCCGGTGCCAGCGTTCGCACCATCGATCCCGACGGAGAGTCCCATGCCTGAACTCATCCAGAGCCGCAAGGACCAGCATCTCGACCTGTGCATCAGCGCCCCCGTGGGCTTCCGCGGTCGCAGCACCCTGCTCGAAGAGATCGAGCTGGTCCACGACGCTCTGCCCGAGCTCGCCCTCGAAGAGGTGGACCTCTCCGTCAGCCTGCTGGGGAGGCGCCTCGAGGCTCCCATCATCATCGCGGCCATGACCGGCGGCACCGAGCGGGCGGCGGAGATCAACCGGGATCTGGCCACGGTCGCCGAAGCCCTGGGCATTGGCTTCGCCTTCGGCTCCCAGCGGCGGCAGCTCCTGCGCTGCTCGAGCTTGGGCTTCGAGGTTCGCGACGTGGCTCCGTCGGTGCTGCTGCTGGGCAACATCGGCGTGGTCCAGGCCCGGGAAGCTTCCGCGGCGGCCATCGAGAGCATGGTCCGGAGCGCTGGCTGCGATGCACTCTGCGTGCACCTCAATCCGGCCATGGAGCTGGTGCAGCCCGAGGGTGACCTGGACTTCCGTGAGGGTGTCGCGACCCTGAGGCGCCTGGTGCAGCAGCTCGAGATCCCCATCGTGGCTAAGGAAACGGGCTGCGGGATCTCGCGATCCGTGGCGAAGCGCCTGGTGGATGCCGGGGTGCGTGTCGTTGATGTGTCGGGGGCTGGCGGCACCAGCTGGGTCGGGGTGGAGACCCTGCGGGCCAGCGGCGAAGACGCGGCGAGGGGCGATGTCTTCTGGGACTGGGGCATTCCCACCGCCGCCAGTGTCGCTCAGTGTGACGGCCTGGGCCTGCAGTGCATCGCCACCGGGGGCCTGGCCACGGGCCTGGACGCCCTGCGAGCCTTGGCCCTGGGCGCCAGCGCCTGTGGCTACGCCCGGGCGGTGTTGCAGGCATGGCACCGTGGCGGACGGGATGGCGCAGAGGCCTACCTCCGGCGTGTCATCGCCGAGCTGCGCATGGGGATGCTGCTCACAGGCAGCCGGGACCTGGCCGCGCTGCGACGGCAGCCGCTGTTGCTCGGCCGCGCCCTCGAGCGCTGGGTCCCCCCCGATGCTCCCCTGCGGTCCCGGCTGATGGGCTAACGGCGTGCGCTTCGTCTACGCTCCGGACAGCTACGGTGGCTTTCTCTCGGCACCGGCCGCGTGCCGTCTGGTGCAGCGGGTGCTGGTGCTACGGGGCATAGATCTGCAGCTGCATCCCATGGCCGATGGCGGCGAGGGCACCCTCGAGGTGCTGCGCTTCCACGGTGTGGCTGGCACCCTCGAGGTAGTGGAGTCCGCCCGCTGGCTGGGCCCCACCCGCGACGGCATGGATGGTCCCTGGCAGACACGCAGCAGCTACCCCCTGGGCCAGCGCATGGCCCAGCCCGGTCAGGGCCCACTGGTGGTGGGCTTGGGAGGCACCGCCACCATGGACGGCGGGGCGGGTGCGCTGCAGGCCCTGGGCTTGACCCTGCGGGATGCGCAGGGCCGTGCGTTCCCTCCGGGGCTGCTTGGAGGCGAGCTGGCCAAGGTCGCACGGGTGCAGGGTCCGGTTCCGCTGCGCGGTCGGCTGGTGGAACTGCTTTGCGATGTCTCCAGCCCCTTGGCGCAGGCCCCGGTGCTCTACGGTCCCCAAAAGGGGCTCAGCGAGCTCGAGGTGGCCCGACAGCGGCAGGTCTTCGAGGGCTGGTGGGCGGTGCTCCATCGTTGGCGGCGGGAGCACGACCTGACGCCGCTACCCCTGGATACCCCCGGTGGCGGTGCCGCCGGGGGGCTGGGTTTCGCCCTGGCCTGCTTGGGGGCGCGCATCGTGCCCGGGGCTCAGCGCATCTCCCGCCTCACAGGGCTCGGCGCTCGACTGCATGGGGCGGACACCGTGGTGATCGGCGAAGGCCGCCTGGACCGCACCAGCTTCGAGGGCAAGGTCGCTCAGGTGGTCATCGATGAAGCCCGGCGCTCGAAGGTGCCTCGGGTGTTGGCATTGGTGGGTGGCCTGCGCGAGGCACCGCCGGCCCCCGCGGGCCCCGATGGGGTGATTCAGGCGGGCGAACCCAGCATGGAAGCCTTCCTCGGCGCGGTCGAGAAGCTCGCGGATAGCCTGCTGAATTCGTGAAGAAATCGTCCGGATCGGGCGGGGGTGCCGAGGTCGCGTGTAGGCTGGAACATGGGGTGATGTTGCGGCCCCTGGGAGGTCTCCATGCGCACTATCTTCGCCCTCGCGACCCTCGCGATGATCACCGCCGGGCCCGCTGTGGCCCAGACGGACGTCACCAACAGCCATCGCTTCGAGGGCCACGAGATCACGGTCCCGCCGCCCAAGCCTCTGGTCATGGTGGTCATCACACGTCAGAACCTGAACGAGGACTACACCGTGGAGCTCCGGGAGACCTTTCTCCCCCAAATCGTACTGTCTGTCGAGATCGGCCCCTTCTAGATAGACCACGGGGGCGCTGTACGTCGCTGGCCCGCCCGTGCCGAATGCCATAGGCGGGACCTCTCCTATCGGAGGTCATCATGGGTCTGCGCGCCGCTCTGTCCAAGCTCCCCGATCCCGTCAAGCGTCCCATCAAGGACGCTCTGCTGCCCGCGCCTCTGCCAGAGGGCGAGGTGGTGCCTGAGTGGCACCTGCAGGCTCACGATCGCAGCTGGCATCGACAGGGTGTGTTCTGGTCCGTGATGCAGTTCATGCCCGCCAACACCGAAGACGAGCGGGTCGAGGCGCAGCTGCTCGAGCTGCAGCGGCACCATGCCCGCTTGAAAGAGCTGGATACCCGGGTGTTCGTGGTGATGCCCGCCGAAGAGGACTATCTGCAGAAGATCGTGGAGCGCCATCAGCTCAGCTACTGGCTGCTCACCGATCGTGGCGCCTCGGTGTCCCGACGCTTCCAGGCCGCTGTGCAGTTCCCCCTGTACTCGGTGATGCTCCCCACGCTCTACCTGGTCAACCCCCAGCGCAAGATCCGCGCGTCCAACCGCGGGTTCCCCTCCGTCGAAGCCATGGTGCGGTCCATCGAGGCCCTCAAGCAGGCCACCCGCGCAGGGATGTAGGCCTGTCGGCTGTGGTGAGCGACCGTCCCGTCATCGTCGTCACGAGCTCCCAGCGGGAGAGAGGGCCAGGCTCAGGTGAGACCTGTCGCCAGCGGCCTCCGCGGGCCGAGTCCTTCCTGCTGAGCGTCTACCTCGAGGCCATCGCCGGCGCCGGTGGACTGCCGGTGGTCCTTGCGTCGGTCCCCGGCGCCTGCGATGAGCTGGTGGACTGGGCCCACGAACACGCCGACGGCGTGGTCATCAGTGGTGGGCCGGTGGATCTTCTGCCCTACCACTACGGTCAGCAGCCGCGGGTGCCCTTCGGCAGCGTCGACGAACCGCGGGCGCTGCTGGAGTTGGCCTTGGCCAGGGGTTGCATGCAGCGGGGCTTGCCCCTGCTGGGGGTCTGCGGTGGCCTACAGGTCATGGCGGTGGCCGCCAGCGGGACCCTGGTGCAGGACCTGGAACTCGAGTGGCCCGGCGCCCTCGAGCACCAACAGCTCACCCCTCCCAACGAGCCCTGGCACTCCGTGACCCTCGAGGCTGGGAAGGTCCGGCGCGCCTACGGAGCGTCGGAGATCCACGTCAACTCCACCCATCGACAGGCGGTGGATGACCCGGGCGAACTCCGCGTCACCGGCCGGTCACCCGATGGCGTGATCGAAGTGGCCGAGCTGCCGGATCATCCATGGTGCGTCGGCGTGCAGTGGCACCCCGAGGCCATCGGTGCGGCGCTGTACCCGCAGCTCTGCGCCGCGGCGTCAGCGTTCAGGGCGCGTCGCCCATGAGGAACTGCAGCAGCGGAATGTGTCGCAGGTAGAACTGCTTCGCCGCAGCGGCGTCCAAGGAGCGCTCGCGAGCGTTGCCATCGCTGTCTTTGACGTTGATGTCGAAGGCGCGCACATCCAGGCCGTACTGCTGGGCGTACTTGCCCACCACCAAGCCGATGGCGCCGAGCTCTCGGTCCAGCTCATCCGGTTGGCCCTCGTACCAGATCTTGATCTCCACCGCGTGGGGTACGTCCCCCTTGCGACCGCCCCAGGTGAGCACAGGGGCGTGGATCGAATCGGCGTGGACGCCCAGGCGCGACAGCTCGATGCGCAGGGCGGAGTCGAGATCGTCTTCCTTGGAGACGGTGCTGCAGCCGGGGACCATGCGGTTGCGGAGCTGGAGTTCCATGTCTTCGTACAGCGCGTCGGAGCCGGGACTCCCGCTGCTGCCGGCGTTTGGCGTGGCGTCGGACACGACCTCGCCGACGCCGCGCTCGGCCCCGGTCCGAGGACTGCTGGGCGGCGACGGGTTGGCGCCGACGTCGGAGGCTCCGGTCGGTGACGTGAGCCGCGCGTTGTACATGTTCGCGCCGTGCTGGATGTACGAGACCAGGATGAAGGCCCCAACCAGGCCCACGATGACGGTCATGAGCAGCAATGCGGGACGCACGGCCGGCTTGGGCTGGTGGGCCGGCGGGGTGTCGGCGCTGCGCAGGAAGGCCCCGGGGTTGTCGATGGCGGCCCGGGCTTGATCTGGATCGAGGCTGCTGCCGAAGGGGGGCAGCGTGGCCAGACGCGCACTGTGGGGGTCCTCGTCGGGAAAGGCGATGATCTCGCCGCCACTTTCCTTGGCGCTGCCAGCGCCGTTGGAGGGATCCGAGCTGCGGAGCTCAGCTGCCAGGTTGGGTGTGGCTCGATCCCGCAGGTTGCCACCGTCGATGACTGCGCCGGAGGCGTCGTGGCCCGCCGGGGCGGGATGCTCGGCGGACGGCGCCTCGAGATCAGCGGGGATCTCGAAGAGGGCATCGTCCGAGGGCTGGCCACCGATGGATGGCGGGGTCATGGGCCCCAGTTCTGCACTGGGCAGCGCGGAGGGCCGCGGCCGCTTGCTGCGGTTGCGGCGGGCGGCCTGTTCCCGGGCACGGTCCGAGAACGCGGTGCTCAAAAGACCCATCTGGCTGGCGGGGACCCAGCTCTCGGTGGCGGGCTCGTACACTCGGTCAGTGGGGCCCAGGGTGCCTTCCTGCACCAGCCGCACCAAGGCCTCGAGCCCCGCCACGGGGAACTCCATGCCTTCGCGACGGATGCGGTAGTGGCTCATGGGAGGGCTCGCGCGAGATGGGGTCTGAACCGAAGCTGAACGCAGCCGAGGGCCGGCGTCAAGCGGGAGGGGCAGGGTTGGTGGTTTCATCGGCCGGTTCGGCGGCCCCACCGGATCGCATACGCTCTCTCAGGGCGCGGCGTCGGTCGTCGTCCTCGCGCTGTTCCTGGGCGCCGGCCAGGTTTTCGCGAAGGTGCTTGACCCGCTTGGCGTTGTTCTCGACGATGTGCCACATGAAGAGCAAGGCGATGAACCAGTTCACGAGCCAGAACCCCGGTGGCAGGCCGGGAAGTCCCCAGATGATCAAGGCGATGGTCGCCCCGAGGTTCAGGAACTGGATGCCCCAGAAGAGGGCTCGCCAGGTGCCGTAGCCAGCGACGCTGAGCACCAGGCGGTTCATGGCCAGCAAGCCGATGAGGGCGACAAAGCCCAGGGTTCCGTCGTTCATCCGCGGGGCTCCAGGTTCATGCCATCGATGAGTCGCGTGGCGCCCACCATCCCCGCCACCAGGGCGCGGGCGGGGCAATCCAGCCGCTCGAGAGGGGTGAGGTTTTCGGCGCAGACCACCTCGAGATAGTCCAAGGAGTCGACCTCCAGGATGCCGCGGCCCAGCGCGAGGAGCTGCGAGACCTCGCCGATATCCGCATCGCGCATGGCCCGCAGCGCGCGGGATAAGGATAGCCCCCGGCGGCGTTCATCGGGGCTGAGGTAGCGATTGCGGCTGGACAGGGCCAACCCGTCGCTGTCTCGTACCAGGGGGCCGGGGACGATCTCGACCCCTAAGGCCAGGTCGCGGCTCATGCGGCGCACCACGGCGAGCTGTTGGAAGTCCTTCTCGCCGAACACCGCGATGTGGGGCTGCACGACGCCGAACAGGCGCGCCACCACCGTGGTGACCCCGTCGAAGTGGCCGGGCCGGTGGGCGCCGCACAGGCCTGTGGTGAGCCCAGCGACGGCCACGTTGGTGGAGAAGCCCGAGGGGTAGAGGGTAGGGGGCATGAACACAGCGGCGGCGCCATGGCGTTCGCAGGTGGCGAGATCGCCACCGGTGTCGCGGGGGTAACGATCGAGATCTTCGTCGGACCCGAACTGCAGCGGGTTGACGTAGATGGAGACCACCGCGCGGTCGCAGTGGTTCCGCGCCAGATCCACAAGGGAGGCATGCCCAGCGTGGAGGTAGCCCATGGTGGGGACGAAGCCGATGCGACGCCCGGCGGCGCGGTGCTCGAGGCTCCAGGCCGTCATGGCGTCTGCGCTGGTGAGGACCTGCACGTGGACCCCTGCTGGAACTAGTAGACCCGACGGAGCCGCGCGGGCGACTTGCGTCGGAAGCTGTGCTCCGGGGAGGGGAAGCTCCCACCGCGGACTTCGTCGGCGTAGCTGCGCATAGCGGCGACGATCTCACCCTCGAGGCTGGCGTAGCGCTTGACGAAGCGGGGTTGGAACGAGCTGTCCATGCCCAGAAGGTCGTTGCACACCAGCACCTGGCCGTCGCAGCCGACGCCCGCGCCGATGCCGATGGTGGGGACGTCCAGAGCCGCGGTGACCCGGGCAGCCACGTCTTCGGGGACCATCTCGAGCACGACGCAGAAGGCGCCGGCGTCCTGGACCGCCAGGGCGTCCTCGATGATGCGTTCGGCGGCGGCCTGGCCACGACCCTGGACCTTGAACCCGCCCAGGGCGTGCACCGACTGGGGCGTGAGGCCCACATGGCCCACTACGGGGATGCCCGCCTCGACGATCAGGGAGATGGCCGCTGCGGAGCGCTGGCCCCCCTCGAGCTTGACGCTCTGGGCTCGGCCTTTGCGCACCAGTCGCCCGGCGTTTTCGAGGGCTTGGGTGGGGGAGACCTGGTACGACATGAAGGGCATGTCGACGGTCAGGTGGGCCTGAGTCAGACCTCGGGACACGCAGCGCCCGTGGTAGATCATGTCTTCGACGCTGACGCTGAGGGTGTCCTGGTGGCCCTGGACCACCATGCCCACGCTGTCGCCCACGAGGACCATGTCCACGCCAGCGGAGTCGACCAGGCGCGCCATGGCGTGGTCGTACGCGGTCACCATCACGATCTTTTGGCTCTCGGCCTTCATTCGGAGAAGGTCCGTTACCGTCTTTCGGCTCATGGTATTTTGCTCCTGTTGAGCCTCCGTCCCGCTTCCTTGGGGGACCTCCCGGCCAGCTCTCGCCGGTCCAGGGGCTGCGGAGGTTCGTTCGAGGGGGCCGCCCCAGCCTCATCCGGGAACGGTGTCTCTCATACTCATGATAACGTGAACTCCAGTGCCTCAGCGCGGGGTGTCGAAGTGGGTGTCGAACTTTCGACGATCTTCGACGATCTTTGACACCCCCCTCGACGGTCAAACGTCGGGAATGGAGAGTTCGGACCTTGGCACGCTTCGTGTAGATGTACCGTGCGGACCTGCGACCAACAGGAGGTACTCCATGCAGGGCATCAACAAAGTCATTCTCATGGGTCGGCTGGGCAAGGACCCCGAGCTCCGTCAGACCGCACAGGGCCGGGCGCTGTGCCGGTTCAGCATCGCTACGGGCCGCAACCGTCGCGAAGGCGAACAGTGGGTGGAAGACACCGACTGGCACGACATCGTGATGTGGGAAGAGCAAGCCGAGCGGGCGGGCCGTGTGCTCGGTCGGGGCGATCTCTGCGCGGTGGAGGGTCGGCTGGGCCCCCGCAGCTGGGAGGACGCCCAGGGCCAGAAGCGCCGCACCGTCGAGGTGGTAGCCCAGCGCTTCCAGCTGGTCTCCAGCAATCGCAACCGCAGGCAGGCTGCCGCCGAGGCTGCCACCGAGGCTCCCGACGCCGCGCAGCAGGCCCGGTCCGAGGTCGCCTTGCCCGACGGCGTTCGCTAGCCAGAACTTGTCAGCCCTCGGCCTCTGGCCTGTGTGCGTCTTTCTCTCCCTCGGGTGGTGTGCCGGGGGTCGAGGGCTGCTTTTTCCAGCGCAACCATCCCCACACTGCCAGCGTGACCAGGGCGAACCAAGGCGCCCAGGGCACGCTGGCTTCGCTCCCCACCAAGCCCCACTCGAAGTCGCGGCTCGAAAACGGTACCAACAGGGGGTAGCCCAGGCCCACGTGGCGCTGGGTGAGGTCCAACAGCACGTGTAGTGTGGCGCCAGCCAGCAGCGCCACCAGCGCCGTCCGTCGTTGGACCGCTGGGAAGAGCATGGTCAGGGCCAGGCTGTACAGCAGGATTCCCGAGGGTAAGTGCAGCGGACCCCAGCAGTACAGCAGCAGTGAGGGGAGGGGTACCCAGTGGCTGTGCACCACGCTCAGGGCCGTGGAGGGGGCTCGGGACAAGATGTCCGGTAGCACAGCGCCGGCCACGAAGACCGGCGCCCAGCGACGCGCCGCCGCGGGTACCCACGGGATGTGAGCCAGCAGGCCACTGCACAGGTGGGTCACGGCGTCAGGCACGGAGCACCAGGCGGCCGTCGCGCCAGCGGAAGTGGTACCCGGCGTAGCCCACAAAGCTCAGTAGACCCAGCAGGCCCAGTGCGGCCTTGTGGCGACGGCTGTGGTGTACCTCGCGCCACTGTTCCACCAGCGCTTCCTGTCGGGCGTCGAAGCGGCCCACGACGCTGATGGTCCACCCAGGTTCCAGGCCCGCGCTGGGGCCGAGCACCGGCACGCTGCGGGTCGGTCCGCCGATGTGGTAGCCCTCGGGCTCCACGCTCTCCACCCGCCACAGCGCCAGCTCGACCGTGTGCCCATCGTAGGCTGCCGGATCGGACATGCAGCGCGCGTAGCCTACGCTGTGGTGCTGGGCTTGCCACGCATACCAGACGCACAGCGCTACCAGCGCCGCGACGAGCAACGACAGCTTCGGGATGCGGTGGCGGTCGGTCAGCACGGGACGGTCATACCCGGTGGACGGCTGTGTCGCTCGCCGGTCGAGGGGGAGCGCGATACCCGTGCGGGCCGTCCACTCCCCCAGTGCCATGAGCATTCCCAACCGTCCCCAGAGCATCGGCATCGCAGGGCTCATCATCGAGCCGGCGCTGCTGCTGGCCCCTATGGAGGGCCTCACGGATCTGTCCTTCCGCCGCACGGTGCGAAGCATCGGGGGCGTGGGGCTGCCGTGTACCGAGTTCGTCGCCGCCGAGGGCTTGATCCGCGACGTCCCCCGGATCCTCGAGATGGCCCGGATCGATCCCGATGAGCACCCTGGGGCCATCCAGATCTATGGACGCCGGCCCGAGTCCATGGCCCAGGCCGCGCGAATCGCCCTGGACCTTGGCGCGGACGTGGTGGACATCAACATGGGCTGCCCCTCGCGCAAGGTCTGCGCCCACTCCGGTGGCGCTGCTCTGCTGCGAGACCCCGAGCTGGTGCGTGCCATCGTGGCGGCGGTGCGCGCGGTCGTGCCTGGGCCCATGACGGTCAAGATCCGCACGGGCTGGTCACCTGACACCATCAACGGAACCGAGATCGCCCGCATCTGCGAAGGCGAGGGTGCCGACGCGCTCACGGTACATTGGCGCACCCGCATGGAGGTCTTCAAGGGCGCCATGCAACCCCAGCGCGTGGCCGAGATCGTCCAGGCCGTGCGTATCCCCGTGGTGGGTAACGGCGATGTGGTGGATGTGGAGTCTGCAGCGCGCATGCTCGACGACAGCGGCTGCCATGCCCTGATGATCGGACGGGGCGCCGTGCGCAACCCCTGGCTCATGAACCAGCTGGCCTGCTGGCTGCGGGGCGAGCCCGTGCTTTCACCCAGTGCGGTGGAGCGCCACACCCTGGTGCTCGAAGCCATGGCCCTGTTCGAGCGCAGTTGCTACAGCGAAAAAGGGGCCTTGGGCCGCACCAAGAAGATCTGTGGCTACTACACCCGCGGCTTGCCGCACGGGGCTCCGCTGCGCCAGGCCATCTTCCACAGCAACGCCATGGACGAGGTCCGCGAACACCTCGCGCGCTACTTCGAGGCCCTGTCGGCCCGGGAACAGCGCGCGGGGAGTCCCGTGGACGGCTCCATGTCGGGGGATGGAGTCTGACGGGGCTGGGGTTCGAGCTATGATCCGTCCAGTCGTGTACCGGAGGTGTCGTTTGCGTTTGTCGAGTCTGCTGGTCTGTCTGTTCGTGATGTTGCTTCCCTCCGTCGCGGCGGCGGTGGCTACCGCCCCGGTCCCCACGGCCCAGCACCGAACCCAGGCCGAGTCCGTGGCCCGGATGAACGACGCCAGCCCCACCGACCGTGTGGTGAAATTGATGAAGGCGGCCGAGCTCGAACGCGAGGCCCTGTTTGTCCTGGCTGGCTACGATCCGATCCTGGTGGAGCAGCTCATCGACGAGAAGACCCGTGGGGTCGTGGCATACATCGCGGATCTGCCTGCCACCGAGCTCGCCGACCTGCGGGCGGGCAACACCGTCGTGCGACGCGCCGAAGGCTGGGGCAAGCTCGAGTGGCAACACCTCATCGAGCTGGCCACGCTGGCCGAGATCCCCAAGACCAAGAAGCTCGAGTCGGTGCGCATCGGCGTGATCACCGGCAGCAACATGCGCTTCGAGCTGTTCGGCGCCAAGGGCGACACCGAGATCATCTTCGCCATCGCGCCCACCCCGGTGCGCGAAGAGCGTGCCCGGGGCATGCTCACCAAACACTTCGGGGCGCGTCCCGCCGAGATCACCCGCGGCCCTGGCACCCGTCTCCCCCTCGTTGACTCATCCTTCGAGAGGGAAACCTCCATCGGCGGTGCGTGGTCCCTCGAGCCCTGCGTCACTCGCGGCGGCACCATCCCCGAAGCCCAGATCGCCCTCGATCTGAGCGAGCGTCTCGATGGTCGAGCGGCGGTGCGGTTCCACAGCGACACCAACACCCGCTACTGGCCACAGCTCGAGCAGAAGATCTCCATCGCGCCGGGCACGTCCCTGGTGTTGCGCGGGCACGTCAAGGGTCACTACCTCCGTCGCGAGCGCGATCAAGAGCGCGTCTTCCGCATGGCGCTGGAGTTCGAGGACATCGCTGGCAACCCGGTGGGCGAGCCCGTGGAGGCCACGCTGCAGACGGGCGACATGGACTGGCGCCAGTTCGTCATCAAGGCCTATGCGCCCATCGAAGCGGACTACGTCAAGGTGGTCCTGGCCAGCACTATCAGCGGAACCGCGTGGTTCGACGGGCTCAGTCTCGAGATAGGCTACTGAAACGAGCCTGACTTCGGGTTTTTCTTTCCACTCCCGACCGGTGGCGTGTCCAACGGGTCGACGAGGTGGCGATGCGCCCTACGGATGCCGAACTCCAGACCCTGTACGCGCAGTACGCGCCCGTGATCCATCGGCGCTGTCGCTCGATCCTGGGCAACGAAGAAGACGCCCACGATGCGGTGCAGGAGACCTTCTCCAGGGTGATCATCCACTGGGAGAAGTTCCGTGGTGAGTCCTCACAGCTCACCTGGATGTACCGCATCAGCACCAACTACTGCCTCAACCGTATTCGCAACCGCCGATCCCGCGCCGACAAGCGCCAGGTACACCGCGACGAGATCGTGAGTACCAGCTTCGAGCGGGCGGGCTCTTTGTGGGAGGACGAGGCCACCGTGCGCCGGCTGCTGGAGCTGGCTGATGACCAGGAACGGGCCATCGTCATCCACCTCTTCTTCGACGACATGACCCGCGAACAGGCCGCGCGCATGGTGGGGGTCAGCGTGCCCACCCTGCGCAAGCGCCTCAACATCTTCCTGAATCGCGCGCGGAAGGCCATGGAGAGCGACGGCTTTGCGCTGGCCGCTGGGGCCGTGGTGGTCCTGCTCTCCCTCCTGCCGCTGCTGCTCTCCCTCGGGGGGGCGCCATGATCGACCTCGACAAGCGCATCAACCCGGGCGACCGTCCCTCTCGGCTCGAGCTCGGCCAGGCATGGTCGGGTGAGCTCGACGACGCGCAGGACCGGGCCATTCGCGATGGGGCCGAATCCCAGCCTGCGTCCACCGCCTGGCTCGAAGGCCTGGATGGGGCCCGCGAAGAGGTCGCGCCCTTCGACCCCGAGCTTCTGCGCAAGCGCGCTTTCCGCATGCAACAGGACGAGCAACGCGAGGCCGAGCTCGAGACCAGCCGCGAGCCCCGCTCCCGCGCGGCCTGGTGGCGGGAGTTCCTGCCCGTGACCGGCGCCGTTGCGGCGGCCGCTGTCGCCATCGTCGTGCTTCTGCCGCCCGTCGACCGTCCCACTACCCGCGAGCAGCACGTCACCCCGCACACCGCCACTGGCGCTAAGGGCAGCGGAGCCATCGACTTCTACATGTTGCGCGACGATCAGGTCCACCCCGGAAGCGAGGACGAGATCCACTGGGCCGGCGACCGTGTCCAGTTCAGCTACCGCACCCAGGGGGAGAGCACCCTGGTGCTGCTGTCTGTGGACGGCCGCGGTGAGCTCAACCTGTACTACCCGGACACCGGCGACGATCCCGTGTCCGTGGTGCCCGGAGAGCGCCGCATGCTCGAGGGCAGCATCATCCTGGACGACGCCCCGGACTTCGAGCTCATCCTGGCCTACTTCGGGCACAGCAGTGTCGCCGAGGTCAGCGACGAGGTCCGAGCCATCTTCGACGAGGAAGGCCGAGAGGGTCTGCTGCTGCTGGCCGTGGACTACCAGGATGTGGACTCCATCTCCCTGCACAAGGGCGAGACCAGCCCCGCTGCAGGGGAGCGATAGGAGACCGCCATGGCTAGCCTACGCGCCACCATCGCCGTACTCAGCGCCTTGCTGCTGTGCTCAGTGTTCTCCGTGGGGTCCGCACAGGCGGGGGTGCGTCGCTTCGCGGTGCTGGTGGGCAACAACGACGGAGCGTCGGGGATGCACTCGCTGTACTTCGCCGAAGACGACGCCATCAAGATGCAGCTCGTGCTCACCCAGGCGGGTGGCTATCGGCCCGAGGACGTGCGGGTCCTGCTCAACGAGCGGCGTAACGACGTGCAGCAAGCCATGATCGACGTGCGCGACGACATCGCCAGGGCGGAGGCTAACGGCGATGAGACCCTCTTCCTGTTTTACTACTCTGGCCACGCCGACGACAGCCGCCTGCAGCTGGGCTCCACCTACCTGATCTACGAACTGCTCGACGGTCTCATCGAGCGCTCGGGCGCCGATGTTCGCTTGGCGTTCCTGGACGCCTGTCAGTCCGGCGCCATGACCGGGGCCAAGGGGGGAACCCGGGCCCCCAGCTTCGTCTTCGACGTCACCGAGCGCCTGGGCGCCTCGGGACAGGTGGTCATCACCTCGAGCTCGAGCGACGAGGCCAGCCAGGAGAGCGACGAGATCGGCGGGTCCTACTTCACCCACTTTCTCACTAGCGGGCTGCTGGGGGCCGCCGACGGCAACGCTGACGAACGGGTGACCCTCGAAGAGGCCTATCAGTACGTTTACCACGAGACCGTCTTCCGCACGGCGGGTTCTCGCACCGGCACCCAGCACCCCACCTACGAGTGGGATCTGGCGGGCAAGGGCGATGTGGTGCTCACCGATCTGTCCGCAGCCCGGACCACGCTGGTGTTCCCCCGGGGACTCCACGGCAGCTACGCCATCTTCGACCGTGGCCAGCGCATGTTCGTGGCCGAGGTGGACATGGTGGGCGCCGAGCAAAAACTGTCCCTGCACCCCGGCACCTACCTGGTGCAGCGCCGCTACCCCACCCACCTCGAGGTGGCCCAGGTCCGCTTGGACGAAGGCCATGAGTTCCACATGTCCGACGCGGGCTTCGAGGCGGTGGAGTACGAAGAAGACGTGGCGCGTGGCGCCATCGACAAGAAGATCCGCCAGGCCAACCTGCCTCGCCTCGCCGTTCGCCTGAACACCGGCGTGCTGCGTGCTGCCAACCTCAGTGTCGAGCAGGCCTATCTGCCCATCCTGCCCGCCGCGGGCGCTGGCGCTCGCTTCTCGTGGCGCAGCGGCTCCTGGGTCGCCGCGGACTTCACCACCGGGACCGGCAGCTCGGTGCTGGCCATCGATGAGCTGCAGTACGAGATGCCGATGACCGTCACCACGGCGCTGATCGGCGGCTGGGGCGGCTGGGCATCGCGGCCTCGACGCTTCCAGGTGGGCTTCGGGGGGGGCGTGTCGGCCATCTACCTGCGACGCAGCTTTCCCGAGACCTCCTTGGACCCACAGCAGCTGTGGTCGGTGGCGCCCGGCGGTTCCGCCTGGGTGGGGTGGCATCCCGGCCGCTTCGAGCTCGATCTCGAGCTGCGCAGCTACTTCGTGCCCTACCAGCTCGACGACGTGGACCAGTGGCTGCGCTTCAACGAGCTCCACGTAAGCTTCGGCTACCGCTTCTGAGTGCCCGACCATGAACCTGCGCTACCTACCTGTCCTCGCGCTTGGAACGGCCTGCGGGGAGCCCCTCAGCAATGCCTTGTTCATCGAGGATGCCGAGTTTTTGGCTGCCATTCCCAGCTTCGAAAACCACACCATTGTGTTTCCGGACACCCCGCAGGTCGAGACCGTGGCCCTGGGGTTCATGCTGCCCTTGCCCGGCCACACCACCGACCTCCGCGTGCAGAGTGCAGGGGTGGCGGCCAACCTCAACGCCACCCTGACCGACCTGATGGTGCTGGGTGACTTCATCCGCAGCGATGAGCCCTCCACGCGCGAGGACGACCTGCGCACCTGGGGCCCCAGCTCCCTCGAAAACGGCACGCGTGCCTTGCTGTTGGTGGACATCATCCGCAGCGGTGTGGGCCAGTACGACTGGACCTTCATGCTGTCCGACATCAGCGCCGGCCCCTGGGAGGGTTTCTACCAGGGCACCCACTACGTCGGCGCGACGGTCGCCGAGGGTGACGGGAGCTTCTACGCCGACATCGGTATGCTTGCCGAGGCGCTGGGCCAGGAGCGCCAGGGCATGGTCACTGTGGAGTACGATCTGCGGGAGGGCACCAGCTTGCTGCTGGACATCGAGGGCTACCGTGAGCTGGCCGACGACGTGCCCCTGAATGCCCACTATTTGTACCAAGCTGGCCTCAGCGGGGCTGCGGACTTCCAGTACGGCATCCACGCCGAGCTGTCGGGGGGCGAGACCCTCGAGAAGGTCGCGGTGCGGACGCGTTGGAAGGCCAGCACCGCTATGCGGGTGGACTCTCGCATGTATGGCGGAGACCTGGGAAGCCAGGAACTCACCATCTCCCAGTGTTGGGATTCCAGCGGCGTGTTGGTCTTTCAGACCGACAGCTGGGAGCTGCTCGAGCCGCTGGGCAGCGCCGCCCACTGCGCCTACGACAAGGCTCTGTACGCAGAGGACTGGTAACGGCCCATCGGCAGTGGTTCCGAGGCGGTCCAGTCGCTTCATTCGGGCTAGGGTGTGGCATCCAGCCCGGAGAGGCCATGCACATCGGAACTCTGTTCGTTGCCCTGTCGCTTCCAGGTGCCGCCCTGGCCCAAGACGACGTCCCCGGGCCGCCTGCCACCGAGCTGGCGGACCCCGAACAGCACCCCACCGCGGTCTTCGGCACCGACGTCACCTTCCTGGTGGGCGCGGGAGCGCTGCTGGGCGATTGGACCGTACCAGGCGCGCATACCACCGTAGGCTTGCGCTTCGATGCCTTCGCCGATGGGATGTCGGCCGCCGGGCCCCGGCTGGGCTTGTCCATCTTCGGCGAGCAAGCGCTGGGGCTGCTGCCTCGGGCGGAAGAAGATCAGGCGGGCCAGCAGGTGGAGTTTCCATTCCAGTACACCCACTTTGGCGCCCTGTGTGTGCTCCGGTCCGATCCGTCTATCCCTTGGGGAGGTAACGCCGGCTTGGGGTTCTCGCGGCTGGACCTGGATGGCTACTACGGTGGCACCTTGCCGGTTCCTGTAATGCTCTTCGAGGCAGGGGCGCGCCGACACGTGGGGCCCGCACCGTCTCACGTCTTCGTGGATCTTGGGCTGCGGGCGGGCTGGGCGCAGCTGCGCAACCCCGATGAGCTGCTCGAGGACCTCTGGACCCTTCAGCTGGTGCTCGGGCTGGGCGCCCACATGCGCTGAGTCGAGTCAGCGGGGACGGCTGGCCACCAGCTCCATGCCGTCATGGGCCAGCAGGGTGGGTACGCCGGTGGCGGCCACCGTGGCGAGGTCAGCCTGTGGGTCGTGCCGTGGGTAGAGGTGGGTGAGCACCACTCGCCGGGGCCGGGCGGCCGCGACGATGGCGGCGACCTGGTGGGCGTTGAGGTGGTAGGCGTAGTCGTCATCGGGCGGCAGGCCGCACTCGCACACGAAGAGGTCCGCACCGGCGGCGAGCTGCTCGAGGGCCTCGGACGGCCCCGTGTCCCCCGAGAACGCGACGGTGACACCGTCTGCCGAGGTGAAGCGCAGGTGCAGGGCGCCGGCGCTGTGAACGGCGGGCTGTGTGTCGAGCACCAACCCGCCAGCGACGGAGCTGTGGCTCGACCCCTCGAGGGACAGCTCGTGGACCCGCAGGTCGAAGTGCGAGGGCTCGATGGCCCCGTCGAAGGCCTGCTGTAGGAGCTCGAGGTGAGCTGCGAAGCCTTGGCCCGCGAAGATGGGAAGGTCCCGCAGGCGAGCGGGGCTGGGGTGATGCTTGATGTGGAAGACGATGGCGGCCAGGTCACCGCAGTGGTCCACGTGGCGGTGGGTGTACACCAGCGCATCCAGGGACACAGGGTCCACGCCGGCCCGTCCCAGGCGCTGAAGGGTGCCACTGCCGCTGTCCACCAGCACCGAGTGCTCGGCGTCCTGGAGCAGGAAGCCTGGCGCGCCCCGCTCCGGGTCAGGGAGGTAAGTACCACTGCCCAGCACGGTGAGCTTCACGGGGTCTCCGTATCCGCCTCGGTTGGGTTGTCGTCAGCCGGGTCCTCATCGAAGGGTGCGTCGGGCAGAGGAACCCCGAGCCAGTCCGCCGCTTCGGCACCCAAGGCGTGGGCGAGGTCCTCGGTCAGGCGCTTCATGTCGCGGGCGAAGCGCCTGGCGTTGCCCCGGAAGATGCGCATGGAGCGGGGCCGCAGCCCGTTGTCGACGCCGGGGCCGGTGGGGGTGCCTTCGTAGAGCGCCAGGACCAGAGGCGAGATGGGTGGGTCCACGGCGCGGAGCACCCGAGGGTCCGGCAGGTGCTGCCAGACGATGGGAACCCGGTCGTAGAATGTTTGCAGTTCGGGTGACACCATGGCCATGGCCGCATGGAGCAAGCCCTGCCAGGGGATGTCCTCGACCGCCGGGGGAGGAGACCAGCCGTCGGGGTCGAGCTCGGCCGCGCGCTGCAGGTGCTCTTCGGCTTCGACAAGGCGTCCCATACGCTCGAAGGACAGGCCCAGGTAGGCGTGCGCTTCGGTGAGGTCGGGGATGGCTTCCAGGGCTGCCAGCCCAGACTCCACGGCACCCTCGAAGTCGGCATGCAGGAAGCGCGCGATGGCTTGGCCGGTCAGGTAGACGGGTTCGTCAGGCTGGAGGTCCAGCAGGTGGCTGAACACCAGGTCGGCTTCGCGGCCGTGGCCCAGTTCGAGTTCGGTGTCGCCGAGCACTTCGAGGGCTTCGACGTTGTCCGGGTCGTCCTCGAGTAGCTCTTCGGCCTCGAGCAAGGCGGTGACCAGGTCGTGGTTGTGGTAGGCCTCGCGGGTGCGGTCGAGCCGCAGCGCTGCCACGGCGCCCGGGTCGAGTGCGCCGAAGGCCGAGAGGCCGGTGGGGTCGCGTCCGGAGGGGGCCAAGACTAGAACACGAAGTAGATGATGGCGAACACCGCGAGCAGCAGAGCTACCACTGCGACCACACCACCGATGATGAGGGCTGGCCCGATGGCCGATTTGATGGCGGGCGCGGGCTTGGCTTCGGCTGGCGCCACGGGCTGTTCTGGGACTGGGCTGGCGGTGGGCACGGTGGGCGCCGCCACCGCGGCGGGCTCAGCTGCGGTCTTGGGAGGGGGAGGGGCCCCTTCGGTCAGGGCGCCGGCGCGGATGGCCAGCGAGAAGACGGCGAACTCCGCGACGTCGCGACACAGGTCGAAGCGCGAGAGCATCCAGCGCTCGAAGCGGGCTTCCTCGATGGGCGTGGCCATGCGCCCGGCTTCGTAGATGGGCATGGGGGCGCAGTCGAGATCGGGCTCGTCGGGAACCACAGCCAGGGGTACGTCTCGGTTGTCCCGCAGCCAGCGCTTGAGGTCCAGGCGCGCTCGCAACACCGCGATGGGGTAACCGCCGGCCTCTTCGGCTTCTTCCTGGAGCTGGGCCAAGGGGTAGCTGGAGTCGTAGGCGTGGGCCATCAGCTGCAGCTGCTCGTAGGGGAGCTCGCCCCAGGCGGTCCGTAGCAGCTCGGAGGGAGACCGGCGCTCGGTGAGCGCGTTGGGGAAGTCACCGCCCGGAATGCGTCCACCCGCAGCGGTGAGCTCGGCTTGAATGATGGACTGGGCCCAGTCCATGAGCTTGGAAGCGCTGTTGAGGGTGACGATCTCTGCCGCGAAGCGGTCGCAGGAGCGCTTGAGGGGAACGCGCCCGTCGATCTCGCCGAGGCGAGAGACGGTGATCGCGTAGTACCAGTCGCTGAATCGCCGCGCCATTTCCTGGCCGGCCACGGCGTCACCGCCGCGCCACTGCTTGAAGAGGTTGGGCAGCGAGGTTTGCCCTTGGTTCGACATCAATGCTCCTGTCGTGCTCGAATGGCGCATTCTACGAACCCCAGAACCAGAGTGCAAGATGGGCCGTTGCAGCAGCCGGGGCTTTCTGCTAGTCCGACGGGTGACCTGGCTTCGATGTTCCACCCTCCTCGTCCCCCTGATCCTGGCGCCTCCGGCCCGGGCCGGCGACGCTCAGGAGCTAGCCCAGGCGGTACGCACCTACTACGATGAAGGCGCAGAACCCGCATCCAAGAAGCTTCTCGCCATTGTGGACCGGCTTCCAGAGCGCGACGATGCGGCCTGGTGGCTCGCCCGGTGCCAGCTCGACCTCGGGCGGGCTGACGCGGCCCTGACCTCGCTGGGCGGACGGGACGGGGAGAACATTCCAGGCTGGCGCTTTCCTGCTCTCGAGGCTCACGCGTCCCTGTTGATGGGAGAGGTGGAGCGCGCTGGCTCGCTGGCCCCAGCGGCCATCGCCGCGGCCCCAGACGGCGCATCGGGCGATGTCCTCCTCGAGCAGGCGCGCTGGATCGCCGCTGGCCTCGCGGCGCGCAGCGGCGACCACCCCGCGGCGCTCACCCAGCTGGTTCGGCTCCGCGGGGTCGAGCCTGCCCCCGTGGCCATCCGCGCGGCGCTGCCCGAGCTCGACATCATGCTCGCTGCGCCGCTGGCCGCGGGCGCTGAGCTGCCGGCCCCCATCCTGATGCAAGCCGCCGGTCGCTGGTGGGCGCTTCCCGCTGGAGGCGGGCTGGCCATGGCCACTACCCCACCTGCCGCGGCGGTGCTCGAGTGCGTCGGCCCAGACCTTTGTACAGCGCTGGGTGAGCCCCTGCTGTCCAGCCCCGGCATCCGGTCCACGCCGTCATCGTCGGGTCCCTGGGTGCTCTATGCCGCGGGGCGCGAACCCCTCGATGCAACGCCGGACACTCCGGGGCTGTTCCGATGGAGGGCAGGGCTCGACCCCGAGCGAATCACCGCTGCTCCGGCGGGCGCCCAGGATCTACACCCGGTGGCGGGGCCCGGCGACACCCTGTTCTTCCTGCGGGTGAGCCCCGAAGGCACCCGCTTGATGCGCTGGCGACCCGATGGCTCGACCCAGGCCTTAGCCCCGGATCTGGGCGCCATCGCATCGCTGACCGTGGCCGGGGATCGGGTCATCGTGGTCGCCGTGAGCGACGGGGCCAGTGCGCTGCGCAGTGTAGCGGTGGATGCCGGGTTCGATCAGCCGAGCACGGGTGTGCTCGACGCCCCCATCGAGCCGTGGTCGGTGCGCCTACCCTGACGCGGGTGTGGGCGGTCGGACGCGGGCGGTGGTGAGCAGGTGGTGATCGAGCCAGTGGTAGCGCGCTTCGATCTCGAAGGGGCCTTCGCCCCCCGTGAGGTGCATGGTGACCCCGGCGCTGCCGTTGGGACCCAGGTCGAGTTCTGCCTCGTGGAAGCCCACATAGCGACCCACCAGGGGGTGGATGGCCTTGTAGATGGACTCTTTGAGGGAGAAGTGGGTGAGCAGGACCGACCACTGGCGGGTGGGGTCGATGCACTCCCAGCGCTCGTGCTCCGCGGGGGTGAGGATGCGCGTGGCGAGATGGTTGCGCTCTGGCGACAGGGTCTCGACGTCGACCCCGATGGTGCCCGCCGAGGCCTGCCCCACCAGGCCCACGGCCAGGTCGCGCTTGTGGCTGACCGAGGCGCACAGGCCTTGGGGTGCCTGGACCGCCCCCGACTCGGCGCGCAGGAAGGGCAGGCGGCGGGAGCGCATGCGCTTGAGGGCGAGCTGCAGGGCCAGGCGACCCCCGGCCCACTGCACCTTGCGGGCGCCCTCGAGCTCCAGGCTGAACGCCCGCTCACGTGGATGCAGGCGCTGCATCACGTCATTGGGCGGAGGCGCTGGCTGGGAAGGGAGCGCGATGCCCACGGCGATCCCGTGGGGGATCGCGATCTGGAAGGTGCGGTTCCAGTCGTTGGAGGGGGTCTCGCTGTCGGCTGCGACTTCGTTCGGCTCGGAGCTCGACATGGACGACTGGAACTCGCGTGGGCGGGAGGTCTGCAACGTAGCACGGCTGGCCACGAGGGCTCGCGCGGGACGGCCTAAGAGGCTATCGGGTATCCCGCTCCGGAGGGGGTTCCTCCGGGTCGCGCGTCCTTCCATGAGGTCCCCTGGTGTTCGCCTGCATTCCGATCGCCTGGCTCTGTTGCGCCCTGTCCGCAGGCGCGTGGGCCGAAGAGCCCGAGCCGCTTTTGGCGGACCCGGCGCGTCAGGCCGCCGAGCACGAGCGTCTGGCTGGAGAGATGGAGCAGCTCGCCCGCCGCCAGGTATGGGCGGGACTCGAAGACAAGTTCCGCGAGCTCGAAGCCCTGGGTGTCAGCCTCCGCTACGACGAGCTCATCCACGGCGCTCACGCGGCCCGTGCCATGGGAGACGTGCAGACCACTTTCGAGCGCCTCGAGGCTGCCAGCGAGATCCGACGCGACGATGAGCTGGCGGACTGGATGCGCGCGATCGAGACCGAGTACGGTCAGGTCGTGCTCACCACCAGTCCCCTCCGCTCCGCCTTGCTCGAGGCGGGCTCGCTGCCTTTCGCTCCCGATCGCCGCGCAGCGGTGGAGTTCGCGGTTGGGGCCCTCGACGACAGCGGCAGCTTCGAAGGGCGCCTGCCAGCGGGCGAGTACGAGCTGGTGGGCACAACCTTCACGGTCGAGCCGGGCATCTCGCTGCGCATCGAGGTGTCCACCCGGCGCCAGCGTGGCCGCAAGGCCGACGACTGAGTCCCTCTGTGCAGGAGCGTTTGTCCATGGACAGGACCTCGGTAGCAGAGACCGGCGGCTTCGCCGCCATTGCCGGTGGCTTGGGCAGTGCCGTGGCACTCCCCGATGCCCTGCCGGGCCTCTCTCATCGTTATGGCGGCCACGTCGCCATGGCCCTGTTGGCCGGCCGGGAGATCGTCCGCACCGACTACCGTGGCTGCTCGAGCGGTGCGCGGCAGGGGCTCGAGGATCACACCATGCAGGCCTCACGCGGGGTGCTGGCGGTGGCGGGTAGGGGGGCTTCCGCCCGCAGCGCGGCGCCCCTCGCGCACGGCCTGGTGGCCGAGCAGGCCGTGGCTGCCTGTCTGACCGGCGTGGTCCACAACGGGCCGGCCCTCCGGGATGCCCTCGTTCAGGGTGGAGCCTTGTTCGGAGACACCGGGCAGGCCGAGGTCCTTCTTCAGCTCATGGCTCAGAGCCGTCAGCGCACGCTGGTCAATCGCCTGGTCGAGGCCCTCGAGCGCATGGTCGGTGGGTTCTCGTTGGTGTTGATCACCGACGAGCTCGCGGTGGCAGCTCGAGACCCGAGAGGCTTCCGCCCACTCTGGATCGGCGCCCGCGCCGATGGCCACGCTGTCTCCAGTGATCCCTCGGCCTTGGCTGCGCTGGGGGCCCAGGACCTCCGCGAGCTCGCCGCGGGCGAGGTGGTGCTGCTCGAGCCGGGTGCGCCGGTGCGCTCCTTGCGGCCCTGGGGCGTCTTCCCTCGGGCGGCCTGCGCCATGGAGTGGCTCGGTCGTGGCCGTGCCGGGTCGAGCTTCGAGGGCCTCTCCAACTACACCGTGCGGGATCGACTCGGCCGGGCACTCGCGGCGACTTGCCCCGCACCGGGCGACGTCGTGGTGGCGCTGCCCGGCGCTTGCGCCGTTGCCGGCCAGGCATTCGCGCAGCAGGCGCGGATTCCGTTCGGTACGGCCTTCGAGCCCCTCACGGCGCTACCTGGTGCGCCTACCGGTGCGCCTGATCTACACGTGATCGAGCCCGCGGTCCGCAATCGCAGCCTGGTGCTCGTGTTCGCACCCGAGACCCCCTCGGACCTGCTGCACGAAGCTGTGGGCGCCCTGCGACGCACCGGCGCGTCGCAGGTGCATCTGCGTTGTTTCGGGCCTTTGCAAGTAGCAGAATGCCCGTATGGACTGCGGCTGCCAAGCCCCGCTGTCGCCCCAGGCGCTGGCGTCGAGCCCCAGACCCTCGAGGTTTGGCTTCGGGCCGATTCCCTCGAGGCCGCCACCCTGTCCGGGCTGACCACCGCCTTGGGTCGCGAGGCGACGGGTAGCTGCGCGCTGTGCCTGGGTGGTCCTGCTCCGCTGCAGGCCAGGGACGCCGCCGCCACCCCCCAACTACCTCTCTTCGAGGGTGGGAGATCGGGCATCGAGAACGTCAGGCTGGTATGATCCGCATCGCGCGAGTGGCGCGATTCCGACTCCGAGCCAACGAGCCGTCATGGGAGCAGTATGGGCAAGAGCATCGGCATCGACCTGGGTACCACCAACACCGCCGTAGCCGTGATTCTGGATGGTAGGCCCAAGGTCCTCGAGGACGAGAAGGGCTACAAGGTCCTGCCGTCCTGCGTGTCGTGGAAAGGTGAAGGTCGCTACGTCATCGGCCAAGCTGCCAAGAACCTCATCCTGAGCGCTCCGGACCGCACGGTCTACGCGGTGAAGCGCCTCATCGGTCGTCGCTACGACTCCGTCGAGGTGCAGCGCACCGCTGAACGCGTCGGCTTCGGCCTCAAGCCTGCCAAAGATGGCGGCGTGCTGGTCTCACTGGGCGACGAGGATCTCTCCCCCTCGGAAGTCTGCTCGGTGATCCTCCAGGTCGCGCGGCAGATCGCCGAGCGAGCCCTCGGCGAAGAGGTCGACGAGGCCGTCATCACCGTGCCTGCCTACTTCACGCACGCCCAGCGTGAAGCTACCCTCGAGGCCGCTCGCCTGGCTGGCTTGCGGTGCGAGCGCCTGATCAACGAGCCCACCGCGGCGGCGCTGGCCTATGGCTACCGCAAGGACCTCGAGCGGCAGCTGGTCATCTTCGACCTCGGCGGCGGCACCTTCGACATCTGCGTGCTGCGCATGTCCAGCGGCGTCTACGAGATCTTGGCGTCCCGGGGCGACAGCTTCCTGGGTGGCGAGGACTACGACTTCCGCCTTGTGGACCACCTGGCCGATCACTTCCAGTCCAAGCATGGGGTGGACCTTCGCGAGGATCGCACCTGCTTGCAGCGACTCAAGGACGCCGCCGAGCGGGCGAAGTGCGAGCTGTCGTTCACCGACCGCACCACGGTGCTCATCCCACGAGTCTACGAAGACGTAAACCTCGAGATGGTCGTGTCTCGCACCACCCTCGAAGCTTTGGTGGAAGACCTGTTGTCTCGCACCGTCGAGGTTACGCGTCGAACCCTCGACGACGCGGGCCTGACCGCCAGCGACATCGACGACGTCATCCTGGTGGGTGGCCAGACCCGGATGCCCAAGATCCGCGAGTCCATCACCGGCTTGTTCGGCCGCGAGCCCAACCGCTCCGTCCACCCTGAGGAGGTGGTTGCGGTGGGCGCCGCGGTGCACGCCAACACCCTGGCCGACAGCTCTGTGGCGGCCACGGTGCTGCTGGACGTCACCCCCTTCGATCTGGGCATCGACTCCGTGGGCGGCATGTTCGCGCCTATCATTCCTCGCAACTCCAAGATCCCCACCAGCCGCACCCGCACCTTCGCGACGGTCCACGACAACCAGGACCGCGTGCGCGTGGTGGTGCGCCAGGGTGAGAACATCCAGGCCGACGACAACGAGTTCCTGGGTGAGTTCGTGATGGAAGGCGTCACCCCGCTGCCCGCCATGGAAGCCAAGGTCAACGTCAGCTTCCGACTGGATGCCAACGGTATGCTCCACGTGCAGGCCTCCGAGGTCGCCACGGGCGAGCGCAAGCAGATCACCATCCGCAACTACGCCCAGCTGGTTGGCGACGACAAAGCTGTGCGCCCCGACATCGAAGGCGACCACGGCGCCCCGGCCGCCCGCGAGACGGGCGTCGCCAGTCGGGCCGTCAATGACGCGCTGGCCCCCGACACCTCCGCACCGGAAACCGGCGCTGCTCCCGTCAAGGGTTCCAAGCCCTCCCGATTCTCCGGATTGTTGGGCAGGGTCTTCGGTGGCCGACGCAAGGGTGGCGACAAGGCCGTGGCCGGCGACGGCACGGACGAGCCTGGTGTGGTCAAGGACGTGCGTCTGGTGGGAGATGCCAGCATGGGAAAGGGCGTCGAACCCGACGTCGAGCCCGCGCCCCCGGTCCAGGCTGCCCCCGCCGCTCCAGCTGTCCCCGCCGTTCCCCCTGCTCCTGCGGATCCCTACGGCGACATCGGCATCGACCTCACCTCGGTGGCGCCCACCGGAGAGCTCAGCCCGGACGACCTCGACGAGCTCGACGCCTTCGAGTCCCTGGTGGACGAACCCGTGGGGAAGGCCACCCTGGGCATGGCCGGTGAGTCGCTGGTGGTTGACAAACCCGCCGAGCAGTCCTGGGGGGATGACGACGAACTCGGAGAGCTCCCCATCAGCAACCTTGGGGCCGAAGACCTCATCGGCCTGGCCGACGATGTCGCCGATGACATCCCCCTGTGGGGCGATGACGAGCCGCAGCCCGTGCCGCCGGTGTCACCCACCTTGGCGCCCGTGCCCGAGCCGGCTCCCGCACCCAAAGTCGCACCGCGCAAGAAGCCAGCGCGGCTCAAGATGAACTACCGCAGTGTGGATGCGTTCGTTATCGAATATCGGCGCAACCTCGAGCGGGGCGGATCGTTCATCCGCACGCCCAAGCCGTTGCCCGTGGGTCGCGAGTGCATGTTCGAGGTGCGGATTCCCGGCGTGGACGAGCCGCTGATCTTCCCCGGCGTGGTCACCTGGTCCAGCGCGACCCTGGCCACCCTCAGCGCGGGTCAGGAAGAAGGCATGGGCATCGAGTACCACATGAGCGACGACGTGCGCACGCGCATTGCACGCATCATGGCCAGCGCCGACTAGCAGCGCCGGCCATCTTCGGCTCGAAGCGACACGCCCCTACTGGACGCGCGCGCTTAGTTCTTCACGCGGGAGACGTAGGCGCCGGTGCGGGTGTCGACTCGGATCGATTCGCCTTGTTCCACGAACAGGGGCACGTTGACCGATGCGCCGCAGGCGAGCACGGCGGGCTTGCTGGCACCGGTGGCGGTGTTGCCCTTGAGGCCTGGCTCGCAGTATTCGATCTCGCTCTCGATGAAGTTGGGCAGCGTGATGCTGACCGGCTGGTCCTTGAAGAAGAGCACCGTGATCTCGAGGTTCTCCGTGAGGTACTTGGCCTCATCGGCGATGCCCTTGCCGGCGATGCCGAGCTGCTCGTAGGTCTCGGTGTTCATGAAGAAGTAGTCTTCGCCGTCGTTGTACATGTACTGCATGGGTTGCTCTTCGACCTCGGCGATCGTGAGCTTTTCTCCAGAGCGGTACGTGCGCTCCATGACGTTCCCTGAGAGCATGTTCTTGAGCTTGGTCCGCGTGAATGCGTTGCCCTTGCCCGGCTTGACGAACTGGAACCAGGTGATGGCGTAGGGGACGCCGTCGATCTCGACCTTGAGGCCGTTGCGGAAGTCGGAGGTGTCGTAGGTAGCCACGGAAATCTCTCTCGGGTGGAGGTGCGAGGGGTGCCGGAGTATCACGCCCTCGGGGGAGCATGCCATTTCAGGCTCCGGATCAGTTATCCTCTCCTGCCGGAGGCGAGTGACATGGCGGTACGGCAGGCGACAAGGCGCTTCGAAACCCTCACCGAGTTTCTCGGTGTCTGGCGGCGTGAGATCCGGGCTGGCGCCCTGGCGCTGCGCCCCGAAGACCTCGATGGCGAGGCGGCGCCCAATCTGCGCGTCGACCTGGTGCTGCCGGTGGTGGGTAGGCTCGGTCCCATCCCCACCCAAGTGGTCAGCCGCGGGGCCGACGGATCCACATACCTCAAGATCCCAGCACTTCCCGAAGACGTCACCAAGGGCATCGACGGGCTGTTGAGCTTGGTGGACGAGGTCGCTGCCTACCTGCTGGAGTCCGGGCAGCACGTGCCCCGAGACACCATGGAGCAAGCCGTTCGCCAGGCGGTGGGCGCTGCACAGCAGCAGGCCCAGGAGGAGCTCCGTGCCCTGCGCCGCGAGCTCGCCGAGCGCCCTGCGGATGGCGGCGGCGGGTCCACCGGCGAAGCGCGCGTGGTCACCAACGTCAAGCCGGGCAGTCGTGGCTTCGACATCCCTGACGTGTCGGTGCTCGAGCCGGCCTTCGAGGGCAGCCTGGGCGATCGTTCCTTGCGCGATGCCATGGTGCAGCTGGCCCTGCACCGCGCCACCGGCCTGCTGGTGGTCTTCACGGACGACGGCATACGCCGCTTCGGCTTCTGGGAGCGCGGTGGCCCGGTGGGCTTCCGCATCGAGCCCATCGACCAGCGCGCCGTGCTCGGTGTGTTGCTGTACCGTGCCGGAAAGGTCGACAAGGCTCAACTCAAGCAGAGCCTGGCCATTATGGAAGAACAGTCCATCCGCCAGGGCGAAGCCCTGATCCAGCTGGGTACCCTGAACTTCCCCCAGCTGGTCATGGCGCTGCAGAAGCAGGTGGAGCTTCACCTTCAAAAGATTATGCGCATGGACGCGGGCGTGTGGGCGTATTTCTCCCTCGACAGCCTGCCCGAGCGCTTCATCACGCCACCGCTGAATGTGCCGTCCATTCTGTTCCGTGCCCTGCTCAACTACAGCCGTCAGCTGCCCATGGAGCAGATCGCGGAAGCCCACCGGCCCAACATGGATCTCTACGTCTACTTCGCCGAGGGCGTGGCCGAGGCGGCCTCAGAGATCAACTTCAAGGCCGCCGAGCGCAAGTTCCTCGAGATCATGGCCAGCAACTCTTGGCGCCTGCGCGAGCTGTTCTCAGTCTCCAACCTCAGCCGCACGGATACCTCCGCGGTGGTCTGGGCCCTCAACGAGATGGGCTTTCTCGACTTCCGCAAGGTCGAGACTTCCGAGCGCTTCCTCACTCGCGTCAGTCATCGCATCAATCAGAAGACCAAACAGCTCACCAAGGGCAGCCTCTTCGACATCATCGAGGTGCACTGGATCTGTCTACAGCCCGAGATCGACGCGGCGCGCAAGCGCGTTCATGCCGAGTTCGCGGGACGCGACTACCAGAAGGTTCCCGACGATCTCAAGGAGAAGATCCGGACCATCCTGACTCAGGTCGACGAGGCCCACGTCACCCTGTCCGACGAACGTCAGCGCCGCGCCCTGCGTCAGGAGCTCATCGAGAAGGACATGATCCAGGCTTCCGGTGACATCCTCGCCAAGAAAGGCGAGATGGCCATCCTCAAGGGCGACGCCCGCGCAGCCCTCGACTGCTGGGGCAAGGCGGTCGAGCTGCTGCCCAACAACGGAGCCTTCAAAGAAGGCTTCAACCGCGCCCGCGGTCTGTGATTCCAACCGCTCACATCGGAGCATCCATGTCTCGCACAGTCATCCTCGCCGCAGTCTTCGCTGCGCTCACCGCTTGCAACGCTCACCAGGACGCCGCTATCGGAACCGACGCCGGTGGTGGTGCTGTCGCGGCGGTCGATGCTGCCGTCGAGCAGGCGCAGGCCGACCCGCCCGCGACCGATGTTGTCGTGGCCGAAGCCACCGAAACCTCGGGCGAACCGACCCCGCCGCTCACGCCTCCTGTGCTGCCGGTGGATGGTCCCACGCCGCAGATGCTCTACGACCAGTGCCACGATCGCCTCGAAGGCGTCGAGGTCGATGGTGAGTGCACCGCCGACGCCGACTGTGGCACCGGGGGCTGCTCCCAGGAAGTCTGCGTGACGGCGGCGAACACCTCCGACGTCATCACCACCTGCGAGATCCTGCCGTGCTTCGGTGCTGTCGAGGCCTGCGGTTGCAACGAAGGCCGCTGCACCTGGAACCTGAAGCAACAGCTCGAGCCCATGCTTCCTCGCATTCCCATCAGGGTCAACGAGGGATAGCACCGCTCGGGGTGTGAACCAGTGGCCGGCGGCGGCCTGTGGTGGCGCTGCTATTCTTCGGCGGGTTCGGCGGGCGGCTGTTCGCCTGCGACGATGCCCGCGAGATCCGGATCTTCACCGTCCTGTCGCTTGGCAGCCCTCTTGGCAGCTTTTTCCGCGGCTTTGGCTGCCTTTTTGGCTTCCTTGTCACGGGTGCGCTGAGTGCGCTCGAAGCGGTAGTTGGGCTTTCGCGCCATGCTCTCTCCTGGTGCGGGTCATCGGACGAGGGGGACTGGACCTTCTAGCCCAGCGGCTCGGGATGCGCCTCCCGACGACAGCGGTGAAACAGGCCCGCTGTCAGTTCATCCAAACCAGGTACCCGGCCACGGCCACGAAGTGGCAGACGCTGCCGGCGATGACGAACAGATGCCAGATCTCATGGAAGCCGAACACGTTGGGGAAGGGATCCGGGCGCTTGGTGGCGTAGATGATGGCACCCACGCTGTAGGCAAGGCCCTCGGCCAGCATCCAAGCCGTAGCCGCAGGGGGCATGGCGCGAACGAGGGGAACGATACAGAACAGCGCGGCCCAGCCCATCACCAGGTAGGGGCCCACCACGGCCCAGCGCGGCGCTTCGAGCCAGAACAGCTTCATGATCACCCCGACGATGGCCAGGGTCCAGATCGCCACCAGCAGACTCCAGCCCCACACCCCGTGCAGGGGCAGCAGGCAGAAGGGCGTGTAGCTGCCGGCGATGAACAGGTAGATGGCGGCGTGATCCAAGCGTCGCAGGCGGCGTATGCCCGCAGGGGAAATGTCCAGCAGGTGGTACAGAGCGCTGGTGACGTAGGTGGCCACCATGGTGACACCGAAGATGGTGAAGCTCACAAGGTGGCGCGGGCCTCCGTGGGTCAGCGCGAGCTTGATGAGGACGACCAGACCCAGCATACCCAGCAGAGCGCCTGCCAGGTGACTGAGCCCGCTCACGGGTTCACGGAGTTTTTTGCTGATGGCCATGGGCCATCAACTAATCCCGAGCCTTCATGGATTCTTCACGGAATGCCTGACACCTTGCCATCAGCGGTGACGCGTTACGTCCAGCGCCTTCCACGAGGGCGAGATGGCCATCAACTGGTTCCCCGGACACATGAACGCGGCGGTGCGCGAGATCCGCAAGGCCGTGCGCAAAGCCGACCTGGTCTTCGAGGTCCTCGACGCCCGGCTGCCGGACAGCAGCGAGAACCCGCTGGTGGCCCAGCTGCGGGGCGACACGCCCTGCTTCAAGATCCTCAACAAGCAGGATCTGGCGGATCCCGGCGTGACCGCCGCCTGGCTCAGTCACCTACGGGAGCTGCCAGGCGTCACCGCGGTGGCCCACGATCCATCCCAGGCACCTCAGCTTCATCGGCTGTTGGCCCAGGCCCGGGGCATGCTGCCCGAAGAGCGCAACAGCACGCGCACCGTCATCGCCATGATCATCGGCGTCCCCAATGTGGGTAAGTCCACCCTGATCAACAGCATGGCGGGCCGCAGCATCGCCCAGACCGGCAACAAGCCTGCGGTCACCAAGCGCCAGCAGCGGGTCAAGCTCCCCCATGGCATCGCGCTGTTGGATACCCCCGGCATCCTGTGGCACAAGCTGACGCCGCCCGCCTGCGGCTACCGACTGGCCATCAGCGGGGCGATCCCCGACACCGCGGTGGAGTACCCGGACCTGGCCATGTTCGCGGTGCGTTGGTTGGCCGAGGACTACCCGAAGGCCTTGGTCGCTCGCTACGGCTTGAAAGAACTACCGCCGACCCCCCTCGAGATCCTCGACGCCATCGCGGCACGACGCGGCTGCCTCAAGAAGGGCGGCGTCGTGAACTACCAGAAGGTCTCCGAGCTGTTGGTCCATGACATCCGGCAGGGCCGGCTGGGACGCATCAGCTTCGAGCGGCCCCGCTAGGCGTCCTGGTCTTCGAGCTCCATGGCGGCATGGGCCGGGAGCTTGGCGATGCCCTGCTCCACCAGCTCGATGTGCTCGGTCTCTTCGTCGCGCAGCTCGACGAACAGGGTGCGCACCTGCTCGTTGTTCACGTAGGGCAGGGCCTGGTCGTAGAAGTCGTAGGCCTTGCGCTCGGCGGCCAGCGCGATCTCGAAGGCGTGCAGCGTGGACATGTTCCAGCGCACGACCCCGGCGTTGGGTGCTTCGACATCGTACAGTGCGGTCTTCTTGACGCGCATGGGGGCGTCGCCGAACAGGGCCTCGCGGCGCTGGGACAGCTCGTCGGCGTGCTTGGCTTCGCTCTTGACCATCATGGCGAACACGCTGGCGGGATCGCCGGTGTAGGTGTGGCCGAGCTGGCTGGCGAACTGGCGGTAGCGCTCCAGAGCCTCGATCTCGATGAGGATGGCCAGATCGAGGGCGTCCATGAGGTCCAGCTTGGAGAAATCGATGGCGACGGGCATGGGGGCTCCGGGGGCATGGGGTGTGCAGGAAATAATCACCCTGGCGGGTTCCGTCGCTCCCGAGCGGTAGTCGACGCTACCGGGGTGCGAAGGCAGGGCCGCTGGCTGCGGACGACCCCTGGCTGACCAGACCCACGGCCCCTTCGCCTGGGTGGACGTGGTCGTGGAAGGCGGCGACACCGACAGCGTGCAGCTGGTGGGCGATGGTGGCGCCTCCACCGCCGAGCGCTTCGACCTGACCGCCTGGGTGCACATCGTCTCCATCACCATCCGCGACATGCAGGAACCAAGCACGGTGAACCTCGAGGACATCTCGTTCGACGTGTGAGGGCTGTGAGGGGAGGGGGCTACCTGGTCCTTCGCTGGATGATCGTCAGATAGGCGATGTCCGTCGGGTCGATGGAGAACAGTTCGCAGGCCTGGCGGTCCACCTCGATGGGGTCCCTGCCGATGACGAGAAGACCACGATTCTCATCGACATACTCGCCCTCACAGCAGTTGTTTCTCACTACCGTCCAGATACCCTCCGCTACCCAGACAGACCGCGCGAAGAGGCTGTCGTAGAGGCAGAACGCGTCGGCAATGGATGGGTGAAGCATCCGGTGCTTGTTGCCATGGAACGGCTCGTAGCGAGAGGGGTGGGGGATGAGTCCGAAGAGGTTCTTGACGGTGCCGGAGAGCTTGATCCGCTTGTCGGGACAGCACTCTGTCTTGATCTTCGCGAGGCTGATGAGCGTCGCACGTTCCCTGATGTCGAACAGAGCCCTGGGGACCCAGCGGAACAGGGCCTCCCAGTGGATGGAGCAGTACTTGGCGTCGTACAGCTCTCGGACCGCTGCGGCGGGGGCGCAGCGTTCGTCCCACACCTCGTTGGTGACGTTGACATAGCGGACCCCAAGTCGATCCATCACCGCGCGGTTGTTCGTCTGCCGCAAGAAGTGGACGTCCTGTTTCCTGTAGAACTCCCAGTGTTGCTTGCCGGAGTCCAGGTCGGTGGCCAGCGCGTCCGTGCCCGCGTACCGGAGCCCCCTCCAGGGCGTGTAGCTCTCTACGAGAATCTTTCGCTGCGGCAAGGCCTCGAGCAGCCACTCGAGCAGCCTGGCCTCCGTGTGTTGACCCCCCTGGATGCTGACCCAGTTGGGCTTGACGACGACGTATTCAGTGTCGATCCCGAGAGCCTCGATGGACCGCTGAAACACAGCCTTGTCTACGACCATTCCCGACGCGCTCCCTTGCGGTGGACCCAACCATCCATAGCCTGAAGGTCCTGCAGAAGTGGGAGGGGCACGACGGTGCAGGGAAGCCAAGGGGCGACCATGCGCCAGCAGGGTAGGAAGCGCGAGCGACGAGCTGTGCTCTGACCGGCCCGTCGCGGGTCGCCCGGCCGTCGGTTCAGCGCCCGTCGCAGACCGTGTCGGGCCAGGTCTCGGCGTTGTTGCCCTCGTCGCACTCGTAGTACAGGCCTTGGCCAGCGATGTCTTCGTCGGCGGTGACCACCGGCTGCAGGCCTGCGATCTGGGTGGAGGGCACCGCGAAGACCACCATCTCGCCGGTGAAGCCCGGTGCGATCACTTCGGTGGTCTGTTGGGCGTCGAGGATGGTGCCGTTGGCGCCAGCCCGCAGGCTGAGCCATGTGCCCACCGGGACCTCGATGTTGCCCGCGTTGGTGGGCCAGGCGGCCACATAGAGCATGCCCGCGTCGCACTCGTCCTCACAGACATCCAGCACCTCGGCCTTGATGTCCCAGTATTCCGATGGCGGTCGGCCCAAGTCGCCCGAGCGGAAGCTGTTGTACAGGCTGAAGTTGGACGGGGTTGGGCTGGGCACGCCGCCCGCGTCGTCGATGTTGCTGATGTAGTACGCGTGTTGGTTCCAGATCTTGCGGCCCGGGGGCCAGCTTCCATCGGCATCGCCAAAGACCGTTAGAGCGGCCTGGGGCCAGCTGCAGTGGCCCAGTACGATCTCGACCTGGCCGTCGTTGTCCACGTCGGCCACGATGGGGGTCTCGAGGATCGTGACGGATTCATGCTGATCGGACTCATACTTGACCGAGCCGTCCAAGCCCGAGAAGAAACGAATGGTCTGCTCATCGGCGTAGAGTACTTCGGGGTAGCCGTCCATCTCGAAGTCGAAGAGCACGGGCCCAGCCGCCCCGCTGCTGTCGGTGACCCGCACCCGCCACATCTCTGCCCCACCCCACTCCATGGCGATCAGGTTGGAGCCCGCCGCAAAGACGATCTCGGGCACGTCGTCGCCGTCCAAGTCGTCGATGGCTGGTGCACCGAGGGCCAGATAGGCACCAGAGCTGTAGGCGATCGGCCCCCAGACCTCGGTGCCGTCGGACTCCATGCCATAGACGTACACACCTGCGGTCTTCACGATCTCGCCTTGTCCGTCACCGTCGAAGTCCGCCACCGCCACGATGCCATCGAGACCGGTGTTCTGCCAGACGATGTTTCCCGTGCGATCGTAGGCGGCGTTGCCCGTGACCAGCTCGAGCTGGCCATCCCCATCCAGGTCTACGGGGACACTCATAGCCCCATACGATCCGTGTCCTTCGAAGACGTACGGGGCAGCACCGATGCCCCGACCTCCGCGCCCCAAGATGCCACCCGTGGCGCCGTTCAGGATGCTGTCACCCATGGTGACCTCGGGGTTACCATCGGCGTCCATGTCCGCGATGGAGGGATAGTTGTAGCCAAAGGGATCCATACTGGAAGCCAGCCCGTTGGTACACCAAAGCTGGCTGCCGCTGCGGCCGTCGAGGGCACAGACGGAGTTGGTGCCGGCAGTGACCACGTCGGGCCAGCCATCCGCGTTGACATCGCCCACGGCGAAGCCGCCATACAATCCGTAGTTGCCCGATGTACGCCAGGCCAATCCGGACCCGTCTCCCCAGAGGGCTTCCACCGAGCCCCCCTGGTAGAGCAGGATCACAGGGAGGTCATCGCTGTCGATGCCCCCGGAGCCATTGGTGTCGATGATCTGGCCCACGGCGGGGGGGCCGCAGAAGGCCGAGTTGCCGTAGTGCCACTCCACCACTGGGGTGAAGCTGCCCTCTTGATACTCGACCTCGCACTCGTTGTTGATGGTCACCGCGTGGCCCGCGGGTTCTTCGGGTTCCTCGCAGGCGTCTACCGGTGGGCTGCCCGAGTCACCGCTGTCCCAGGTGGGGCCGGTCTCTTCACCGCCCTTGGGCTCGTCCGGTTCCGGAACGAAGTTGTAGTCGGAGCAAGACAGCAGTCCGACGGCGGCAGAGCAGAGAGCGAGGCGCATGGATTCTCCCAGAGATGGAACATCCTACCCTGTAACGGCCCGTTCCCGCGACAAGGCTACCGACCCATCACTCTCCGTTCCTCTGGCTTGGTGCAAGTAGACCGAGAACAGGTTGTAGACCTCGCCCGTTGAGTGGCGTTTGAGCGCTGTCGCAACGGCGCTCGAGGACTGCTCGCGTCGTCAGGACCGCAGAGCGTTCAGCGATGCCCTGGCCCAGATGCGCGACTATCTTGCGCGAGTGGAGCCTCGGGAGGGGGAGTAGGCCGAACGCGACGGTCCGAGCCGCAAGGGGGGCGTGGGCCGTGGGCCGTGGGCCGTGGGCCGTGGGCCGTGGGCCGTGGGCCGTGGGCCGTCAGGCGAAGTGAGATGGCGGGGGCGGAGGGACGCTCACCCAGGACGAGGGCGAGGACGATGGGTAGGCGATCTGCTCGTGGTGGTGGGGATCTGCGTGGTGGGAGGGGAGGGGATGATGTGGGCGCTTCGGGGATGATTCGGGAT
>Ga0307987_1000053_pt1 | contig 66046 bp, 84 predicted proteins | sample EllFjometagen181_FD_203157 | JGI IMG/M metagenome (GOLD analysis project Ga0307987, IMG submission 203157) | Marine microbial communities from Ellis Fjord, Antarctic Ocean - #181 | ecosystem: Environmental > Aquatic > Marine > Unclassified | place: Southern Ocean | collected 2014-10-08 | reverse complement strand
TAAGTACATATTCGAAAATGATATTATCATAGATTGGATGATACAGAATAAGTTGATTTAATCTACATATGTATTACAATAAAAGGGTATTTATAATATAAAATTTAAATTATGGCATATAACGTAACAGAAATATTTTGAGATATAAAGGAGGGTATAGGTAATGCTTATGAATGAGCAGAAGAATTAGTTACTGGTAAAACTAGAAAGGAGAATAAGAAGAAAATGAAAGACAGTAATACTAAATTAACAGATGCGTTATTTGGTACTGCTAAAGATAGAGATACTTCTATGGATGAAACACAAGAACAGAAAGACAAAAACGCACAATTGAAACAAGTACAAATGGCAGAAAAGAAAGATAACGAAGCTAGGGATACTATAGGTGGAAATTTGCAAGATGCAGGTAAGTGAATAGTGGATAAAGCTAAAGAAGTAGGTTGAGAAGTGAAAGAAGCAGTAGGTGAAGGTATAGATAAAGCAAAAGAGGTATGAGGTAAAGTTAAAGATAAACTAAAAGAAACATGAGAAGTGGTTAAAGATAAAATAGTAGAAGGTAAAGGTATAGTTAAGGACTATTTTATTAAAAAATTCTGAGGAGAGGACAAGGCAAGAGATTATTTAGATTGATTAGATGATACTGAGGTAAAGTTAATTGAAGAGTTTATGAAGAAAACATTTACAAAAGAGCAAGCAACTACTTTAATTGATTGAGCTGCAGCAGAAAATACAGACCTTCCTATTAAATGAGAAGAAAACGCACCAACACAAGAAGAGTTTGACGCAGAACAATTAGAATGAGATAAGATTAGTTGAGATATAGAAAATGTAGCTGATGGTTTAAGGCAAGAAGCTTGATTAGAATGACACACAGACGAACAAATTATTGATATAGTTGAACAAGACGATTGATTTGACCCAGAATCTGAAGCAACTAACCTTGGAGATTCACTAAGTAAATTATATCGTTTATTAATGATAAAAAAAGTACTAGAGATTAATGGTGGTGATTTAGAAAAGACACGTGCTGACCTTGAATGAGAAAATTTAATTATATTTGAAGAGGTTGTAAAAAAAAGAGGAATGAAATAGAATAAGAAGAGAGTTAGACAAGCTCTCTTTTTTTTGTATACTTGGTTTATTACTTATTAATAGTAGAGAATGAACAAGGTAAAGGTAGTCAATGAGACAATAGGGAAGTTAAATGATGTAGTTAGTGTAAAATCTAAGAAGAAGAATAAGGTTAGGACTAGAAGGGAAGCTATTCCAATAGAATCAGCTAGAGGATTACAAGAAAAGGGGCTAGCAGCTAGAAGATTCTTATGAGCATTTATGGTTGATAAGAAATTAATTAAAGATTGAACTCCTTTTTATAATAGAATTAGTGGGAAGAACCTTGGTTCTATCTTACTTGAAGAATATTGAAGGGTTTATGAGTGTACTGCTTGGAAAGAGTTAGATATAAAATTAAAATGAGCAGCAGGTCAGTTGATTAAAGAGAAGTATCATTTATTGTACCCACATATAGAGTTAAAAGACTGAGTTGATATAACATTAATGTTTAAAGATGCAGTACTTAATAAATGGGCGATCAGACATAAGCTTATTGATGACGAACTGTTAGTGATACTTAGGGGTATACTAGCAGTATTTATAATTCTCTACGATGAAAAGAGAAAGGTAGTATGATTATATCCAAAAGAGGAATCAGAAGATATAGAATCAAGTCTGACTGTGCTTCAAGTTTTAAAAAAAGAGATATCATTATGATATGTTAATAAAGAAATAGGTGATAGGGCTCATAATTATTGATACACGCATATACTTAGAAGGAATTTACAATTAACTTTGCAGACTTGGCAGAGTAGACTACTTATTAAATGGAAACAATTTAATTATGTAGCAGGTTCAAGGAGAATCGGTAAGACCTATACCAGCTGATACATAGCAAAGAGAGAATTGTATAGGAAAGGTTGAGGATATGGAGCTAGAGAGAGACAGATTATATTTATATGTGTATCAGAAGAGAAGATGTGGCAACCTTTGCAGTACTTACTTACTATGTGTAAGGAAGATATGGCTTTATGATTTATAAAATACAAACAAAAAGAAAAACAATTTGAGAATACGATCACATGAGCTAAACTAATCTTTAGGTCTGCAGGTTCTAGGACTTGAGCTGCATCTTATTGAGCTGACTTAGTTATATTAGATGAGGCTGCTATGATTGGTGATCAATTCTGGGAAGATTTACTTCCTATTATTATACAAGAAGGAGCGACAGTGTTCGCAATCTCTACAATCAATGAAGATGTAAAAGATAATTGGTTTTATAGAGAGCTAGTTAAAGCAGAGTTAGAACTAGATGATAGAATGTTTGCAATGAGAGTAACAATTGATGATAATGAGTTACTTACTGAAGAAAGGAAACAGGATATGAAGGATGCTCTTATACATAGACCTATGAAATATTGGACTCAACTATATTCAATTTTCCCAAGTGGTAACACTGTGTTTACTTTAACTTGAGTAATTCAACCAGACCTACAAACCTTACCAAACAGTGTAGTTATTTGATATGATCCTTGAAAGATTAGAGATAATGCAGCTGTTGTTATTATTGACCCGAATGAACTTAGAGTTATAGAAGAAATAAGATGGTATCAAGTTACATATAAAAACCAGCATGAAATGATGAAAGAGATTAAGAAAAAATATCCTATATCTACTATTATTATGGATAGAACTGGAGTTGGTGAGGGGGTTGCTGAAATCTTTGGAGACCTAGTTGATGTATCTGTTAAATATAAAGGTCAAGGTGAAACAAACTTCAACCAACAGTTTGCTTATTACCAAGTAAGTAAAATGAATTTAGTTGAAGGGACTAAATTATATTTTGAAAACTTTTGATTGAAGATTAATTCAAGTTTAATAAGTTTAATCGGTGAATTAAAATGATTTCAAAAAATATCTACAGGTAAAAAAGTAACTCAATATGGTTGAGTATGAGTGAAAGATGATTCTGTTAATGCATTAATGTTAGCATGTTTTCAGATGAAACACGTGTTATGAATCCAAGGAAAAAATCAAGTTCCAGTTGAATGAATAATGACAATAGGGAACCTAGACCCACAATTTTGAAATTGACTATTCCAGTACGATGAATATACTGAAGATGTATTTAAACAATTTACATATTAAATTTTAATTATGAATAAAATTAAACAATTACAAGAAAGGAAAAAAAATAGAAATATCTTTATTAAACAAACTAACGAAGGACAACCAATTCCAAATACTGTTGTAGAAAAACCAATAGTAAAAGAAAAGCTTATACAAAAACCAATAGGGGATGAAACAACTATGCAAGAAGAAGCATTGAATCCAAAGAAAAAAATAAAAAGAAAAAAGAAAACAATTAAACAAAAATTTTTTAACAACTAATAATAATATTATGGAATGATTTCAAGCAGCACCAGTACAACCTAACAGGGAAAAAGATTCTGGTGAACAATTACCTTCAGATGTATTAATGGATAATATGTCAGATGGTTCAGGTTACTTATGAGATAGTACAGAAAATGATAGAGACAAATTAGCAAATAACAGATAATCAAATGGACAACACAACAAGAGTTCAAGCTGTAAAAGACTTATGTAAGAATGTAATCCCATACTTTGAGACTACATTCTTTAATAGGTACATAGATGATTATAAAAATTATCTAGGTTATACTTGAGACAGACAATGAGTAATAGAAGACTGGCAGACTAATGTCTTCTTTCCAATGATACCAGCAATTGTTGATACTATGTTTGCTAGTATGTATGACTCTAAAATTAAATTCAGAGTTGAATGAGATGGTATAGAATGAACAGACGCAGTATTGAACCATGCCTTTGATTATGAACACTCTTGAAAAGATGCTTTAATGGAAGCTATTAAGGAGTGTTTAATTGCAGGTAAGGGTTATATGAAACCTGTGTTCACAAAATACAAAGAAATAAAAATGGTTAACTGAGTTGACTACTGACATGAAATGAAAAGACCTACTCTTAATTATGTAAGTATATTCAATGTATTCTATGATTACAATTCTACTCTACAAAATTCACCATTCACAATTGAGAGATACATATTATCAAGAAGACAGATAGTAAAGAGCTATGCTTCTAATGTAACAGCCCCTGATACTAGTGCTTATATAACTAGTGTATGTGCACTTAAAGATAAAGAGAGATATTCTGAATATGATATTAACAGAGTTAAACATATTATAGCATATGAGAAAATGATAGCTAAGTGAAGCTTAGATACAATCATACCAACAAACGAAAGAAGACATGAAACTTGAGAATCAGGTCAAACTATAGAAGGTAGAAATAATGTATACGCTATAGATTTTGAAAAGAACATGAAGTATGAAGTTATTGAATATAATGATGAAGATGGAACTGTTATATTAGTAGATTGAAACTTATTGTATAATAAGATTAATACTATTAAAACTAATGCTACACTTATTACTGATATCTCATTTAATAAAATTCCTTGAACTAGTGATTCAACATGAGTTGCTACTAACTTAGGAGAACTACAACAAATTACTAATACACTATATAACATATACTTAGATAACCTGAAGATTCAGATATCACCTATGTTTGAACAAGTAGGTTGATTGAATCAAATGCTTGGTAAGAAAAACAAGATAGTATATTCACCATATAAAGTAATACCTACAAATACACCTTGAAGTCTAAGGAAGATTGAACTATGAGTTGCTGGTTTTGAACCAATCAACACTATACAGTTTATAGAACAATTCGCTGAGAAGAGATCGGGTGTAAATGAATACATAATGTGAGGGCAAGGTAAGGTAGAAAGAATAGCAGGTTGAGTAGACTTGATATTCAATCAATATAAATCTAAACTTATGCCATTAACTAACTCTATAAATAACTCAATGTGATTTATAGCAAAAGCTATGCTTATGATGTATGCAACTAACTATACAGAACAAGAACTAAAAGAACTATGACTAGTTGATAAACTAGATTACTTTAAATTCTTGAATGAGAAGAATGTAACATTCCACTTATCAAGTTTATCTCTACTTACAGAAGAAGAAGGTATAAAGAATCTAACTGAATCACTAAGTTTACTATGACCTTACTTACAATGACCTAATGGTATGAACATTAACACTAAGGAGTTAATAAGATGAATACTAAAGAGGAATGTAGATGTAGATGAAATACTAAATGCACCAGAACCTCAAGCCCCAGCACCAATTTGACCAGTACAATGAGGAGCACCATGAGCAGCACCTGCACCTTGACCAGCAGGATGAGCATTGGAGGCAGAAATAAATAATTTAAATATTAAATAATAATTATTATGACAAATATAGATATTCTTCCTGAAGAAGAAGAAAAAAAATCTTGATCTTGAGAGGCTTGAGAGTTTACATGAGAGGTTATCTCAAAAATAGCAGAACCAATAGCTGATGTAACTGAAGAACTTTCTAGATGAGTAGTGGCATGAATACCTAAATTATGAACATTTGCTATAGACACAATAGTTAACTGACTTGATATAGGTTGAGATATGCTAGCAATGGCATTAGACTTTGGTTCTTGAGTTTTTGCATGATATAAAAACGAGAAACAATTTGAAAAGACTTGAACTAAATGAACTGCAAAAGGTAGTAGTTTTGCTGAATGAGAATGATTCCTTGATAGACTAAATGCAGAATCAGATAAAGCAACTACAGCAATAGACGAAGCTGTAGATACTTTTCTTGATAAACCAGAGTTTAATAGATTTCATACACTAGATGATACTATGATGAAAGACATATTAAACTTTACTTGAGAAACTGTATCATATTTTGTATGAGGTAAATGGGTTACCATTCCAGCAAAGATGATATTCGCAGGTAAGAACTCAAAACAAGCACAAACACTTATAAGGGTTATAGCTGAAAACCAAAAGCTAGCTAAAACAAAATGACTTGTACCAGCAGTACAAAAAATAGCTTCAAAAAAAGCTAATGATGCTAAAACAATATTAGAATGATTTGTTAAATCTTGAAGAATTGTATTAAAGGACCCAAACAAATGAATAGTAACTTGAAATATTATAGCTAAATGAGTAGGTGATTGAAAATATATCAGCAAACTAGTTACAGAATATGATAAAGCATTTGGTAAAGCAGCATGAGCTGTAAAAAGTACACTATGAAAACATAAATTAGCTACAGCAGGATGAGCCTTAGTAGCATGAGCAATATGAGCTGTTGATAAAGACACTCAACAAGATGTTAAGGAAAATCTTTGAGAAGTTACTGCGTCAGAAGACAAATGAACTTGGGAAAGTATTGTTGAAGCAGCATGAGATGCATGGGAAAATGTAACTGAACAAATAGATACTGCATTAACTGGTAATATTTACTGGGATAAAACTAAAGAGTTTTTTAAAACAGGAACAGATATGACACAAGAACTTTTCTGACAAATAAAAACAAAGTTTTCACAATTAGAAGAATCAGAACAAAATATAATATCAGAAAAACTAGGAGAATGAAATTCTGCAGGTGCAATGAACTTATTATCAGGATGAAATTTTAATCTTAGAACAAATATAGAATTACCTTGGTTATTAGAATGAGAGGAAGCAGTATTCTATAATTGGGTAGATTGAAATATATGGGCAATGAAAGATTGAGATAAAAAAACACTAGATGAAAACATAAGTACTTATAATGATGCAGAGTTAGCCGAAGGGAACATGCAAGATTATGTAGTTGTATATTATAAATAACATATTAACATTTAATTTGACAAGATGACTAATAAAGCTACTATAAAACTAGAGTTGGGTGAGAAAAACTTAGATAGAAAGCTAGAACAAATTCTAGAAAACATACCAAAAGAAATGGTAAAAGACTTATTAAGTTTATACTACTCACGTACAGCACAACAAATGATTAACGATAAAACTTATAGTGATCTTGTTACATTAGAGGGATTGTCTAGCTTACATGCTATGATAGATAACTTAGGGTAATTTATATTTTTTAAATATAGGGAAATGGCAGAACAATTAAGTCAGGATTTACCTGCAATAGATACAATAGATATTCTGTGAGACTCAGAAGAAACAATAAACACAGATTTGGATATAATACCAGATACTGAGAAAGTTGTAACTGAAGAGGTTGTAACAGAAGACCCACTTGAAACTTTATTAAAAGAAACTCCTAAAGAGGAACCTAAGGTTGAAGCCAAAGAGGAACCTAAAGTGGAAGTTAAAGAGTGAGTTGATCCATTAGATTCTTTATTAGGGGAAGTAAAGGGAATAGACAAAGAAGTTAATGCAGCTATTGATAAGACTGCTGAAATTAAAGAAACTGTAGAAGAAGTAAAGTCGGCTATCTCAGAAGATGATACCAACTGAGCTGAAAAACTAATAGATACTTTATATAAACAAGTTATAGAATATTCAACAAGTGTTGATACATTGTCGGCGAAAAACGATGTCCTTCAATCTAAATTAATTGAATTAACAAACGCAAATTCTGATTTTGAATTAGAGTTCGCACAAAATGCTAGGAACTCAAATGATCCTAAAATGATTATTCTAAATAGAATGTATGACGAGGCAGCATCAGCTTGAGAATGAACAGCTAAAACTAAAGTTGTTTCTACTCTAGAGGATATGTACTACTGATTAACATGAAAATCATTTGATGATACTAGAATAGAAAAGGTTTCTGACGAAAACGCTGAAGAAGTTGTTCTTAATGAATTAACTGCTCCAGAAATTAAACCAGAACCTAAAGAAGAAATAGACTTAAATGATATTACTTCTATATTTTAAAAATTAAATAAATTAACCATGGCAGCATTAACGGGTACTACATACAACGCTGGGCAACAAACTCAGAAAATTGTATGAACAGGTTTATACTTGTTCCCAATACTACATAAATATTATAAACATTTATCTTACTTATTGTTTGATTATAATGTTCAAAGTACTAAATCTTTAAAACAAAAATTCTTACCAATTGAATGAACAATCACTCAAGACGGTGTATCAATCGAATGGTATGACTATTCTATGTTTGATAAAGAATTAACTATCGATGGTAACAACGATACTTGTACTTCCATTACTGCAACTGAAGTAACTGGTATAGCAACTCTTGGTACAGCAGGTATCGAAGCTTGAGATACATTACTTGTAGTTAGAAAAGACGGTTCTACTAAAGAAAATGTTAAAATAACTGTAACTACAGTTGTTGATGACACTTCAATAGCTTGGACTTGAGCAATTGACATTGACGTAGGTGATAAATTTGTTAGAGCATTTTATGTTCAACAAAAAGAAACAGCTATCTCTAGAGGTTCTTCAAGTTATAAATATATCGAATATAAATCTTATTTCCAAAATTTTGCAAGAAGTGTAACATTTAAAAAAGACGATTTAAATAAAAATTATTTAATAGAAAGAGACGCAAAAGAATTTATAGCTTCAATCTTTGCATTGAATATGTCTATTCTTTTACAAGAATTCAATAAAGCAATTTGGGTAGGTGCTAATACTAACTCTGGTAGTAAACCACAAATGTTAGGTATAGATACAGCTATCGAAGAAGTTTATACTGCTTGAGATACTGGTGTTAAAGTAGATTTCTCTACTACTGCTGCTGTTAAAGCAACAGGTTCAATAGTATTAACAGTTGGTACAACTGCAGATACATGGATAGCTACTATAGATTGAAATGTTGGTTCAACAATCACATTTGATACTTCATTAACTCAAACAGCTATTGTTATGGCTGCTGATATTAACACAGTAGTAACTGGATACAACGCTGTTGCTTCTTGAACTACAGTTTTGATAACTGCAATCACTGCATGAACTGCTGGTAACGGAACTATTTCTGTTGCTGTTACTTGAACTGCTGCTTCTACTGATACTGAAATGACTTGAGGTATAGACGGTACTGTTGCAACTGACGATGAGAAAGTTGAAAAGTTTATGGACGCTATTGAAAGAGCTTCTGCTTCTGGTGCTATCCAATCTGGTGAAACACTAACAATGCCTTGTAATAGAAAGTTCCTTTCTGCACTTGGTAGAGTTAAAAAAGAAGATATTGTATATAATGAAAAAGTTACAGTAATTGACTTCACTATATTCAAGTTTCAAAACATGTTTGGACAAGTTGAGTTCTATCATGAACCAATGTTAGACACAATGTCTCAAAAATCACTTGCATACATAATTCCTAGAAGCTTAATCGCTTGTAAGTTTAGAAAAAATCAAAACTTAAATGACGAAAAAGGTGGAATGGAAATGGCTAAAGGTGAAATAACTGTTAGAAAACAAATTAATAACATCTACGATAGTGCTATCTTTGATATGTACTTCGAAGCTGCGTTAGTTTTAGGTGGACTTTCAAGTTGAGCATATATGAAATTAGAAAACATATAGTATATAATTTAAAAAAAGAACTAATTAACTTTAGTTCTTTTTTTTTTTAGGACACATAGTGAGGAAAACACAAAACACGGGGCTTAGAATCAATCTAATAAAGCCTTCCCTCTATAGTGCCGTTACCGTGATGACGGCAACGGAGAATTCATATTCAATTGCAATTTACAGTAATAATGCTATACTTTATTAGTATATTTCATAATTATAAGCCAATGTTATACAATTCATTCCTATGATTAATATATCCATTTATAAATGCAAGATGAAACTCAATAATGTTTCCACCTCAATCACTTGAGGCAACAATTAATATTTCTATACAGCAAATTTATAATGAATATAAATGGTCTTGGTTATTAGAAGACGAAGATATTACAGAGTTTACTGATCTTACTAAATATTTTACAGCACAAGTAGCAAATCCAATCAAATATATATTATGATTAGAATACACAGACTCATGAGATAACGTGATTGAAATGTTTCCAGAACATAGTAGAACACAAATAAGCGAAACAACATATTCAAAAAGATGACAAACACTTTTACTAAAAGAAGAGCATGAATATATATTTACATATATAAAAGATTATTCATTTCTATCATATGTAGCAAATCCTTCTACAGAGATACCTATTCCTACTAGTTTCTTACCAGCATTATACTATTTAGTATTATCACAACTTGACTTAGTAGATGCACAACAATTACAATGACAACCAGCAAACAATTTCAACAAATACCAATACGAGATGAAGAACATGAAAGCAAATGATATGTGATATGAAGCATTACTTACTTGAGGTAACCCACAATAAAAAATGGAATTATTATATACACCACAAAATTTAATAGCCTGACAATTAAACAACTCATATAATAAAATATATAATACTGAGATAGTTAAACCTTCATGGAAATGAAACAAAACTTATTGAGATACTTTTTTTATAAAAAAGAGACCATCAGTTAATACTTCAACTAAGAATGTACCAACTTGAGACATAGTTGATAATATGACAATAGATTGAGTAGAATATTTACTTATACATAATTGAACAGATATAGAAGTAGCCTATGATGACGGAGTCAATTACACATGATTCTGATTATCGTACACAGCATGAGATAACACACCAATTAGATTTGTTAAATGAAAATCTGGTAGAGGTGACATAACAGATTGAGTAACAATATGAGACCCATACTTTGATTTACACGATACATGAACGTGGCTTATCTGATCTTCATATAGTATAGACCAGATAGTACAATACTCATGAGATGATTACATAGCTATAGCAGAAAGTACATGAGAACAACCAGACACAAGTACAGATTACTGGATTGAATATGTAACAGATTTATCTTGATACGAAGTTGCAGACCCAGCTACTATAGAATATAGAGACGTGTATAAATGATCGTATCTAAAAATAAAATTAGAGAAAACTGCAATAAGAGATGCAGCAATAGTGGGTTCTTACATATTATTTACAAACAACGATTCAAATCTACAAGGAATAACAACAGAGATTCATTATGTAGAGACAACATATATAGATACTATTGGTACAATAATTAATTTACCACTAGATGAAGTATATGTTTATATTAGATGAACAAACTTATCTGGTTCAATACCATATGTAACTGAAACTGTAGCAATAACTTCAAAGGTTTGAAATATTCCTATTATTGCAACTGATACTAAAATAGTATCACTACATACAATAGAAGAACTTTGAGTTATAACATGAGCTAAAGCAGTTGAAATATATGAAGCAGCTGATTGAGATGAAATAGTAGACTTAGTAAAATATAATTGAGTACAATTTATATTAACACTAGAAAAAGTATTATTCTCTAGAACATTATTAACTTCAAATATTAATATCTATCCATTAGATGTATTTTTAAACTTATGATTAATAGATAGAATAATACCATTTTGAAAAACATTAGTTATGTTTTGAGAAAACAATGCAGTTATAATACCAGTGGTATGAACAGCATGAACTGATTGATATGTATTATCTGATCTTCATTACAACTCAACTCTATATTCTAAGTACTCTGTAATATCTTCAATGGGTAGTTTGTATGTATTACAAAGCGATAAACAATTTGTACAGATAGATATATCTTCTGAAAATAATGTTGATTATAATGTAACTGCTACAAACGCAATACAAACAGTAAGAGGATTATTTGAAACTATTGTTTGAGATATATTCATAACAGAATGGAATAAGCAGGTATATGTATTAGATATATGAGCTCATTGAACTTATTATTATAAATACGATATAGAATACAAACATTGGGATACTTGAGATTATTTAACTTCATTCTATAAGATAGAAAATAAATTATATTGAGACTGATTGTTTGAATTTAACGATGAGTACTTTGATAATGTATCAGACTATAGAGACCAAATTGTATGATTTGATTTCTGAGGAGAAGACTTAACTACACTTAAAGAAGTAGTAATAGTTAAACTTATTTTCTGATTAAATGAAAAATTAGTAGATTATAATTTAGTAGTTCAATACCAACTTGGTTGAATATTACACAGTAAAACAATTGACTTAACTAACTATCCAATTAATCTAGAGATATGAAGTTGAGATGCATGATTATGAGACTCATTAATAAGTACTACTTTAATTTGAGCTTGAAAAGCAATTGATACAGTCGCAATATGAAATTTCATTTCAGTTACTGTATGATTATGAATAACTGCTTCAGTATTTAATTTTGAAATACAATCTAAAGACAATTGATTTGTTTATTGAGGAAGTATTATAGGATACATAAATAAATTACCTACAGTTACAGAATATAATTATAAACATTAAAAACCATGGCAACAAATAATAACATAGCAATAAACCCAATAACTCAATGACAGTTTTGAAGTTTACAAAAAAAAGAAATCGAAAGCTTTCAAGATTTTTTGGCTAGACAATCTGAACAAATACAATCTGCACAATGAATTGATGCAGAAGCAACTAAAGAAATTATAAAAGATAGAGATGCAGAATTAAGAAGTAAGTATGAACAATATAAAAGAGATATTGGAACTTATACTGATGAATATAAAGGTAGTCTACAACAACAAAGATTAAAAGCACAAGGTATATTAAAAGAACAAGAGGCTTGAGTAGGATTTGAATCACAAATCCAAGCAGCTAAAGCTTGAAAAAGTGGTACACTTGCACAATCACAACTTGCAAAAATATCATGAGACATCGCAAATAAATTTTTAGGTTCATTAACTGAGGCTAGAAATAATCTTGCAACATTTGAACAATGATTAGATGAAAAACTAAATACATTAAACTTTACTTCACAAGAAAAGAAACAATTATTAGATTGACTTGTTAATGTATTAGATGTAGCAGAAGCTCAACCAGCATTAGACGCAATTGCAAAGAGTTCAACAACAAGAGAAGAATTCTTAAAAATGTTCTCAGCTTTTTATTCTGACTTACAGAAAACACAAATTGGAAAGCTTACTTGAAAATGAGAAGAAGAACAAAGATATGCATATGACAAAGAAGCATTCGCAGCAATGGCTGAACCAGAGAAAAGAGATTTTATTATATGAAAACTTGGTTTACTTATCAACCTTACTCCTGAACAAAGAAACAAATTTGCTGAAGATGCTATGAAAACTGGTGATTATGCTTCAGTATTTGCAGATATGGATAGAATGAAAAAATTAAATGAACAACAAATATTATTAATACAAAATACTATACAGCATGCTTGACCATGAACTGATACATTTAAAGCATTAAGAAATATGTTATGAATCCCATCAACATGATTATGAACTGATACTTTGGGTGGTAATATAACATGAAGTCCAGAACAAATAGCACAAGATAAAATAAATGCAGATAAGATTGAAGAACAAAAAAGAATAGATAGAGAAACTAAATATACTTTTGGGAATGATATACCTGAAACTCAAGAAGCATTTGAAATATTTAAAGCAAATGTTTTAGATAACTACGATGTAAATCTTGAAAAGAAAGATAACTTAATTAAAATAAGAGAGAGTTGGAATGAAAAGAATGAAGGTCTTAAATTATCAGACGCTAAGTTATATTATCTAAAATATAATGCATTAATAAAAGAATTAATAAATAGACAATATTTAACTAGTAAATAAAAAAACATGACTAAATTAACAACAGAGAATTTTTTCTCTACTCAACTTACTGTGGGAGTTGATGACAGTATAGTATGAGAAATTGAATACCAACTAGCAGTAGCTCCACAATCTGACGTATGATATTTAATTATTGATTATCTTGATTCAGAAAAAAGAGAAGAAGTTTTCTACCATAGGAAAGCTTGAACTTCTATATTTCAATATTGAGTAAACAGAACAAACCCACAAGTACATGCTGTCTCAGCAAGCGTACAACTAAATGATTCTTCAAGTATATTTAATTATATAATAAACTTGTTACCAGACCATTACTTTATGTACAAAACATGAGTAAGCTCTATGTATATTAAAGGTTGAAAGATATATGATAACTGAAGTTATTATACAATACCAGATGTAACTGATTTAACTTTTAGTATATGAACAAATTATTTATATATTGATGACTTTGAAATAAAAACAACAACTGATTCACTTTCAGATAAACTTATCTTCGGTGATGTTATAGTAGATTGATCATGATTTATAACTACATTTAATAATTATAATACAATATCTTCACAAACAGGTAGACCAAATATAATATTAAGATGATCAGGTTCACCAAGTGTTGGTGAATGAATAGTTTGAGATTACTATGTAGACGATACAAACAAAAGATTCTACTGACCAAAAATAGAATGAGATTGGGGAAGTTCTTTCTCAATAGAATGAGCACCTTGAGATAATTGAGCAGCTTGAACAATAGCAGTATGAACTGTAAATACTTGAGTAGCTTGAAGTGATGTTGATATTGAAAACGTATGAACATCTAGTGAAGCAATATTAAACTTTACAATTCCAAAGTGAGATGCTTGAGATATAGCTGAAGCACCAGAATGAGAAGAATCAACAATCAAAGATAATACAATACCAGAATGAGTAACTGTTACAACAAATAGTTCAACATACATTAAAGTTACATTACCTAACTGAGACTATACAAAATATTTGCTAACAAAAATTATTGTAGCAGACGCTAATAATAATATTTACTCTGAAGATACACTAAGTTGAACATTCTGAGCAGATTGAATTGCATATGCTAATTGATTATTTGTACATAAAGTAACTTGATATACAAACTTTACAGGTACAGTAATGTATAAAAACTTTAGTAACCATGTAACATGAGTAAATACATTTAATAATACAACAATATTTAAATGACCAGTATCATTACAATATTATGTAACAACTTGAGCAACATTGTTTGACGTAAGTAAATGAACAAAGCAAGCTATGAACATTAGTTCATGAGCAGCAGAGACTTTAGATTTTACAAACCTAATAGCTTGATGTACTTTGTTACTAGCAATAAATGTAACAAGTTCAGCTATAACTCTTACGAAATGAACAGCAACTTGAACAGACCAAGACTGAGCACCAAAGAGTTATACATATTATAATATTTCTTGAGACACTTATCCTATTAACTTAGCAGTATGAACACATATATTCGTACTAGAAGTATTTACTAATTGAATACATATATCTTATGTAGGTGAAAGTGTAGCAATATAAAACAACAACCCATGACATTTTGAACAGCACTATTAATGAAAACAGAAAAGCCAATAAATCCTTTGGATATAACTTATGTTAGGCAATTTTCTGTAGAAAATACTTGAGTTCCAAGTGAAACTCAACCATCATGAGTAACAGTTAATGAACTTTGAACAAAATTAATTGTATTATGAGTTATAAACGCAAAAGCATATCAATATACCCTACCAACACCAAGTACATTAATATCTCCAACATATGATAGTGTAACGGTTGCTATATTTATAGATAGTATTAATCGTTTAAATTATTCTCAAATAAGAGGCAATTATTATTATCATGTAGATTTTTCAAATTTACATTGACACGCACTACCGACAGCTTGAGATTTAACTTCAGCTTGACCTCGTGTAACAAAATCATTTTGAACAGGAACGTGACCATTTTGGATAAACAAAGAATGAACAAAATTATTTATGATTGCATCAATTTGAGATAACCCATCTATTCGTTATTATGAATTCTCTACACCATTTGATGTAAGTTCAATATGAGCAACTGTTACTGCTTTTGGATTAACGTCAAATCGTATATATTGAATATCTCTATCCAATAATTTAAAAAACTTATTTATATTAAGTCGAGGTTGATGAACAGGATTAAATACAACTGCTAAAATAAAAAGATATGATATGTCTATACCGTGAGATATAACTACATTAGTTGATAGTTGATTAGAATATGATTACTGAGCATTAACAAATGAAACAGTATCTTGATTTGATATGAATGAGATAACAAAAAAAATGTATGTAAGTTCTGATTCCAATAAAATCGTAAGAGAATTTGATATATAAAAAAAAAGCTATTTAACTATAGCTTCTTTTTTTTTTGCAAATTAAAAGGAATATGGTATATTATATATGTTTATTTAATAATAAATTTAATATGAAAATTACAGTAACAGGTACAAGTACTACTTTACCAGATTTATTAGGTACTTCTTTTGGTACGTTAAGAAATGTAAAATCTGCAAAGATTGCTAGAGTAAGTATACAAAATACTTCAGCAGCAGATATATATATAGAAAATTGAGAAGACGCTACAGTCGATTGATCATATAAGTTATGACAAGATAGAGAAGTTGAAATGAATATAAATGATTTATCTAGACTATATTTTATAACTGCATGAGCTAGTTTAGACGCTAGGATTATAGCTACATAGAGTATTTTAATATTTAAAATAACTAAAGATGTTACAAACAACAATAGGATGACAGACTAGCGATACAGAAGAGTATGCTAATTCTACGTCATTTCCAACAGAATGAGTGGTATGAATAATTTATTTAGACCAATCAGATGAAAAATTATATAGATGGGATTGAACTTCTTATGAAGAAATAAGTCCCTCAACTAGTTCATCATTGCCATTTACTTTAAACGAAGCTCTTACAGCATGAGACCTAGTTAAAATAGTTAATGACTGATGAATAATAAGTTCTATTACAGATAGTAGATTCTGAACTGAAAATGCTTTCTCTAGTTCTATCCCAACGTGAGCAGCAGCTTCACAATTAGATACTAATAGAGTATTTATATTCTATGGTACTGAAGCAGTGGTAGCAACAATTACAGCATGAATAATATCATACTGAACTTCAGTAGATATATGATGAACTGTTTGAGAATTTTGAATAACAAAAATTGCTACAGATAAAGTAATGTTAGCATTTACTGATTACTCTAACTGACTAGGTAAAATATTTACAATAGCCTGAAGTGTTATTACATATTGAAATACATATACATTCCAAGCAGGTTGATATATGAAATGGATTAGACTATGTCCTGTATGAACAGACAAGGCTGTAATAGAATATTCAGACTGAAGCAATAGTTTCCATGCAACATTATCTGTTTGAACTGTTGCTTGAACAGTTATTACATTCTGAACTCCAGTAGATTTTCTAGCTGGTGAAGCATATGATCCATGTCTATCTCAATTAGGTACAGATAGAGCATTTATGGTATATGGAGATAATGTAAATTGAAATTGAAGATGAGCAGTAGTAACTATAATTTGAACTGTACCAACATTAAATACTCCAGAAATTATTAATGCACCATCAATAGAAATTACTAGATGTAAAACAATTGATACTGATACAGTATTAATAACATTCTTAGATTTCTGAAGAACTAAATTTATTAGTTGAAAAATTGCAACAATATCTTGAGTATGAATAGTATACTGAGCATTACAAAATGTAGTTGATATAGAAGTACTATGAGCTTGTATATCTAAAATATCAGCAACAAGTGCAACGATATCTTATTATACAACATCTGCTGCGTTTACTGAACACTTAACTATAACTTGAGACACAATAGCTTCAGACGCTGTTGTACAATTATCTTCAGAAACACAAACATTTATTGGATGTACTCCAGTATGATGAGATGTAGTATTAGATATTTATAGTAGTGCAACAGAATGAGTTGCTAAAAGTTATGAATATAGTGCTACACTAGAAAGTGTTGACGAAGCATGAATATTACAAGAAACTTGATTACTATCAGAATCAAAAGTAGTTGCATTAATATGATGAGTATCTACAATTCATACTTGATTAACTCCTTGAGTAAAACAATACATACAAACTGATTGAACCATTTGAACATGAGCTACAGCAAAACAATTAGGTAGATCAATAAGTACTACAAAAATAAATACTTGACAAAACAACTTATAATATGGAAGATTTATCAACAGCCAGCACATTAACGTCACTATCAGTTATATATATTTGTGGTTACCTATGAATAGATGTAATGTTGTTAGGACTCTATGTGGTATTGTTATGCATAGATTTCTTTACATGATTCCTCAAGGGAGTCATGTATAGGAATTTTAAATCCAGCATAGCAATTAACTGAGTGGCAAAAAAGCTTATATTAATTCTATTAATATTTTCAATATGAGTAACTTGAAAGATAGTTTGATTTGAAGATTTAACATGATTAATGAGTGCATCTTTTGCAACATTATGAATAGCAGAATTTTATAGTATACTTTGAAATATGTATGAAATAAAAACATGAAACAAAACAAAGGAATTTGATTGAGTTGCATTTTTAATTTCAGGTATAATGGAGTATATAGAAAATAAAATTAAAAAAATAGATAAAAATATAAACGATAGCAAAAATGATAAATGAACTTAATAACTTAAAGTGGAGAACAAAATTAGTTTTAATGTCAATTACGGTTCTCTTGCTGGTAGCAAACTTAGTATTGTTACAAAAGCTAGATGAACATGTAAGTATATGAAATAGATTTACATACAATGATTGAGTAGCACTATATAAATTAAATAAAGAGGGTTCTTTAAAAAATATAGAAGATATAATGAATGTATATGAATGAAAAAATACAGACTTCAAAGACTTCTTAATAATTAATCATAAATAATCATGACAGTATTTAACGATAAAACACTAGCAACTCTTGCTAAACAGATAGAAATGATATCTAAACAAACTGAAGCAATAGCTAACCTTAATGAAATTATAACAAACCAAACTAATTGAGAACAAAAAACTGTAATAGAAACACTATGAGAAGATGTTTGAGTACAGAACCCTTTCCAAGTAGATTGAGATAGTATTTATACAAAAGATATAGATGTTGCAAACTCTGATAACTGAAACTTTAGTTGAATTATTACAGACTATGTTGATTCATTAAAAACAGTAAACTCAGATGCAACAGCCAATAACCCAAAAATAATTAAGTTTTGGTTTAACAGGTCTATTTATTCTCATGGTATATGATTTTGATGTGATGATTTATTAAAATCATTCTGACCTTCAATAACAATAAAACTACTATGAAGTTGAGAAACTATAAGATATACTAAAACATTCCTAACAACTGACCCAAATAGTTTTGTTGCTGAATTTTGACCTAAAGTATTTAATTGAATTATATTAGAATTTAATACTGCATTAGAGGTTTGTCTTAGTAATATAACTATTGCTAAATCTCTTGAAACAAATTCAACACTACATTGATCTGACCCAGATTGAGACATAAAAGAAGTCCAAGTAACAACAGATTGAAACTTATCTATTTCTGATAACTCAAGTTGATTAGCAATTGCAGAATGAAAAGTATCTTGAAAAACATTTATACATAAATTCGGTACTGCTCCACTGTTTAATAAAAATGACTGATTTATCACAATATGGGATTGAGCAGAAGATTGAGAAATATACGAAGCAATGAGTATGACTTACTCACTTACTAACGATATAGATTTTATTGTATGTGATGAAATATGATTTACTGAACCAATGGAAATACAAGGATTAGATATAAATTATGAACTTATAATACAAACAATAAATCTAAATGGACAAACTCCAGTGCCCCTAACTACTAATCTAAGGAGAGTATTCAGGATGAAAAATGTTTGAACAGTAGATGTAAATAATAATGCTTTTATTTATGCAAGTGCCTTAACAGCAGTTGTATGATGAATACCTACAAGTTGAGCTTGAGTAAGAGCAGTAATCCATGCAGATAATAATCAAACTGAAATGGCTACATATACTGTACCAGCTTGAAAAACTTGATATGTAAGAGATTGGTATGCAAGTACAGCTTGAGCAAAGAAAGATAGTTCGCATACTATAAAATTATTTGCTAGACCATTTGGTCAAGTATTCCAATTAAAACATACAGCAAATATGTCGTCAGCTTCTTGAGCAATACAACACAAATATGTAGAACCAGAAAAGTTTACTGAAAAAACAGATATAGAAATGAAAACAGATACAGACCAAGACGGTACTTCTGTATCTTGAGGGTTTGATATAGTTTTAGTAGATAATGTATAAAAAATGTTTGATTGTAAAAAGTGTTGAAGATGTTGCAGAGAATTAAAATTAGAAATAATGGAACTTGATTTAATAAGAGAACCAAAATTAAGAGAGTACGCAATACAGATTACTATTTGATGAGAAGAAAAGAATAATCCGTTTGATCAAGCTTATATATTACCAAACCCTTGCCCGTTTCAAATAGATAATAAGTGTAGTATATACTGAACAAGACCAAATATCTGTGTTGCATTTTCAGATAAATGTATAATTAAAACTAAAGAATGAGAACAGTAGATAACATATTAGAATACCACCTAACAGAATTGGAAGTAAATCATTTGTTTATATCTTGAATAATAAATTGATGCTGAGCCAAAGGGGGAATTGACTTTGATGTAATAATAGAACAGAACATCAAACTAATCCCAGCGTTTAACAACGACAAAGCCAAACAATTATTCAACGACATAAGACAGATATGCTATGAGCATGACCTTGAGTTCAGATTTAAAAAATGATTTTATAAATCTAACTATAAGTTTGCAAGAAAATTATACAGGCTTCTAAGAGAAGCTAAAGTAGAATGGGTAACAAGAAGGCAGGCGTATTGAATTAGTACGATTGCCTTTTGTTTATTAAATAAACACGGTAAGACACCTTATAACTTAACATAAAAAGTAATGGAAAATAAGACAACAATAGAGCTACAAGAAGAACTAACATCTTTAATACAAAAGAAAAACAACATACCTAACCTAGTAAATATTGATTGACTTATTGAAAGGAAGAGAGATGAGATACAAGAACTATTAAAAATTAATATATCTGATAGCAAATAAATCAAGAAAATAAAATAGACATATAGTTAATAATTAATATAATCAATATATTATTTATTAACTATATTTGTGTGAAACCATATGATCAAACACTAGAGTACTATCTAAGAAACGGTTGTACTATAATAACATTACTAAATATAATAAAATATAAATTTGGAATAACAGTTCATTTAAACTTTATAATGAAGATAGCAGTATTCTTTGATAAATTAGAAAAATGGTTCCCAAAATCAGGAGCAATCTTTGATATCATATATAATGCGTTTGTAAATGAAATTAATAAAAAATTAAAACTAAACTTTGTATTAATTAAAGTTAGTGTTTATAGACTTAAGACTGATGATACATGAACATATTGATTCTGAACACCAAAATATTGTAGACCATTCAGTTTATGATTAGAAAAACAAGAGTTTACAATCAAGGATGTAACTAAAATAATGAATTATACTTGAACAGTTTCTAGTCATAATATGGCTTTTGATTGAAGTAAAGGATGATATTGTATAAATACAAACGGTAAGACTCCAACTAAAATGAAACTTGGTATATTAAAAGAAATGGCAACACAATGAATTATACGGTCACCAGTTAGAACTATTATACCAGCAGATGAATATACAAAAGAAGTATGTGACTTAACAAAAAGATTAGCATTCGCTGAAAGAGTTTGAACATTAAAATTATTAGATTTAATTTTAAAATGAAACAAATATTTTCCAAAGGCAAAATCTCTCTTCTACTATTGACGTAGTTAAAATTATTAATATAATAATATTATTATTTATTAATAGTACATATGAACAGATTAACATATATAGAAGATGATAAGAAAAAACATTGAAATCAATATTGTTTTTATAAATGTAATTGTTGAACAATTAAAAGTATAAATAAAAACCATGTTAAAAAATGATATACAAAATCTTGTTGATGTTTACATAGAGAAAAATTTAATAATTATTCACATTGATTAACAAAAACAAGAATACATACAATATGGACTTGAATGAAGCAAAGATGTAAAGTAGATAATAATTATTATTGAAAATGAATAACAATAAGTAATGATTGGAATAAATTTATAAATTTTTATAATGATATGAAAGAATCATATCAAGAACATTTAACATTAGATAGAATAAAAAACAATCTTTGATATTCAAAAAAAAATTGTCGTTGGGCTACACAAAAAGAACAACAAAGAAACAGAACAAATAATATAGTATATAAATGAAAATGTATAGCAGAATGGAGAGAACTACTTTGAATATCAAAATGAAAATTTGATAGGTTAAGATATGTTAAAAAAATTTCATTAGAAGAAATATTCTGAATATAAATTATTTTATTACTGACGTAATTAATCAATGGCTTTCGTAAATTGAAAAGGTGAAATAGTATCAAACAGAATAATAAAAATTAAAATAAAAAAGAAAGCTGATTCAATAGAATGAAGAAGCTTTTACTTTTTATGACCAAGAAACTTAGAGTTCCCATTATATGTATGACATGTAATAGAAGATATGTGAAAAACATTATATGTGTTTATAAGGAAACGTACTACTTGAGAATCAAAAGAATGTATTATCAAGAGAAGCATTATCACATTAGATAAAAAAAATGAATACTAATAAAATTATTGCACCAATATATTTGGTTAAAGAATATAAAACAAAAAAAAATAAAAACATATCATTAACAATGAATTGGTATAGGAATGCACACTTCATTGTAAATAATGAAATGAAAAAACAATTCAAAGAAATAATCTGACCTCAACTAATAGGTAAGACTTTTACATGAGAATTATATATCGAATACGATTTATATCGGAAAAGAATGTCTGACTTAGATAACTGGCAAGCAGTTGTAACTAAATATTTCCAAGACGCATTAGTAGAATATAAATGTATAGTTGATGATGACTTCAATTATATTAGAAAAAATTCATATGAAGCAATAGCAAAAGATAAAGACTATCCTAGATTTGAAATAACAATTAAACAATACAAATGAAAAAACATATAACAGTATGGTTACAGTCTAGGTTTAAAGATTGAACAGAATGATATTATGAATGTGAAAAATGTTGAATGAACAACTGATGTGACGTTCACCACATCGTTTCTAGAAGGTATCAGGGTACAGACGTAGCCGAGAACCTTATAATGTTATGTAGAGAGTGCCATACGTGGGTACATGCACACAATAATGAACTAGAAAAAGCCCTATTAGTATTAATAGCACAAACTTCTATCATACAACCTACTCTATTGTAGTTCAAAACAATGCCTCAATATCTAATTTGAGGTATTTTTTTTGTGCTCTTGGTTTACCATTAGCTAAAACATACTCAGTATAGACAACTGGGTCGTTAATTTCAAGAACCATATCTATATCTTTATTATTTACGTATGGATAAGCTTCCTTAACCTCTGTGATTGACATTAGCATTTGTAATATTCTTAAAAAGTAATATAGTATAAATACATTATAACTAATTAATAGAGAACATGAAAAAGAAATGTATTAAATGTTTCGAAGAGAAAGAATACAAATACTTCAACAATGACAAGAGAAATAAAACTTGAGTGAAGTGAACTTGTAAAAGTTGTATTAAATTATATAGGAGAAATAACCCTATAAACAAAGAGAAACAAAAAGAATATGACAAAAATAGATATCTATTAAATAGAAAAGAGATTATAGATAGAAATATTTGTTATAAAAATAATAATCCTGAGCAAACAAAAATAAGAAACAAGGAATATTTAATAAAAAACAAAGAAAATAGAACAAAGTATAATCAAAAATACAATATAGAGAAAAAATTTAAAATAATATGTCATAGATTAATAACAAAGTTTTTTATACAAGAATGAAAAACAAAACCAACAAGGTGTTATAATTGTAATATTGAATGAACAAAAATTCATTTACATCATTATGATTATAATAAGTGGAATGAGATTTATCCATTATGTCCGTCTTGCCACGCAAAAGTACATAGTAAAATAAATACATTAAAAATTGATAAAGAACAAATTTTAATATTAACATAAAGAGTATGAAGATATATTTCAAACAAAGCGTAGTAAGTTGATTATACTGGTATACAAACCTAGGTGATAAACATTTAACACTTAGGTTCGCAGGGAAACCTAGCTTTTTACTAGAGCAATATATAGAAAAGCACTGATTAGAAGAGTGAAGGGCTAGATATAAAGAACTATTAGAACTATTAAAAAATATAGGAGACAATGGTAAGTCACCATTTGTTTTATATCACAACGATTTAAATTCTTAATAAAAACAACATGGCAATTCAAGATGACTTAGTAGTAGCTACTGAGGAAAACAATGATTTATGATTTATTGATAAAGCAAAAGACGTAGCATGAGATGCTATAGATTTTGTACAAGAAAAATGATGACAAGCTATAGATTTCTTACAAGACAAGGGTTGAGAGGCATTAGATGTTGCTCAAGAATTTGTATGAGATATAAAAGAAAGTTTATTTAAACAAGATACTAAAGTAGAACTTGAACAATCAGATGTAATAAGTGAACAATGGATTAAAAATAGTAAGCTTATAGATTCAACAACAGTGTGGGATTCATTTAGAGATATGTTTAAATGAGTTAAATCTAGTTATGACCCAACAGTAGATAAAGATATAAAAGATCTTGCTACATTTAATAAAATGCAAGAGTTAAGAAAAGTATATAACGATTCATTACAATGAGTAACTAAAGAATACAATGAAACGGTAAAAACTATAAATGCAACAGATAAACCTACAAAAGAAATATTAGCAGAAAAACTTAGACTAGAATCATTAATGACTTCAATGGAGTATGAATATACTTTAAGTGAAAACGAATTAATTTCTATAGCTATAAAATGAGAAGACGAAAAAACTAAAAGAGATAAATTAGATTATATAAATAATCAATTAGATACAGGTTGAACTGCATATAATGAATGACAGGTAGAACTAAGAAATTCTATAGAAGCAGACAGTTATGTTAATTGAATTATAAGAGATAAATCAACAGACTTAACTTGAACATGAATCACATGAAAGAATATAGAATCAATCAGATGAGTATTGTCTGGACAACTAGCAAACACAAAAACAAACAGAGAGAGAACAATGGAAGCTGCAGTTGATTCATGAATGGATCAAGCATGAGTTGAAGAGTTAGTAAAAAAATATAATGAATTTGAGGCTCTACAAGAAGATTATATAGAGGCAACATTCAGTTGAGTATATGCTTGATTAACTTGAGACGAGTTAGTTAATTCAGTAGCAACAACAATGTGAGATCAAAAAGTATTTAATATGTTAGAGTTAGAATGAAACTTAGTCCCAGACCAACTACTGACTACTTGAAAAAGTAACTTCTTTTGAAATCATAAATTTGTATGATCATTACAATTAATTAGTTGATTCACAACTAAGTGAATGCAAGCAGTAAAAGATTTTAAAAATGATAAACTAGGAAGAGATAATGAAGACTTACTAAGGCGTGAAGCTACTGAGTTAATGACATTCACACAATCATGATTAAGGAAATGACTTACTTGGACTTTATATAATATAGATGATTTATTTTTAAACACAGCTTGAATATTAGCAACGTCAGCATTACCAGCATGACCAGCAGCACTAGGTTGAAAACTGGCTTGAAGAGTTATAACAGCTAGTCCACGTACACTTGCGTTATATAAAAAATATAATGCATATGTTAAACAAAGTAAACTAGCTACGTTCTTAATGAAAAATAAATATTTATGAGCATGAAACTTAATAACAAATGTAACAACTTGATTAGTACCTAATATATTAATTGATACTGCAGCAAAGGATACAACATCTGAAGCAAGAATATTGTTTGGTATGATGAATGATGTAATGTTTTGACCAGCGTTTGATGCTATCATATGAGGTTGAGCGAGGGTATTTACTAAGTGAGTAAAAACATTTGGTTGAATAGCTGAATCTACTATAGTAAAAAATATAGCAGATCAATTTGATATGCCGACAAAAGAAGCAGAGGAATTATTTAAAACATTAGATACTTGGAGGACTGTTACTTGAATAGACTTACCAACAGAAGGTGAACAAATAAAGTTTGTTAAATCAATACTTGATGATTTGGTACAAGCAGAGGGTTGAGTTATAGATAGAAAATGAATCATAACTAAGTTCAAAGAAGACGCACTAAGTATAACTAAGTTAGATAAATGATTAAGTGAAATTGTTACAAACAAAGTAAAGTTAAAGGATTTAGATTTATCTTTAAATTCAGTAGAATCAATACAAGCAGAAAGATTATTCAAACCATTTGAAACAGCAGATTATCAAACAAGAGATTGATTCATAAGTGATGTATTATCAAATCTTTGAGTACCTAAGGTAGATATAACTAGAAATAAAGCAGAAACATTAGAAGTATCAAGTAGCTTATATGATTTAGCTAAGTCAATAACTGAACAAATAAAATGAGTAAAAGATACATGAACATTAACAGCAGACAATATAAGTTTATTAACAGACATAACAAGATATAACAAACTTGTAGATGTATTAGCTAGTAAATATAATAAAGTAAAACAAACAGTAGAACTTTATTTAAAAGACTGAGAAAAGGTTACAATGGATGTAACTGACTTAAAAACAAAATGAGTTAGAATAAGAGACAAAGAAGATAATGCATTGTTTCGTACTACTTCTATACATAACAAACTAAAGAACTTAGAGTATGAAGGTATACCAGATTCTGTAGCAAAATTCATAAGATTCAGAGGAGGTAACCTGTGAGCAAAATTAACTGCAGAAAATTTAAGTGACACAGTATATTGGATTAACAGAATAACTTGAGTTAAACCTTCAATTATAAATAAGTGAAGCGTAAGTAAGTTTGAATGATTGATTTGAATTTATCAAGATATAGAAACATGATTATATAAAATCTATGTATGAGGAAAATATTTAAAAAATATGGACTTTAATCATAAGTTATCTGTTGAGATAGAATTATCTTGAGCTGATTTCATAGCAGAACAACAAAGAATTAAAAAGATAAATGATAAGAAAAGTAAATTTGAAACTAAAGAAAAATTAATAAAACAAGATGATAAACCAGTTACTCCAACGGTAGCAAATTCATGAACATTTACACTTACACAATCAGAAGTTCCAAAGGTAGATATTAAAGTGGCTGAAGAAACTAAGAAGGTTACAACAAACAAGGTTGAACTAAGTAGAGAAGAAATACAGGAAGGAGAAATAAATAAGGCGATCTGGAATAGAATAATGTTATCTAATAAAGAATTTACTGCAGACGAGTTTGATAGAATGGTTGCTTCTGAAGCAATTAATCTTAAAAAAGTTATATCAACTAAAGATAACGTTCTACGTAATGCGATAACATTAAAAGATATAGCAGAATTAAAATCATATGTTAGTACAAAAATGATAACACATTTAACTCCAGCGTTTAATCAAAGAGAGTTAAATCAATTTATGTGACTACTAGATGAAACAGTTTGGAGTAATGAATGATTAAATTTATTATCAAGATTCTCTAGAAGTATAGACGAGAAAACAAATAAAGCAGACACATTATGAAATTTAATGGAAAGTCTTGCATTGCATTCAGCTTATAGATTTAAATCATTGGATTTATCTTGAGATATAATAGAAGCATTATCTAAGTATTGAAATAAAATAAAAGCAAAATGAGCTATTATTGATTTATTATTGTGAGCTCACCCAATTAATGCATTATCATTAGTATGAATTAAAAAATGAGCTAAGAATATAGTAAAAAAAATACAGGATTTAACTTGAGTTAAAATAGATAATCCTATATTAAAATCTGCAGACAAAGATTTATCAAAATTCTTAGATAGTTTAATACAATCAAAAATAATCAAATGAGAAGTTAGTGATGAATTCCTATCTACTTATAAAAAAAGAGTTACAGATACTTTATTAACAAGAGTAATCTGAGCTAGAGATGCATACCTTGGTTGAATAATGAGACAGGTATATGAATGAGCAGACTCTGTTGATTCATTAATGACAGTATTAAAAAACAATTCAATAGAATGATTAGACGAATTACAACTTACACATGCAAATGAATTTGAAGAATTAATATTAGATGCAACTAGTTACGATCAAATCAAATGAATATTACAAGAAAGAAAAGATATAAAAATAACTGAATCTATTAGACGTAATATACAAGAAAAATTAAACCAATATAACGAAAAAGATATAGAAGATATAGATACAACTATATGAGCTTGGGTAGAGGCTAATAAAAAAATAGAAGAATCTTATGAAGAGGTTACGGCTAGACTTATAAAATCACCTGATGAAAATAAAGTATTTGAAGAAGAAGGATTTTATATATGAGACAATATAGTAACTAAATCATTAAATCATATTTTGAATCCTAGTTCAAAAGCAGAAATATTTGAAGATTGAATAGCGAAAGAACTTTCCAATCTTATGGATAAAAATATATTATGAAATAAATATGAAGAATGATTCTTTGAAGTAAATAAAAAATTAAGAGATGAAAATATAACTACAAATGATTTAATTAAATATGAAGACAAGTTAGAAAAATTACAAGAAGACTTATTTAAATTTATAAATCCAGTTAAATCTGAATGAAAGAAATTAACTAGTGAACTTATTTGAGAAATAGAAGGATGACTTGCAGTAAGAAATACAGCATTAAAGAAAATATTTAAATGAATAAAAGCACATGTAGCAAAATGACATGAACTATATAAGGTAGTTGATAAGGCATGAGACTATTTAAATCCTAAACAAATAACAGATTCAATATTTAGTGATAGAGCAAAACTTGGATCATATGAAAAAATATTAAATACATTACAAAACAGAGTTAAATTAAAACCATTCCAATGACTTAAAATAAACTTAGAATGAAATTCAATAAAAAGATTTTCTTGATTAGAAGAAGATAAAACATTGTTTTCTAAGCTTCTTTCAAAAGAAATATCTGATGGTAAATTAAATTTTACTCCAATAATAGTTGACGGTTGAAGTAAGTTACATAGATTTATTTGAAAACTAAGAGAAAATAATATAGAAGCAAATAATTTATTCAAATATTTAAAAGACAACTGACAAGATTGAAACGGTAAATTACTTACTAGATTAAAAACATTAATAGAAAAAGATTTAAAAAAGAAATGAATAGATGAAACAGCATCTCTAGAACAAATAGGTACAGCATTCTGATTCTCAGAAGATTCATATCTATTAACTCTTAATATTTGAGATAAAGATTGATTATGAATTTGATATAATACAGATAAGTGATATGCAAAATGATTATGATATGATGAATTAAACACAAAAGTAACAGAAGACTTCAGTAAAAGATTCAAATCAGTATACAAATTTCAATGAAAAGATTTGAAACCAAATGTAATAGGTAAAAGAATATCTGTACTTACACATGAGGATACTTCAATGACACCTTGAATTAATGTAAAAACATTTGATTATATAGTTGAAGAACTAAATGTAATAGAAACATTTTTAAAATGAAATAGAACAGATTGAATAAACCCATTTTCAGATATTGAAGAAAAAACAATAAGAAAAATATTAGCAATAGAAAAACCTACTGTTCCACAACAATGAGAATTAGTAGCAATATACGAATGAAATTTAGAAATTAATGATACTTCTATAGTCGATTTGTATTCTAAGACACCTGAAGATATTGTTAAAGCTAAATATAAATATTTAACTACAGCAAATACGGATGGTGTATCAATGCAACATAACACAATGAATAAGTTAATGGCACAGTATCAATGATACGTACATAAGAACGCCCCAGTTAAATATCATTACGCTGAATTAGGTAAAGATTTAAATAAAACTTTATGGGTTCCATATTCAAAAATAACAGAAGATAGTTTATCAAAAGCATTATTCACAAATTGAGTTAACTCAAAATGATATGCAATAGATGCAACTAGATTAGTATGAATAGAATCTAAAAAACTTGGTAAATGAATTTACGAAAAATTTACTTGAACTCTACCAGAATTTATAGACGAAACATGAGTTAAAAGAAAAATACTAGGTTGGAGAGAAGTACAAAGTAAATACAACAGACCAGCTTCAGAAGAACATTATATTCAATGAATAGATGTAACATGAGTTACAAAACAAGTTACTGCACAATCACACGCTGTAGCAAAGAAATTAACTTCAGCTTATGAATTAAATGAAATAGCAAAAGTTCAAAAAGAATTAACTGATACATTTAATCTAAGTAAAGATTTACCAATATCTACTAGATGAGAATATAATAAATTCTTAAACAATATTAAAAATGAAGTTGAAATAGATAATCTATGAGATACTCAAAGACAATATGCTAAGAAAAGAATAATGAAGTTATTAAGTTTCTTTGAAAAACCTAAAGAAGATTTCTTATGATATAGATGAAAAATGCTACCAAGAGCTACATATATCACAGAAGACTGAGTAAGTAAAATTACAAAGAATGATGAAGTATATGTATCAAAAGCTAGATATCTAGACATAGTAAATACATCTTGAACAATAGCAGTTAATAAAATAAGAGACGGGAAAGAGGTATTAGATCATTATGTTATGACATACAGAAGTCCAGTAGCTAATTTTGAAAATGTTACAATGCATAGATTAGTTATAGATAAATCAATGATGTCAGACTGAGTATCTGCAGTTAGTCCGTTTACAGCAAACGTATTAAAACAAGCAGATTTCGATTGAGATACATTGAACATGGTTTATATAAAACCATGAGTACATTCAGGTTGAATTTCTAGTGCACTATCATTTATATTAAAAAATGATAAAGCTATAGATATGGATATAACTGATATTACAAAAACAATATACGATTCAAGTATTTCATATGAAATCAAAGAAGCAAAAGCAATGGAGTTCATTGAAGAATTCATTAGAAACAACAATGATATAACAATGCCTTCAGTTGCTGTAGCTCAAGTAGATGCTTGAGACTTAAAGAAAATATTAGAAGACTTACCAGATTGAGCAGCTTTAATCAAAGCAAATACAGACGCAATAGTATGAAAGGATTGAATATCATTAGTGTCTTCTGCAACTAGAACATATACATGACTTAGAGATATGGCATGGGAATTCAAAAATAGTAACATAACTTGAGTTTGAGATACTGAATTAGCAGAATTATTATCATTAACAGAAGGATCAAAAGAACTTATAGAAATAAAATGAATGATTAATAGAATGGACTTAACTAACAGAGATTACTCAGTAGACTCTGCAAGTTTAAATCAACAAACAGTTGATGCAGCTAAGGTATGAAACATGCCTGAGGGTTGGGAAACTACATTAAGAGAAGTTGCTTTATGAACGAATGGTTCAAAAGACTTAGATAAATATCTAACGAGTCTTGCTACTTCATATAACAGTGTATATGACTGAAGTAATATATATAATTATTTTAGAACATATGACTTTGATACAAAAAAATTAGTTCCAATTAAAAAATATTCAAAAAATAATTATTGGGAAAAAACAATATTCTGAAACAATACAAATCTAAAAAATTCTATAGTAGATTTAGCTACAATATTAGATAGTGATTTAGCTAAATGAAAAAAATCATATGACGAATGGTATAGACAAATAGAATGAGTTGACGTACCAGACCAATTATGATTAGTAGAAATAACTAAAAGTGCATTACCAAAAGAAGATGCATGGTTAGCTGATTTAGTTATATATGGTCATACTCCATATAAATTAGATAAAGTTAAAATAAAAAGAACTGAAGCAGGATTACCTTTGTCAGTAGAAGGTTGATTCACGTGAGCATGAATGTATAAAAAATGAGCATACTTCCAAAAGAAGTACGAATGAAAACCAGAAATATTTCCAAACATGTCTGAGAGAGAATTAAGAGACATGTGAGTAACATTCAAATGAGGTGAAGTTACATACAGACAAGATGAATATTATTATTCAGACACATATCTAAATACAATAGAACCTAACTTTAAAGGTTATTCATGAAAAGATAAATGAATAGGTATAACTATATCATTACCTGAAAATAGAAAGAAGGCAGACTGATTAATAGATTTACTTACTAGTAAATTAAACAACAAAGGTTGATATCTTAAAAAGCTTTCAGATGAATGAGCTGAATTATCAAGAGAAGAAATGAGTAAAGATAATTTAATTAAAATGTTACATGCTGCAAAAGGTAGTAAATTAAAAGATGAATATTTTAAATGGATTATATCAGGACATATGTTCCCATCTAAAGTGGTGAACAGAGAAACTAATGCAGCATTAATTAATTCTTCTATGGTTCAACAAAAAGAATTCCTAGAAGAAAACTTAAATTCTCCAAAGGTTAATGAACAAATAAGAGAACAGTTCTGAGATATATTAGATAGTCTATGAAACTTTGGTAGAATAGAATCATTAAAACTATCAGACAATAACTTAGTTGTAACAACTACAAGCACAGACATAGTGCCTATAAAAATAGATTTAGACGGTAAATTGTATGACATAGGAGTTGTTGATAATAAAGTATACATAACTGACGAGACAAACAAAAACCTACTAGAGAACAACATAACAATAAGAGAAGGTGTTAATATAGTTAATGAATTTAAAGTTGCCCCATTAGAAGCAGACGATGCATTAATAAAAGAACTTTGAGTTAATACAGTAGATGTTAGAGACAAAGAAGTAATACTAGATAAATATCTAGATGATGTATTTTCTACAGCAACATTAGTTAATTCTAAAATAGCTTGAAGATATTTCAAAAAAGAATTATTAAGAAACGAATACATATCATTTGGTATAAAACCATGAACATATGATAAATTAGATATACTAAGAAGAAAATATGAAACATCATGATTAGACAATTGAGTATCAAGAGCAATAGATAACCTAATATATTATTGAAGAAACTGAGACATAGACCCAGACAGTTATAAGAAGTTTACTTCAGCAGCAGAACTTGATTATATAAAAGATATGCAAATGTTCTATGATACATATCTAGCTTCACACGTGAACACAAAGAAAATAAATATACCAAGAGGTTATATGAATGGTTCAATAATAGAAGACTTAGTTTGATTAGAGATTTGAAGAACTGAGAAGATTGCATTCTTAGAACAATGAATATTTAAACTAGAATGAGAAAAAGGATTTAATGCCTATGCAAAAAAAAGAATGTGAAAAGACTTTAAAGATTGAACACTTTCAACATACCATAAAGTATTACAGGCTGCAGGACTAGAAGAAAAAGGTGAAGTGTATTCAAGAATAGTAAATGATCTATATGGTTGAATCTTTGAAGTTAACCCACTTAAAAAAATATGGTGAGGTAAGTTATCAATGATTAGAAATATGGCATACCAAACTGTATATGGTTGGTTATCATGGTTCACTCACTTAGGTTGAGCTATAATTTGAGTATCTCAAATACCAGTTGAGTTCTTAAGAATACAATCATTATCAAGTAATCTACCTGTTTTTGCAAAGCATGCAGAATTAGATGCACTAGTAAATAAATATTGAATACTAAATAATGTATGAATTGAAACTGCATTAAGAGTTTGACCAATAGAAATAAACGCACCAGTAGTACAAAAATGAATATATAATATATTAGATAACCTATGAGCAATATTCTGAGCAAACAAACATGAGAAATATTTATATCTTATGAGAAGGGCTGCAGCATTTGCTGGTAATCCAATGGTGATAACTGATTTAGTACTAGACGCTTCAAGGAAAAGAGGAGCTATATCAGATACAATATTCTTGTTATGATTCGATAGTGTTGATTCATTTTCAAAACATTTAGATTCACTAGATGTATTCTCAAGAGATTCATTACTTGCAAAAGTAAGACTACAGGCAAAGATGACATACACTGATATCTCAGGTTGAGTAACAGCAGGGTCATACTTATATAGAGATTCATATCTATCAAGAAGGCTAATGCCGTTCAACTTCCTAATGGGTTGGGGTAACAGAGTTGCTTCAAGTGCACTAGAAGATGCAGGACTATTCGCTAAGTGAATGAAGAAAGCAATATATGGTGATATTAAATGAGGATTTGATCTAATGTTTAATAAATCTAAAGCAATGCAAAAGTTTGTTGAAAGCACAATTATGACAACTTGATTGTATGTAAAAATGTATTCAACAGATGATTACCACGGAGAATTTGAAAAGAGAAAATCAATTACAGATTTCATAGCATGAATGAATGCTAACTTCATAGCAATATGAATGACATTCCCTCACCAAGTTATTAAAGCTTGAATAGAATGAACGTCTTCAATAGAAACTAGAGTTGCTAATATGATTAACGAAGTAATGATTAATACATTTAGAGAACTTGATATAGTAGAACTACTAACAGAAAACATAGTTGATCGGGTTAAATGAGATAGAGATTCTATATTCGATTCAATCATGGAAGCAATCTCAGCTAAAGCAGGTAAATGATTATTATATAATAAAATGATTTGAGCCTCAACTCTATACTGAGAATTCAGAGAGAGAGATGACATAGCAACAATGCTATCGTTATGAGTTGAATCTTCAGATGAAAAGTTATACTATAAATTATATGCAGAGTGAAAAGATAAATTATTAGAATGATTCGCTGAGTCAGGTAACCATGTACGTGTGTTACTAGAAGCAATTAAATCTACACCATTCCTAAATTTATTATTAAGGAATACAGATTTTGCTTCATATGATGTATACGAGAAAGAACAGAAAGCTTTCCTAGATCATATTCATAGCAGAGAATTCAATGATTTGTTTACAAACATAGACTGAGCAATATGAAAAATAAAAGAAGCTTGATACATAGATGATTTATATAAATCAATGTTATCATATACATACCCAGCAGGTTTAGACTCAGCTACAAAAGCTATGTATAAATCTAGTATCCAAAATCTAACAGAAGATATGGTAGTAGATAGACTAAGAGCAAGACACTGAAATGAATATGAAGCCATAGTATACGGACAAGCAGATTGAGGATACGAATATATGTATGACGCAATGACTGAAAACCAAGCACAGATAAATCAATTAATGATGAAGATAGAATCTGATAGCCCAGCAGCAGCACCATATATACTATGACAAATATTAAAACAAAATCTATATACATTTGAAAAAGCTAATGATGATGCAAGATGAATAAGTTGAATAGCAGACTCTACTACAAAAGAAGAGTTAGACGTATTCAAAGCAGTTCAATTGAAATTCTACGAACCATTACTTAGAGCTTCGGCTGCAACTGAATGACAGTTGGCTTGATATTTAGCTATATCAACTAGTCCTAAGTTCATAGATACAATACTAACTGGTTCTGAATATATTAAAGATACAGTTTGAGATAGACTTATGACTGAGATAGCTGTTGCTAGATCAATTGAAAGGTGAGAAATAAATACTTGATACCTTACAACTAGAATGGCTACTATAGCAAATAAGTTTAAAAGAGCACTAGCTGAATGAGATATAGATGAAACAGTATACAAGTCTAAGATGTTAGATTTCTTCAATACAATATTGGATAAAACTAATAACGCTTGAATAACTGCAGACCAGAAACTAGAAATGAAAACAGCAGCACTTAAATCATTAGGTGAAGATGCAAACATATTATACGAAGACCCATTATTAAATGCTGGATTCGAATGAGCAAGAGTAAACTTAATGCATAAACTATTTGATACAATAATAGATTTAAAACCATTAGCTGAACAAGCAAAGGTTGATCTAGCATTATCTACTGGTAGAATAACTGCAGGTCAGAAATGATTTATCAAAAGTAGTTCTGCATACAAACCTTGATTTGCTAAACAAATGTGAGGAATGATTCCACAAATGAGAAGCATGCTAACTAATCCTAAGAATGGATTCAGTAAATCATTCAAACCATGAATGAGTTGATATAATCCAAACACAGTTATCAGACCATTAATGATATCAAAAAGTAAACGTCCAATGTGAGTTGAAGAATTCAGGAAACATTTGATGGAACAAAGAAGTCTTGGATTGATTAGAGCTACTAAGAAATACAAAGCACCAGACAAATATGTTAAGGTTGCTAGAGCAGAAAGTATAAAGGTAGAAAAAGAACCATACTTAAAACCAATCTTTGTACAAAGAACAAAATGATTATTATCATCACTTCCATACAATCGTAAGTAGTTCACAATAATAACTTAAGCATACCCCCTTCGGGGGGTTTTTCTTTCTTTTTGTGTTTTTTATTTGCAATATTTAAAAAGCCGTATATAATATATGTACGTAAAAAATTACATCTTCTAACATAGCAAAAAGCCTACAGCAGGTGTAATGCAAAAACATTGACGTTAGAAGCAATGTTTTTTTGCACACATTACTCGTATATTAATTAGGGACTAAAAACACCTTTCTAAATTCAAAATAGCTATTAAAGACTGAAATGCTGGTTAGGTACAATTATATAATTTATGTTGAGGTAGAAACTTATGATAGCCTCCCTTACTATAACGATAGTATTGTTACAATTATTATTTATAATAAGACATAAATTAGTCAGGGAACTAAGAACAGATTAATGATCACCCCGTGAGTCTAGAAGAGTTTGTATATTCTAGATTGAATTAATGGAAACATTAGTTTAAGTTGATAGTAACTTCACATGACAATATAGTTAAAGTTAATATATGGTGAAGGATAACTGATAGAGAACAAGTATCTCTTACTGTAAAGATACCCGAAAAGTCTCCTGAGTTTTCAATATCTCTATTCGAGATACTATAAATCAACAAGATGGGAAAGTATTTTTTAAAATTAGAGTATGTATAAATTTTTTGTAGTTTCAAATAAGATGTTAGATAAATTAAATCCAGTATGAATATCTTTAAATTATATTTATATATATATGGTATGAGAATGAAATAATTTTAATGAGAGAAAGAATTTAATTACAAAAAAATTAAAATTCAAAGATATACAAAAATTAATGGAACTAAGTTTTGAATCTTTGGATGTAATTAAACATGATTATGGTAGTTGGTATTGAATAGATATAGAAGAGTTAAGAGATTTATGAATTAATTTTATAGATTCTTATTTTACATTAGAGTGAAGAAATTTATTAAAAAAATTAAAATAGTATTTAATTTTAAAAAATAACCAATAGTTAAAGAAATATTTGTATTTATTAACAACCGATAGAACATGAAGTTTTTTACATTAAAGAAATTTACAATAGAAGAGTTAGATAGGTTCACTTGATTTGTTAATCAATGTAAACCACAAGAACACATACATATATTACTAAACAGTGAATGATGAGATTCAACTGTTTGAGATGCAATAACAACTATAATAAATGAGAGTCCTGAACAATTTTCAATAACAGTAATGATGGCAATAAGTGCAGCATTCGTATTGTTATTAGATATTAAAAGTTCAATAGACCTTTTGAATAATTGATTTTGTTTAGCTCATAAAGGAGGTTGGAAAGTATTTGTAAGAGACTGATGTACAGTTGAAGACGAATATTCAGCATTCCAAAGACAGCAATTAGCTGCAGCAATAGAAGATGTAAGTTATCTAACTGAAAAGGAAAAAAAATTATTCAATGATTGAAAAGATGTATATCTTAATAAAAGAAGAACATGAGAAATATTAACTTATAAATGAAGAACATACTCAAAAGAGGATGATACTTATGAGTTTATATCAGAATAATTTTTAATCGACACACGTATATGGAAACAAGACTTATTAATTGAGATTGTATAAAAGTAATGAATACCCTAATAGAAGACGGAGTAAAAGTAGATTCACTAATTTGTGATATACCATTCAACCTTGTTCAAAAATCTTGAGGTAGTATACATTTATTTAGACAATCACAACAAGATTGAACAGACACAGTCACTGAGGAATCAATGTCATTTGACACTTGATTTAATCAAACACTATGGATTAAGAAGGCATGTAAATTATTAAAACCATGATGAACAGTTATTATATTTAATGACTGGATGAAAATGGAAAGTTTATGTAAAGAGCTTGAAAAAAATAAAATTAAAATTAAAAGTTTAAACCATTGGGCTAAACGTAACCCGATGCCAAATGAATGGCGTAGACGTTTTGTTACTTGAAGAGAATACTTTGTATTCGGAACTAAGAAATGAGCAACGCATACATTTAATGTAGACTATCCACATAATTGAGACATTAGATTATGACTTACCCCTAAGTGAGAAAAAAAATATTGAAAACATGCAAACACTAAGCCTTTAGCTTTAATGAAAGAAATAATAAAAATTGTAACTAATCCTTGAGATATAGTATTAGATCCATTTATGGGTTCAGGCTCTACAATAATAGCTGCAGAATTACTATGAAGAAAATGAATCTGAATAGAATTAGATACAGCGTACTATGAGGTAGCTGTAAATAGATTAGCTAATAAAGATAAATTTAAAATAAAAGAATATGAGCACAACAAAATATATGCACATAATAACAATTAAAATAAAACAATGCATAATTACAATAAAGTGCCATACAGACCCCACCCATTACCAACGATAAGAAAAGTAGAGATTGTAAGTATAACTAAAGGACAACTACAGAATCGTATGATTTGAGATATTGTATGACCCTTTATTGTATGATGCAAACATTGATGAGAACTATGTCTTATCAAAAATAACTTAAAGAGATATTATTAAACAGAGAATTATGCACAATATTTATATTATATCAGATAGCCATTTTAATCATCCAGCTATAGTAGATGTATTTGAATTCAGAAAAAAAGATTACTGAAGACAAATTTGTAGGAAGGTAAAAAACAATGTTCCAGAAACTTCTACATTAATACATTTATGAGATGTTATATTTTATAAACATTGAGAACTAGAAGACTATTTGAAAAGAATGGGTAACTGTAAAAAGATACTTATTAAATGAAACCACGATAAAAAGAGTAATAGTTTTTATTATAGTAAATGATTTAACTTGGTCTGTGACGAGATTAAAATAGGAGATGTAGTATTTACACATATCCCTAAGTGAACATTACTTAAAAACGAGATTAATGTACATGGACATTTACATAATAACCATAGACATATAAATGAATATACAAATGATCCAAGTAGATATATTTTATACGACGCTATGTCTGAGAATTTTATGCCTCGTAGATTAGATAAACTAATAAAAGAACATGAAAAAAAGATTAAATCAATGGTCAATAAAACATAATGAATGCATAAGCTGTTGAAAAACAACACATAAACATGCTTCAAGATGACAATGCTTCAAGTGTTACGACACAGTAAGAAATGAAGAAGAGGAAAGAAAAGCAATGAGAAGAGCTTCTCAATTAAAATCTATGGATAAAAATAGTGAAGTAATAAAATTACTAGCTAAAGTTAAATATAGATTAGCAAAATGATATCCTTGTTTAAAACTAATGGTAGGTAGTGAAACAAAATATTTACCATTTGAATCATTAGAAAAACCAAATGTTCCTATATGATTTAAACAAGATGAATATTTAAAAAACAAAATGGCTTTTAATTTATTAAAGAAATATTATACAAAATCATTAACTATTTAAAAATGGGAATAGAAAGAATACATATTTGTAATCGATGTAAAGAAAAAGTTTATCCAAGTGAAATTAAATGATATTCTTTTGAGTGTGATAATTGTGACGAAAGTTTATTTTCTTTTGAAACAACAAAAATATAATTTTATTGACACTAATAAATAATTAACTATACTATTGTGAATAATAGTTAATTAAATATTATGCAAGAAATAATAAAACCAGACAGAAACGAAATAGCTATTGTAAAGGAACTTGAGAAACAGTGACTTAATGATAGCTTTATTGTTTGAGTATTAGCTCACATAGCTAACAACGCAATAACACAAAATAACCAATGAACAGAAATTGAAGATTTTAATGTAAAACTTAAAGCAATTCAAACAATAGTAAAAATAAAAAACTGAGACAAAGGTTGACCTAATATAAACTTAAACTTTTTTAAACCACCAGACTCTAATAAATTAGAATACTAAAAATAAAATATGGAAATTTATTTAATTAATAGTGTTGGTTTATAGATACGGCTTCTATAGTAATCCCACCCAGCATATTTCTATTTTATAAGCGATATAAATGGACGAAGAACAGTTAGAAATAAATATTAGATTTAGTAACCTGTACTCAACACTATACAGTGTTCCGACAAAGGATATAACGTACAGTGATTTATACAAATCTGAGAATTTCAAAAAATGGTTACAGAAACCAGAGTTTGGATTATACCTATGGAGTAATTCGCCATGAAGTTGAAAGACAACTACAGCTATTAAATTAGCAAAACACTTAATGAATAAGTGAAAACGTGTTCTAGCTTTATCATTAATAGATTATAAAAGTCATTTAAAGAAAACATTCTGAGTCAACGATAAGAAGGTAAAGAATTTCTACGACTATATATATAGATACGACTTTATATTACTAGACGATATAAGCTACTGAGTTTCAGGAGATTGGGTACAAGAGATAATGAAAGACTTATTAGACGTTGCTTTTAACAATAAGAAGCCGATACTAATATTAACAGCTCAAACAGATGTATGAAACCTGCCAATACACAAAGCTCTACAAAGTAGAATAAGTTGAATGTGTAAAAGTATAAGATTTCCTGAAATTGACAAGCGTAAGTGAATAGATTTTGATTTTTAATTTATAGACATGATAACAACACTTATAAAGAAACTAATGTCAGAACAGAAGACATGATATGTCGACAGATATGATATACTAGGACTATCTTTAAGTGAAGAAGAACGAATCTCTGTATCTAAGAGAGGAAACCTATCCAATTCCGATTTAGCAAAAGTTAGAATAAAAGTACTTTGACTAGAAGGGGAATATAATAATTCATCATTTGAAGAAGGAATGTTACGTTCATTAGAAATGTTAAGAAAAACAGTACATAATGATATATGAAAATATATAACAAAGTTAAAACAAGAAGATCAAGTAAGCAAAGACTTTATATTGTGAATGACAGAAATTTACAGGCTTATAAAATAGAATTAATTTAATTAAATAAATAATAAAAAAGATGAAAATAGTATGATTAATAGTAGCATCATTTATATTATGAGTGATGGCATGATTATATATGCAAAACAATCAAGTACAAAAAGTTGAACCAGTTACAGTAACAGAAACAGTAATACTTGAAAATGCAATAATAAATAAAGATTGAACATGAGAATTATTAAAATAATAATAATAACAATAATAGTATGATTGTTTGTAGCTGATCCAATATTGTTTTATATTTATAATAAAACATATTGAAAGTGAGAAACAGACTGTATGATACAATACATACAAAAACATTATCCGAATGGTTGTGAATATATAATTGAATCAGAGTGAGAAAAATTTCCACACATTGATAAGTGTTGATTAGAAAATGAATATATGAAAAATATATGAGAAGTTAAATGATGTAGGATAAGAACAAACGCTTGGGCAAACATACCTTATTGTTACTATACATTATTTTTCGAGAAAATACTTAACTAAAACAAAAACAAAATGAGAGTTACCATTAAATGATTTGAGTGATATGATATTAATGAACTGGGTGAAATCCGTTCTAAGTCATATAACAAAACAAATCAAATTAAAATCTTAAAACAAAACAATTGATATTGTATGTTACACAATAAATGATTTGCTAGAAATATTAAAGTATGAAGACTTGTAGCACAAGCATTCTTATGATTAAATATTAGAGACAAAACTAAATGTGTTATACATGAAGATTGAAATAGGATGAATAATAGAATGGATAACTTGAAATTATGAACTAAGTGAGATTGACAAAAACATTACTTAGATAATAATAAATTGATAACACACAAAAAAAGAAGAAGCAGTACAATTTATAAAATGCAAACAGAAGATATCATTGAAAGAAAATTGAATTGACAGACTTTAAGTCAGATGTCTTTAGAGACAGGATGGTCAATATCATATTTATCAATGATATGTAACTGAAAACGTAGAGTTTATAAGAACGAATATTAATAATATTTAACAATAGAAACAATGAGTACAGATACAAAAGAAAATACATGGATGCAAGAAGCAAGAGATGCAGCATGAGTACAAGAATCTTCAGCAATGAACGAATTACCGATAGTGAAAGTTTATAACAAACCAATGTGAAGAGGAGTAGAAGACATGGTTAAGTCTGGAAAGATTATCATAAAAAGAAACTGATGAGAATTCGAAGTGTTATGAGACGAAATGAAATTAAACATATTATTAGTTAGAAAATTCTATACAGGATTCGTTCCTAGAATAGATGAATTCTGAGATATAAAGAAAGATGAAAATCAACATGTAATTAAAGATTTCTATTATACACCAGAAGTAGATGTATTCAGTAAAGATAATATAGCTTTATGAATACAAAGAAAATGATGAGGTAGAGAAATTCTTGGTAAAGCACCAAAACTTAATTTCGATACATATTGTAAATCACCTAAAGTTGATTGAGCAATCAATCCACTATTCAAAGAAGTAAAAACAAATGAACAAACTTGAGAAAGATATACTACATCTTATATGAAATTATGATATACTATCTACGCTCAAGACTTAGATACAAAAGAAATTTATAAAATTATACCATGAGGTTCTTATGGTAGATTTAATGATATAGTTACATGAACGTTTGAAGATTTAAAATTAAAAGCAAGAACAAGATATAAAGAAGAAAACGATACAATGGTTATCAATAGCTTTATTAATAGTAAAGTATGAGTAAGAATTGATTGAAGTTTTTCATATCTTGACTGGCAATTAGATTGATTTATTCAAGAAGATAACAGACCACAAGTCCAAGAAATTAATGATTTAGTAATTCAATTTAATAAAGAAAGATTTCCTTGACTTGATTTCGATAAACCATTAGAGTTTTTTGAATACAAAAGATGATTATCTTTATGAACATGAAGTGAAGCACAAGCTGAACCTAATGATAGTTGAGAAATTTCAATAGAAAATATACCTTTCTAAATTTATAGGGGAGAAATCCCCTGTATTATATTTTAATTTAAAACAAAAACGCATGGCAAAAATATCTAAAAGCAAACTTCTAAAAGGAATTAAAGAATACTATTGAGTTGATGCAGAATATATAGCATGATTATTAAAAAAACTAGAAGAAGAAAACTGAACTATGGAAAAATTAATACTAACAGAACAATTCAATTTATGATATATAGAATGAATGAAAGATTCTGCTAGACAACTAGAAACATATTTTAGGAATAATGTTGAAACTCCAATACAAGACTTTAAGGAGATAGATTCTACAGCTAATGTTGAAAACATTAACCAAGAAACAAATGAAAGTAAGGATAACAAATCATGCGATTGAGCAAACGGCAATGAGGAAAAAGATAACTTGAATTAAATCTTGAATATTCTTAGAGCAAAAATTAAGAACAATGTTACAATCACATGAACATAAAATATTCAATGCATGAGTATGAATTAAAAAAATTATTGTATGAGATGAGAAAATAGTTTTTAGAAAAGAATGAAAAAAATATTTAATTATAACATACATTAAAAAAACAGAATATGATAAGATTGAACAAAAAATATTATGACTAGTAAAGTATTATAAAAAGAGAAATAAATAAATTATATTTTTAATAGAGTAGCTTATGAAAATAAAGAGTAATATAGATGACATAAGAAACTATGATTGAGTACCCTCAGTTACATGATTATTATCATTATTAGAATTACCAAGTTTTGAAGTAATTAAAGCATTACCAAACTTTGAGACTATAATGAAAGAAGCTTGAATAAGATGAACCTATGTTCATAAATTCATAGAAGACGACTTAAATTGAAAAGAAGTAAAAATAATTAAGAAACATTCTGACTATATAAAACAATGGATTATATATAAAGCATCTACACAAATAGATCGCACAGTATTTAAGTTAGAAGAAAAAATAGAAACAAAAGAACTTTGTTGAACAATAGATTATACTCGATATGAAGAAATTCTAACTCCATTTGTTAAAGTAAAAGATCGGAAAACATCTAGTACGCTAAACTTATCAAAAGATTTAGAATTTAAATATAAAATGCAAATAGGTTGATATGCTGTATTAAAAGAAATGAGTTGAGATTTCTTAGTAATTGAATGAGAGATAGTTATCTTAAGTCCAAAATGATGTAAAACAATATTAATGGATCAATGAGAAGTAGATAATTATAAAAGTGCATTTTATAATTTATTAAATTATTATAAGGGAATAAAAAAATGAACTATATATAAAAAAGTATTTTTATATGATTGTGAGATAGAAGTTATTAATTCAAAAAAAATAAATAAAAAATTAAAAAGACAAAAGAAAACTAAAAAGAAATATTATGTTGATGAAGCACAAGGTCTAGACATGCATAATGAAATTGGTATGCCTTGAAGCATAGGTATTAGAGGCGATTTATTACGTTGACTTAGAGCAGACACTGTAATAGTAGATGAAGCAGAGAGTCATGCAATGCGTCATGCAACAGAAGTATTTGAAAGATCAATGTATGATTATACTAGAGCAGAAACAAATGCACAAGCAAATATAAGGAGAAGAGCAATACTAAATGAATCAACTGATGAACAAGAACCAGAATGAGAAACAGAAGATACAAATCTACCATTTTAATGTGTAACTAACTAACTATGGAATTCAAAATACAACTAGCTAAAGGTAAAAACCTATGAACAAAAGATATTATATTAAACAAAGTTTATATTTATATTAACTGACCAAAAGAAATGTGATATAAATTAACAGAACAAAATTTAATTATAAAGCTACGAGTATGAGATACAGACTTAGTTACTTATCTATGAGATTCATCTACCCCAATTAGATTTAATCAAGACAGTATTGCTCTTGTTCATCTAATGGTAGATGTAAATCCAATTGTGGTTTGAATGTTATTAGTTAATAAATTAACTTTAATTATAGAATAATATGTGAAAAATAACACACTGAATGCATTGAACTAGAATTTATAAGTGTTGGGATTCAATGAAACAAAGATGTAATAATACTAAACAAAAATTATATCATAGATATGGTTGACGTTGAATTACATATGACCCTAAATGGAAGACATTTGAATGATTCTATGAAGACATGAAAGATTGATATAAAGAACATCTAACACTAGATAGAATAAATAATGAGTTAAATTATTCTAAATCAAATTGTGCTTGGGAAACAATGTTAAAGCAAAATAGAAACACAAGCAGAAACCATTATTATAAATGAAAATGCATAAGTGAATGGTGTTATGTTTTATTATTAAATAGAAATACAGTATGAACTAGAATACGTAGAAGTTGGACTATAAAAAAAGCACTAGAGCTTTAATATTTTATTTTAATAACCAAAAATATTTTGATAACAAGATTAAGTATTAATTGATTTAAGTGATTACAAAACTGAGAATATACATTATGACAAGATACATTTATTACTTGAGGTAATTGAAAATGAAAATCTAGGATAATAGAAGCTATCATATATTGTATTACATGAGAAGTTAATTGATATAAAAAAACTTTGAAAGATTGTTCTGTTTCAGTTTCTTGAAATGGAATCAATATGGCTAGAGTTAATTGAAGAGTAACGGGAGATTGAACACCAACAGATATAAAAAAATACTTATGTTGAATAATCCCATGATATATAAATTCATTAACAATAAAAGAAAAAATAAAAATATTAGTTTGATTTGATGATGTTGGTACATTACCATTTTGAATTAGAAACATATGAACATATGTATTATATAAGAAAATTAAAAAAGATATTAAATTTAAAGCTAACCTTTTAGATTGATGGGCTGAAGAAACAATAAATAACTTAGAAGAAATTAAAGCTATTTGAGATGTATCAATTTGAAACTTAGCTACATTAAACGATAGATATCTTGCTATTTTAAAAAGTAAATTAGGAAGTGAAGAAGAAGAACAAATAAAAAAAACAAACGAACATAAAGAATTAGAAATTAAAAAACTTAAAGAGAAACTCTGAGATTTTAATTCAAGTATTGATTTAGATTTTATTCGTAAATGAATAATAGATAAAGTTACAATGTATGATTCATGAAAAATAAGAATAGAAAATCTATCAAAAGATTTAATATTACTAGAAAAATGAGAATGTTATACGTGTAGACAACCACTAGAAAATAACTCAGCAATAATAAAAATTAAATGAAAACTTGCTCAGATAAGAAAAGATTTAAAAGAAATAAAAATTCTAGATATAAGAAGAGAACTTAAAAAGATTGATGCTGATATAAAAACACATGAACAAAAGCTTAAGGTAAATAGGGAAATAGCTATACTAGAATGAGATATAAAGACTTATGTTAGTATGGATGTTATATCATATACCGAAGAAGAAGTAGAGGACTTAAAATTGAAGTTAAGTAACTTCGAAGAATTATTTTCTAAATGAGAAAGAAAAAAAATATTAATAGAAAGAAATAAAGAACTATCTAATAATATTTGAAATAAATCTATAATTAAAGATGTAAGAAATATTGAATTATTTGAAGAAAATGAAAGAGAATTTTTTATAAATATAAAAGATCAGTTTGAATTTAATTTTGATTTAACATTATACAAAGAGAATTCATCAACTGATTGATGAAACTTAGTATATGAAATAGAACAAAATTGAATATGATACTTTCGGTTATCAACTGCACAGAAATTATTAATAGATACAACTATATGTAAGCAGGTATCCGACCGTAACTTTAGAACAGATTTCTTATTAGTAGATAATTGAGAACGATTATCGAAAGACAATACAAATAAACTATTAGAAATAATATGAGATAAACAAATAATATTAACAAAGGTAACCGAATGAGAGTTATCAATTGAGATCGACTAGGGCTAACCACCTAGTTTTTTATTTATAATTTTTAAATAATGAATAAATATAAATTTTTAGATACTTGATTTGATTGATTCTTTAACCAAGCGTATGCAATTGAACCAGAAATAAGTAGAGATTTTTTAAATAGAAAAGTAAGTAATATTTATACAGGAACTTATAGTGAAAGTAATACAATAAAAGAATTAACAGGATTACATAAAGCAGACAGGAAGGTTGTAAAAAAAGTTTCAGACATGATACAAGAATTTTATAAAGATAAATTCCCACTTGGTAGTGACGGAAAATTATCTTGATGAGTACACTTCCATATATTTAAATGAAATTACCAAAATGTTAATTATCCAGCATTAAAACTAAAACTATTAAATTGCCCACTGTATTGTAAGATAAGATGAAAAAAACTTTATAGTAGAGCAATAGCTAGACGGGCTTGATTCAGATGAACAACTTATTGAAATAACAGTAAATCAAGTGCAGTTACACATAAGAATTCATATCATACACACACTAGTAGGTCTATAGATTATTGAACAACTTCTATTGAATTTAGATGTAATAATGTATTTGACTACAGACTGTACTGATATTATGTATGAGTATTAATTGCAGCATGAGAATGAGTTAAATTCAAAAAGACATCTGATTTACTAAGAACTTACGTAAGAAGATGAAACATAATTCAATATAGAGAAGCTGATGTACCAGTTACTTGAATAGCTTGATGTAGAATGTGAGAAGAAAATTACAAAGCTATAAGACACAACATAAAAATAATACTAAAACTATTACAGGAAAACGAAATGATAAATGCAGCTACAGATTTATTATCATATGTAAATGAATATTGATTTGAAATTAAGATGAAGATACGATATCAAGATAGCTTTAGTTGAGAAATGATTAACGGTTGATTTGAAATAAAGAAAATGGATTTAATGACTTGAGTCGAATTAACTAATTTACATTTTCAGAATTCAAAAAACTTTTATTTATTTATAGAAAAAGAAATAGTAAAAAGAGTAAATGATTTATGAATACCAAATACTGTAACAACTGTTTCACTAAAAGAAATAGAAGAAGTATATAAGAAAGAAGTGCCTGATCATATTGGTAAAGTAAATACAATATGACAAACAACATTATTTATTAACCAAGAAGAAACATGTCAATCGTTATAGCAGTATACTGAACATTAAAAAAATGATTAGGTAACTATGGAACAATGGAAAGAGCTAAATGAAAATTCATTTGAAGTGACCACATACAAGTTAAATATTTAAAAGATGTTTGATTCCCATGTATTAAACTTAGTAATAAATCTAACAAATGGTTAGTCGTTGAGTTGTTTGAAGTAGAAGAAGATAATATACATGTATTAGATTCACTAGAATGATACGAAGAATGAAGAGCACACAATCATTACAATAGAGTTATTATATCTACACTATCGAATAAAGAAGTAAGTGTATACGAATATAATGATGAAATTACAAAAGCAGAAGATAATCTTGAAGCACACTTTAAAGCAACACCAGAGGTTCCAAGATTTTATTCTTGGGACAAATAGTTTAAACAAACATAACCCCCCCTATAAAAAGACGGGGGGATATTTTATTTATTAACATATGTAACTATCTGTTGAATTAGTATAAGTAGATATAAGAATCTAAAAGAAATTTTAACTAGACATGAATACAGATGAATGGATGCGTTGTGAGTAATTAACTTAACACACGAAGTACTTTATAAATGTGTTCGTGATAAACTAGAAGAGTATCATACAGAGATAGATAATCTAGATGATAAGAATTGATTATGTATTATGCATAATAGAAAAGCAAGTGTATGAGCAAATTCTTTAGATAACGGACATCCGTTTAGAACAAATGAATTTGCACTATTCCAAAACTGAACAATGAGACAATTCTTTACTAAGTATCAGAATGTATATAAAAAAGAAACTGATAGTGAAACAATGTTATTTTATTTACAAGAAAAATGTAAAGACTTACCAGCAATGGTAAAAGAATTAGATGACATGAATTACACATATTGAATAATAATAATAATTGATATCATAAGACAACAAGTATTAATATATTCAGATTGATTAAGAGAGTCTTACATAAAAGTACAGAATTGATTATTAAAAGAATTTTCAAACTATATACCAAAAAAGACATATTGATTTAAAAACGTATGACATATGATAATAGATTACGAATGAAAGATATTAGTAAATGAATTTAAGAAACCACTTAACACTGTACATTTTTATACATATACATATACAGAACCAACTACGTATAAACATTATAATTCAAATAGTAATGGATATCATATTAATACAAACTGACAATCTACATTACCAATAGCAAATAATCCAGAGCTTTCTAGATTGTTTCAATCTTGATTAACAAGACACACAGTATTAATACTAATGGATAATTGAGTAACTGAGTTTGAAGAATTCTTTTGACAAACAGAAGTTGACTTATGCTTAATGAAATGATCTACAACAAAAATGGTAGATGAAATAATAGAGCTATTAGAAAGTTGGGATATGTGTTTACCTATTTGAGAAGAAGATTCAATGGTTACATATTATAGAGAAGAGATGTTAGCTATTGAACAAGAAGAAGACTTGGTTTATGCTGAAAATATTTTATTAATAAAAGAAGAAAAGAAAAATCATGATACATTTCTATCTAATAGAAAAAGTAAATGGACTAGTAAAAATCATAGGAACACAAGTAGTAATCCTAATAGGATTAAAAAAAAGGATAATGATTATTTCTATTCAGAAGAAATATTAAATGACCAAGCCTTATTAACTTGAGATATTCTTTGTTATATATTAAGAACAAAGAATCCTACACTTAAATGATATGCATATGAACACATGTGAATACCAGAAATAAGATCAATTAAAAAAGTTATATGAAAAGCTTTATCGAGAAAGATGAAGAAAGCATATATATATGCATTTGCTGAATCAAAGAAAATAAAAAAAATAAATAATTCTTAACCAATATAAAAATGTTAATATGACTTGAAGTAGAGTTACGCTCAAGTAACCTAAGGATACACGATATAGCAAAAAGAGAAGGATTAAACTTTGAATCATTTGTAATGAAAAGTTGACTTAATGTGAAAATGAGTGTAGAATACTACCAAAGAACTATTGAATATAATTTTGAACCACAACCTTTATCAAAAGTATATTTAAATAAAGTCAAAGCATTTATAGAATGACAGATGATTAAATACCAATTAGAGATATGTGGTATCAGTCCAAAATATGTATGAACACATGTACATATATTTGATATAAAATATAGAAAACTTAAATGAGATGAAATATTAAAAACAAGTATGTGATTTATTAATAATGAGTTTGATAGTTTACAACTAAATAGTAGAAGAAGATTAGCATTATCTCACCACCTATGGTGAAACTATGTATACAATGAATACCAAGAATACTATTGATATGCAGAAAGAGAATGATTATCTATGGCACTTACTTGAATAGCAGCTAATAAAAAGAAATATAATCCTATATTAATTTCTAGAAGAAGTAACAAATGAAAACCAAGAAGTGTTGAAATAAGAATAATACCAAATGAATTTTTATTTAATAATAAACTGTACGAATTATTAAGTAAAATAAAGAAAGGAGAACACACCAACACTTCTGTAAAAATAACACTACGTAAGTGGTTGGTTAAATTAAATAGGTAGGGCTTCGGCTCTGTCTCTATGGGCAGTAAATGCTCACCATATTTTATTTTTTTATTTGTATGTATTTATGCAAGAAGACGTTCTTAATAAATATTGAAGAATAACAACCCATTGAGTATACAAACGTAGGATATATAATATTTGGTACAATATGAAATCAAGATGTAATAATGTGTTGCACCACAAATATTACAGATATGGTTGACGTTGAATTAAGTGTGAACCTACGTGGACAAGATTTAATAATTTTTATAATGATATGAGAAAATGATATCAAGATAATCTAACATTAAACAGAATTAATAATGATTGGTGATACTCAAAAGAAAATTGCAATTGGATAACTAATACTAAACAGCAACATAACAGAAGTGATAGTATTATTTATAAATGAAAATGTATAGCTGAATGGTCTAGAGAATTAAATATCCCATATAAAACACTAAGTGCAAGAGTGAGATATGGTTGGGATATGGAGAAAGTATTAAACTCTCCAGTAAGAAAATATATTTTTTAATTAAAAAACATTATGTGAACTACATATAGAGAATGAGATACTATCGTTATAGAAGGGTGTGAATTTGAAGTAACTGAGACTTATCTTAGTGCTAAGTGAAATGGTTCTTATCCAAAAGTATTAGCTAAGATTCTATGAATTGATAGCATGAATGAATTCGTAATGGATACATTAGGTTATAATCAATTCGGTTGAAAAATATTAGGATACAAAGGAGTAGAAGACAGAGATCTATTAATCAAAGCTTTGGTTGATTTTAAAGGAGTAGCACCAGTTAAGTCTAGTAAATTAAAAGAAGCAGAAATTAAAAAGTATTTCGAAGATGATTCTAACTTAGAAGACCTAGGAACATTAACTACAAACATAGAGAAACTTATCTCTAACTTTAACAACATTGTAAAAATTGCAGGTAATGTAGTAAGAAAAGTTTCTAAGAAAAACAAACAACTTGTTAAAGCAATTGATAGTCAAAACATCAAAGGTATTAATAAGTTTAAAGGAGAGTTCGCTAGTATACTAGAACACATCACAGCTGCCGATGAAGTACTAACTTCATTAAATGAAATAGGTGAAGGAGTAACTCCTGAAGCTACTGACTTTAATGCAGAAGACTTTATCAATGGTAAAGATAGTTAATTAAATAGGGGGGTCAATCTCCCCTACTTCTATTAGTAACAAAAACAAAATGAAATTTAGACACCTACATGTAAAGAAAGAATTACTAAAGACTATATTCGAAGCAGAAACAAATCCAATAATAGTTATTGATATAATAACAAATGAACACGAATATTATAATGTTCTAAATGAAAAGATAGAAGCTATATGAAATAGTGATTGAACAAATAGAATGCTATTTGTATGGGAATGAAAAGACAAAACAGATGTCTTCGAACTTAGAAGTGAAGACATATTAAATATATTAGATTTATTTTAACTAACCAAATAACATATATGTTTTGAAACGTATTAAGAATTAAAAACTTAGAGATTGAATTAGAAGCTGCTAAATTAGAGAACATAAGATTAGAAGAGTTCTATGGAGAAACTAAAGAAAAAGAAATAATAAGATTAACTAAACTTGTAGATACATTAACTGTTTCTAATACAAGATTATCTGATGCTAAAGAAGCAGCAAGAAAAGAATTAGAATGAGAATTCCATGATAGGTTTAAAAGATTACAAGAAGATTTTAATTCTAAAATGAAAAACTTAGATGAATCATATACTAATAAATTACAATTAGAAACTGAAACAAATGCAACTAAGATAGAATTCATAGAAGCTAATATAACTAATGAAGTAACCAATAGAGTTACTGAGGCTAATGCAACAGCACACGCTGAATATAAAGAATGAAAATTAGAATTGAAACATTACAAAGAGTTAATGGATATCTATAAAAAGAAATTTGAATGAGGTAAGATCGAACTATGAGCTGACGAAATCAAATGAATGTTATTATCTGCAAATCCAAATGGGGATAGAATATTAAGTAAGCTATGAGATAGCTAAAAAGATTTGACTTTATACTAAGTCAGATTATAGTGAACTAGATATATTCTATAAATTAGAATTACCTAGCCTGATAATTTAAATTAAAAAACAACAAGCCTAAAATAAAAAACTAGTGTCAAACTAGACCAATAATTATCAGGCTGCGTTATTCTAATTTATAAAATAATATATTTATATACTAAACTATTATAACACATGAGTTATGAACAAGAAGAATCTAACCAAGCTAAAACAGTAATAACAATTATTGCATTAGTTATAATGGGTATCTTCATGCTATGAACAATCATAGGATGATTCTATACAGTACAACCTTGAGAGGTAGCGTTTGAAAAAACGTTTGGTAAAATAGATAATACTATTAATGGTGAATGATTGTATTTCAAAACTCCTTGGATTACGGATGCAATTAAAATGAACACTAGAAACATTGTAGTATCTGCAAAAGAATCTGCAGCTTCTAAAGATGTACAGATTGTAACTACTGAAGTAGCAATTAACTTTTCATTACAGTCTAGCAAGGCAGTAGAATTATATACTACTGTATGAAATGAAAGAGCTATAACAGAAACTATAGTTGGCAAAGCTATACAAGAATCTATCAAAGCTGCAACTGCAAAGTTTACTGCAACTGAATCTATAACTAAGAGAGAAGAAGTTAGACAAGTAATGATAGCAAACTTAGAAGCTAAATTAAATGTAAGAGGGATTATAATTAATCAAGTTGATATAACTGATTTCAGTTTCTCTCCAGAATTTGATAGAGCAATTGAAGCTAAAGTAACTGCTGAACAAGACGCACTTAAATCTAAAGCGTTAGTTGAGAAAGTTAAATACGAAGCTGAAAGTAAAATAGCCAAAGCTGAATGAGACGCAAGAGCTGTAGAAATTGCAGCAATAGCAGAAGCACAAGCAATTAAAATTAAAGCTAATGCAATACAAGCTCAATGAGGTGAAGACTATATTAAACTGAAACACATAGAGAAATGGGATTGAAGATATCCTGCTACTATGTTATCAGATTGATCAAGTGTATTACTTAACATGAAATAATATGAACACAAATAAAGTAGACGATTCATTCGTTAACAATTGAAGTCCGATATCAATCGAAAGAATAAAAGAAACATTCCCAATATTCTATGAAGCTAATAAAGATAAAATAGAAGCAGAGATTATTGTAGCATTTGATGAAGACACAATGGAAGGTTGATTGTTTATAGACATAGAAACAAGAGAAACAAAGTTCTTTGATTATAGAAATTAATAAAACAATTATGAAATTAGATTACCTATACAGACATCTAGTAGCTGACGAATCAATTCCATTAGTGATATTTTCAATAGTTGTAATGCTACTAAATGCAACATTAATTATAATATTAATTATGAATTTTATTTTAATGTCTATGACATTAGCAGGATTCTTTTCTATTATAAGAATGGGAATTATCATAGCAATATTAAATTATGTACTATATAAAATTAAATAAACAATAGGAAGCTAATAGCATAAAAATTTTTTATTGAAAAAAAACTAAATGCTTCCTGAAAATTGTTTAGGCATATTTGTATATGTTAAGAAAATTTGTATAGTTATTAAACTTTCACAATTAGTTTAACTACTAATATTAATAACTACCTTCTATCTAATAGAGGGTCTAGTATATAAAGACCACATGTTCGAAGCGTGTTACTGAGGCTTATAATCTCTAGCGTGATGTAGGCAATCATACCATAGGAGTAAGCAATGCACTAGGTAGAATACACAGGGGTTTTGCTTTTATATGCTAGACCTTCTGCTGGAGGAACGCACGGAATAGATTAGGGACTGCAATCCTATTAATTGACAACTACATACAGTGAAGGGCTAGCTAGACGAGGGACTGTTGATATGTCTGTGTTCAGTACTTGGCAGAAGATAAATAAAACACACTAGGAAACTAACAGTATTAAAAACAAATTATTTGAAATTTAAAAATGTTTCCTGATATCTAAGACAGCAGGCTCACTACCTCTGGCGTGACATAAGATATATTACTTTATTATATAAGATTAAACATAGTGTAATTATTTTATAACAAAACAATTATGAGTAATGAACACAAGAAGATGATCCTATGATGGTCACCTAAAGAAGGTAAACGGTTATCTAGTAAGAAGACTGTTAGAAACAAAATAAGAAAATTAACACATGAAGACTTTTTACAAATGGCATTTGAATCTGCTGAAGAAAATGAAAAAGAAACAATAGTAAATACTATTGTAGAAAAGTTAGTGAAAGAATTACACTGACCATTATGTAAAATGTGTACAGAAAACTTCGCTCCATATGACATGTTTATATGTGCTTATATATGCGAAGATAACTTCGCCCCATATGATCATACCATTTGCAAATTATGTAACGAAGCAATGGATAGATTAAAGAAATAAAATATAAAGGAAGTATACAGCAACAACAACAAACTATGAAACCATTTCCATAACTAGATTATGGGTTGAGTAGCATGACTACTTATGATAGTATGCTATCACAATATTTCCTGAAGTCATTAATGAGATAGAGGTTTGACTTTAACTAATCTCATCTCTCTCTATGTAGGGGTTAGCTCAGTGGTAGAGCAACTTAAAATATATCCTGTAAAGAATATTAACAGCAATCAACCTTGCCTATTAAGCAGTTGGTCGGGAGTTCGAATCTCTCACCCCTACATATAATTTAAATAATAACATGATATACTCATGAAATGAAATACAAAACATTGAATGAGATATACTAGAATATATAATATATATCATTTAATGAAAAGAAGATGTACTAATCCCAAAGACCCATACTATGAAAATTACTGAGGTCGTTGAATTAAATATGATTTAACTTGGGATAAGTTTATAAACTTTTATAATGATATGAAAGAATGATACAAAGATAATCTTACATTAGATAGAAGAGATAATGATTGACACTATTGTAAATCTAATTGTAGATGGGTTACTCAATTAATACAATGACAAAACAGATGAAACAATAATTCATATGAATGAAAGTGTTTAGCTGAATGGAGTAGAATTACTTGATTAAAAGAATGAACAATAAGGAGTAGATTAAAATTAGGTTGGACATACCAACAAGCAATAGAAACACAATTACATTGTAAAAGAGTTTAACTAATGGGGTTCTAACAGCAATAAAAGTTTATGCTAACAAAACAAATGAACCCCGTAATTTATATTATATAACCATAGAGAATTATGAATAACCAATTGATTACAGGTTTAAATACCTGAGCAAGTACTACTGCTAATGGAGCAGTGACTAATGAATCAAGTTTAAACAAATGTTTAGATTTCTTTTTTTTATCAGGAGCTTCAAGGCAAATGGAAGAAGAAGAAATAGTAGCATTGTTTAGTAGTGCATTAAACACAGACAAAAACACAGCAATGAAAATATTATTTCGGGTAAGAGATGTTAGAAACTGAGCAGGTGAAAGAAGAATCTTTAGAGTCTTACTTCAATACTTAGCTTCTAATCACGAAGACATACTTAAGAAGGTAATAGAATATGTACCAGAGTATGGTAGGTTTGATGACTTATTCTATTCTGAGTTAATATTAAATCATACAATGAAATATCTTGTTAAACAAATAGAAGACATACATAACTTACCACTACTTGCGAAGTGGTTACCTAGAGAAAAATCTAGTAAAGGAAATATAGCTAAACTAATTATAGAAGAGCTAGGTATATCACCAAAAGAATACAGACATATGTTAGCAGAGAATTCTATAACAGTAGAGAATCAACTATGTGATAATGAATGGGATAACATTGAGTACAAGAAAGTACCAAGTAAAGCATTCAATATATATAGCTCTGCATTCATGAGACACGACGAAGATAGGTTCACTAAGTTCCTAGCTGATGTAGAAGAATGAACAGAGAAAGTAAATGCTTGAGCAATATTCCCAGTAGATTTATACAAATCATTTAAGAACAATGATAAACCAATGGATGCTATCAATGCACAATGGGCAGCACTACCTGACTATATGGATAAAGAAAACATTATAGCAGTATGTGATACTTCAGGAAGTATGACAATGTGTTGCGAAGATACACAACCATTAGATGTAGCAGTATCATTATGAGTATACATATCTGAAAGAAGTAAATGAATATTCAAAGATCACTTCATAACATTTGAAGGTAAACCTAAACTACAAAGTCTTAGTTGAAAACCAACAGATAGATTTCAACAACTAAGAGGTACTGATAGTGATTGTTCAACAAACTTAATGTGAGTATTTAAACTACTACTTAAAGTAGCAGAGAGAGATAACATATCACCTGAAGATATGCCAACTAAATTGATTATCATATCTGATATGGAATTCAATCAATCAACATGAATGTATTGACAAAGAGAAGAGAGTAACTTCACAGCTATCAATGCATTGTATGAGGCTAGTAAATATACTAGACCTGAATTAGTATTTCGGAACGTTAACTGAAGACAAGGCAACGTACCATGTCAAGTAAATGATAACAGAACAGCATTGGTATCAGGTTACTCACCAAGTATACTAACAAGTGTATTGGGTTGAAAAGACCTAACACCAATTGGGGTTCTTATGACAACACTAGAGAGATACAACTTTATAGATAACTTAAAATTATAAGATGGAAAAACTATTAGTGATAGCATGTACTAAATGCTGACAAGAAAAAACATTAGACAGTTTTTGACCTGATAAACAAAATACACTAAGATATAATAAAGCATCTTGGTGTAAAGAATGTAATAATATTAGAGTTAAAAATAAATCAAAAACAAAAATAGGATTACTTACTAAGATATATTCTAAACAAAAGACTATCTCTAAAATAAGAAATCATCAACCACCAACATATACTAAAATAGAATTATCTGAATGGTTTTGGAAACAAATAAATGCAAATGAAATATATAAGACACGGAAAGAATCTTGATACTTAAAAGAATTAATTCCAAGTGTTGATAGATTAGATAATAATAAATGATATAGTTTAAATAATATACAATTATTAACTTGGAAAGAAAACGAAAGTAAACAACATAAAGAAATTAAAAATTGAACTACAGTATGATATTATAAAAAAGTAATTCAATTAACTTTAGAATGAACTATTATAAATGAATATCATTCAGCTTCTTATGCTGCAAGAGAGAACTGATTAACTACATGAAACATAACAAGTGTATGTAGATGAGCATCTAAAACTGCATGAGGTTTTATGTGGAAATATAAAACTGAGAAGAGACTTCTTGTTGTGGCTGACCTACATTGATTAAATGTATGGAAGAAACTTATAGCAAAATATAATCCAGATCTTACAATCTTCCTTGGTGATTACGTTGATAGCTTTGATGTACCAGACAATGATATGATAAATAACCTAATAGATTTAATACAGTATAAGAAGGATAACCCTGACGATACTGTATTATTGTTAGGTAATCATGACATACAATATATCTATGAGTGAAACAATTGTTCTTGAAAGAGAACAAGATTAGCTGGTAGATTAAAAGGTTTGTACGAACAAAACTTAAAACTATTTAAGATAGCTCACCAAGAATGAGACTGGTTCTTTACACATGCATGAGTAAGTAAATGATGGCACAAAGAATATAAGAAACAAATTCAACATTATTGAAAGACACTTGAGCAAAGTATAAATAATATATTTGATTCAAAAGACAGAGATATATTATTTAATGCCTGAAAGGAAAGACAATGATATGCTAATAACTGATGACCACTATGGTCTGATATGTCAGAACCTAAGTTATGAATACAGCAAATGGTAGGACATACTCCAGTAATACACTCGGAGTTAATACATACTACTACATACTGTGACACACTTGAACATTGAGATTGAATACCAGTCGTTCTTAACATTTAACATGATATACAATGGGATGGTTATGAGAAGCATTTAATGATGTACTAGATATAGTTACAGCTCCAGTTAAGATAGCAACTAAAGTTACTGACGCAGTACTAACAATGTGAGAAGAAGAACCACTAACAAATATAGTGGACAACATAAAAGATAGTGTTAAAATTAAAAGATAAACTATGCCTTATAAATTTGAGACAGATAAAAAGAAACTACCTAGAAAGCTAGACCGTAGGGTCAGACTAACAGCTAAGGATAAAGAAAGAATCCTTATGCTAATAAAGAATACTACTCTTAGCAATGCTAAGATATGAACTATGTATTGAGTACATAGAAAAACAATATACCTATTAAGAAATCCTGCACAAGCTGCGAATGAAAAGAAAGCTTATAAGCAAAGGAGACTAGATGGTAGATACTACAATAAGGAAAAGCATAATGATGCTATGCAAAGTTTAAGGCAACATAAGAAAGCCAACGAACAAAATTTAATTTAGTTTATTAATTATATATATATAATGACAACATTAAAAGTGAAAGACCTGGTAGTTAATCTAGGTAATCTAGGAGTATACGACGCAATAAATATCATACTAATATTTATTATTACAATGATACTATTAAAGATGTTATTAGTTAAACTATTAGAGATACATACTAATTATAAAGAACACACTAAGTTTGTAAAAAGTATGAACAACATTGTAGATAGCATTAATGATCTTAGAGATATTAAAGATAAAAAGAAATGTCCTAAGATAAGATTCAAACAAGTATCACTAGAAGATAGGGGGGAAGAGTTATGATTTGAATTCAATGAACCAATTAAAAAAGGTACAACTTGAGACAAGAGTAAACCTAAACCAGAGACTAAACCTAAAGTAGAAGAAGAAGAAGAAATTGTAGATGATACAATTATGAAAGAGAAACTATGAAAGGATAATAAAGAATCAGTAAAGAGTCAAATTAAAATTAGACCAACTCGTATGTGAATGAGTGGAGGGAAGAGAGCCTCAACAGATAGGCAAGATCATCCAGAGATATTTAATAGAATGATGGACTTAGCAACTAAACTTATAAGAGTACTATGAGTTGTATGACTAAGTAAATCTGTATGAGTTACTGCAGCTTCTATAAGCTGAGTTACTTCTAATAAAATAACTACAATGAAGACTGCATCAAACTATATTAAAAAGTTTGAAGAAGTATTAGCAGACATGCCAAACATAGATGATATGCCAGACTTCTTTCCTGCTTGACCAACAAATAAAATAGCAGCAAGAGTAGGGCAAGATAAGATAAGTGAAATTGAAAGGATAGAATTAAATAGATTAATAGATGCATTACTAAACAAGATAACTCAAAAAGAATTAGCAGGTAGGATGTGATTATCACAACCACAAGTATCTGATATAAGCAGAAGGAAAGTAACAAGTTCTTATACTGCAAAAATGTATATAAAGAAACTACAATGAATAGAAAGAATGTTACTTGGTGCACATATATCTAACAGTCAATTATAGTATTTATTAATTAATTAATTTATGTGAATTAATAATATATGAATAGTGAGGACATCAATAAATGGTTCTCAAACAATAAGAATACATTGAAAGACTGAGACAATAATAACTTGAGCAGTACTAGTATGGGACTGAAAGTATTTCCGTTGATACAAATGATTATGAACAAAAGTAGATTGAAAGCAAGACGTGACTTCAATAGTCAGTCGGTGAAATACATTATCTCCCAGCGTGGCTTTAATAATATTTGGAGATGTAAAGATAGGGACAAAGAAACTATCACAGCATTACCAAATGAACTAACATAAAAAAGTATAAGGCACAACCCTTATACTTTTTTTTATTTATTAATTACAGAAGATGAAAACTAAGATAACAATACAGAACGAAGACTGAAGTATAGAACATACTACTTGACCTGTTACTCTAGTAGATTTTATAGAGCAACATAAGAATGCTATAAACATTATACTTGAAAGCAAACATTCAATTATAGAAATGACTAAGCTAAAGGATGGTAACTATAGATGTATGAGTAAACCTAAGTTAATGTGTAATAGAAAGAAATGATTTACTATGGTAGAAGCATTAGTAGTAATGACTATCCTAGCAATAATAGCAACAATAATGTTCATAGCAATAACTGAACATACAGAAAATCTAAAAGAAGATAACTCTTGATATTACATATCAGATATATCAGAAGATATAAATAATAATAAACCTATAACTAATAGAGTTATAAAAGAATTAGGAATAGATACAGAGAATTGTTTAGATATGTCACGTGAAGCAGTAGGTATAGGTAGTAATACTACTAGACAATTCATATTCGAAAAGTGTATGAAACTATTATGATATTAATTATTAACTATTAACCAATATGATATTCCCAAAGATATGAAGTAAGATTGTTTACTTCAACAAGTCATATAGATTATATACTATATGTAAAAGTAAAGAAGATGTCACGGTATCTACTGGTGAAATAATTACAGTTATAAATAACCAGTACCCACTAACAAATGTAAGACCACCTTCAACTGAAGAAGCTAACACAGAATACTCAGAAGTAAATGATAAAGAATTATGATGAAGCAATTGGTTAAAAGTAATAGAGGAGATAGAGAAAGATAAAGAACTACCACCACGTAAAGAACTAGAAGTTAATAAACCAAAGACAGTAATCTTAAGAGAAACAAAAGTAAAAGAGATAAGAGAAATAAAAGAAAAGTTATAATTATTAATTAAATAAAGTAATGACAATACTAGAATGTAGAAAGCTTTACTTATCTAAGGCAGAGTTACAAACAATTATAATATCTATGCGTGCATATGGTACGCAGTTAATAAAGGAAGACTTAATAGAACATCAAGAAGTAGAAAACAAACTAAATAAAGAATACGAAGATCTTAATTATTAATTAAACTATTATGTATGACGTTACATTTTGTATAAGTGATTGAGACTATACAGCAGACAAACAAACAAGACCATTTGAATCTCTAAGGAAACTTAATGAGTTCATTGAAGAAGTTGAATGTAACTTCGTACTTATTAATATAATCCAAATAGAGGATGAATGATAAAATAATAATACCTATATGTGCTTGGTGTCCTGACAAAGAAGAGCAAGAAGCAAAAGTAAATACAGACATATATGTTATATCACATTCAATATGTGAACAGTGTATAGAAAAAGTTAGAGAAGAAACTAAAAGAATCTTATGAATAAAATAAACATACAACCAACAGAATGTAATATCTGTGGGTGAACAGTAGAATATACTGACAGTAAAAAAGTATATGGTAAATCATTTGGTATGATATACTTATGTACACAATGTACAGCAAGAGTATCAGTACACAAAGGAACTAAGAATGCTATGTGAATACTAGCAGACTCAGAACTAAGAGACCTAAAGAAAATGTGTCACAGTTTATTTGATACTCAATGGAGAACCTGACTAAGAAGTAGGAAGGCTGCATATAAACTCCTAGCAAAAGGAATGTGAATACCACACAAGCATTGTCACATAGGACGGTTCGATACTCAACTATGTAATAAAGCAATTGATACATTACAAAAAGATTATAAGAAAATATTACAAGAACATTACAAGAATATATTAACTGACTAACCAACAAACAAATGTGAAACAAAACACAAGACGAATGGGTTAAGAGAGATCATCCAATGTATACATATATAATATGATTGAAATGAATACATATGTCTGACCAAGACAAAAGGAAAGTAATCAATACAATACCAAGAACACATCGGACAATAGGTGAGCCTTGGAAAAAATGATACTCAAGTCTAGTATCTCCAAGTATTAGTTCTAACAATATGTATGAACTAATGCACGGCTGAGAGATACTTAGATTCAAAACATTAGAGGAAGCTAAACTATATGTATCAAAACAACAAGATATATTATTTCCTAAAGAAGAAACTATATGAAGGACGATACAATAACAATGATAGCAATAACAATAATAATACTTTGTATTATTAAAGGATACAAACTACACTGAGAGTTAAAGATAACTTGAGGTGGAGTATACTCACCTACATATATACAGGTAGTAACAAATGTACCACTAATAGAAACCTTACAAAATGTTAAATGTAATTGCAGACAATGTTGAGAATACTGGGCAGCAAGGTCTAGTATAGGTAATGAAACATGTCCTCAATGTAGAAGCACAAGAATTGATTACGACACCTGTTAATATAATATAACTATAAAGCAATGATAACACAATGAGACAAGGTAGTATTCAGTAATGGTACTACCACTAAATATATTATAGTAAACGACACAAAAGAAATACCAGTAATAGATACATTCACCTGAGCAATGACAGGTAACATGTTATTAATTAATAACAAGTATAGCGAGAAGTTTATAAGACCAGCTATGAAATGGGAAGCAAAACAATATTACTAACTATATACATTATGCATATGTGACTAAACATAGATGACTTTAAAAAGTTAATCTCAGGTGGAGTAATAGAAGCTCCACAAATAAACCTAAGAATATCATTAGATGATATATGATACCAAGCAATGCAAGATTGTTTAGACAAAGCACAAGACGAATCTATGAACATAGATAGTCAAGCTGTAATAAAAGAAGAAGACATTACAATAGACGAAGTCATTACTATGGAAGAATAATTTATTATTGAATACTTCTAAATAAAACAAGAGGACATTATGTTCTCTTTGTTTTTATTATTAACAATAGCTTATGCAAAAAGTAATCAACGAACTAAAGGTAAGATTAAATACTGTGTATGTAAGTGAGGTAACAGTAGGTGAAGATAGTTCACAACTATTAGAGTAGAAGCTAAAGCAGAACCGTTGGTTCTCTTTGTTTTTTATTTTATAACTAAAACAAATGATAGTCATTGCAATAGCAATAACATACATTTATTGTATGTACAAAATAGATGAACCTGACTTGCCTCAGAGCAAGGTAAGATTCTATGAGAGGGAAATTTAATTTTCTCTCTTTAATATTTTTTAATTCATATACCTATGAATAATAAATGAGGTCTATTATTTAGACCAAGCTTCAGTAAACCTGAAGACGCTTTGAATGACACGAGTTCACTCAAAGCTCATACAATGTTTGACGAGGATTTCAATCCTGACCAAACATATATTACCATTAACAATGGTAAAAGAATTCTTGTACCAGTTAAAACTGTACAAGTATTATACAAAAACTTCTGCATTCAATATGCAAAAGTATTAGAGATTTAATAATCTCTTTTTGTATTAGATATAAATACGATACTCACATAGTGATAACTCTGTTCGTATCTAATATCGTATATAGCATCGGCTCAATCAATAAGACGAATTGAGTCCTCGAATTCTACGAAATGAAATGGAGACAAAAACAAATCAGGTGATACTCCCTGATTTAATACAATTAGAGTTTACTCTTTTTGTATTTCTATTATAGGACTAAGTCCTATAGTAGATATAATTAAATCTAAAAGAGATTTACTCATATCATACAGACACTCCGTGTCGGCTAACCAATGCCATACCTTGTATGACAATATGATTATCTCTTTTTGTATTCTATTATATATAGATACAATGCACCACATTAGAAATGTGAGTGACATTATATCTATAAGATAAAGATACATTTTATTTTTTAACATATATACATATGTTTAAACTAACACAGTCTGCCTGAACGGCAGCAGATACTCATACTAAGCTTGCTAGCTTAGGAATGAAAGCCAGTGAAACTAATCCTCAAATCTATAACTTCGATGAAGGTAGAGTTTGCGTCTATAACAAAGGCGTTAAATTCTATGCAACTTGAAGTGATAAACCTGATGAACATAATCATTGAGCATTCATTACTATACTAGACGCTATGTCTTAAGTATTAAAGAGAGACTAACCTCTCTCTTTTTTTATATATAATAAGATTATATATAATATTATATAGAAGATACTTCTATATAATAGAGACACAGTCTCAATACCATTATATAGGCAAACCTATATAATAATACTGTTACCATGTATAATCAATACTACTAACTATATATACTACAACAACAACTATAACTACATCTACATCTACTCCTACTTATATAACAACTACTCTACTTATATAAACACTAACTACTACTAACTAACTATACACTAATACTATACTAACTAACTACTACTATACTACTACTACTACTACTACTACTACTATACACTATACACTATACTATACACTATACTATACACTATACACTATACACTATACTATTTACTTACACTCTATTATTATCTTTTACTTATACAACCCTATGTATACAGATAAAAATAATAATCTCTTTCTTTTTTTCTCTCTTTTTTATTCGCAAGTCGTGGTATGCAGTGGTAGTAGCAAAGCCCCCAAGTAGTAGTATAGTGGTAGTATTGGTGAATTGTCGAGAAGTTGGAAAGTACATACTGGGAATTATAAAGGTATCATTATGGGGGTAAAAGTATCATCTGAAATGATACCTTTTGAAATGATACTTTTTAAATGATACCTTTTTATTTGACTATGATATAGTATCACATATAATGGTGATACCTTTATAATATAAAAATAAAACGATGAGTAAAGAAAGTTATGTATGTAAGAAGTGTAAAAATAAACCAGACATAAATGATAGACCATATAGTGAGATAATTGATTCTGTGACGTATAGAAAGGTTGTTAACTATAATAGGTATACTAAGAATTATGAATGATTGTGTCAGGGGCATTACTATGAATTAGAAGCAGATTGATTAGCTAAAGAATATGAAAGCAAGAAAGAGGTAGTAAAGAAGAAGATTATATCAGAAGAGAAGTTAGCACTTATAAAAGATATTGAATATAGCACACAACAAGAAATAGCTGATTGAATGAATAAAACATTAATAACAGCTAAGCGTATGTATAAGGCTTGAAAGATTATCAAAACAGAGGGTGGTAAATATAAGTTGATTTAATCTACATATGTATTACAATAAAAGGGTATTTATAATATAAAATTTAAATTATGGCATATAACGTAACAGAAATATTTTGAGATATAAAGGAGGGTATAGGTAATGCTTATGAA
>Ga0307987_1000052_pt1 | contig 66087 bp, 61 predicted proteins | sample EllFjometagen181_FD_203157 | JGI IMG/M metagenome (GOLD analysis project Ga0307987, IMG submission 203157) | Marine microbial communities from Ellis Fjord, Antarctic Ocean - #181 | ecosystem: Environmental > Aquatic > Marine > Unclassified | place: Southern Ocean | collected 2014-10-08 | reverse complement strand
GGGGCCGGGGCCGACAAAGTAACCAAAAGTGATGTGATCTTATGATATGTAGTAGCCGCGTGCGGCAAGGCGTAGTCTAAGACGCTTCGCGACCTGTTACTTGAAGAAACCGGTCTACTCGACATTCATGACGGCGATCGACATGTCGATCATGCAAAATTTGTCAAAAACCCTTAAATCCAAACAAGTTCTGTTTATCATGGACTGCTGCTACAGCGGCATAGCCGGCTCCCATATCAACATGGATATTGCGGGGGGAGATAAAAGGTTGCGATCCAGGCAAATTTTAACCGCCGGACGCTCGGGACAGCCAGCGAAAATGTACCCATCAAAGAGGCTTAGCGCATATACGTATTATCTTACGCGCGCTTTAAGCCGGGGGGGAGATTTCATAAGAGCGGATTCGGACAAGGATGGTGAATTCACGGCCTTGGATTTACAAACGTATGTGGAGAAAAAAGTTTCAAATTATACAAACAAAAAGCAAACCCCCAGAATATACAATTACTCGGAAGATGAGGGCACATTCCTTTTTCGCAGTCCAAATTATATAGAACCGGATATTGTTGTTTCCGGAGGAGATGGAAAGACCAAGGGTGGTTCTGTCCCCGCCAGGAATGTTCCGATCATACAACCTGGCGAAAAATATGGATTCATAGATGTGATCTCTCAATATGACGGTCGGCTTTACGTGGATGCCGTGGATTTCGGCCATGTTTCAGCGGGTCTTTCCGGGAGGCTTTCTCTCAAAGTCGGACCCCATTCTGTGAAAGTGGAAGGGGAAAACGAGAACCAGACGCAGCAAATAACGGTTTCTTATAATTCGACTTTCGAAGTTTTTTTTATGAAGAAAAGTGGGCTCGAGCCCGCCGCGCCGCTGATGGCCCTAACCCGTCGTGATACGCCGCCGCAGAATCCCACAACCGCCTCCCAAACCGCCCCCGCCTCTCCCATCAAAAATTCCATTGGAATGAAGTTTGTTTACATTGAACCCGGTTCGTTTGATATGGGGAGCCCTTTGGATGAACCTGGGCGTCAGGATAGAGAAACCCAACATAAAGTGACCTTGACCCAAGGATATTATATGCAGACCACGGAGGTTACCCAAGGGCAATGGCGGTCTGTGATGGGGGATAATAATAATCCCTCGGGGTTTAAAGAGTGCGGAGATAGATGCCCCGTTGAAAAAGTTTCCTGGGATGACGTCCAGAAATTTATAAAAAAGTTGAATCAAAAGGAGGGCGTCTCCGCATACCGGCTCCCCACCGAGGCGGAATGGGAATATGCGGCCAGAGCCGGAACCACGACCCCTTTTTCTCTTGGAGATGGAAAATGTCTATCCACGGATCAGGCGAATTATGACGGGAGATACCCGATGCCGGGTTGCCCCAAGGGAGAGTGGCGGGGGAAAACGGTTCCGGTGGGAAGTTTTCAACCCAATGGATGGGGCCTGTATGACATGCATGGAAATGTCTGGGAATGGTGCCAGGATTGGGTTGGCAAGTATTCAGAGGGTAGCGTCACAAATCCTGTGGGGCTGAAAAATGGCTCTGTCCGGGTGGTGCGTGGCGGCTCCTGGTTCGGCGACGCCGGGGGTTGCCGTTCCGCGGGTCGCGACGGGTTCCGCCCGGCCGGTCGCGACGACGGTGTCGGCGCGCGCCTCGTGAGGTCATTACCCTAAGCTCTTTTACCCTTTTACACTTTTATTTTTTTGTGTTTGGTCTTATTTTTTTGGGTCTTTGTTTTGGGTTTATGTGTCACGCCAAGGCGGTCGTTTTGGGGGAATCTTTGCAGAGGCCCTGGGTCATTCGGAGCAGGCGGAGCGCGGAGAATGCCCAGGGACTTGCAAAGATTTTGGAAATTTTGCTTCGCAATTGTTGTTTCGTGAGGAAACGGAAAAAGTGGGTTCTGGTTTGTAATGGGGGGGCGCGGGTTTATTGCTTGGGGGTTGGGGCGACGGCGGCGGTTAAAATACGATGGTTTAGTCAGGTTTATTTAGATTGCAGTCGGGCGCCGCGTCAAGTCAACAACAGGCGCCGCACCAAAGCCAAGACGCACGCCGTGCGTCTCTACTGCTGGAACAGACTTAAATTGGGGGGCCGCGATGGCGGGCGCTGATTCCCGGCGAACCATTGTCAGGAAATGGACCGATTAAAAAAAAGATTGGTTAAAAAAATGATTAATTAAAAAAAGGTCTGATCAAAAAAACAGAACAATAAACGGGTGGCGCGGATTATAACAAACGGATGGTGGCGCGTTGTTTAATCTTGGAATTGGCATTGACGTTGACCGAATCCCATAACACGGAACACCCCGGCCATTCATACCTCCAGTAGAGACGCACGGCGCGCGTCTAAAAAAGGGATGGCACGTAGGCGGTTATAAAAAACTTGAGATTATTCAAAAAAACAGGTATCTGATATGCAATTAAAAAAAAATCCGCAGGTGATTCATTCCCCCTATTTTTTTTACGCATACAGGAGGCGGCATGTCCGACGTGTTAAACACGATGGTTTCGGTTTCGTTGCTGGCCCTTGCCAGTCTGTTGTTTTACCGTGATTACAAGGCTCGGTCGTGGAAAGGGTTTGTTTTCCACGCGGTTGTTCTGATCGCTTGCGCCGGGTTTTTCTGGCGGTTTTATGATTTTTGGAAGCCGTCGGCCGTTGTGGCCAAAGGCGTCGATGTCGATGATAAAACCTGGCCGTTGATTATTCTGCTTTATTTGTTCATGCTTGTGGGCATGCTCGCCAACTACGCCCATCGGCATTTCTCCATTGAAAAAGCCCGCCGGGGAAAATGGGATTTTGGCCTGTTCATCGCCCCGATGTTTGTCTCCCCGATTATTTTCATCCCTTTGTTTATCGAATTCCAAAAAGCCGGAAGCGACTCCGGCGGCGTCATCTCGTTTTTCATGGCCTTTCAAAACGGTTTTTTATGGAAAGAATATTTTGATCACAAGAAAAAAAAGAGTGAGGAAGATGATTCGTAAGATACCTGGCGCCATTTTGATTCTGTGCGGGCTTTTGTCCCTGGCCGCCGTCGCTTTTTCGCAACCGGCCGGGCATGAAAAACCGATATACGAAAAATGGGAGAAGGGCGCGGTTGAGCGGTGGCATCGCCCGGAAATAGAAGGGAAACGGAGCTGGTTTCAGGCGCTGATCGAAGAGGTCACCAACGCGGTCTGGCCATCGAAAAGCCCCCCCTTTGGCCGGAGCGTGGCGCTTCTCACCGGCGTCAGCGATTACAAACACATCTCCCCGGACCTGCCGTCCGTGGAGAAAGATTTAACGGACATGCGCGAGTTTCTTCTGGGAGACGGCGGTTTTGACGAGGTTTTTGTCATCAAGAACAAGAATCTGGATCGGGACATTATCGAGCGATATGTCAAGAGCAAACTTCCAAATCGGGTTGGGAAAAACGGGCGGTTGCTATTTTATTTTTCCGGCCATGGCGGGAGCGATATAAACAGCTCCACAGGTTACATGCAATTCAGGCAGGCCAAGGCCGGGCGGTTTCATGGCCGAAATGTTTTGGCGATCAATAATGTTCAAGACTGGAGCAAGGAGGCGAAGGTCAAACATCTGCTGGTGATGCTGGACTGTTGCGCGTCCGGGTTGGCGTTTGACTCAAAGGGGACTCAGGGTTGCGCCACAGGGATACTCAACACATTGAGCGGACAGGGCAGCCGCATCGTGATCACCGCCGGAACCGGCAAAGAGGATACGTACGCGGCGGCATTGGATGTGCGGGGGAAAACAGGGAATGGCGTTTTTACACGGGCGTTTCTCGACGCATTCAACGATAAAAAAGGTAAAAACGGGGATTGCGCTCTTTTTATTATGGATGACATTATCGCCAGCATCAAATATGATGTCGCCTCTTTTTCAATGGCATCAGGAAGGGAGGTAAATCCCCGAAAATGGGATCTGGGCGATAAACGTTTCAAGGGAAATTTTGTCTTTGTCAAACCCGGCGGCAGATTTACAGATCAGCAAATTGAAACGGGTCGTTTGACCAAAAAATCGGGGGCGGCTCCTGTTGTTGCGATCATACCCGGCGAAAAATATGGAACCATAGAGGTGCTATCTCTATATGACGGCCGGGTTTACGTGGATGGCGTTGATTTAGGCCGTGTTCCAGCGGATGTTGCTGTGAAGATTCATTTCTGCAAAGTCGGCCCCCGTTCTGTGAGAGTGGAAGGGGAAAACGAGAACCAGACGCAGCAAACAACGGTTTCTTATAATTCGACTGTCAGAGTGACTTTTATGAAGAAAAATGGGGTCGATTCCGCCGCGCCGCCCATGGCCATAACCCGTCTGGAAACGTCAACTCAGAATCCCACAACCGCCTCCCAAACCGCCCCCGCCTCTCCCATCACAAATTCCATTGGAATGAAGTTTGTTTACATTGAACCCGGCTCGTTTGATATGGGGAGTCCTTCTGATGAACCCAAGCGCCGGAATAACGAAACCCAACATAAAGTGACCTTGACCCAGGGATATTATATGCAGACCACGGAGGTCACTCAGAAGCAATGGCGGTCTGTGATGGGGAATAATAATAATCCCTCGGGGTTTGAAGAATGCGGAGATAAATGCCCCGTTGAAAAAGTTTCATGGAACGACGCGCAAGAGTTTATAAAAAAGCTGAATCAAAAGGAGGGCGTATCCACATACCGGCTTCCCTCCGAGGCGGAATGGGAATATGCGGCCAGAGCCGGAACCACGACCCCTTTTTCTCTTGGAGATGGAAAATGTTTATCCACGGATCAGGCGAATTATCGTGGAACCAAACCGATGCCGGGTTGCCCCAAGGGAGAGTACCGAAAGAAAACGGTTCCGGTGGCCAGCTTTCAACCCAATGGGTGGGGCCTTTATGACATGCATGGGAATGTTTATGAATGGTGCCAGGATTGGTATGGCGACTATCCTAAGGGGAGTGTCACGAATCCTGTGGGTCCAAGGGATGGCGAGGCCCGCGTGATGCGCGGCGGCGGCTGGTACTTCAACGGCCGCCTCGTTCGCTCCGCGTACCGCCTCTGTTACGAGCCGGGCATCCGCTGGCACTACCTCGGCTTCCGCCTGGCCCGAGGTCATTAAAAGCCCGGGGGTTTAACAAGAGGGGTGGGAAAAATCTTTGCAGAGGCCCTGGGTCATTCGGAGCAGGCGGAGCGCGGAGAATGCCCAGGGACTTGCAAAGATTTTGGAAATTTTGCTTCGCAACCGTTGTTTCGCGAGGAAACGAAAAAAAAGGGTTCTGGTTTATAATGGGCGGAGCGGGTTTATTGTTGGGGTTGGGGCGGCGGCGGCGGTTAAAACACGATGGTTTATTGATATGGCCGTCGGGCGCCGCGTCAAGGCAAAAACAGGCGCCACACCAAAACCAAGACGCACGCCGTGCGTCTCTACGGCTGGAAATAGACTTAAATCGGGGGGCGAGATGGCGGGCGTTGATTCCCGGCGAACCACTGTCAAGAAATTGCCTGATAAAAAAATGTGGTCAAAATTTGCAAAATATTATTTTATAAAAATTAAGGAGCATTGCAGATGGCTGAAATCCCTCGCAGAGTCAAGACCATCATAGACAGATATATCGTCGCATTGCGAAAAAATAATGTGCCGATCCATCAGGCGGTTTTATTCGGGAGTTACGCCCATGGGCATTATAGAGAATGGAGTGATATTGATATCGCCCTTGTTTCCGATATTTTTGAAGGAAAACGGTTTGAAGACAGAGGAAAAATCAGAAAAATCAATTTGTCTGTAAGCAGCTCTCTGGAAGTTCTGCCGTACCGACCGGATGATTTCACGCCCGATGATCCCTTTGTCAAAGAGATCATGGAAACGGGAGTGAAAATCGTGTGATATGCGGGTTTGGAAAATGATCTGATCGCAACATGCAATGGGCCGTGGGGACGGGGTTGGATTCGTTTGAAATACCAGCCGCGTCAGTCCCCCTTTCGTTATCCACAGAATATACGATCGGATTGATAAATAAGTTTGTCATCAAACTGAATTTTTCCAGTTGGATTCCGACCATCCCGCCCAGTTGGGGTCATCAAGGAAAATATCCAAAATAATGTTGGAATCAACCAGAATACCGTTTATTAATCCTTTCTCGTCAAGGCCATTATTTCATCGGTTGTCATTTTCAGAGTTGCGACGCCCCTCAATTTTCTGAATCTGCCAGTTTGGTTTTCCGTGTCTTTGAAATCTTCAAGCGGTGGGTCAAAATCATCGGAAATTTTTATCAGCTCCCTGGCGCTGCCGAAGCGTCGTTTTCGTTTTGGCCCGGCTATGGGAAGAAGTCCCGCCACAGGCTGTCCGCCTTTGGCGCTTTCAATCTCTTTTCCGCCGATACTCTGAGATTTTTTATGCCAACGTTCAAGCTCCTTTTTTAGCTCTTCCCAGGGCACAGGTTCCCCAGTCTCATTTTTCGCTTTCCGCGCATCTTCAATATCAAAATGGTTCTCAATTCCCTGTAGCAGTTTAAGCTCTTTCATTGAAATCAGCGCCGCAACAGCTTCTCCACGGCGAGTCAAAACAAACGATTCGTTTCCAGACTCCACCCTGTTAATGATAGTCGCAAATTTTTTTCTTGCATCTGCGGTCGTTATTTTATTTAGCATCATTGGCGCCTTTTCTCCAAAAGAACATTAGGCGAATAATGTATATGGATAGGATTAGAGTTGTCAATGGATTTTTTTGATACTTTAACAGAGACTTATAGAAAATTACTCCAGCGGGCAAAAAGAAGAGGGGGGAGCCGCCTCTTCTTTTTATCCGTTTAAAAAAATTCCGTTTAAACAATCCCCCCTAAACAATCCGCTTAAACGATTTCTCAATGGTTTTTAAGGGCCAATGTATCCAGGTGGGTCGGCCATGGGGGCAGTGGGAGGGGTTTTCGCATTGATCCAGTTGGCGGAGAAGATCCTTGATCTGTCCGTCGGGCAGTTTCTGATTGGCCCGGATGGCGCTGTGGCAGGCCATGAGTATGAGGCATTCGTCAATGGCTTTCTCCAGGCCCTGGGAAAATCCGATTTGAGCCATTTTTTCAACGATGTCAATGATCATCCGTTTAACGTCGCTGGTGGCCAGAAGCGCCGGGACAGAGTGGATCACAAAGCTGTTTCCGCCAAAGGGCTCCACCTCAAAGCCAAGGGCCGCCAGATCCGGGATAATCTCTTCTAAGAGTTTGGCTTCCCGGTAGCCGGTTTCAATGGTTTCGGGAACCAGAAGATTCTGGGAGGCGGGCGCGGCTTTTTTTGAGTTTTTCTTTAATTTTTCAAATAAAATCCGTTCGTGGGCCGCATGCTGGTCAATGAGGGTCATGCCCCGGACCGATTCGCAAAGAATGTAAGAGTCGTGAAACTGCCCGATGATCCGCAGGTCTGAAAAGCGATTTTTTTCCCAGAGGGGTGTCTGCTGGCTCGGCGCGGGTTTTTCTTGGCCTGGCTCGATTTTTGGCGTGGGTCTTTTTTTGATCGGCTCGGGTCTTTTTTGGCCCGGCTCGATTTCTTGGCCTGGTTCGACTTTTGGCTCGGGTCCTTCTTTGAATGGCCCGGCTTTAAATGGCCGGGCTTCGAATGGCCCGGTTTCTTCAATGGGCTGGGCTTTAAGGATAGGCTCGTTGGGCGGCGCCTGATTTTTTTCGGGTTTTTTTTCGGGTTTTTTTTCAGGCGCTTTTTCAGGCATGTCAAGGGGAGTCGCCTTTAGAACGTCGGCGTAAAGGCGTTCGCGCAACAGCGGGTATTTGGGGGACGACCCAAAGGAGGCCTGGGTTTCCGATGCCTGTCCGGCGTCAATGGACGATAGGGGCGGGTTCTGGAATGGTTCGGGTTCGGGCGCGGGCGCGGGTTGGGGCGCCGACAGCGGCGTCCGGGGTCGCAAGGGGGGCTTGAGTTTCGGGGCGTCAACGGTTTTAAGAGATTCAGACACCGCCTGGGCCACCATCTCATACACCTGTTTCTGGTTTGCGAATTTCACTTCCTGTTTTGAGGGGTGAACATTCACATCCACCTGGTCAAAGGGGATGCGTAAAAAGAGGACCGAAATGGGGAAGGCGCCTTTCATCAGGCGTTTTTCATACCCTTTCAAGATGGCCTGGCGTATCAGCCCGTCTTTGGCCAGGCGGCCGTTGATGTAAATAAATATCCTCCGCGCCGAGCTTCGGGTCATCTCCGGCCAGGATGTCCATCCAGAGACGGAAATGTCTCTGGCGGGATCCGAGGCGATGTGGCAGAGTCGGCCGGACAGGTCTTTTCCCAGCGCGTCGATGATCCGGTCGGCGGGATCGGACACCGCCGGCCAGTTTTTAATCGTTTTTTTGTTGTGGGAGAGTCTGAAACGGACCTGGGGCCATGCCAGGGAAATGGCGGCCACGGTGTCTGCGATGTGGCCCATTTCCACCCCGGCGCTTTTCATGAACTTTTTTCTCGCCGGGGTGTTGTGGAAGAGTCGGCCCACCGAAATCATGGTTCCCACCGGGACCCCGATTTGGGAGACTTTTTTTAGTTTGCCCCCGTCGATGAGAAGGCCGGTTCCCACATCGGAATCTTTATCGCGGGTCTCCATGTAAAATCGGGAGACCGAGGCGATGCTGGGGAGGGCTTCTCCCCTGAATCCGAGTGTTTTGATGGAAAAAAGGTCCTGGTCGTTGAAAATTTTTCCCGTGGCGTGGCGCTCGATGGACAACAACGCGTCGTCCCGGTTCATTCCCAGTCCGTTGTCCGAGATTCGGATCAGGGACTTTCCGCCATTTTCAATGTCGATGTCAATGCGGGAGGTTTTGGCGTCTATGGAATTTTCAATCAGCTCCTTGACCACAGACGCGGGCCGCTCCACCACTTCGCCGGCGGCGATTTTGTTTGACAGAATTTCCGGTAGAATTCGTATGCCGGGCATGGGAGTCCTTAGGGTTCGCGATATAAAAATGGGGTTGGATCTATTTTTCTTCTTTGACCAACCGTCCCAAAAAATCAATGTCTTTGGGGGAGAGGTCAAACTTTGCCCCGGCGGCGTCCACAATGGCCGACGCCTTTTTTTCAGGGTATGACTCTCTTTGTTGGGAAATCCATTTCACGGCTTTTCGGATATCTTCTCCGGCGGGTGGTATGCTCATGGTTTTTTCCTCCCTTTGCGATAAAAAATTTTCGTGGTTATAACGCCGCTTTCTGTTTGTGGAAGGGCGTGTTTTGCTCCAGATTGTACGCGGCTTTAAACAGCGCCCCTTCATTGAAATGGGTTCCGGAGATCTGCATTCCGATGGGAAGACCCTGCGATGAAAACCCGCACGGAACGGATATCCCCGGTATTCCCGCAAGATTGGCCGAGAGCGTGAATGCGTCTGAAAGATACATGGCCAGAGGATCGTCCGTGATTTCGCCGATGGGCAACGCCGGAGTTGGGGCCACGGGGGAGACAATGACATCGCAGGTTTCAAAGGCTTTGGCATAGTCGTTTTTGATCAGTGTGCGGGCCTGGGACGCTTTTTTGTAATAGGCGTCATAATATCCGGCGGACAGGCAGTATGTGCCGATGATGATGCGGCGTTTGACCTCCATGCCGAATCCTTTGGATCGCGTGTTTTGGTACATGTTCATCAGGCCGGTCTCTTCTGTGTCCCGCAACCCGTATTTTACGCCGTCGTACCGGGCCAGGTTTGAACTCGCCTCAGACGGCGCGATGACATAATAGGCCGCCACGGCGTAGGCGGTGTTTGGAAGGGAGACCTCCACGCAACGGGCGCCCAGGCTTTCCAGTGTTTTTACGCCGGTGTTCACCGCGCGGGCGACCTCGGGATCAAGCCCCTTGGCGTCTTTGTATTCCGTTGGAATTCCCAGGGTCATGCCGTCTAAGCCCTGTTCAAGAAAAGAGGTGAAATCCGGGGTTTTTTGGGGGGACGACGTCGAGTCCCGGGGATCGTGACCCGCGATGGCGCCCAGCATCAAGGCGCAGTCGGCGACTGTTTTTCCGATGGGTCCGATCTGATCCAAAGAAGAGGCGAACGCCACAAGCCCAAACCGGGAAACCCGTCCGTAGGTCGGTTTGATGCCGACCACCCCGCAATGGGAGGCGGGTTGGCGGATGGAGCCTCCGGTGTCGGAACCCAGGGCGCCCAGGCACATGTCGGCGGCCACCGCCGCGGCCGATCCTCCGCTCGATCCCCCTGGCATTCGGGACAGATCCCACGGATTTCGGGTGATTTTTACGCCTGAATTTTCCGTGGACGACCCCATGGCGAATTCGTCCATGTTGGTTTTTCCGATGGAGACGGCCCCGGCTTTTTTCAGGTTCTCCATGACGTGGGCGTCATAGGGGGGGATAAAATCGCCCAGGATTTGCGAGGCGCAGGTGGTTTTCAATCCCTTTGTGCAGATTAGGTCTTTGATGGCCAGAGGGATTCCGGTTAGGGCCGTTATGTCGCCTTTTTTAATCTGTTCGTCGGCGTCTTTGGCCTGTTGGAGCGCCTGTTTGCGGGCCACCGTGATGTAGGCCCCGACTTTTTCCTCCACCTCGTCAATCCGGTCCAGGGTCGAGACCGCCAGCTCATGGGCGGATATTTCTTTTTTTTTCAAAAGCCTGGCGGCTTCTTCAATGGTCAATTCGCAGAGCGTCATTTTCGTTCAACCGTTCCTTTTTCCTCAAGGGTTATTTTTCGCAAAATCCGCGATGTTTTTTTTGGGGGGTTATTCAATCACTTTTGGCACGATAAAATGCCCGTCTTCTTCTTCAGGGGCGTTGGCCATGATGCGCTTTCGATCCGTCGGGTCGGCCAGCTCGTCCTCGCGAAACGCGTTTTTCAGAGAGGTGGCATGGAATGTGGGGGGAACCCCCTGTGTGTCGGCCATGCTCAAGGTGTCGACATAGTCCAAAATTTCCCCGATCTGACGGGCCAAATCCGGGATGGAGTCTTGGGAAATATCCAGTCTGGCCAGATTGGCCACATGCAAAATTTCTTTTTCAGTGATTTTCATTTTTTGCCTTTATCTTTGATGCGCTCATAAAAAATCGGATTCGCAATCAGACGCCCCATTGAATAACTTGGATGCTGATTAATTACGGTGACTTGTAGGTTGGGTTGAGGAACGAAACCCAACATATATTCATTTTTTACGAGCGTGTCATTTTTGGTAAACTTATAAAATCCGCCCCCTTTGGAAACCGAATCAATCCGGGTCAACCTCCACCAGAATGGGGCGTATTCCTTTTTTCTTTAATGCGTTTAGGAGTGGCTCGGCCTTTTTTCGGGTTCCAAAATACCCGATCCTGACCCGGTGGTACTCGCCTCTTCCGGGAATGACGCTACTTCTTTGATAGGCGTTGTACCCTTTCCGGGTCAAATCGGCCGTCAGTTTTTCAGCCGAGGCCGCGCTTCTCAGAGACGCCACCTGAATGGCGAATCTTCTTTTGAGGGCCCGGGCTCTCTGTTTGAGGGTGGGGGGGCGGGCGTCGATCTCCACGCCGGGGGCCGGCAGTTTCCGCACCTTTGACGGGGCGTTTGCCGCGCCATTTTTTAAATGGGAGCCTTTTTTTGTCATTCGGGCCGTGGTCTTTGCTTTTTTCAATTCCTCATAAAAACCGAGATCGGATTTTTTGGAGACGCCGTCCGGGCGGATGTTGTATTTTTTGTATTCTTTTTCTTTGGCCTCTTTTTTTAATTGGACCCACTCCTGTTCGAGATGGCTCTCCTCATGGGTAAAGGGCATCGTGGAACGGCCCACAAAGACTCCCAGGATAAACATCCAAAAGGAGGCCAGGATCACAAAAAACCATTTTCCAATAAATGCCCGCACGGCGGCGGCGTCGATTTTTTTATCTTTGCCGGGGGCTTTGTTTTTTTTGGGTGTTTCGTTTTTTTTGGGTGTTTTATTTTTTTTCATGGCGTTTAAATTCGTTGTCGAAAACCCCGCGCGGATGGGATGTCAAGCATGGGGCGGGGTGTTTTTTTACGACGGCGTCATTGGCCCTCACATCGTTGGCCCTCACATTTTTGGCCCTCACATCGTTTCAGGGGTTGAGACGCCCAAAAGAACCAGCCCGTTTCGGATCACCTTTTTCACCGCCAGCGCCAGGTAGAGGCGGGCCGCGCTCAATTGGGGATCATCGGTTAATATTTTTTGTTTGTTGTAGTAGGAGTGAAACAGGGCCGCCATCTCCATCAGGTAAAAGGCGATGCGGTGAGGCTCCATGAACGCGGCGCTTTCGGCCACCACTTCAGGGTATCGGGACATGGCCTTGATCAGGCCGATGTCTTCGGGCGTATTGATCAATCCGCCCATGGCCTTTTCATCCGGGGGATTTAACGAAACACTTCGTTCGCGGGCTTTTTCAGCGATGCTCGATATCCGGGCATGGACATACTGAACATAATAGACCGGGTTTTCATTGGTCTTCTTTTTGGCCAGATCAATGTCGAAATCAAGGGGGCTTTCATAGTGTCGGGTCAAAAAGATAAATCGCGCCGCGTCTTTTCCGACCTCGTCGATGACCTCCCGCAATGTCACAAATTCTCCGGACCGGGTGGACATGGCCACCGGCTCGTTGTTTCTCAGCAGGTTCACCAGATGAACCAGCAGGACATCGAAGCGGTCTTTGGCCCCATCCACAGCCTCCACAGCCGCGTTCATCCGGGGAATATAGCCGTGATGATCGGCTCCCCAGACATCGATCACCCGGTCAAAACCCCGTGAAAATTTGTCATGGTGATAGGCGATGTCCGAGGCGAAATAGGTGGTGAGGCCGTCATTTTTGACCACCACCCGATCTTTTTCATCGTCATGGTCGGAGGTGTTGAACCAGAGCGCGCCCTCTTTTTCATAAATGATATTTTCTTTTTGCAGAGACTCGATGAGGGACATGACTTTTCCGGCGTCGAAAAGGCTTTTTTCGCTGAACCAGCGATCGAATGTCACCCCGAATAATTCCAGATCGCTTCTGATCCCGTCCAAGATAAAATCGGCGGCGAATCGGGCGCAAATGTCAATGGCCTCGGCTTCGGGAAGGTTTTTCAGATCATCCTGATGAATATCTTTTACCTTTGCGGCCAAATCCCGTATGTATTCCCCCTGGTAGCAATCTTCGGGGAATTCCCGCGTTTCTCCGAAAAGTTCCAGAAAACGGAAAAAAACGGATTTCCCCAGGGTTCTGATCTGCCGTCCCGAATCATTGATGTAATACTCCCTTTGCACGTCGTGGCCGGTGAAAGAAAGAATTCGGGCCACGCTGTCTCCCACCACGGCGCCCCGCCCATGCCCCACATGCAGGGGGCCTGTGGGATTCGCGCTGACAAACTCCACCTGAACTTTTTTGTTTTTTCCCATATCCGAGGCGCCGTAAGAGGCGTCTTTTTCATGGATGTCATGGAGCGTGGATATCCATGAGGAGGGTTTTAAGAAAAAATTGATAAATCCGGGTCCGGCGATTTCGATTTTTTCAACCATACCGCTATTTTCGGTCTCGTTGACGGTTTCTTCGGTCTGTTCGGCGGCCTCTTTGATGGCCTCGGCTATTTTTCGGGGGGGCATTTTGCACAACGAGGCCATCTTCATGGCGATGTTGACGGAAAAATCCCCCTGATTTTCAAATTTCGGGGTCTCCACTTCGATACTCGGGAGGGGAACGTCCGGGAGAGCATGGGACGCCGTGGCTTTTTTGACGGCGTTTTCAATGACGCTGGCTAATTTATGTTTCATTGGCTGTTTTTCTTTTTCTCTTTATTTTTTATTTGCTTGTCAGATGCGTCACCGCTTGTTCCAGGCCGTCCAGAGACAGCTCAAACATGGGGAAAACGCGTCCGATTTCGTAAATGGTTCGGGTGTAGTCCCACATTCTTTCCTGAACCGGGTTTAGCCAGACGGAATGGGGAAACGTTTTTGCAAGAAATTTAAGACGTTGAATGCTGGACTCGCCGCTTCGTTCCTCAAGATGTATGGAGCCGTCGGAAGCCATCAACTCATAAGGGGCCATGCTGGCGTCCCCCACGATAACGAGCCGGGTTTCCGGGTCAAACCGGGAGAAATCGTTGACAGCCACGCGCTTTTTGTATCGGGCCGGATCTTCCCAGAGGCTGTCGTAGATGGTGTTGTGGAAGAAATAGGTCTTCAACTCTTTGAACTGGGCCCGTGAATAATCAAAAAGGGCCTGCACCACTTCAATGTGGGGGTCCATGGACCATCCGCCGTTGTCGACCAAAATTGCCACCTTTAATAAATCTTTCAGGCTCCGGTCGAAGATGATCTCTATTTCCCCTGCGTTTTTCATGGTTTTGTAAATGGTCTCGTCAATGTTCACCCGGTCTTTGGGGCCGTGGGGAATTAAGTTTCGCAACCGTTTCAAGGCTTCCCCCATCATGGCGGAGGTCAGGGGCCCTTCAAAGGAATAATCTTTGTAGCGCCGGTCCATGGCCACTTTCACCGCGGATTTATTTCGGGAGACGCCCCCCACTCTCATGCCTCCGGGGTGATTTCCCGAATGCCCCACCGGGGATCTTCCCCCGGTGCCGATCCATTTGCTTCCCCCGTCATGACGCCCATCCTGATCTTTTAAACGCTCCTTGAAATAGTCGATGAGCTCCTCCGGGGTCATTTTGCTCATGGCCTCTTCGTCAAGGCCCAGGGCGTCGGCCACGGCTTTGGGATCTTTCAGCCACTCGTCCAGCATGGACTTGGCGATCCCGTCCAGCTCAAATCCGTCAAAGTCGGGCAACTCCACGCCATGAAAATAATGGGCGAAGATCTGGTCATACATATCGAAATACCGTTCGCTTTTGACCAAAATGGCGCGGGAGGCCGTGTAAAAGCCGTCCAAAGAGGTGATCAACCCTTTGGCCAGGGCCTTTTGGAGCGTCAGAAAGGCGGTGGGGGAGACCGGAATGCCCGAGTCTTTCATGATGTAGAAAAAGTTTATAAACATAGTCTTAATCCTAATAGAGTCTCCGCCATCCTAATAGAGTCTCCGCCGGGCGGTCTGTTTGGCGGCTCGCTCATAATCCCCGCTTTTTTTAAAGAGTATGCCAAGAAAGGGCGCTTCTCCTTTCAGCAGTTTCTTTGACGTGAAATCGGGGTCGGTCTGAAGCGCCCGAATCCAGTTGATCAGCTCCCGGGTGGCCGGACGTTTTTCAATGGAGTCGAGTTCCCGGAGTCTGTAAAACATGGAGATGGCGCTCTCTTCAAGCTCGGATTCGATGTCCGGGAAATGGACCCGAATGATTTTTTTCATCATTTTGGGGTCGGGGAAGGCGATGTGGTGAAAATTGCACCGTCCCAAAAACGGGTCGGACAGATCTTTTTTCGCATTGGAGGTGATGATAATGACCGGTCGTATTTTCGCTGGCACGGTCTTGTCGATTTCGATGATGTCAAATTCCATCTGGTCCAAAACATCCAGCATATCGTCCTGAAAATCCGTGTCCGCCTTGTCGATTTCATCAATGAGAAGGATGGTCCGGCGCTCGGCCGTAAAGGATTGGCCGATTTTTCCCATTTTGATGTAATCCTCAATGCGGCTCACATCTCTGGAAGAGTCGCCGAACCGGCTGTCATTGAGCCGGGTCAGGGTGTCGTACTGATAAAGGGCGTCGATGAGTTTCATGCTGGATTTCACATTCAAAATAATCAGGGGCATGGCCAGGCTTTCGGCGATGGCGTGGGCCAGCATGGTTTTGCCTGTTCCAGGCTCCCCTTTCAGCAAAAGTGGCATTTCAAGCGCCATGGTTATATTTACGATGTCGGCCAGCTCCGAATCCAGAACGTAGCGTTTGGCCCCTTCAAAACTTTTTATTTCCTGGTCAGTCATAGTGGTTGTCCTGTGATGTTTGGTTGGTTTGACGGGTTTTTTTTAAAAAAATCGCGTCAAGGCTGTTTAAATATGATGCGTTCGTAAAAAATCGAATTCGCAAGCAGACACCGCATTGTATAATTTAGATGCCGATTAATGACGGTCACTTGTAGGTTGGGTTAAGCGAAGCAACCCAACCTATCTTTATTTTTTAAGACGCTATTCAATATAGTTAAATATAGTCGGCTCTGATTATTTTTGAGACATGATTCGTCAATTCAAGAACCCTCCGGGAATGCTCCACGCTCAATGATCCGGTTCCGCAGCTTGGGGTGATCAGGGAGGCGGATAATATGGCGGCCCGGTCAAACCCCAGCTTTTCGATCTGACCCGCCTTTTCTTTCCAGTTTGCCGCCAGAGAGGCGGCGGTCTGTGTTTCAATGTCTTCGGGGCGAAGGGTGGGGACGATCCCCCAGGCCAAAATGCCTCCTGACGCCATGAATGTTTTGATCTGATCGGCGTAAAGGATGAAGCGGTCGAAATAGGACCAGGCGTCAAAATTGACAATGTCGGCGTTTGATTCCAGAATAATGGACCAGTCTGTGTTGGCGCAGACATGAACCCCGGCGATTCCGCCGGCGTCATGAACGGCGTCGATGACCTCTTCCAACGCCCCGACGGTCTCTTCTTTGGAGATGCCGATATATTCGGACGACCCGAATCCGGCCAGCGCCGGTTCATCCAGAAAGATAATGACGGGAACCCCGGTTTTGGAAAGTTTTTTTGTCTGCCAGGCGGCTTTGCGACCCAAAAGCTTCACCGCCGCGTCCCTTAGCTGATGATCATGAAAAATCGCCCGTTCGGTCTGGTCCTTGACGCCCATGCAGAATGTGATGGGTCCGGTCACTTGCCCCTTGACCGCCGTTGGCGTCGGTTTCAGGGATTGGATGCGCTCCAGGAAAAGAAAAAATCCTTTGGAGGAGACTGGTGAAAGGGCGAATTGGGAATCGGAGGGGTCTTTTTTCCCCTCTGTGGCTTCCAGGTAATCTTCATAAAAGCGGACCAAATCATCATTGAAATGATCCGTTCCGGCATCCACAAAAGGGGTGTTGTCTTTCCATGAAAGGCCCGGGAGGCCGTCTGCGAACTGGGCGATCATCCCTTCCTCTTTCAGGCGGGGAAGCTGAACCCACCAGGGAATAAAAGGGGAGAACTCAAAGGAGAGCGCAAGCGCCTCCGAATGATCCAGCACAGGCAAGCTTCCAATGAAGGCGGGCATGCCGTTGGCTGCGAATTTTTTTTTCATCGTTGAAAATATCCTGAAATGGTTAAAAATAGAATCGAAAACCGGTCATTTTTCAGTTGGACGGGCAAATCTAACATGCCGGGCATATTTTTTCAAGGCATATATCTCGGCGTTTTTCCAAAAACAGGCTTTGGAATCGCGCGGGTTTGCCGGAGTCTTTTGAAAAAAAATATGAAAATTCTTAAAGGATTGACACATAAAATGGCGGGCGCTATATCATAAAAAAAACATCATAAAAATAAAGTATAAAAATAAGCGTAAAAATATTTTTGTTATAACTTGCAATGAATCGAAAGGGGAAAACCAATGTTTGGAATCGGCATGCCTGAACTTATTATTTTGCTGGTGATCATACTGATCATTTTTGGAGCCGGAAAACTTCCGGAAATCGGAGCCGGAATGGGCAAAGCCATCCGGAACTTCAAGGGCGCCTCGGAAGAGGAAGAAAAAAAGGAATCTGAAAAAATCGAAGAGGATAAAAAATCCTGAAAAACGGGCGCAGGGTCTGAATGGGGCCGCGCCCGTATCTCCACTGTTTTATTATCCGGTCTGGTTTATCCGGTCTATTTTTTTATCCGGTCTGGTTTATTCGGTTTGGTTTTTTGTTTTTTTTTTGTGTGGCGCGCGTCATTTAGCGGCGTCTTAATTTGGCCAAACAGCATGCGGCCAAACAGCGTTGGCGCCAAACAGATTAAAACTTAAATTAAAACAGACCACTTGAACCAGACAGCTTGAACCAGACAGCTTAAAACAGGCGAATCAAACATGATAAATTCGTAAAAAAAAGATTCGCAAGCAGACACAATCGCGCTTAATTTGGGCGCTCATTAATTGCGGTCACTTGTAGGTTGGGTTGAGGGACGAAACCCAACATATCTTTACTTTTTGCGAATGAATCAAACATGATACACTCGTAAAAAAGCACGGATGGCCCAATCCATAGCTAATGAGTTAAAAAATTCGATAACCTTCGATAACCAAGGCGTAGTGGTTTTTCGGGAGCGGGGCCATACATAACATGTAGTATGAGTAAACGAGTGAAAAACCACTACAACGCAGTAGATCGGATTTTTTATGACGCCATCAAACGTTACCGCTTAAAATGGTATGTCGTCGTCTTTGAATTCCGCTGCGCCCGAGGTTTCGGGAATGTCGGGAACCTGGAATCCGGCGTTTGAGCGGGGTTTTTCCACAGACCCTTTGGAATCAAGCATCTGCATTTGACCCGCGACGATTTCAGTGGTGTAACGTTTGACTCCCTCCTTGTCTTCCCAGTCCCGGGTCTGTATGCGGCCTTCGATGTATATTTTTTTCCCTTTTGAAAGGTATTCTCCGCATATTTCGGCCAGCCTTCCGAATGCCACGATCCGGTGCCATTCGGTTCGCTCCCGTTTTTCCCCCGAATTTTTATCTTTCCATTCCTCGCTGGTGGCGATGCTGAAATTGGCGATCGCCAGCCCCTCGGGGGTGTAACGCATTTCAGGGTCCCTGCCCAGGTTTCCGATGAGAATCGCCTTGTTGATTCCGGCCATATATATGTCCTCCGCTTTAGTCTTTATGGTGTTTTTATGGGGTTATTATGTTTTTTTATGGTTTGGCGGTGAATGCTTTTTTTTTAAAAAAACGCGTTTGTGTGTCTTGTATATCTTTTTGAGATGAATTGTTCAAGGAATAAAATCGCAGGCTGGCCATGACGCCGCCCCATGATTTTCTTTACAACGTTTCAATAAAATCAATCGCCTGTCCAAGTCGAGCCAGGGTTTTTTCCCTGCCGATGACCTCCATGATTTCAAAGATGCCGGGGCTGACTGTTTTCCCGGTGAGGGCCACCCGCGCCGGTTGGGCGATTTTGCCCATTTTAAGGCCCGTGGTCTCCATGACATTTTTAAACGCGACGCCAAGCGCCTCCTCTGTGAATTCCGCGATCCCCTCCAGTTCCTTGATCAGCTCCGCAAGGGGATGGGCCGCGCCGGGGGTCAGATTTTTTTTGGCCGCTTTTTCTTCATATGAAATGGTGTCGGCAAAATAGAATCGGGCGCCCTCCGCCATATCCAGAAGGGTTTTGCTCCGGGTGTTGAGCGTCGATATCACGCTGGCCATGAAATCTTGGTCGCCGGTTTGAGACTCTTTGGCGTCAACGCCCTGTTTTTCAAGAAACGGAACCAGCATGGGGGCCAGGGTTTTGGGGCGCGTGGCCTTGATGTGGTCGGCGTTTAAGGCCGTCAGCTTTTCCGGGTCGAATATTCCGGGGGACGTCCCAATATTTTTCAGCGTGAATTTTTCGATGAGCTCATCCCGCGTGAAAAACTCCTGGTCTCCATGGGACCATCCCAGACGAACCAGATAGTTGATCAGCGCGTCGGGAAGGAACCCGTCGTCTCTGTAGGCGGTCACCGACATGGCGCCGTGCCGTTTGCTCAGACGCGTTCGGTCGGCTCCCAAAACCATGGGGACATGTCCGAAATCGGGCAACGGAGCGCCCAACGCCTTGTAAAGTTGAATCTGTTTTGGGGTGTTGTTTAAATGGTCGTCCCCGCGTATCACCGTGTTGATGTTCATGGTGATGTCGTCCACCACCACCACGAAATTGTACGTGGGGGTGTCGTCGCTTCTCAGGATCACAAAGTCGTCGAGCTCCTGATTGTTGAAAACGACATTCCCTTTGATGACATCATTAACAATGGTGGAGCCAGACGAGGGAGCGGCGAAACGAACCACCGAGCGATCGCTTTTTTTAAGCCCTTTATGTCGGCATGACCCGTCGTATTTTGGCTTTTCACCGGCTGCCATGGCCTTTTTCCGCATGGCGTCGATCTCTTCTTTGGAGCATTCGCAGTGGTACGCCAGCCCCTTGTCCATGAGCGTTTGCACATGGGCGCGATAAATGTCAAAGCGCTCCGATTGAAACCAGGGACCCTCGTCCCAGTCGATGCCCAGCCATTCGAGGGCTTCGAATATGGCGTCCACCGACTCTTGGGTGGAGCGTTGACGGTCGGTGTCTTCGATTCTTAAAATAAATTTGCCATGGCAATGGCGGGCGTGGAGCCAGTTGAAAAGAGCGGTTCGCGCCCCTCCCACATGGAGATAACCCGTTGGGCTGGGGGGGAACCGGGTGATGATTTTTTTCATGGAATTTCCTTGATGATGGGTGAAGGGCTCGCTCAAAAATAACTTTACATTTTGAGGGCCAATTCATCCTGTCTGACTGCGTTATAAAAACTCGGCGGATCCAGATATGCCTGCGTTTTTATGCCTTGTCAGACAGGCGCCTTAACCCTCAAAATTGTAAATTTATTTTTGAGCGAACCCTAAACGTTTGTCGTTAAATATTTCATATCTTTTAAAAAAAAGATGCATAGCACAATTGCGGGAACCACGCAACGAAACCTTAAAAAAAATCAAATTTCTTGACAATGCCTCTGATTTGAACTACTTAGGAAGATTGAAAAAAATAGTGGGGAAAGAAATATATAAATATTTACAATACAGATAGTTAGGAGATTACTCATGGCGGTTCCAAAAAGAAAAAAATCCAAGTCAAAGAGGGGCATGAGACGGGCCCACCACAAAATTGAGGGCGCGGCGCCTTCAAAATGCGCCCATTGCGGAGCGGCAAGGCTTCCGCATCACGCGTGTCAAGATTGCGGTTTTTATGATGGTCGCAAAGTCGTGGATGGCGAATAATTTTTTTTAAAAAAACTCAGGAGAAACAAACACGATGTCAGCGTCATCCGAACATGAATCCCCCCCTGTTTTAATGGGCATGGATTCTGAATCGCGACAGATGATTGTCGATATGGTCGGGCAGTTGGGCCAGCGGCTTCTTTCAAAGGAAAAAATTTTTGAGTTTGACCGGAAGGATGTTTTCCCCGAGGAGACGATCCGCGAGTTGCTCGGCCCGGACATAGGGCTTCAGTTGCTTTTTATCCCCGAAGCCTATGGCGGAATGGGGGGAGGGGCCAGGGATTGTTGCCGCGTGACCCGTGAGATGTCCAAAATATGCCTGGGCGTGACCACGGCTTTTTTTGCCATCCAGCTTGGGGCCGACCCGCTGATCGTGGGAGGAACCGAGGCTCAGAAAGAAAAATGGCTGGGGAAAATCGCCGACGGGGATTGCTTGGTTTCCTATGCGGTCACCGAAGCCGGGGCTGGCAGCAACCTGGCGGCCATAAAGACGACGGCCGATCCCGTAAAAGATGATTCCGGGGCTGTTTCGGGATACCGGGTCAACGGAAGCAAGCAGTTCATATCCACCGGGGGATACGCCGATTTCATCACTCTTTTGGCCAACACGCCTGAAGGCCCGACTTTTTTTGTCGTTGAAAAAGAGGCGGTCGGATTCGACCGGGGAAAGGGGGAGGAAAAACACGGAATACGCTCCTCCAACACGTCTCCCCTCTCATTTTCCGATGTGTTTGTTCCCATTGAAAACCTCATTGGCGGAGTTCCCGGCGCGGGTCTGAAACAGGCCAATGAAGTCTTTGGATACACCCGTTTGATGGTGGCGTCCATGGCCCTTGGCGCCGGAGACGCGGCGCTTGACATTGTCCTGTCCTACGCCAAACAGCGAAAACAGTTTGGATCGACTCTGGCTGAAAAACAGGGGTACACTCACAAGCTTGTGGTTCCCAACGCCGTTAAAATCGAGGCCGCGTCGGCCTATTGCCAGGAGACGGCCGTCAGAATTGATTCTGGCGAGACCGACCTCCAGGTGGAGGGATCCATCGCAAAATATTTCTCCACGGAGATCGCCAACCAGATGGCGGAAGACGGGATTCAGGCTCTGGGGGGCTACGGATACATCGCTGAGTACGGGATTGAAAAAATAAAAAGAGACGTCAAGATCACATGCATCTATGAGGGAACCAGCGAAATACAACAAAATATCATCAGTGTTTTCAGGTGGAAAAAAACCCGAAAAACAAAGGGCGGCTTTTACAACGACATCGCCGATGAGATGAGCCGAATATCCAGGGCGGAAAAAGGGGCGGGCGCGCGCTTTTACGCCTTGGCCGCGCATGCCTTAAACAAACTCATCGACAAGGTTCATGGGGCGCGACTGACCCGAAGCCAGCATGTCATGTTTGCTCTGGCCGACATGATGACGCATGTTGAAATCGGGGCGAGCCTGGCCCGGAGGGCGTTTTTGAAAATGGAGGCGGGGGAGGCGGACGCGGAAAAGACGCGCTTGGCGTCAAAAATTTTCGCCAATGAAACCGTCGGAATCGTGACCAGAAACATGACGGAGATATTGAGGGGAGCCGGGGCGTTTGACGAAGAGGATATCGCGAGCTTTTTAACATCCGTCTCATATGAATCCATGGGCCTAAGCGCTCGGGGCGTCATCGCCGATATGGACAGATTCGCGGATATTCTTTTCGGGAGGGACAATGCCTGAAAAAAACAGGTTGACGATTGTTGTGACCGGCGCATCCAGAGGCATCGGCCGGGCCATATGTCTGGCATTCGCCGAGAAAAACGCCGATATCTATTTTAATTATTTCCCCAAAGAAGAGGCGGCCGCCGCAGGCGAAACCGAAAAAATGGTTTCCGAAAAAGGGGGCGCTTCACATGGAGACGGTTCAACGGGCGCACAAGCCAAAGGGTTTTGCGCCAATGTGGCTTCAGAAGCGGATTTGGACGTTTTTTTCAAGGAGATTTTAAGCCGGACCGGCCGCATCGACTATCTGATCAACAACGCCGGCATCACAAAAGACGCCCTGTTGCCCCGGATGAAGGAATCGCAGTGGGACGATGTGATGGACGTGAATCTCAAAGGCCCTTTTTTATGCATGCGCATGGCCGCCAGAGCCATGATGAAACAACGGTCTGGCCGCATGGTCAATATCGCCTCGGTGACGGGCGTCACCGGCAATGCCGGGCAGGCGAACTATTCGGCGTCCAAAGCCGGTCTCATCGGTTTGACAAAAACCGTGGCAAAGGAGCTGGGTTCCAGAGGGATCACGGTGAACGCCGTGGCTCCGGGCTTTATTGCGACCGATATGACCCAAATTCTTTCCGACAAGATAAAAGAACAATTTATAGCTGATATTCCCCTTCGAAGGGCTGGAACACCTGAGGATGTGGCGGCCGCCGTCCGTTTTTTATGTTCGGAAGACGCGGCGTATATAACGGGGCAGACGCTTCATGTCAACGGTGGAATGCATATGTGATGGGGTTTTTTTTAAAAAAACAGGAGGAAAATAGTTAATGTCCGTTGAAGATAAAATTAAAAAAATAATAGCTGAAAAACTCAGCGTGGAATTGGAGGAGATTGTTCCTGAAGCCTCATTTGTGAATGATCTCGGCGCGGATTCATTGGATCTGGTGGAGTTGATTATGTCCATGGAAGAAGAGTTCGACATTGAAATATCCGATGAAGAGGCTGAAAATCTGGCCACAGTCAAGGATGTTTTTGAGTACATAAATAAAAATTCATAATATCAACGCGCAACGCGGTTGTAAAAATACGAAGACTTAGGCATGGCGTCTTTCGGCGTGGTCCGGCGAGTGGCCGGGGCAGCCAGACAGGAGGTTTTTTTTGAACAGGCGGGTGGTTATAACCGGCGTGGGTTTGGTCACGCCTCTGGGAACGGGAGTTGAAAAAACATGGTCCAGGCTCTGCGCTGGAGAATCGGGCATCGGCGAGATCACAAAATTTGACACGGCCGAGTTTGCGACAAAAATCGCCGGCGAGGTCAAAGATTTTAATCCTGAAGATTTTCTTCCCAAAAAAGAGGCGAAACGGACCGAGGCATTTATTGCGTACGCCGTGGCCGGGGCCCGCATGGCCGTTGAAGAATCGGGTTTTTCCATAGACAGCTCCAACGCCCACCGGGTGGGAGTCATCACTGGATGCGGCCTTGGCGGACTGTTGATGCTGGAAAAGATTTCCAATATCGTCGAAACCCGGGGACCCCGGAGGGTGAGCCCGTTTTTTATACCGATGATGATCGGGAATATGGCGGCGGGAATGATTTCCATCCATCTGGGCGCCAAAGGACCCAACGCCTCCATCGCCACGGCATGCGCGGCCGGGGGGCATGCGGTGGGGGATTCCTTTCGCCTGATACAAAGCGGGCGGGCGGACGCCATGATCACCGGCGGAGTCGAGTCTGTGGTGACGCCCACCGGCATCGCCGGATTCAACGCCATGAAGGCCCTTTCCACGCGAAATCACGAGCCGGAAAAGGCGTCCCGACCCTTTGAGAGAGACCGGGACGGCTTTGTGATGGGGGAAGGCAGCGGCATTCTTCTGCTTGAGTCCCTGGACAGCGCCCTTTCGCGGGGAGCCAGGATTTACGCGGAGATCGTCGGCTACGGAATGAGCGGCGACGGGCACCACATGACGGCGCCCCCTCCGGATGGCGACGGCGCCGCAAGATGCATGATTGAGGCGTTGGATGACGCGGGAATCTCCCCGGATCGCATCGACTACGTCAATGCCCACGGAACATCGACCCCCCTCAACGATCTTTGCGAGACCCGGGCCATGAAGACTGTTTTTAAAGACCGGGCCTTGCTGACGCCCATCAGCTCCACCAAATCAATGACCGGCCATCTTCTGGGCGGCTCAGGGGGCGTGGAGACAGTCTTTACGGCTCTTTCCATTTACAATGGGATCATGCCGCCCACCATCAATTTTGAAAATCCCGGAGACGAATGCGATCTGGACTATGTTCCGAATGTCGCCCGAAAAAAAGAGATCGGCATCGCCATGACCAATTCCTTCGGTTTTGGAGGGACAAACGCCAGCCTGATTCTTAAAAAAATGGGTCCTTAACCCAGGCCGCGCATTTGCAAAAAAGGAAAAGAGCATTATCTTAGTAGAATTATGGAAAAAGAAAAAAAGAACATTATTATCGGAAGCGATCATGCGGCTTATCCGTTAAAAAACAGAATCAAAGAGTTTTTGTCCGCTCGGGGTTTTGATGTAACAGACGTGGGAACCCACGGAATTGATTCGGTGGATTACCCGGATTACGGCATAAAGGTCGCGAAAAACGTCTCTTTGGGAAAATTTAAAACAGGGATTCTTCTTTGCGGCTCCGGGATTGGCATGTCCATGGTGGCCAACCGGTTTCCCCATGTCCGGGCCGCCCTTTGCAGCGATGTTTCCTCCGCAGCCATGAGCCGACGCCATAATGACGCGAATATTCTGGTCATGGGCGCCCGGGCCATACAGGAGTCCCTGGCCCTGGAAATGACGGACGAATGGCTGAAAACGCCTTTTGACGGGGGGCGGCATCAGGCGCGGCTGGATAAATTTGATGAGATAAAGGGAATATAAACGAAAAAAATGGCGGACTCGAAAACCAGCGCGATGGGTTATTTTTTCGGTCTTCCTTAAAAAAAACGCCAGGCTTGAGGCATCGAATCGGGCGCCGAACGCCGGGCCGCCCATGCGTTTTCATGACGCCATCAACATTGCATAATTTGGATGCTGATTAATGACGGTTACTTGCTATGTTGGGTTGAGGGACGAAGCCAACATAGCTTTATTTTTCAGCGAACCCCTAACCATTTGACACTATATTAATCTGATTTTTTATTTCAACCTGAAATTGGATTTTTCAAGATTGCGCCTATGAAATTGGCGAAGAGGTGATTAGAACATTGAATGCCATCGAAATAATCAAAAAAACAGACCCAGAGATCGCCGGGATCATTGAAAAGGAGACGGTCAGACAGACGAGTACTCTGGAGCTGATCGCGTCTGAAAATATCGCCAGTCGAGCGGTCATGGCCGCCCAGGGGAGTCTTTTGACCAACAAGTACGCCGAGGGGTATCCTGGCAAGCGCTATTACGGCGGATGCGAATATGTGGATATGGCTGAAACCCTGGCCATTGATCGGGCGAAAAAGCTGTTTGGCGCCGAGTATGCCAATGTTCAGCCCCATTCCGGGTCCCAGGCGAATATGGCGGTCTATTTTTCCCTTTTAAAACCAGGGGATACGGTTTTGGGAATGGATCTTTCCCATGGCGGGCATCTGACCCACGGAAGCCCGGTGAGCTTTTCAGGCAAACTTTACAACAATGTTTTTTACGGACTCAGCAAAGAGACCGGCCTGATTGATTATGAGGAGTTGGCCCGTCTGGCTGAAAAACATAAACCGGCCCTGATTATCGCCGGGGCGAGCGCGTATCCGCGAATCATTGATTTTCAGGCGTTTTCTGACATCGCAAAATCGTCGGGCGCTTATCTGATGGTGGACATGGCACACATCGCCGGGTTGGTGGCGGCCGGGGTTCATCCGTCGCCCATTCCCCATGCCGATGTGGTCACATCCACCACCCACAAAACATTGCGGGGTCCTCGGGGCGGGCTGGTTTTATCAAGAAAAGATTTAAGCGCGAAACTGGGAAAAGAGATATTTCCAGGGATACAGGGAGGCCCGTTGATGCATGTCATCGCGGCCAAGGCCGTGGCGTTTTCCGAAGCGTTTTCCGATTCCTTTAAAACATACCAGAAAAATGTGGTCAAAAACGCCAAAATCATGGCCCAATGCCTCATTGACGAAAAACTGGATTTGGTGACTGGCGGAACAGACAATCACATGCTTTTGGTGGATTTAAGAAGCGTTGGCATCACCGGGAATCAAGCTCAGGATATTTTGGGGATGGGGGGGATCACCGTCAACAAGAACGCCATCCCCTTTGAGGAATTAAAACCCCATATCACCAGCGGAATACGCATCGGGACTCCGGCCATCACCACCCGGGGAATGGGAAAAATTGAGGTGGAAACCATCGCCGGGATGGTCGTGGAGATTTTAAAAAATCCGGAGAATCAGGGGCGGATCGAATCGATCCGAAAACAGGTGAATGACATGTGCGATAAATTCCCCCTGACGATTTAAAATCATGATCATGTCAACGGTTTTGCGACATGCGTCACAAGCCTTTTGTTCCTGTGTTGACCCTTCATTACTCGGGCCATATAGAATTTTTTATGAGTGAGCCAATGACCAAAACAGATAAACGTCCGTCGTGGGAAACCTATTTTATGGATATCGCCACGCTGGTGGCGCGACGCTCCACATGCCTGCGTCGTTTGGTGGGAGCCGTGATCGCAAAGGATAACAGAATATTGGCCACGGGCTACAACGGCGCCCCTACAAACATCGCTCATTGCGTTGAAACGGGATGTTTGAGAGAAAAATTCAATGTGCCGTCAGGGGAAAGGCATGAGCTTTGCCGGGGATTGCACGCCGAGCAGAACGCCATTATCCAGGCCGCGTATCATGGCGTTTCCATCAAAGGCTCAGAGCTTTTCTGCACGAATCTGCCATGTTCCATTTGCGCGAAAATGATCATCAACGCGGGAATAACAAAGGTCTGCTATGGTCAGGGATACCCGGATGAGATGTCTGCGGGAATGTTTGCCGAGGCCGGCGTGGATGTCCGTTTTTTTGAAACACCGACTTCCGTCGGACCAGCCCTTTGACAATTGGAGATAGAAAATGAAATGTCCGTTTTGCGGAGAGATCAACAACAAGGTCATTGATTCCCGAATGGTCAAAGACGGCGGGGGGATACGAAGGCGACGGGAATGCATCCCCTGCTCCGAGCGTTTCACCACGTATGAGCATGTGGAAAAACGCCTGATCACCATATTAAAAAAAGATGGGCGACGGGAGAAATTTTCGCGTGAAAAAGTGGGAGCCGGCATTCAGCGGGCATGTCAGAAACGTGAAATTAGCATGAATCTCATCGAAGAATTCATCAATGGTCTGGAACGGGATCTGAGGGAGATGGAGGAAAAAGAGATCGTCTCCCGCGTGATTGGCGAAAAGGTCATGTCTTGGCTCCACAGTCTGGATGACATCGCCTATGTGAGATTCGCGTCGGTTTACCGGGAGTTCAAAGATGTGAGCGACTTTGTTTCGGAATTAAAGAGAATGCGGCCGGAATGATTTTTTTAAACATCGCCTCACAGCAACCCCCATATATAAACCCCAGGGATAAACCAGAGATAAACCCCAGGGATAAATCATAGGTAAACCCCAGAGATAAATCAGAGATAACCCCCATACAAACCAGACCCGGAAAATCTTAGACTGAAAAATAAGGGAGAGCGGAAGACTCAAAAAGCCGTTTGCTTGAAAATGGATGATCAAAAATACATGAAAATGGCTTTGGAACTCGCCCAAAAAGGGAGAGGCTTTACGTCTCCAAATCCCATGGTGGGGGCGGTCATCGTCAAAGATGGCGCCGTGATATCCACAGGGTATCACCGAAAAGCGGGAGAGGATCACGCGGAGGCGGACGCCATTAAACAGGCCGGGGAGGGCGCGAAGGGCGCCACGCTTTACGTCAACCTGGAACCGTGCAATCACGTCGGACGGACTCCGCCATGTTCTCAGCGGATACTCGCCGCCGGAATAAAGCGAGTCGTCTCAGCCATGAAAGATCCCAATCCTGGAGTCAAAGGGGGGGGGAACCGGCATTTAAAGGATCATGGCGTGGACGTCGTTTGCGGGGTGTGTGAAGATCAGGCCAGACGACTGAATGAAATTTTTATCAAAAACAGCGTCACTGGCCTCCCTTTTGTCATTGTAAAATGCGCGGCCACGCTGGATGGACGCATCGCTTCCAGCAACGGAGATTCCAGGTGGGTCACCGGGGAAGAGTCCAGGGAGTATGTTCACGGGTTGCGGCATTTGACCGACGCCATCATGGTGGGCGTCGGCACGGCGATTCAGGATGATCCGAGCCTGACCACGCGTTTACAAGGCATGAAAGGACGCGATCCCCTGCGCGTCATCCTTGATTCCAAACTTTCCATCCCTGAGCATGCCCGTGTCTTTCATTTGGATTCCGACGCCAAAACCCTTGTGGCCGCCGGGACCGGGGTTTCTCCGGAAAAGAAAAGCGCCATTGAAAAAACCGGCGCCCAGGTTGTGGAATGTCCCATGGCCAACGGGGGCATAGATTTGGGGCGGCTCGTGGAGAGACTGGGAAAAATGGGGATCACAAGCCTTCTCATAGAGGGGGGGAGCCGTGTGATCGCCTCGGCGTTTTCCGCTGGAATTGTGGACAAAATTATGTTTTTTTACGCTCCCAAAATCATGGGGGGAGATGGAATTCCCATGTGCCAAGGCCCGGGGCCGGACGCCATGAAAGGGTGCCTTGCGGTGAAACATATCGCTGTGCGAATGTTTGGCGATGATCTGATGGTTGAGGGATATCCGGTTAAGGGCTCGACAGAAAAATGACGCGCCATTTTCAGCGAACCCTTAACCCCAAAATTGTAAATTTATTGATGAGCGAAACCAAATGATTTTTTTCAAAGGAAGGGTCTGATATGTTCACAGGGATTATCGAGGGTCTTGGAACAGTGCGGGAAATTCGCCCGGACCCCCGGGGCGCCGGTAAAAAGTTGATGATACGCTCTGGCTTTGCCCTGGATCAAACACGGATCGGGGACAGCATCGCCATAAACGGAGCCTGTCTGACGGCCACGGCCATTCATGGGACCGATTTTGTGGTGGATGTGTCCGATGAAACCCTTTCAACGACGACCATAGGTTCTTTGAGAAGCGGGGACCGGGTAAATATGGAACGGGCGTTGCGCTTGTCCAGCCGTCTGGACGGGCATCTGGTCTCAGGCCACGTGGATGGCGTGGGGAAAATAGAGCGGAAACTAAGGTTGGGCAACGCCATCATTTTATCCATGAGAGCGCCGGAATCGCTTGCCGGGCAAATGATCCCCAAAGGCTCCATTGCGGTGGATGGCGTCAGTCTGACCATCAACGCATGCGGCCAAAACAGTTTTGAGGTCAGCATCATTCCCCATACCGCCGCAAACACGACCCTGGACTTTAAAGACGCCGGAGCGCGGGTCAATATTGAAACGGACATGATCGGAAAATATGTGGCGCGTTTTCTGTCAAAGGGGTCTGGTTCGCATGGCCAGACAAAAACCGGTTTCGGAATGGAAACGCTGGCCAAAAATGGATTCTTATAAGTAGAGACGCAAGATTTTGCGTCTCACGGCCGCGCAGGATGTGCGTTCCGAAATGACGCAAGATTTTGCGTCTCACGGCCGCGCAGGATGTGCGTTCCGAAATGACGCAAGATTTTCGCGCAAGATTTTGCGTTCCACAATGGCGCAAGAGTTTGCGTCTGACCGCCGCGCCATCGCGGCCATGTAGAATGTCGGGCGAGTAAAAAAAGACATGACGCGTTTTTTTTACGACCCCATCCATTTTGATACGTTCGTAAAAAATCGGATTTGCAAGCAGGCGCGACATTGCATCATTCAGATGCTGATTAATGACGGTCACTTGTAGGCTGGGTTATGCGAAGCAACCCAACATATCTTTATTTTTTACGAGTGTATCAATTTTCACAGGTTTTAAAAAACGACTATCGGGAAAAACGCTCGTCGGGTTTTCCCATCAGGAGAATAAAATGCCGAAAATATCCATAGAAGAGGCGATAAAAGATATAAAAGCCGGGAAGATGGTGATCCTCGTGGATGACGAGGACAGGGAAAACGAGGGAGACATCACAATGGCCGCGGAGGCGGTGACGCCTGAAGCGATTAATTTCATGGCCACCTATGGACGGGGATTGGTCTGTCTGTCCATGACCGGCGAAAAAATAGATTCCCTTGAGCTTCCCTTGATGGTGGACAACAACACCTCCTCCTTTCAGACGGGATTCACGGTCTCCATTGAGGCCAGATGCGGGGTCACCACCGGAATATCGGCGGCGGATCGCGCCACGACCATTTTGACGGCGGTGGCTGAAAACGCGACGCCTGGGGATCTGGCCCGGCCGGGTCATGTGTTTCCATTGCGGGCCAAAGAGGGCGGGGTCATCGTTCGATGCGGACAGACGGAAGGGTCTGTGGATTTGTCCCGTCTCGCCGGTTTGAAACCGGCCGGGGTGATATGCGAGATCATGGATGACGACGGAACCATGGCGCGGATGCCGTCCCTGGAAAAATTCAGCGAAAAACATGGCATCGGAATCTGCACCATAGAAGATTTGATTGAATACCGCATGCGCACGGAATCGTTTGTCCATAAGGTGGTGGAGGCCAATATCCCCACGTGTCACGCCGGTCTGTTCAAGACCATGGTCTATGAAAACGATTTTGAGGATCTGCAACACATCGCCATGGTCAAAGGCGAGATAGATCCGGAGGTCCCGATTCTTGTGCGGGTTCATTCGGAATGCATGACCGGCGACATTTTCGACTCCTTAAAGTGCGATTGCGGGGATCAACTCCGTCACTCCATGAAGTTGATGGAAGACGAGGGCGCCGGGGTTCTTTTGTACATCCGCCAGGAGGGCCGGGGGATCGGGTTGGTCAACAAGCTTAAAGCCTATGTGTTGCAGGAACATGGCATGGACACCGTTGAGGCGAATGAGGAGTTGGGGTTTGCGCCCGATTTGAGAAACTATGGCATCGGCGCTCAGGTTCTGGTGGATCTGGGAATCAAAAAAATGCGACTGATCACCAACAATCCAAAAAAAATGGTGGGCCTTCAGGGCTACGGGCTTAGAATTGTGGAGCAGGTGCCCATGCGGATCAAACCGAATAAATTCAACCGGGGGTATCTGGAATGCAAGCAACTTAAAATGGGTCATCTGTTGAATATTGACGCGGCTCCATGATGGGGGGCGTCATGACAAATCAAAACGCGCGTCTTTGCTTTGCGCGACTGTTTGAGACGATGGAGTCGGATTTTTTACGAGCATGCCGCGAGGATGCCGTTTTTAAAAAAGGGGGAAATAATGCCGGAAGTTTTTGAAGGCAAGTTGATCGCCACAGGGAAAAAATTTGCCATAATCGCCAGCCGTTTTAACGATTTTATCACCGACAAGCTGGTGGGGGGCGCCGTGGACGCGCTGGTTCGATGCGACGCGGATATTCAGGACATTAAAATCATAAAGGCGCCGGGCGCTTTTGAAATACCGCTTGTAGCCAAAAAAATCGCGGAAAAAAAACGATACGACGCCATCATATGCTTAGGCGCCGTGATCCGGGGAGCCACGCCGCATTTCGATTATGTGAGCGCCGAAGTGTCAAAGGGGATCGCCACTGTGTCGCTGGAGTCGAGCGCCCCCATTATATTCGGGGTGCTTACCACAGACTCCATTGAGCAGGCCATTGAAAGAGCCGGAACCAAGGCCGGGAACAAAGGCTGGAGCGCGGCGATATCGGCCGTGGAGATGGCGAATCTCATGGACGTCATTGACAAGGCATAAAAAAAAATGGGAAACCGCCGCAAATCCAGGGAGCTTGCATTGCAGGCTCTCTATTATATGGATATCAACCGCGCCATCTCACTGGACAATCTGAGACGTTTCTGCGTTAATTTTTCTCCCCCCGCGCATGTCATGCCTTTTTTTATGCGATTGTGCCAGGGGATCATGGATAAAATTGAAACCATCGACAGAACCATTGAAGGGGTTTCCAGCAACTGGCGGATCAAGCGCATGAGCTGTGTGGACCGGAATGCCCTGCGCATTGGGGTTTACGAGCTTTTTTATTGCCCTGAAATTCCGCCCAAAGTCTCCATAAACGAAGCCATTGATCTGGGGAAACGATTCGGAACGGATGACTCCGGCGCCTTTATCAACGGATTGCTGGACCGCATACGGATCAACGACGAAAAAAAGCCGGGAGTCAAGGAAAAACCGGGCGTCAACGAAACGTCGGGCGTCAAGGAAAAACCGGGAGACAAGGAAAAACCGGAAGACAATGAAACGTCGGGCGTCAATGGAAACTCGGAAGACAACGAAAAAAAGGAAACGTAAACACCCATGAAGACGTTTGTTTTTCCAGGCCAGGGGTCCCAAAAAAAGGGGATGGGGCATGATCTTTTTGATCAATTTCCGGATGTGGCGGCGGCGGCCGATGAGATTCTGGGCTACAGTGTCAAGGAACTGTGCCTTGAAGATCCCCACAAACGGCTGGGCGACACGGAATACACCCAACCCGCCCTGTATCTGATCAATGCCTTGAGCTGGCTTGAAAACAGGGCCGATGAAACCGATCCCCCGGATTTTCTGGCCGGGCACAGCCTTGGAGAATACAACGCTCTTTTTGCGGCCGGGGCCTTTGATTTTCAAACCGGGCTTTTGATGGTCCGGGAAAGAGGCCGGCTCATGGCCGGGGCCAAAGGGGGCGGCATGGCCGCGGTCATTGGCATGGACATGACTAACGAAAAAATTGAAAAGATTCTGATGGAGGGTCCATTTGAAAATATCTCCATCACCAATTACAATTCTCCGGGGCAATGGGTGATATCCGGCATAAAAGAGGAGATCATTCAGGCCGGTCCTTTTTTTAAAAAAGAGAGGGCGAAATTTATTCCGCTGAAGGTGAGCGGGGCGTTCCATTCTCCGTACATGGCTGAGGCGGCCCTTGAATTTTCGGGCTTTCTTGAAAAATTCGCCTTTGCCGATCCGTCCATACCCGTTGTATCCAATGTGTCGGCGCGCCCGTATGAAAGCGGCGCCGTCAAAAAAATGTTAATCGCCCAGATGACGTCTCCGGTCATGTGGGTTGAGACGGTCCGGTATCTGATGGGGCGGGGCGCGGATGAATTTTACGAGATCGGTCCGGGAAAGGTTTTGACCGGCCTTGAACGACGGATCAAGGGGGCATAAGGGCCGCTTTCACTCCATTCTCATTTTTTTCTCTCCATATGGCGGCGGCCCGCCATTTTTTATCGTTGGCCCGCCGCGTGTTTAATGACCCCTCCCGAATGGCTCGATAGAAAAATAACGGACCATTTTGGAGGCGGATTCATCAAGGCCTGACTGCCTTATAAAAAGTCTCCATATCATTATCATATACCTTCATTTTTATGCCTTGTCTTTACTGATCGCCTGACCCCCCCCAAAGAAAATGGCTAATTTATTGTTGAACGAACCCTGACGTTTTTTTGTAGAACCGCTCTATGGGCAAAGCATAGCCGCGCTTTTTGGGCTGGGCGGTTTTTTAGTCCGCGTATCCTTTTAATAGTCCATGGTCCATGGTCGATGGTCAATGGTCGATGGTCGACATTCAATGGGCGGTTGCGCGCGGGTTTAATAAGCCGAGCGCCCGGCCCCGTCGATTCCATTTGATCGTCTGAAACCGATGGATTCCACGGGTTGTTTGCCCAGATCGGTTCGACCCGACCCCGCGATGGAGAGTTTAATTCCCATATTCGTGGGAGCCGCCGTTGAGCTTTAGATTAAAAGGGGTTGAATTTTTTTAAAAAATTCATTATATGACAAACATTTATTTATCAGAGCCAATTATTTTTTTTCGGGCTATTTTTTTTTAGGGAGATGGGCGCCAATGGATATGAAGCGGGATTATTATGAGGATGTTCAGTTATTTTCTTCCGGGGTCGCCATATTCTGGTTTGTGGCGTTAATGATTTTTTTGGGCGCGTTCCCTTTTATGGTTAAAAATTATTATGTTTACATGGCCAATTACATCGCCATCAACGTGATCGTGGCTGTGGGGTTGAATATTCTGGTCGGCTACACCGGGCAGATTTCTCTGGGCCACGCCGGTTTTTTTGCCATCGGAGCGTATGGCACGATCATTCTGATCTCCCAATTTCATTTCCCGTTTCTTCTGGCATTGCCTGCGGCGGGTGTGATCGCGGCTTTTTTCGGTTTTATTCTGGGGCTGCCCGCCTTGAGGCTGGACGGCCCGTATCTTTCCATCGCCACCCTTGGTTTTGGCCTTTCCATCACCCAGGTGATCGGCAAAATTGAGTTGTTCGGCGGCCGCCAGGGCCTTCACGCCCCGGAATTGATGATCGGCTCATGGACGCTGGATACAGACCGGGAGTTTTATTACATTTTGATGGTCATTGTCATTCTGTTGACTCTGGGGGCCCGCAATCTGATGAAAACCCGGGTGGGGCGGGCTTTTATAGCTATCCGGGACGCGGACATCGCCGCTGAAACCATCGGAATCAATCTGCTCTGGCACAAAACCATGGCGTTTGCGGTGAGCGCTTTTTATGCGGGGGTCGCCGGGGGACTCTATGCGTTTGTGTTGCGCTTTGTCGAGCCGGAGGTTTTTACCCTTTTATTGTCGATTCTTTTTTTATCCATGATTGTCGTCGGAGGTCTGGGATCGATCTTTGGAGCCATCGCCGGCGCCTGCCTGCTCAGCTGGCTGGATCTGACATTGCGAAATATCCTGGATGTTCCCCTGGTGGGGGATTGGCTTAAGATTCTTTCAAAGAGCTGGTTTTCCATCACCGGGGTTTCGAATATTCAGTTTATTCTGTTTGGGCTGATCATTGTTTTGATCATGCTCTTTGAGCCCCGGGGCATTTTCGGCATCTGGATTCGGACAAAGAAGTATTGGAAAACCTGGCCTTTTTAAATTCGGCGTTTCCAATTTGGCATCATTTTAAACCCAAATAAATCCAAACTAAAAAACAGGCGCCAACATGATTGATTTTTTTCAGATGGTTGTCAGCGGAATCGCCGTGGGAAGCTCCTATGCCCTCATGGGTCTGGCCATGGTCATTATCTATAAAACATCGGAAGTGGTGAATTTTGCCCAGGGAGAAATGGCGCTCCTGTCCTCTTTTTTTGCGTTTATGATCATGGAACATCACCATATTCCCTTTTATGCCGCCATTCCCGCCACCCTTGTTTTTTCCCTGTTTCTGGGATTTTTTCTGGAGTTTGCCGTGCTTCGACGGGCCAAAGATCCGTCTGTTTTGGGGATGATTATTATCACCATCGGCCTGGAAATGATTCTGATGGGTTTTGTTTCCTGGAAATTCGGCGCGGATTATAAAGCGTTGCCGTTTCCCATTTCCCCATATGAAAGCGTGGCCATGGGGGGGGTGTATGCCAGCGCTCTGGAGGTTTTGACCTTTGGGGTCGCCCTTTCTTTGATGTTGATTCTTTTTTTGTTTTTCAGGTTTTCCAAACTGGGAGTCGCCATGAAAGCGACCCAGCAAAATCCCGTGGCCGCTCGTCTGATGGGGATACGAACCAATCGCATCGTGATGATGACATGGGGCGTCTCCTCGGTGACGGGATGTTTCGCCGGTCTCTCCATTTCAGCGGCGCTCATGCACCCGTACATGATGTGGGACCCCATGCTGAAAGGATTCGCCGCCGCGGTCATGGGGGGGATGACCTCTTTGCCCGGCGCGGTTTTTGCCGCCTATTTACTTGGGATTATTGAGAATTTGTTTGGGGGGTACATATCTATTGAGTTTAAATCCGTGGTGGCTTTTGTCATTATTGTCCTGGTTCTGTGCTTTAAACCGAGCGGATTGTTTGCGAGACATTATGTCAAGAAAGTTTAACAAATAAGAACCCGATAAGGAGATTAAAATGAACAGAAGATTTTTTGTATTCATATCGCTTTTATCCATGATTTTTTGTTTTTCACTAAACGCCATGGCGGAAGAGGGCATGACCGACACAGAGATCCACGTGGGTCAGTGGGGTCCCCAGACCGGCCCTGCGGCGGCATGGGGTTCCGTGCCAAGGGGGACGGACGATTATTTTAAAATGATCAACGCCCAGGGAGGGATTCATGGGCGAAAAATCATTCACCACATGTTTGACGACGCCTATAATCCGGCCAAGACAAAGGCCGGGGTCAAGGAGTTGCAGGAGGGAACCGGCATCTTCGCATGGGTCTCGGGAGTGGGAACCGCGCCCGGGCTGGCGGTGAAGGATTATATTATGGATCGGAAAGTCCCCTGGATCGGTCCGGCCTCGGGTTCCCTTCATTGGATCACTCCTCCTGAAAAATACCTGTTCACGGTTTATCCCCTCTATTATCTGGAAGCCAAAGCGCTTTGCAAATACTCCATTGAGACGCTGGGGAAAAAACGGATCGCCATCGCCTATCAAAATGATGATTACGGAAAGAATGGATTAAAAGGCGCCCGAGAGGAACTGGCCCGCCACGGTCTGAAACTGGTGGCTGAAATACCGGTGGAGCTTAAAGACACCGACATGAAACCCCATGTCATGAAAATGAGAAAATCCAAGGCCGACGCCGTTCTCCTCTGGACCAGCGTCAGCCATGCCGTCCGCTTGGCCGGAACCAGCGCCGCCATGCGATTCAAACCCCAGTTCATGACCACCAGCACATGCTCTGATTTCCCGTTTATGTATCACATCAGCAAAGGACTCTGGAAGGGCGTCATCGCCGCCACGTTCGCGGAAGTTCCGGGTTCCGAAAAGCCTCTTTTTAAACAATACAAAAAAGAGGTGTTTGAAAAATATGCCAACAAAGGGGAACGATGGGGCCTTTTTTATTATGCGGGCATCTTTTTGGCGGAGCCGTTTGTGGAAGCGTTGAAACGGGCCGGTCGGGATTTGACCCGGGAGAGGCTGGTCAAAGAGCTGGAAGGGCTGAAAGATTTCCAGGGAATCAGCGGAAAAGTGAGCTATAAACCGTTTGATCCAAAAGATCCGACATGCAGACTGGGGGTCAAAGAAATCTTTTTGGTTCAGTGCCTGGATGGAGGAAAAACAAAAAAGCTGACGGATTGGATGGAGATCAAGTAGGTTCAAGTGAATCCAGGCTGTCATTAAAACACCGTTCCCGCTCTCCTCTTTTTCATGGGGGAAGGCGGGGAACGGGACAAATCAGAAACCCGGCGCGGGGTTTTTACGCCATTGGCAAAAGATTTTATTTTTATGGATTTTTTTAATGTTGAACATATGTCTGTCTCATTCGGCGGGTTAAAAGCCTTGGATGCCATATCCTTTGATGTCCGGGACCGTGAAATTTTTTCCATCATCGGTCCCAATGGCGCGGGCAAGACCACGCTGTTTAACTGCATTAATGGCATTTATCATCCTGACACAGGGAGCATTCTCTTCAAGGGGAAAAATATCCGGGGCAAAAAGCCGGACGAAATCGCCCGCATGAAGATTGCCCGAACCTTTCAGAACATTGAGCTTTTCGACCATTTAAGCGCCATGGAAAACATCATGCTGGGACGCCATATTCATATGAAAACCGGTATTTTATCCGGGGCCTTGATGTGGGGGAGAGGCTCTTGGGCCGGGCGGGAAGAGATGCTTCATCGGAGGAGGGCGGAGGAGATCATTGATTTTATGGATCTCCAGTCGACCAGGAACAGACTGGCGGGAAGCCTTCCCTATGGCGTCAGAAAGCAGGTTGAACTGGCCAGGGCGCTGGCTGTGGAGCCCCAGTTGCTTTTGTTGGATGAGCCGTGCGCCGGCATGAATTCCGAAGAAAAACAGGATATGATATTCAAAATTATGGACATCAGGGATGAGCTGGGTGTGGCCATACTTTTGATCGAACATGACATGAAGATGGTCATGGACATTTCCGACCGGATACTGGCCATTAATTTTGGACGTGGAATCGCGCGGGGGGTTCCTGAAGAGATTCAGGAAAATCCCGAGGTTCTCAAAGCCTACCTGGGGGAATAATCATTTCAGTGAAGACATTGCTTGAAATTAAAAATATTGAAACGTATTACGATCTGATTTACGCCATTCGGGGCGTCTCTCTATCCGTGGAACAGGGAACCATCACAACCATTTTGGGGAATAATGGCGCGGGCAAGTCCACTATCTTAAAGACCGTCATGGGCCTCATAGATGACCAGCCCGACAAAGGCGTCATTGAATTTGACGGAAAACGGATCGATGGAATGGATACCGAAGACATTGTGAGACTGGGCGTCTCCTACGTTCCCGAAGGCCGGGAGGTTTTTGAGGAGTTGACGGTGAAGGAAAATCTCATGATGGGCGCCTATTCACGAAAAGACCGGGCCGGGATCAAGGACGATTTTAAACGGGCGTTGCGCCATTTTCCGGCGCTGGGGGACCGTTTGAACCAGCTGGCCGGGACCATGTCCGGGGGAGAGCAACAGATGCTGGCCATTGGACGGGCGCTGATGAGCCGGCCGACGCTTCTTTTTTTAGATGAGCCGTCTCTGGGGCTGTCGCCGATTCTGGTTAAAAAAATTTTTAAGATTATAACCGATATTCGGGATGAAGGGGTCACCATTGTTCTGGTTGAGCAAAACGCCAGGATGGCTCTTTCGATTTCCGATTTTGGACTCATTTTAGAAAATGGGCGATTTGTCATGAAAGGAGATTCCAAGACGTTAATGGAAGACAACGATGTCAAAGAATTTTATCTGGGGCTTCGTTGTGAGGAATCGGCCAAAGGGTATCAACGCTGGAAAAGAAAAAAACGCTGGAGATAAATCATGACAAAAAAAGCCATTCCCCAGGTATTCAGGGAGACCGCCGCCAAATATGGCCCACGGGTCGCCATGCGGAAAAAAGAGTATGGCCTCTGGCATGACATTTCGTGGAACGATTACCGCCAAACCGTCTCAACCATCAGCGCCGCGCTGATATCCATGGGTTTTGAGCCGGGGGACTCAGCGGCCATTATCGGGGACAACTGCCCGGAATGGATACAGATCGACATGGGGATACAATGCGCCGCCGGGGTCGCCGTCGGCGTCTATTCCACCAACGCCTGGCAACAGGTCTCTTATGTGGTGGAAAATTCGGGAGCCTCATTTTTTTTTGTGGAGGATGAAGAGCAACTTGACAAATGGCTGAAATTCCGGGATGAGGCGCTCGGTTTAAAAAAAATTATTGTCTGGGATATGGAGGGGTTAAACGCATTTAACGATCCAATGGTCATGAGCTACGACGATTTTCTGGAAACCGGCCGCCGTTTTCTTGAGACCCGGCCCCGCCTGCTTGAAGATCGCATGGATCGTGTGAAGCCTGAAGATGTCTCCATGCTGGTCTATACATCCGGGACCACAGGCGATCCGAAAGGCGCCATGCTGACCCATAAAAATCTGATCTGGATGGGTCGGGCCATCACCACGGACAACCCCATGTATGACACGGACGAGGTTCTTTCATTTTTGCCCCTTTGCCATGTTTTCGAGCAACTTTTTTCCATGATGGGCCACATTGTCCATGGGTACACCGTCAATTTTACCGAGAGCCTGGACACGGTCAATGACAATATGGTCGAGGTCTCCCCCACCGTTGGGTACGCCGTGCCCAGAATCTGGGAAAAATATTATTCGGCCATTTATATTAAAATGTCGGACGCCTCCTGGTTTAAACGGATGGCCTTTAAAATGGCGCTGGGCGTCGGGAAGAAAAGATCCGTTTTGAAAATGTCTTTTCAACCCGTTCCATTCTGGCTGGAAGGGGTCTATGCCCTGGCGGGCCTGGCGGTCTTTAGAAAACTGAAAAAAAGGATGGGTTTTGACCGCCTTCGCGTCGCCTATTCAGGCGCGGCGCCCATTTCTCCGGATGTGCTGTTGTTTTTTCAATCCATCGGGGTCAATCTGATTGAGGGATACGGCCAGACCGAAGGGACCGGCGTCACCTGCATTTCACGGGTGGGAAAGCTTAAATTTGGGTATGTGGGGCCGCCGTTGACCGGGATAGAGGTCAAAATCGCTGATGATGGGGAGATTCTTGTGAAATCCCCCGGCGTCTTCAAAGGCTATTTTAAAAATCCCGAAGCCACCGCTGAAACCATCAAGGACGGCTGGCTGTATTCCGGGGATGTGGGGGAAATAGACGAAGACGGTTTTTTGAAGATCACGGATCGGAAAAAGGATATCATCGTCACCGCCGGAGGGAAAAACATCACGCCCCAGTATATTGAAAACAAACTGAAATTCAGCCCCTACATCAACGACGCCGTGGTCATTGGGGATCAGCGCAAGTACCTGACCAGTCTGATCATGATCGACGAAGACACTGTGGCGAAATTCGCCCAGGAGAACAAATGCCAGTTTTCAACGTATAAAGATATGACGCGGCATCCTGACATCATTGATTTGATTGATAAAGAGATCGGAAAGGCCAATGAGTCGGTCTCCCGGGTGGAGCAGATTAAAAAATTCACCATCCTGCCTAAAAAATTGTATGAGGAAGACGGAGAGATGACGCCGACCATGAAGGTCAAACGAAAATTTGTCCATGAGGCGTTTTCCGATCTGATCGAGGGCATGTATTGATGGGTGGGTTTTTCTTTTCGTTCCAAGCCTGAGCCGGGGAATCTCGACATCGGTCATCCGAGGACTCGTTGAAAATGGCGCGTTATTTTTCAGCGAACCCTTAACGATGGTGAAATGCCGGGCGTTTTATTTGAAAAATCGGTTGTCCTGGCTCCACGCGATCCCGTTATCGCCGAAAAATTTAAGGGCGTTTTTGTAAAAACCGTTGGCTGAAAAAACAAAGACCACGGCCTGATCGATATTTTCCAGGGTTTTGACTTCCGACGCTTTTTCAAAAAACGCTTGGGCCTCTTTTAACGAAAACTTGGCTTTTCTGTTTTTCACCTCTCCGATCAGGCTGTATTGGCCGTCTTTTGCTTTGGCAAAGACATCCACCTGAAGATCTTTTTTATGAACCGGCGAGGCGCTGTACGACCAGATGGTGGAGTATTCCACAAACTGAAAATCATCGGGCAGGTTTTTCATCATGGACAGGTACAGGTCATTTTGCTTGTATGCCCGATGTTTCAAATGATTCATGATGACGTATTCGGAAAACTCGCCTTTGTATTTGTTGAATTTTCCCTGTAGCTTTTTATACAGGATTCTGTATTCGTCTTTTATTTTTTCAGGGGTAAACCCGTCGATCTCTTTTTGATAAACCCCGCGAAACACTTTATCGAATATATTGTCGGCCACGGCATGATAATCGAAATAGCTGGTTCCCTGCTCAATGATATCGGCTTTCACAAAGGCTTTTAAACGCTTTTCCAATTCTCCGTCCGACATGGAAAGATCAAGATCATTTCGTATGTCATCGCGGGTGACTTTTTTTTGTTTGCAAATATATAAAATAATTCGTTTTCCATTGGCGTCGTTGATTCTGTCTGTGGCGGAATGAATGTATTCCATCCATGTTCCTCTGATCCCGCCTCGTTTGTCCAGGGTCTCAAAATCCAGGACGTCCAGAATTCCATTTTCCGTGGAAAAATTTTTATCCGGATAGTCGGACTGAAAAAGAGAGCTGATATAAAACGGATTTCCTTCGGTCAGATCCGCCAGAACACACGCGGCTTGATAAGTGATGGGGACCTGTTCGATTTCGGAATAATTCAGAGCCATCTCAATCGCTTCGTTTTTGGGCATATTTCCCATAAAAGTCGAGATGATGAATCTTCCGGGCAACATTTTATTTAAGTCATCCATCAACCATCCCACCCAACTGCCGGACACCAGCATGGGGGCGTTTTTGTACTCGGCGGTATGAAGATAGCTTCCGGCAAGATTGGCGATGCGGTCTTTGCATGCTTTGTCTCTGAAAATATATCGGTTGATAAACTGGAATTCATCAATCATCTGGAGAACGCGTTCATCGTTGTGTTGAGCGATGATTCGCGGGGCTTCCCTGGCTATATTCCACAGGGCATCGAAATATCCTCTGTTTTCGGAATATTCAAACTGTTTAATAGGTTTAATTAAATAATCAAGCCCCTCTTTTTTTGCGATATCAATTAATATTTCATAATGGTCAATGTAGTCAAAGTATTCCGATTTTCTCGTTTTAAATGCAAGATATTGACATATAAACGTAAAGAAAAATTCTCTGGCAAAATCGCCGATCCATTGGTCGGTCTCTTTTATTTCAAAATAAAAAGGGACCACCTGATCGTTTTGGTGAAATACAATATTAAAAAGTCGTTGCATGACAGCTGATTTGCCGGTTTTGCGGCGGGAAATAATGGCTTTGCTTTTGGATATTTCCAGTCTGATTTTTTCCACCCACTTTAGCAAAGAGTCCAATTCTCTCTTTCTTCCGGTAAAGAGGGTGGGGTTCCCTATTTTCTCTTTTAAATAAATTCGCATGATATTTTCCTTGAAATACGATGAGCGCATGATCAGGGGGGGGCTGGGAAAAAAGGCGATTTTGGGAATGATGAGGGCCGGCCCCAATGGAGCCTTAAAAAAAAAGTGACCGCCCTTATCTTTGTGCCGTCAGAAATTCAGAGATTTAAGCCTTTTTGTCGTCATTTTTTTTGACGCTGGCTTTGATCTCCGAAACGATGGTTTCTCCTTTTTTCAACATTTCCGCATAAAATTCTTTTGCTTTTTCAGGATCGAACGTCAAAAAGGTTCCCCCTTCGGCAAAGTGACGATTAAACACCTTTCCGATGGCGTACGTGGAGGCTCCGGAAAGCAGGGATGTGCCCACGCCCCCAATAATCTGGCCGACAATCGGAACGGTTTTTATGGCGCTGGACAGAATCCGTCCCGCAGAGGCGGGCGCGCTTCCCCCAAGCAGGGCGCCGATGAGGTTTTTTACCATATCCTTGGAAAACGGGACATTGTAAATTTCAGAAAGTTTTCGGAGCATGTTCAGCTGAATTCCGGATATCGCGGCAAAATCAGCGAATGGTATGGGAATCAACCCCGCAGCCAGTGATCCGTAAATATGCTTCATGATGATCTTGTCCGGCGCTTCTTTTTTTATCCGTTTTGATTCTTCTGGCTCATGGGCTTCTGTTGTCTGGTCGCTGGTCATAAAAAACTCCTTTTATCATGTTTTTCAACATTCTATATTGGGATGACAAAAAAAACAAGCCCCGATATAGTTATCAGTCAAAAAGTTTATTGCTTATCTGAAAAGATCAAAAAAAGTCGTATAGAAAAACGTCTCGCATCCGATGATTTTTTTTTGTAATTTCAAGAAAAAGAGATCGCCCTCGTCATCGCCCTTGTCCGTGAGAACAGCATGTTCATCGAAGTTTGTCGATCAGCCCCGGATAAAAAAGCCATCTGGAAGATTCACCACTTTTCGCTCGTCAATCCGGACCGCCCCCTCCCAAAGAAGAAAAGATGTTCAAAGGCAACGGTTGGGAATGGAGTGAAATTTGCCCATGAGGCGTTTTTCGATCGGGTTGAGGGCATGTATTGACGGGGCTTTTTTTCCTTTTTTTTTCAACAAAAACAGTTGCCAAACGGCCCCAAAAAAAGCATGATCCATCCATTGAGCGAACCCATTGTGGAATCCGGGCAAATGCAGTGGAAAAGCATGAAATATTTTTTGCCCAGACATGGAATGGCGGTTATTTCTATATGAAAAGAAGTTTAAATCTGTGGGGGTTATGGAGAGAAAAAAAGGGGGTTGGATATGTTGAAAAAGAGAATAATCATTACTTTTAGTGTGGCTCTGTTTTTATTTGTGTCATTTGCGTCATCCGGTTGCTCGGTCTATATGGCCGCAAAACAGCCTGGCAAAAAAGATGTCGATCTGTTTAAAGTGGGGATTCCAAGGAATCTTCTTTTGGCTGAGTTTGGCAACCCCATATCTTCAGAAGTAAGGGAAGACGGGAAAACCTATGAGGTTTTTAAATTTATCCAGGGATACAGCAAGGGCGCCAAAGCGGGCCGGGCGGTTTTTCACGGCGCGGCGGACATATTGACTCTTGGTTTGTGGGAAGCGGTGGGCACTCCGACGGAAGGCGCTTTTTCAGGGAAAGGGATGGCGGTTCAGGTGAGATATGATAAATATAAAGCCATTGATCAGGTGGTGTTTCTTAAATAGTTTTTGAGTATGGTTTCCCCGCGATGCGAACCCTTAAGGCGCGGAAGACACCACTCACAAATAAGAGATAAAAATCAAATAAGAGATAAAAAAAAGCATAAACGCCTGAGTCGATGGACTCAGGCGTCATTGTTTTATGTCACGCCCGAATTCATATCTTCCGGGACAAAAAGCGTTTGTATTCCCACATTTTTCCAAGCGTCTTCACGGCCCGTTCCGGGGTGGGATAAAAGACGCTTTTGTGTCGCCGCCCCGTTGCCTCGTAAACCATGTGGTCCGTCTCTCCCTGTAAAATGCTCACCCCATAAATCGGTTTCTTGTATTTCTCCATCAGTTCCGTAATATAGTCGATGTATCTTTTTTCGAAGTCAGTGATTAATTTGAAGGAGGAATCCAGGACATTCTTGGGTTGCAGGGGATCGGATAGGGCCACAGACTGGGTCAGACGTTTGATAAAGAATTTGCGCCCCACAATTCCCAGGTTGATCACAGCGTCGCAGCCATCCCATTTCATGAGTTCTTCCATGACGGTCAGGGGTATGGAAAAATCCTGTTCTCCCACAATGTCAACGGGGTTTGATCGACTCCAGTACGGGGGAAGAATCGCGTCGAATTTTTTGATGATCTCCGGGGGCAACTCTGGGATCTCAATGCCATGCTCAACGCACAGGTCGGCGGTGACCACTCCCCATCCGCCGCCAAGGGTCATGATGCCCGCCCGGTTTCCTTCGGGGAGGGGGAGTGATGAAAACCCCGCTGTGAGATCAAGGAGATCCGTGGAGTAATCGGCCTGAACGACTCCGGCCTGCCGACATGCCGCGTCAAACACCTTGGCATCAGAAGACATGGCGCCGGTGTGGCTGGCGGCGGCCTTTGTCCCGGCTTTTGTCCGCCCGCCTTTCAAGAGAATCACGGGTTTCTTTTTTCCCAGGCGGCGGGCGCTTTGAAAAAAACGGCGCCCGTTTTTCACGCTTTCAATGTAAAGCATCACCACTCGGGTCAAATCATCAATTTCAAACCCATCCAGGTAATCCTCGATGGTGATCATGGCCTCATTTCCAGAGCCGGAAAAGGCCCGAATTCCGATTCCCTCCTTTTCGGCGAAGGCCATCAGCTGGACCCCCATGTTTCCAGACTGGGCCACAAAGGCGGTGGAGCCCGCTTTTGGCGTGACCGGGGAGCCGGCGCAGTAAAAATCAATGTGGGGATTGACGATTCCCATGGTGTTGGGCCCCAGAATGAGAACCCCGGCTTCGGCGGCCTCTTTCATGAGGGCTTTTTCCATCCTGAGGCCCTCTTCTCCGGTTTCGGAAAATCCGGATGAAATCAGGAGCATGTTTTTGACCCCTTTTTTCTTGAAATCCGGCAACAGGGCCGACACGTTTGACGCCGGGATGGTCACCACCGCCAGATCCACTTTTCCCGGGGCATCCAGAATTGATTTGTATGTTTTTCTCCCAAAAATGGTTTCGGCGGAGGGATTGACGGGGTGGATGTCTCCCTTGAATCCGCCGCTGATGGTGTAGGCCAACAGGATGTTGCCCCATTTCCCAAAGGTGGGGGAGGCGCCGATGAAAGCGATGGATTCAGGGTAAAACAGAGCCCCGATCCGATGGGGGTCCACCGGGGGCGGCGGCTCTTTTTTTTCTTTTTCCCTCTGGAAAATCACCAGGGCGTCCACCGCCGTCAGGCGGCCGTCTTCATCCGCAATGAGGGGGTTGACATCCACTTCGGAAATGTCGGGATACGCCTGGCATAAATCCGAAAGCCCGGTCAACACGTCGGCCGCCTGATCTCTGAACACAGCCTTTTCTCCCCGACAGGGTCCAAGAAGCCGGGCCCCTTTTATTTCATCCATCATTTCAAACGCGTCGTTTTTTGTCAAAGGCGCCAGGCGAAACGAGACGTCTGAAAGCGCTTCGGCAAAAACGCCCCCGATTCCAAACATGATGACATGACCAAATTGGTCATCCCGAAACAGGCCGGCCATGAATTCTCGTTTGCCCTGAATTTGCGACTGAACAAGAAAACCGGTCAAATCCGCGCCGCCCTTTTTCTGGATGGAAAGAGCGGCTTTGCGAACGTCTTCCGGCGTGTTCAGGTCAAGATGCACGAGGCCCGCTTCGGTTTTGTGGGAAAAAGTTTCCCCCAATCCCTTCAAAACCGCCGGGAAACCGGTTTTTTTGGTGGCGGCGACCGCATCTTCACTATTTTCGGCCACATATTCCATGACAGCGGGAATGCCGAATCGGTTCAAAAGTTCTTTGGATTTTTTTTCATCCAGGGCGCCGCTTTTATTTTCAGACGCCATATTTTTTATAATATCATCTAGTTGCATATTTTTATTCCTTCCTGAAATTAAGTTTGTAAATTTAGCGCTCTTTGCTTTTAAGGACAATAGGAAAATGTCAAAAAAACAAAAAAAAATTAAATTTTAAAAAGAGAGCTTGACAAATTTTTTTTGCTAGCCGATACATTATATGATCTTTATTCATTAAATGTGATAAATGATTTTTTTTGGTTATATAATATGTGGATGGGGATGAAAATTCGGCGCGTCCCGACGCGCGTTGAGTGTTCATGTCGGGTCACACTGGCGACTCGCCTTACAAAATCGCCGATTTATTTATAAGCGACCCCCTGGTTAACTCACTTGCTAAGGAGAAAAGATGACGGCGCCTCTGATTGAAATACAGCCCGAACTCGCTAAACCTTTTTTACAAGAGGTGATGGAACGATCGGGCCAATTGTTGACGGCCTGCTACCAATGCAAACGTTGCGCGGCCGGATGCCCGGTGGGCGATGAAACCCATTTTTTTACTCCCAATATTCTGATCCGGGCCGTGGCGCTCGGAGACAGAGAAACCGCTTTGAACAATGAGCTGGTCTGGAAATGCCTCTCCTGTTACACCTGCGGAACCCGCTGTCCCAATGACATTCAAACCGCCCGCATCACTGAAACGTTAAAGAAAATGTCAAAAGAGGCCGGCATAAAGCCTCTGTATCCCAAAGTGAAGGAATTCCATGACGCGTTTTTAAACTGTGGAGTCCGTTGGGGACGGGTCAATGAAGTGGAGTTGATGGGCGTTTATGAGCTGAAGAATACGATTCGCGAAGCTGCGGCGATGAATTACAAAGAAATTTTCAATGAACTCCGAACACAGGCCAAGCTGGGAGCGTCCATGTTCAAGCTCAACCGGATGCATTTTGGATTTGAGACGTCCAAAGGTCGCAAGGAGATCAAGGCATTATACAAGAAGGCCAAAGAGAAGAAAAAGGCGGCCTCATCAACCGGCTCCGTTTGACAAAAATAAAGAGGTGAAGCATGGAAATGGCATATTATCCCGGATGTTCTCTGAAACAGTCCTCCTCTCCATATGACGTTCAAAGCCGCCGCATTTTCTCTGAACTGGGTGTTGAACTCATTGAAATCGAAGACTGGAACTGTTGCGGCGCCACATCGGCCGGAAAGATTGACGATTTTATGGCGGCGGCCATGCCAGCCCGTAACATCGGCATCGCCGAGTCCCAGGGGTTCTCAGAAATAGTGATTCCCTGTTCGGCCTGTTATTCCAGAACTCTGATGGCCAAAAAGAGACTGGACGAAGATCCTGAGTTGAAAGCCGAAATCAATGGCGAACTTTCCCATAAGATTAAGGGCTCCCTTAAGGTATCCTCCATTCTGGAGGTTCTCATCAACCGCATTGACGCGGGGGAATTCACATCCAAAATCACTCACAAATTTACGAATCTCAAACCGGTCTGCTACTATGGTTGCATGCAGACGCGATTCCCAGACAAGCTCCCTGTGTCCGACAACGTGGAAAACCCCCAGGCCATGGAGACGATTTTGAAGGCGTTGGGCGTCAGAGCCATTGACTGGAATTACAAAACATCTTGTTGCGGCGCGTCGGCGGCGGTGAACGATCAGGAGATGGCGTTTGATCTGATGGCGAAAATTGCCGGAGACGCTTTGGAGCGGGGAGCCAACTGCCTGGTGACCACGTGTCCCATGTGCCAGTTGAATTTTGACGCCCATCAGAACGCCTTTTGCGAAAAACATGGCATCAAAGACCGGTTGCCGATTTTTTTTATCACTGAAATCATTGGGGCGGCCATGGGCATATCCCCTGAAGAGATTCACGCCGATCGACGCTTTGTCGATGGAATGGACCTTTTAAAGGAGCTGGAACAAAATGAGCGAAAAGAAAAATAGCGTTACGCGCGGCTCTGTTTTGATCGCGGGCGGGGGCATCGGCGGCATGCAGGCGGCCATTGATCTGGCTGACAGCGGATTCAAGGTTCACATGATTCAGCGGGAGTCCTCCATTGGCGGGACCATGGCCATGCTGGACAAGACCTTTCCCACCGGCGATTGCTCCATGTGCATGATTTCCCCCAAAATGGTGGAGACCGCCCGACATCCGGACATTGATATCCACACTCTGTCCCAGGTCGTGGAGGTGAGTGGAGAGCCGGGCGATTTTTCTGTGAAAGTGAAACAGGCTCCCCGTTTTGTGGACCCGAAATTATGCACGGGATGCGGGGCCTGTGAAAAAAAATGCCCCCGACTCGTCCCAAACGAATTTGATCAGGGCATGAGCAAACGAAAGGCCATTTACACCATTTTGCCCCAGGCCGTTCCAAACACCCGGGTCATCGACCCAGAGAACTGCATCTATTTAACCAAAGGACGGTGCAAAGCCTGTGTGAAATTTTGTCCCACAGAGGCCATCAATTTTGATGATGTGGAAAAAGAATTTCAATTGAATGTGGGGGCCATTATTTTAAGCCCCGGCCTGGAGCGCTACAACCCGACCATTCGCGGGGAGCTGGGGTTCGGGCGTTGGCCCAATGTGGTGACGTCCATCCAGTTTGAGCGGATTCTTTCAGCTTCCGGGCCTTACATGGGAGAGATCAAACGGCCTTCCGATGAACGCCACCCAAAGAAAGTCGCCTGGATTCAGTGCGTCGGATCCCGGGACCGGCGAAACGCCAACCCCTGGTGTTCTTCGGTCTGTTGCATGTACGCCACCAAGCAGGCGGTCATCGCCAGAGAACATGACTCCTCCATTCATCCCGTTGTATTTTATATGGAGATGCGGGCCTTTGGGAAAGATTTTGACAAATATGTCGATCGCGCCAAAAATGAGATGGGCGTCGTCTATCGTCGGGCCATGATTTCAGATATTCGGGAGGTGGCGGGAAGCGGAGATTTGATCCTTCGGTATGCCACCGAGGACGGCTCTCTGGTGGATGAAACCTTTGACATGGCGGTGTTGTCCATCGGATTTCAGCCCCATCAGGACGTTTTGGAGTTTTCCCGCACATTCGGCGTTGATCTGAATGGGCATGATTTTGCCCAAACCAGCGGCTTTGCGCCTGTGGAGACCAGTCGGCCCGGGGTGTATGTCACCGGAACCTTTCAGGGCCCCAAAGACATTCCTGAAACCGTGGCCCAAGGAAGCGCCGTGGCCGGACGGAGCATGGCGCTTCTGGGGAAGGCCAGGGGGACTGAAATCTCGATTCCGGAACTGCCCCCTGAAATAGAGGTGGGGGATCAGGAACCGCGCATCGGAGTCTTTGTCTGCCATTGCGGCATCAATATTTCCCAGACCATTGACGTGAAGGGGGCGAGCGAGACGATCGCCAGCGAGAAAAATGTGGTCCATTCCGATGACCTGATGTACGCATGCGCGCCGGATGGACAGGAAAAAATTAAAGAGATCATTCGGGAAAAGGGTCTCAATCGGGTGATTGTGGCCTCCTGCACGCCGCGAACCCATGCCACCCTGTTTCAGGACACCATCCGGGAGGCGGGTCTGAACAGATACCTGTTTGAGCTGGCCGACATCCGGGAACAATGTTCCTGGTGCCATATGGGGCAAAATGAGCAGGCCACAAAAAAGGCCGTTGACATCATCAAGATGAACGTGGCAAAGGCGCGTCTGCTCCGGCCGGTGGACACCGAATATGTGGGCGTGACGCCCGCGGCCATGATCATCGGCGGCGGCGTGGCGGGCATGACCACGGCTCTGTCTCTGGGCGATCAGGGATTTGACGTCCACATCGTGGAACAGGGCGAGTCTTTGGGGGGACTGGTCAACCATCTTTACAGAACGTTGGACAATGGCGATGTGCAGGGGTTTGTGAAAGAAAAAATTTCCGAGGTGGAGGCGCATCCGAAAATCATCCTTCACATGGACTCCGAGGTTGAGAAAACCGGCGGGTTTGTCGGCAATTTTCAAACGACGCTCACCAATGGAGATTCCTTTGAGCATGGCGCCATTGTCGTGGCCAGCGGGGGGGTGGAATACGAACCCGATGAATATTGTTTTGGGGAAAGCGAGAGGATCGTCACACAGCGGGATATGGAAAAACAGCTGGCGGACGGGATGGACCCCAAAAGCGCCCACTATGTCATGATTCAGTGTGTGGGCTCCAGGGAGGAGCCTCACAACTACTGCTCCCGGATCTGTTGCCAGGACGCCATCAAGAACGCCATCGCCATCAAGGAAAAATCCCCGGACGCCCATGTGACGATTCTTTATCGGGATATCAGAACCTATGGCCTTCGGGAGGATTTTTATTATAAAGCCAGAGAACTGGGCGTTTTGTTTGTTCGATTTGAGGTGGATCGGAAACCGGAGGTCGCTGTGGCCGGGGACCGGATTGAGGTTGAGGCCTATGATTATGTGACCCATAGACCGGTCCTGCTGAAACCGGATGTCCTGATTCTTTCCACGGGTCTTCGGCCCCATCCTTTGACGGAGAAGATCAGCCGGCGGCACAAGCTGACCCTTAATTCGGATGGTTATTTTTTGGAGGCGCATGTCAAACTGCGCCCGGTCGATTTTCCCAGCGAGGGAATTTATGTGGCCGGACTGGCCCATGCCCCCAAAAATCTGGATGAGACGCTCAGCCAGGCCCTGGCCGCCGCCGGCCGCGCCGGAGTGGTTTTATCCCATGACAAACTGGGTGTGTCGGGAATTGTCTCCAGACATGACCGGGACGCCTGCATGTCCTGTCTGGCCTGTTTGCGCCTTTGCCCCTTTGGCTCTCCGTTTATTGATGAAGACGGAAAAATCAGCCACAATGAAGTGATTTGCACGGGGTGCGGCATCTGCGCGGGGGTCTGCCCGGCCAAGGCGTTCCAGGTGAACAGCTTTCGGGATGATCAGATTATCGGCATGATCGACGCGGCCACCGAAGTGAATATTCCGGCGAAAGCGTGATTCGGTTCATAGATGAGCGCCGCGCTTTTTTTCAAAGTCTGCGGAAGCTTTGAGCTCAAATGACAAAAGAGATTGAGGGTATGTCGTGGGAAGATGAGCAAAATTATTTCAGAAAACAAATGGTCGTTCGTTTAACCGGATTGATATTTGGATGCATATCAAACGTTTGAAAGATATTTTATATGAAAAAAAAGAATGCGACGCCCATTTTGAACTTATTTGTCAACAGGTTTGTTAACAGGGAAAGGAGACGATATAAATGAGTGGATTGCCACAAACGGCGGCCAAGGAGACGGATTCCTTTGTTGAGGCGCCCAGGGAAGCGCCAGCGGGATGGGAGCCGCTTCTGCTGGCTTTTGCCTGCCACTACTGCGCCTTTGCCGCGGCGGATTTGGCCGGAGTCATGCGACTTTCCTATTCCCCCAATGTCAGGATCATCCGTTTGCCCTGCACCGGAAAAATGGATCATTCCTATGTCATCCGGGCATTTGAGCGGGGGATCGACGGTCTGTTCGTGGCGGGCTGACTGGAGGGACAGTGTCATTTCCTGGAAGGAAATACAAACGCAAAAAAACGGGTGGTCCGTTTAAAGTCTATTTTGCCCAAAGTTGGAATCAGCCCCGATCGACTGGATATGTTTAACCTGTCGGGAGCCATGGGGCTTCGATGGACGGAAATATGCGAGGAATTTACGGAAAAAATCAGGAGGCTTGGTCCGTCCCCCATCTGGTTTGCGTTGAGGGACGCGGGAAAGGAGTAAGTCAGGATGATTGTAGGCGAGCAAAAACCATTGGAAGAAGTTTGGGAAATGATTAAAGGCCATAAAAAGGTTTTGGTTTTTGGTTGCAACACCTGTGTGGCGGTATGCCATCAGGGGGGCGCCAAAGAGGCTGAGATTCTGGCCGGGTTGCTGAGAATGAAAGCCACCCAGGAGTCTGTGGATATTGAAATTACAAATTCTGGCATTGAAAGGCAGTGCGAGCATGAGTTTTTTGAAACATCGGAGGATGAGATTGAAGGAACGGAGGCGGTTTTAAGTTGCGCCTGCGGCATCGGAGTGCAGTTTATGGCTGAAAAATATGCCAAACCGATTTATCCGGCGTTAAACACGACATTTTTGGGCGCGGTGGAAGAGCTGGGAATCTATACCGAGCGTTGCCAGGCGTGCGGTCAGTGCGTTTTGGGCCAGACCGGGGGCATCTGTCCGGTGGCCCGTTGCGCCAAGCGTATTTTAAACGGACCCTGCGGCGGCTCCACCAATGGCAAATGTGAAATCAGCAAGGATGTGGATTGCGCCTGGCAGTTGATTATCGATCGACTTTCATTGCTGGGGAAAATGGATGTTTACGAGACCCTTGCCCCCATTAAAGACTGGTCGGCCGACAGAGCCGGAGGACCCCGCAAATTGATCAGGGAGGACATGGCCAATGAATGATGCCAAAACGCCGAGCAAACTGGAGAAAATTCTTTCCGCCGGGCATTACGCAGTGACCTCCGAATGCGGTCCGCCGCGCGGCAGCGATCCAAATCCCATTATTGAAAAAGCGGAATTGATTAAAAATCATGTGGATGCCATCAATATCACGGACAATCAGACATCGGTTTGTCGCATGTCCTCTCTGGCGGCCTGCATCCGTTTGAAAACAATGGGTCTGGAGCCTGTGCTTCAGATGGTGACCCGGGATCGGAATCGCATCGCCCTTCAAAGCGACATTTTGGGGGGGGCGTCATGGGACATCCACAATATTCTGTGCCTGTCCGGGGATCACCAAAGCTTTGGGGATCATGCCAGCGGTCAGAATGTTCATGACCTTGATTCCATGCAGCTTCTTCAGACCGTTCGTCAAATGCGGGACCAAGGAAAACTTTTGGGGGGAGACGAGATCACCCGGCCCCCGGAAATGTTTGTCGGGGCCGCGGCGAATCCCTTTGCCGATCCGTATGAGATTCGGGTCTCGCGTCTGGCCAAAAAGATCGCGGCCGGGGCCGAATTTATCCAGACCCAGTGTATTTATAATCTGGACAAATTTGAAGACTGGATGAAGAAAGTGGTGGATCGGGGACTCCATGAGAAGGTGTATATCCTGGCCGGACTCACCCCCATGAAATCGGCCGGCATGGCCCGATATATGAAAAATCGGGTTCCGGGCATGGATGTGCCGGATGATCTGGTCAAACGGTTGGCGTCCGCGCCCAAGGATAAACAGGCCCAAGAGGGGATCAAGATTTGCATTGAATCCATTGAGCGCCTCAAGCAGGTCAAAGGGGTGGCCGGTTTCCACATCATGGCCATTGAGTGGGAAGAGAAGGTTCCTGAAATTGTGGAGGCGGCGGGGCTTTACCCCAGACCGGAAGTGTAGGAGAGAGAATATATGAAGACCTTTGAAGACCTCATCAAAGAAGTTCAAGAACCCGGTCTCTGCCACCATTGCGGGGGATGCGTGACCTTTTGCACCGCCGTCAATTACGGCGCTCTGGAGCTGGATGACCAGGGGATTCCCAGATTCGCGGATCGTAAAAAATGCATTGAATGCGGGCTGTGTCACTCCATCTGTCCAGAAATCGACGACATGCGGGAGGAGACCAACATGGTGGCCGGCTGGGTTCCCCCCATGGGGAATGTGATGGAGACCCTTGTGGCGCGGGCCATTGATCCGACCATACGGGGCGGCGCCACGGATGGCGGAGTGGTCACCGCCTTGCTGGTTCATCTGTTTGATCGGGGGCACATCGACGGAGCCATTGTCACCCACCGGGTGGGTCCATTTGACCGGAAGCCGATGCTGGCCTCCACTCGTCAGGATATTATCGACTCGGCCGGATTTTATTTCGACCGATCCCACGGAGTGAAGCGCTTTGGCCATGACTATTCGACCTACTCGCCGTCGGTCCAGGAATTCAGGCCCATGATGCAAAAGGGGTTGAGGCGGGTGGCCCTGGTGGGAACGCCGTGCCAGATCAACACCCTTCGGAAGATGGAGGCGTTGCGCATCGTGCCGTCCGACTCCATTCGTTACACATTGGGACTGTTTTGCTCGGGCAACTTTCTGTTTGATGAGGGGGAACGAAAAAAGGTCGAACAGATCGGAGGTTTTCAGTGGATGGATGTCCAGAGGATCAATATCAAAGATGAATTGATGATCCATCTAAAGACCGGGGAATTTATCACCATACCTCTTGAGAAAATTGATTTTATGAAACGGCACGCCTGCAAATACTGCCCGGATTATTCCTCGGAATACGCGGATGTCTCCTTTGGGGGAATCGGCGCCCAAGAGGGGTGGACAACGGTGATCACACGATCTCCTGTGGGACGCGCCATTATGGCGGATGCCATGCGAAATACCATTGAGGGGTATGACTCCGATAAAAAAAAGGATTTGTCAACCCAGGCGTTGAAACGGATCAGGGAGGCGTCTGAAAGGAAAAAAGTCTATTCCCGGTCGATGCATGACGCTTTGTTGAATGGGCCGGGCGAGTGATCAACGAATCCGTCGTGGTAAAAAAGCTTGATTTTCTTTGCTCCTTGTGGGACATGATTGAAGAATGGAAAAACAGACGATGCGTTTTTTTTCAGAGAGTCCTTACGACGCCGTGAGAATGACGCGTCGACAAGAAATGGAAACGCGCGTTTTATTTTTGCATAACGGTTTGAAATGCGCCCGTTGCTCTGTTTTGTCCATTCACTCAGCGGTTGGCTGAAATATGTTATGGAATGGTCTTTGAATTAAACGTCTGATGAGTCCGTCTATTTTTATAAGGAGAGAGATTGACATGAGCGATAAAAAAAGAATACTTGTGGTTGACGATGAGCCTGATTTCGCTTTGATTGTTCAGGGGAACCTGGAAAAAGAAGGCTTTGAGGTCGAAGTGGCCTACAACGGGGTTGAAGGCATTGAAAAGGTTAAGGCCAATCCCCCGGATGCCATTGTTCTGGATGTGATGATGCCGGAAAAGGATGGCTATGAAGTCTGTAAGGAGTTGAAAGGGAATGACGCATACTCGGAAATACCCATTGTGTTGCTAACGGCGGTGGCCTCCCATGTGACATCCACACGCTATTCACACGCCGATGGAATAAACACCGAAGCCGACGACTATATCGCAAAACCCGCTTCCGCCAAGGATATCGTGGAGAGTGTCAAGGGATTGATCGGCTTATAACGGCTGGATTGGCATTTGACAGCAAACCTGTTCCGGCGCGCCCCCTTAAAAATGGATGAATGACCGTCTGATTATACAATGAAAGTTTATGGCATCTTCGGCGATGAAAGAGTGTCTCAAAGCAAGTCCCCGGCCATGTTTACAAGCGTCTTGAACAAGCTCGGGATAAAGGGCGCGTATGTCCCGTTCAACGTGGAGTCCGGCCAACTGGGTCATGCCGTGCAGAGCATTCGCGTTCTTAATATGGCTGGCGCCAATGTGGCCTCTCCATACAAGGAAGATGTGATGCCAAGCCTTGACATTCTTTCCGAAGGGGCCAATATTATAGGGGCGGTGAACACCATTGTCCGAACCGGCGGCGAACTGAAAGGCTATAACACAAACGCCATTGGCATAATGGACGCGTTGTCCAGCATAAAGTGCGATGTCGAAGGGAAGTCCGCCATTGTGTTTGGGACCGGGGGCATGGCCAAAGCCGCCGTGTTTATTTTAAACTGGCTTCGCACAAAAGAGGTGATTGTCACGGGCGAAAATGAAAAAAAAGTCGCGGAGACCGCCCGTCGTTTCAAGGTCAAATCCATGCCTCTGGACCGGGCCGTCGGCGAGCCGATACCGGCCAATATCATCGTGAACGCGGCGTCATTATCCATGTCAATGAGATCCAAAGAGATGGAGCGGGCGATTGAAAATATCGACGCTCCCGAATGCGAGCTGGTGTTTGACCTTAATTACGGGCCGGTCAGCGATGTCTGGAAACAGATGGCGGAGAAACGGGGCGTCGCTTTTATGGACGGACTTTCGCCCCTGGCTTTTCAGGCCAGGAGAACCTTTGCTTTGTGGACCAGGATACAGGTTCCGCCTGAGGATTTTATTGAGGCGCTTGAGCGTTGATGGCGTCTCCACAGACCGGAGACGCCTTTTGTCGAGGGTTGATGTGAAACCATTAAATTCAGAGCGACTGTCCGGCGATTTGCCTCGGAGCCTCCGACTTTTATTCCAAAGAATTCGGCTGGAGGGGGGCGAGCGCGCCCATTGAATATGACAGACGGCCTGGATTTTTTTTTGGTTTTATTTCGACGGGGTTATTTTTTTTAAAAAAAAAAGAGGCGCGGAAAACGTTGATAAGCTCGTAAAAAAGCACGGATGGCTAAGTCAAAAAATTCGATAACCAAGGCGTAGTGGTTTTTCGGGAGCGGGGCCATACATAACATATAGTATGCCGAACGAGTGAAAAACCACTACAACGCAGTAGATCGGATTTTTTACGACGCCATCAACGTTAACAGATGCGTAACAGAAGCGGAACGGATATCAAAATATTATGGATATCAAAATGTTGTTGACCGTCTCTGTGACGGTTTTTTTGGCGGAATTGGGGGATAAAACCCAGTTGGCCACCATGTTGTTTGCCTGTGACAAAGAGGTGGACAAAAGCGCTGTTTTTTTGGGGTCTTCCCTGGCATTGATCCTGGCTTCGGCCATTGGCGTCCTGTTTGGCGCTGTGGCGTCAGACTATATCAATGAGAAATATTTGAATTATTTTGCCGGCGCGGGGTTTATTTTGGTCGGCGTATGGACATTGGCAAAAGCATAATCGGTTGGCGGGAATCAGGAAACCCGCATGGCCCGCTGAATAATAATTTATTTTTTAGCGAGCCCAAAGCTATTTTTCAGCGAGTTATTAGACAAAACACATCCTTTTTTTTCTTCCTTCATCTCTTTCTTGCCTGAATCAACATCATCTATTTTCCGGCGTTCCGACAGACATGATGAATTCGTAAAAAAAAATCTGATCTCACTATTTTTTTTGGGGGGGTGTTTGATTTTTTGGCCCGCCAGCGGATTGAACCTGTCTTGGGGGGCATAAAAGGGCTCGCTGAAAATTATAAATTTATTTTTCAGCGAACCCAAAGACAGATTCGGGTTTGAAACAGTGAAAATACATCTGGCATGATTTGAAAATAAACGATGGGAAAAAACAGCTCGGGCGGGATTTGGAAGAAATGACAGAACAAAAAATAAAAGAGCGTCCCGATGAGTCCTTAAGACATGCGGCGTCTGATAAAATGCCAAAAGAAATTTCTTTCGGGGGCGCGGCGTTAATTGCCCTGATTTGCGTTATTTTCGGAGGCAATACAGTGGCCATCAAGCTGTGCCTTGAAGGGTTTGGGGTGTTTGCCTTCGCCGGCTTTCGATTTCTGATCGCCGCCGGGGTTATTTTTTTATGGGCCAAAGCCACGGGCCGGTCTCTGAAATTAAAAAGAAAAGATTTTAAACCGGTCTTTATTGTGACCGCTGTTTTTTCAGCTCAATTTTCTTTTTTTGTGCTTGGGGTCAGCCAGACATCGGCGTCCCGGGCCGCGCTCCTGGTGAATCTGCAACCGTTTTGCGTCTTGATCCTGGCGCATTTTTTCATTGCCGGGGATCGCATGACCCTTCGAAAATTCATCGGGATGGCCATTGGATTTTGCGGGGTGGCCTCCATTTTTATATTCAACGACGATGCGACTATGGATTTCAGATCGGGAGATGTGTTCGTTTTGATCACCGCTTTATTGTGGGGATGCAATGCGGTTTACTTTAAATCGTTTATCGGAAATAGATCTGTTTTCGTGGTCACATTTTATCATTTGCTTTTTTCCACGCCGTTTTTTTTCATCATGTCGTTTTTTTTCGATGACGCCATGATACTGACCATCACATTTAAAACCGCTGTCGCGTTTTTTTATCAAGCGGTGATCAGCGCCGGCTTTGGATTTATCGTCTGGAACGCCATGCAGAAAAGATACAAGGCCTCCGCCGTTCATTCGTTTCTTTTTATCATGCCCGTCAGCGGTGTTTTTTTAAGCGCGTTTTTCTTGAAAGAGCCGTTGAGCGCCAATATCATGGCGGCGCTCTTCTTGATCGCCCCCGGCATCCTCATATCCCAGTATCAGCGCAAAACAGCCGTTGAAAAACCATTGCCCGGCCATTGACTTAAGGCCTCGTTTGAAAAATAACGCGTCGTTTTTGCGGCCCATTCATCCGGTCTCTTCCCATTCGATTTGCGGCCGTTTTTTTTTGCGGATCCGTGACCGTCTATTTTTCAAGACCGCCGTGTTTGACCCACTTTTGATAAATTTCAGGGGGCCACTGGCTTTGAAAATAAGCGATGACGGCATCTATCTGTTGATCTGAGAGTGTCCCTTCGAAATCTGGCATGACCCCGCCCCATGGCTCGCCTCCGGCGCTTATGGTCAATTTTAAGGGGCTGAGGGAATGATGCCAGGTATGCCCCGACCCATTTAACGGCGGCGGCGGATGTGTGCCGTCGGGCAACGGCTCGCGCCAATCTTTGGCCCCTTCGCCGTTGTCTCCATGACACGCCGCGCAGTGATCCTGGAACAGAACGCGACCCGCTTCAACCTGGGACGGGAGGTACCACCGGTCGACCTCTTTTTTTGAGCATCCCCCAGCGATGAGAATCGCCGCCAGAAAAGCAAATAGCACAGTAAATAGCAGGGTCTGTTTTTTCATTGTTGTTCCTCCTTTGGTGTTTGCTTTCTGTTAAATTCGTCCAGGGAAAGGGGGGGGGCGATGAAAAGTCGCCGTATTCTTATGCGTTGGGGTTGTGGCGCCAGCGCCCCTTTAAATAAACATAAGGCATGGCCGGACTCAGACCTGAACGCGGCGAATAGAGTCCGCCGTTTTTACGACTCCCCCTGTGATCACCCTGGCAAAAAGCCCTTCCCGGGGCATGATGCAATCTCCAGTCAATTTCTTAATGGCGCAACCGCTGTTGTGACACTCTTTTCCAATCTGGGTGATTTCCAGGACCGCCGTCTCCCCAACGAGCAGGCGATCTCCGATATTTAAGACGCTCAGGTCAATTCCCCGGGTCACGATATTTTCGGCAAAGGCCCCGTGCTTGAGGGTGGGAAGCATCTCTTTCACAGAATCGATCCGTTCGCCCGCCAGCAAAGAAATCTGCCTGTGCCAGTCTCCGGCATGGGCGTCGGTTTCAATCCCCCAATCGGGTTTTAGATGGATAGTTGATTTCTCTTTTTTAACGACGCCTTTTTTTTCACTGACGCATACCGCTTCGACATGTGCCATTTTTGCCCCCTCTGGTTTTTTGTCCCCCTCTGGTTTTTTTTCAGGGTGGGTTTCGCAAGCGCTTATTTCAAGATCAGCGCCTGTGGATTCTAAATTCTATATCCAATCATGGGCGCGTCGCGTTTTTTTCATCAAAAAAGAGAGGATGAAATTTTGCTTTCGCCCGGATGCCCGGCGCGCCACATGGAACGCTCGGGCCGCGACATGGATGGTTTATTCGATCAGCAACAGGCCGTACCCGTTTATTTGTTCGTCTTTGGATGTCAATACATTTATGGGAAAGCCATTATTTCTGGCGGTGGCATACACATCTATTCCACAGCCTTCCATGGATGGTCTGGCGATTTGGGGAAATTTGCATTCAGACAAAGAGCATTCTTTGCATAGTCGGCAAGGGCCGGCGCCAAAGGCCATCGCCTTGTGATGGTTTCTTAGAAACGTTTCTCTCTCTATTTGCGCCATGGTTTTTGCTATTTTCAATCCGCCGCCAAAGTGAATCAACAGCCCAATGGTGTAATCGGCGATGATTTTTTTTGTTTGATCCGGCGTTGGCGAGTGAGGGGGGCAGCAGAGGCTTTTTCCATAAACCGGACAACCATATTGACATTTATGCCTCGTCCAATGGCCGATGACGATGCTTTCAGCCTCAATGAGTTTTGAGTCGATGGCTTTTTTCTCAAGGCAGATGGTCTGGATTTCGGTTATATCTGTATTGTTCATTCTCTTTTCTGTTTTTTAACGGGGTTTTAACGGGGTCGTAAAAAAGTCCCGCAGCATCGGCGGCGACAGGCGCCATGATGTTTGCGTTGATTTATAATGCTCTGAAATATTTGCATATAAAAATATTTATTTTTATTTTATCCATTAAATCAGTATAGCATTTGACGGGGAAAATCAAGCAAAACTTCGTCTGGACGAAACGCATGCGCCTGGGGGCCGGATTATTGTGGGAGAGGGGCGTGATTCCATTCGTTTCGTTAAGGTTTTACAAACAAAGCTTTTATGATATGTTTAAATTGCGTGTGATTGAGGGGCTGCGTGGTCCACACGGATAAGCGGAGGTTAAGTTTTCATAAGGGGACATATGGATATCGGAGACAAAAACAAGAATGGTCAAATTCTTATAAAAAAAAATGACTTAAACAGCACAACTCATCGATTTGGAAAAATATGGGTTATGAAATGCTCTCAGTGCGAAAATGAGTATGGTTGCAATGGCTGTGACGCGCATCATCGCCATTGCCCTATGTGTAACAAAAAAGCGGCGTCAGGCGAACCCATTTAAGAATTTGAACAGTCTGGATATAAGGGGCGCTATTGAACTTATCGGAAGCGTTTTGTTTGAGTTGAAAATAAGAATTAACGCTTCGCGGGGGGATTGAAACAAAATGCTGAAGGCCAACTAAATTGAGGAGCCGATGTTGGTGGTCCCGTAATCACATCAAGGAGATAAAAAGTGAACGATTCCATTTACGACGCTATTAATCAAGAATTCGTGGATGATGTGGAAAGATTTTTGGCAACGGATACAAATTTTATCGAAGACGGTTTTTGGACTCCGCTTCATGCCGCAAGTAGAGTCGGCAATATGGCTATTGTGGAATCTATTTTGCGCTATATCAATAACACTCCCGATTCTTGTTTTGATATCAATACCGAATTTGAAATAATAGATCAATATTCCGATAAGAGAGGAACGGCCCTGACAGAAGCTTTGCTAAGAAATCATAAGGATGCCGCGAAATTATTGATAAAGAATGGGGCGAACGTTAACGCGACTTACTTTTCCCAGGATTCCGATACCCCCGAGTGGAGCTTTGGGAGCTACGAGCTTGCAACTGATCAGGGTGTGGCGTGGTGGTTGGCAGATGAAGAAATATTTAGCTTGTGCATTAAATATGGTTTAGATATCAATGCTAAGGGGGATAATGGGAAAACCGCCCTGGTATGCGCAATCGCGGCAAGTAGGCCTGAGAATGTATTGCGTTTTTTGTCATTTGGGGCAAATCTGGAACAATATATTGATCATGAATATATGGGTCGAATTTCATTGCTTATAGACGCGGTGGAAATACATTGCAATCGCCATACCGAAGAATCTTTTCGTGTGGTTGAGGCGCTTCTTCAAAACGGAGCGACTTTATCGTCTGTCTGCCAAGATTGTGATAATGAAAGCGTTATTGATATCGTGCTGGATAGATGTGATGCGCGTCTTATAGAGTTGTTTGGACTCGGAAATATTGCTGGAAGATTGGGCAATCCTTAAATTCAGAGGACGCAAAAGGCCTGCGCCAGTGAGCCGCGATATCATAAAACAACATCCAGAAAAATGAAAGCGCCAAATAATGACAAATCAAAATCCAGAGCAAAAAGCGAGAGATGAAATCGACAGGATGCTGGATTCCTCCGGATGGGCCGTGCAGTCAAAAAGAAGAGCGGACTTATTCGCCCGCCAAGGAGTGGCGATCAGAGAATATCAAACAGACATCGGGCCGGCTGATTATGTGCTGTTTGTGAACGGAAAACCGGTGGGCGTGATTGAAGCCAAGCGTGAAGAAGAAGGGGAGCGATTGACTGTTCATGAAGACCAGTCGGAGTTTTATTCAAAAGCCATTTTGAAGTACAATCTAAACAAAGAGCCATTGCCGTTTGTGTATGAAAGCACAGGGACTTTGACCCATTTTACGAATTACAGAGACCCGAAGCCAAGAGCCAGGTCTGTTTTTCATTTCCACAAACCCGAAACCTTGGCAAGATGGTTTGGGCAACCTGAAACCCTCCGGGCCAGGTTGAAGAAAATACCCGAGCTAAATGAAGACGGTTTGCGTCCCGCCCAAATCAGGGCTATCAGAAACCTTGAAACGTCATTCAAAGAGAACCGGCCCAGGGCATTGATTCAAATGGCCACCGGCTCTGGAAAAACGTTCACCGCCTGCGCCTTTGTCTATCGTTTATTGAAATACGCCCAGGCAAAACGGATACTTTTTGTGGTGGACACCAGAAACCTGGGCGAACAGGCCGAGCAGGAATTTTTAAAGTATCAACCGACTGACGACAATCGAAAATTCACCGAGCTTTACAACGTCCAGCGATTGAGTTCAAAATATATCGCGTCGGATAGTCAGGTGTGCATTTCCACCATTCAACGCCTCTACGCCATTCTCAAAGGGGAGGATTTGGACCCCGTCGCCGAGCAGGACAACCCCAACGAATCCGAATGGAATTGGAAAAAACAAGAACCCATGCCTGTGGAATACTCATTAAAAAATCCCATTGAACAGTTTGACTTTATCATAGTTGATGAGTGCCATCGATCCATTTATAATTTATGGAAACAGGCTCTGGATTATTATGATGCGTTTTTAATTGGCTTGACCGCCACGCCGGACAAACGAACATTTGGATTTTTCAATGAAAATGTCGTGAGCGAATACACGTATGAAGAATCGGTGATTGATGGTGTGAATGTGCCCTATGACGCGTTTGTCATTGAAACGAACATCACAAAAGCCGGGGCCAAAATCAAGGCAAAGGAATTTGTGGACAAGCGGGAAAAACTGACCCGCAGGAAACGCTGGGAACAATTGGACGAAGATTACAAATACAGGCCCAACCAGTTGGATAAAGAGGTTGTCAATCCGAGTCAGATACGCCACATCATCAAAGCGTATAAAGACAGCTTGCCACTCATTTTTCCAGAGCGGCGGGATGAAACGGGTGAGTTTGAAGTTCCCAAAACCCTGGTTTTTGCCAAAACCGACAGCCATGCGGATGATATTATTCAAATCATTCGGGAAGAGTTTGGCGAGGGAAACGATTTTTGTAAAAAAATAACCTGCAAAACCGAGGAAGACCCCAAATCCGTGTTGAGCCGTTTTCGCAACTCATGGGCGCCGCGCATCGCCGTGACCGTGGATATGATCGCCACTGGAACGGATGTCAAACCTTTGGAAGTCCTTCTTTTTATGCGGGATGTGAAAAGCCTGAACTACTTTGAGCAGATGAAAGGGAGGGGAACGCGGACCATCGGCTTTGATGATTTAAAGCGTGTCACCCGCGCCGCCAAATATACTAAAACCCATTTTGTGATTGTGGATGCGGTGGGGGTCATCAAATCAAAGAAAACCGACAGTCGACCCTTGGAACGCAAATCCTCCGTGCCGCTGAAAGATTTGTTGAGAGCTGTGATGACGGGGGTTCAGGATGAAGACCTGTTTATTTCTCTGGCCAACCGCTTGATCCGTCTGGAAAAGAAATTGACCGAAGATGAAAAAAGCGCGTTTCAGGAATTTTCCGGCGGAAAGGGCATAAAGGAAACCGAAAAAGACCTGCTCAATGCCTATGACCCAGACACAATTGAGAATTTGGAATTAAAAATCGGGAATGAAAAAATCGGGGCCGCCCCCGTTGAGATTGAGAAAGCTGTTAAGAAAAGTTTGGAAAGCCTTCGGCGCCAGGCAGCGGCTCCGTTTACCGGAAAATTGAACGAATATATTGAAAATGCCCGGAAAATTTTTGAGCAAACCATTGACACTGTAAATCAGGATCGCCTTTTGAGGGCGGAGTTCGTCTATTCCAAGGAAAAGGCGCGGGAGGTGGTCCGGGATTTTTCTGAATATATCAGGAAAAATAAAGATGAAATCACCGCGTTGAGCATTTTTTACGACCAGCCTCACCGGAGGCGGGAACTCACTTTTAAAATGATAAAGGATCTTTTTAAAACTCTGAAACTCCAAAAGCCTCTTTTGGCGCCGCATTATGTCTGGGAAGCGTATGAGCAACTGGAAGAGGTAAAGGGGGGCAACCCTAAGAATGAATTGGCGGCGTTGGTTTCTCTGATTCGTCGGGTGGCGGGGATTGACTCGAAACTGACTCCCTACAATAAAACAGTGGATAAGAATTTCCAGAGTTGGGTATTTGGCAAACAGGCCGGACCGGTCAAGTTTAATGAAGAGCAGATGATCTGGCTACGCATGATCAAAGACCATATTGCCGCCAGTTTTCATCTGGAAGCGGATGATTTGGATTATACGCCCTTTGACGCCCAGGGCGGCCGGGGCAAGATGTGGGGTTTGTTTGGCGACCGGATGGATGGGATTATTGGTGAATTGAATGAGGCGTTGGCGGCTTGATATGATTATGGGGGTAAATGTGAATAATGTGAATCACGATGACCGGGATGGGTATTGTGGTGGTGATCGGAATGGGTTTTGGCACATTGAACGGGACAATTGCCCCGACGGTGATTGTCCCGTACCGTAGAGACAAGGCATGCCTTGTCTCTACAGCGTGGCCACCACCGAAACGAGAGCCAACAGGTCCAATCCATCGGGCGCCACGATTTCAAAATTATGGAATGGTGATAAATTTTATGTTAAAGGCAATGCTGAATGAGAGACGATTGGATTGAAGTTGAGTTGGGGGAGGTTTGTGAATATTCAAAAGGGAAAAAACCAAAGATATTGGTCACTGAATATTCAAAGGGGACGCCTTACCCTTACATAAACATTAAGGCCTTTGAAAAAGGTATTTTTGACAAATTTACGGATGGTGATAAGTGCAATCTCTGTGACGATGGAGATTTGTTAATGGTTTGGGATGGCGCTAGAGCAGGATTAACAGGAAAAGCAAAAAAGGGTGCGATTGGTTCAACCCTTATGAAAATTGAAGCAAAAGGTGAAATAGAAAAAGAATATTTGTTTTATTTTTTATTTTCTCTTTATAGAAAATTAAATACAAATCCAAGAGGTGTTGGGATCCCTCATGTTGAGCCTATTTTGCTCTGGAATTCTTTTTTTTTAATCCCTCCCCAACCAGAACAAAGAGCCATAGTACTTACATTTCGGTATCCTGAAAAATATTTATGGAATTGATCTTTTTTTCAATTTAAAAAATCAGATACTTATGTATGACCAAACCGCCACCAGGCATTTCGAAGATCGGCATAAATTGAGGCGGGGA